>Ga0075421_100000404_pt1 | contig 44669 bp, 31 predicted proteins | sample SoiMetdeltSBSDD5_FD_75292 | JGI IMG/M metagenome (GOLD analysis project Ga0075421, IMG submission 75292) | Bulk soil microbial communities from a Populus tree surrounding site in Tennessee, USA - Soil MetaG P. deltoides SBSDD5 | ecosystem: Environmental > Terrestrial > Soil > Tree plantation... | reverse complement strand
CCTTCGAGAACCTCGGGAGCGATCCCGAGCGCGAGTACCTCGCCGCCGGCCTCACCGAGGAGACGGGCGCGTCACTCGCACAGATCGATCCCGGGCGTCTGATCGTCAAGGGTCGCACCCTGGGCTACAGGGGCACGAGGAAGAGCGTGGCCAAGATCGGCCAGGAGCTCGCGGTCGACTATCTTGTGGAGAGCTCACTTCGCGCGGAGGGCAGTCGGTTGCGCGTCACCGCCAAGCTGATTCGCGTGCGGGATCAGGAGCATGTCTGGTCCCAGTCTTACGAACGGGAGCCGACCAGTCTGCTCGGCCTGGAGGAGGAGCTGAGCGCGGCAATCGCCGAGCAGGTCCGCCTCCGGGTGCTACCCGATCCCGTGGGACGTCTCGGCCGTAGACAAAGCCAGAACGCCGAGGCCTACGACGCCTATCTCAGGGGACGGTACTTCGAGAAGCGGCGAACGCCGGAGAACAACGCGCGGGCGGTCCAGCAGTACAAACGTGCGATCGCACTCGATCCGAGCTACGCCCTTGCCTGGTCCCACCTCAGCCTGACCTACACCGGGAGCACCCAGAACGGCGATGCGCGCCCTCTCGACGTCTGGCCGCGCGCGCGAGAGGCCGCTACCCAAGCCGTCCGCGCCAATCCGCAGCTCTCCGAGGCACAGCTGGCCTCGGGGTACGTCAGCTGGTTGATGGACTGGGACTGGAAGGCCGCGGAAACCGCATTCCGGCGCGCGGTCGATCTCGATCCCAGCAACGCCGCGGCGCATCGAACGTTGGGGCATGCGCTGTCCCAGCTGCAGCGTGACGACGAGGCGGAAGCAGCCATGCGCCGGGCGCGGGAGCTCGAACCACTCGAGCCCGTGAGCTACGCGCTGTCTTCACAGGTCGCGTTCCAGGCCGGTGAATACCCCGACGCCGTCGAATACGCGCGGCGCGCCGTCCGCGTCGACTCGGACTTCTGGATCGGCTACGTGGAGCTTGCACAGGCATACGCCCAGCTGGGAACGAACGATCTTGCGCTGGAAGCGCTGACCGACGCCACGCGGTTGTCGGGCGGCAACAGCAAGACGATTTCCCTGCGGGGCTACCTGCTGGGGTCGATGGGCCGCGCCAACGAAGCGCGAGAGGTCCTGAGGGTGCTGGAAGCCGGCTCCCGTGAGCACTACGTGCCACCGTATGCGATCGCGCTCGTGCATGCCGGTCTCGGCCAGCGAGAGGCGGTGCTCGAGTGGCTCGACAAGGCCTACGCCGAGCGCGACGTGCACTTGATATTCCTGCCTGTGGACCCGAAGTGGGATCCGTACCGCACCGACGCTCGCTTCGAAGCTCTCCTGGCGCGCTGTGGCTTCACGGCTGGCCCCGCTTCGCGATGAGACGCCCGCACCAGGCAGGCCGCGTATGTGAGGTGCCACCCGCTTCGCAACTGGCATCGTGAGCGCCGGTGCCGAGAGGCCGGCTCGAGAGGTGCGGCTCGGGAGGTGCCACCCACCGCAACTCTCTCGCTCGCCGGCGCTCTGGCTGGCAGCGACCTAACGCACCTTGGCCATCGTGAACCACGCGATGTAGGGGTGGCCCTCCTGCGGCTTGCCGATCAAGCCTCCCCCGCAGTTGACCCAGCCGCCGACCACGTGCACTCCTCGCGGATCATCGGGATAGAAGACGTGCACGCCCGAATACAGCTCGATCGTCTGGTCGAGCGAGACACGCATCCGCACCAAGACGCGGCCCTGCTTCTCGTACCAGGTCTCGGCCACGATCACGCCAGGCCAGCCGTCGATCGTGCCGTCGAACAGGTCGCCGAGCTCGCCCTTCTTGCCTCGTGGCTCGAAGTGGACGACGTATTCGTTGATCGGTCCGGGCGGCTTGAGATGACCCGCCGGGTCGATGAGCAACGCCTCCGAGGTGTACCCCAGCCGCCACTTCCAGTTCCCGCCCAGCGCGAGAACGTCCCGATCGTCGATGCCTGCCATTTGCGACTCCTTTCGGCAACAGGTGCCTTGATGTCTAGGTACTCGGCGGCGCGAGTGAAAAGCGGACACGCCCGGCACTGCGAGGTGCCGCCACTGCGAGGTGCCACCCACTTCGCAACTCTCGCGGCTGCCCCACTGCGAGGTGCCACCCACTTCGCAACTCTCGCGGCTGCAATGGCTTGAGCGGCCCCCACTGCGAGGTGCCACCCACTTCGCAACTCTCGCCACTGCGAGGTGCACTCTCGCCACTGCGAGGTGCCACCCACTTCGGCACCCACTGCGAGGTGCCCCACTGCGAGGTGCCGCCACTGCGAGGTGCCACCCACTTCGCAACTCACGCGGCTGCAATGGCTTGAGCGGCTCTGATGGCGCTTCGCGGCAGGCGGAAGAGGTGCGCGGCGGAAGAGGTGCCAGGCACTCCGTCTCACTGCCAGGCACTCCGTCTCACTGCTGAAGACCGGAGAGCACACTTGACGGAAAACGATAAGAAGATTATCGTTTGTCGATAAGTCAGGAGGAGCAAACCCGATGAAGCACTCCCCCGCCCTGCCCGTCACCTGGATGAGCCTTCGCGTCCTCATCGTCCTCAACTGGATCCTCGGCGGGCTGATCCTCGTGCTGCTCGCGGCCACCTTTCAGGCCGAGGAGTGGACCTGGCGCGCGCTCGGCGTCGGCGCGGTTGCCCGTCACGAAGGGATCGTTGCCGGAATGCGCATGATCATGGTGATCGGCATCGCCGGCGTGCCGATCGCCTACGTCGTCTTGAAAGAGCTGTTGAAGATCGTCGAGTCCGTGCGTGACGGCGATCCGTTCAGCGCCGACAATGCTTCCCGCCTGCGGACGATTGCCTGGGCGTTGCTCGGCCTGGAGCTGCTGCACCTCCTCGTGGTGGCGATCGCCTCGGCCGTGTCGACGAAAGAAGTGCCGCTGCGCCTCGATGGAGACATCACTCTCACCGGTTGGCTCGCGGTCATGCTGCTGTTCGTGCTCGCGCAGGTCTTTCGCGAAGGCACCCGCCTGCGAGACGACCTCGAAGGGACGGTCTGATGTCCATCCTCGTCAGGCTCGACGAGGTCCTGCACGAGCGGCGAATGACGCTCACCGAGCTCGCCGCCCGCATCGACATCACGCTCGCCAACCTCTCGATCCTCAAGACCGGCAAGGCGCGCGCGATCCGCTTCTCGACCCTCGACGCGATCTGCCGGGTGCTCGACTGCCAGCCCGGCGACTTGCTCGAGTTCCAACCCAACTCCGGCGCCGAACAGGCGCCCAAGCGGCTGCGTGCACTCTAGAAGGAGATGTGAGATGGCTACGACTGCTGCGACTTCCCTGCCTGCCGCTGCGAACGCCGCCGAGGGCGAAGTCTCACTCGCACGGCTCTATGTCCTGCGCGCCGTGTACCTGCTGCTGGTCGTCGGGCTCGGCGCGATGATCCTGCCGTCGCTACTCCGTCACGAGCCCCTGGCACGCGGGGTGATCGCCAGCCTGCTCGGAGCCGTGTGGGTCCTGGCGTTCGTCGGCCTGCGCTATCCGCTGCAGATGCTGCCGATCCTGATGTTCGAGCTGGTGTGGAAGACGATCTGGCTGATCGCCTTCGGGCTGCCGCAATGGTCGTCGGGACAGGTACCCCCGACCTTTGCCGAGGACTCCTTCAACATTGTCTTCGGCGTCGTTCTGATGCCGCTCGTCATCCCGTGGGGCTACGTGTACCGCCACTACGTCAAGCAGCGGGCGAACCGCTGGCGCTGATTCGGGACGAGGCCCGCTCGCGGGCGGCGTCGGACGCCGGCGCGGCGCCGAACGGCCCGCGCCGCTGAGGCTGCGGTCGCTCCGCGCCGATGCGCGCGGTGCCACCCACCAGGCAGAAGCGCTCGAGAGGGCCGAGTTGGCGGCTCCACGGGCCGTGTGAAGGGACGTCCGAGCGCTCCCCAGCCCTAGACTTGCGACGGCGCACCTGAGCGCCAGAGTCTCAACTTGGAGGTCCCTATGCAAAAGATTTTGTGCTCGGCACTTCTGACGCTTTGCTGCGTCGTCGTTCCTGCGAGCGCTGCTGCCGCGGCAAACAAGATCGGCATCCTGGTCTTCGATGGCTTCTTGACCAGTGATGTGACCGCACCCATAGAAGTCTTCGGTGCGGCGACCAAGAAGGCGTCGTTCTCGTCCTATGAGGTCGTGGTCGTCTCGGCGACGAGAAGCCGGGAGGTCCGGTCGGAGGAAGGGCTCAGGATTCTCGCCGACAAGACGATCTACGACGACCTCGGGCTCGATGTGTTGATCGTTCCGAGCTCGTATTCGATGAAAGGGCTCTTGAAGAGCGAGGATCTCGTCCGGTTCATCGCAAAACAGAATCAATCAGCCTCCTGGATGGCAAGCAACTGTTCGGGCGCCTTCCTGCTCGCAGCGGCAGGCGTTCTCGACGGAAAAAATGCGACCACGTGGGCGGGAGGAGAGGAGGGCCTGGCCAAGGCCTACCCCAAGGTCAAGGTTCAGTTTGATCGCAATGTGGTCGTTGACGCCAGAGTCATCACCTCGAATGGCGGCCCCGTGAGCTACCAAGCAGCATTTGCGCTACTGGAAAAGCTCAGCTCCGAGGCGTTTTCCAGAGAGATTGCCGACGCCATACAGTTCAGCCGGCTCAAGAACGCATTCGGACCCTGACGCCTGCTCCGAGGTGGTCGGCACCTCGTTCGAGCACCTCGATCGACCAGCTCGTTCGCATCCCGCTAGTGGCACCGACGTGACCGGGGGACCGTGTCGCCTCCGCCGCGCAGTCGACCAGTGAGCCCACAGGTCCTTCTGGCCCGCGGGCGGCTCGCACCTCGTCGGGTCGCCATCTCGTGACGTGTTAGCCTCGCCGCCTTCGAAATCGGGCGACCGACGGGTTGCGCGATCGCAGGAGGGACCATGGGTGCGGCCGACGTCGCTTTCGCGCGTGGAACGAGGCAGGCCTCGCGCATGCTGGCGAGCGCGCTCGGGCTGGCCATGTTCGGTCTCGTCGGTGCGGCGCAGGGTCAGGCCGTCCACCCCCGTTCGCACCTGGACTTCAACTTCTCCAATCCCGGCGCCCGCAGCCTCGGCTTCGGCGGCGCCTTCGCGCCACTGGCCGACGACGCGACGGCAGCCTTTGCCAACCCGGCAGGATTGGTCCAGCTCGTGCGGCCCGAGGTCTCTCTCGAGGCGCGCGGTTGGAGCAGCTCGGCAGCCTTCGCCGCCGGCGGCCGCTTCGACGGCACCCCCACCGGCCTGGGGATCGACACCCGTCCGGGCCTGCTCCTGGCGCACGAGAGCACCTCCGAGGCAGGGCCGTCGTTCGCTTCCGCGATCTGGCCGCGGGGGCGCTGGACGCTCGCTCTCTACGCGCACGAGCTGGCGCGGGCCGACAGCTTCACGGAGTCTCAAGGTCTCTTCCTCGGCAGCGGAGGCTTCGTCCGCGAGCCGGCGAGCCGCGACCGCGCGAAGCTCCGGCTTCACACGTTCGGGCTCGCCGCCGGCTGGCGCGCAAACGACCGGTGGAGCTTCGGCCTGGCGCTCGTTCGCTTCGACCTCTCGTTCACCGCGCGTTCCGAGCTTTACGGTGCGGACCCCAACCGACCCGAGAGCAGCTACGAGCCGATTCCGTATACGCCCGACCGGCTCCTCGGGATCGGCACCATGAGCATCGAGGGGTCCGACACGACCGTGAGCAGCGGCTTGCTGTTCACCCCACACGAGCGGGTGTCGATCGGCCTCTTCCTCCGTCCGGGCGCGAGCATGACGGCGAACGCGGAGGTCACCCGTTCCGGTGCTCCCGGCCGGTGGCCGCCCGTCGACGACGTGACGAACGTGCCCTCCGCCGCCGGGGCCGGGCTCGCCTGGCGCTCTCCCTCCGGCCGGTTGACTCTCGCCGGACAGCTCGACTACCTGGCGTACCGCGGCTTTCTGGGGAGCTTGGTGGAGAACTTCCTGGGCTTGCACTCCCGCGGCAACCCCGAGGCTCGCCCCTACCAGAGCGCCTGGGAGGGACACTTCGGCGGCGAATACGCGTTGCTGTCGCGGCGGCCGGTGGTCGCCTTTCGCGCCGGCGCCTGGGTCGACGAGCACAGCGGCGACCTCGAGCACGACCGCGTGCTCCACATGGCGGGCGGCGTGGGAGTGGCCGGCGAGCGGCTGCAGGTAGACCTCGGAGCCGACGTCTCGAGCGTGCTCGACACGGTTTCGCTGTCGGTGATCTACAGCTTCTGAGGCGGCGGGTCCGTCACCAAGTTCCAGGGCAGGGCGAAGGCATGGGCGCGATGGATGCCGGGTCGTTGCGGGAGATCGCCCTCGGTCCGGGTGCGACGGAGCTGCGCGCCGGCGGCTTCCGGATCCTCGCGACCACGCTCCCGTCGCGCTTCTTCATCCCGAGACACGCGCATCGCGCCAACAACCTCGCCTACACGGTCACCGGGGGAGTCGCGGAGACGTTCGACCGCGAGCAGGTCGAGACCCGGCCCGGCGACGTGGTGCTGAAGCCGGCGGGCGTTCCGCACGACGACCGGTTCGGCGACGCGGCGACCACGACGCTGCAGCTCGAGTGGCTGCCGGACGCCGACAGCAACCCGGGCCCGGCGTTCGATCGCGTGCTTCACTTCCGCTCGGGCGACGTCGCGGCCCTGGCGGCCCGCCTCTACGCGGAGCTGCAGATCCAGGACAGCGCCACGGCGCTCGTCGCCGAGGGGCTCGCCCTGGAGCTTCTCGGCCGCATCGTGCGGAGCCGGGCTCCGCGCCGGGAGGCGGCAGTGCCGCGTTGGCTCGCGCGCGTCCGCGAGCGCCTCCACGACGATCCCGGAGACGGAACGTCGATCCGCGACCTGGCAGCCGAGGCCGGCGTGAGCGCGGACCACCTCGCGCGACGCTATCGACAGGCGTACGGCGTGACCGCGGGGCACGACCGCCGACGCGCCCGCCTGGAGCAGGCCGCTGCCGAGCTGATGCGGGCTCACGAGCGGCTCAGCGACATCGCGCTCCGTGCGGGTTTCGCCGACCAGGCCCACTTCACGCGTGCGTTCAAGCGCGCGTTCGGCATGCCTCCGGGCGCCTACCGCCGAGGCATGAGGCCTGTGCCCGACGGCGAGCTCTGACCCGTATCGGGCAACTGGAACGTCTGTTAGGCCGCCGCGCCGGCGATACGCCCGATCGCCTCCGCCGCAGCGTCCACTTCTTCGACGATGTTGTAGTAGTGCGGCGAGACGCGGATCCCCGACTCGACGCCACGCCGACCGAGGTCGTGCTGAGCGAACTCCCCGAGCGTGGCCACGACGTTGATCCCCGCCGCAGCCAGCTCTCGCTTCACCTCGTCGCCGCTCCGTCCGGCCACCGCCGCCGTGACGATCGCACATTGGCGACGACCGCGGTCGAGGAGCTCGACGCCGTCGATCGCCGCGAGCTTCCCTCGCAGCCGGGCCGCGAGCTCGAACGCCCTCGCCCCGCACTCCGCCACCCCCTCGCGCAGCGCGTGGTCCACCGCCGCACCCATGCCGAGGACCAGGGCGTAGGGGAACTCCCAGTCCTCGTAACGCCGGGCCGTCGCCGCAACCTCGAAGCGGTCCGGCGCCGTCCAGCGCGCGCCGCGCATGTCGACGAACAGCGGATAGTCGCCGCGGCCGAGGGCCCGATCCGAGGCGTAGAGGAAGCCGACGCCGCGCGGGCCGCGCAGGAACTTGCGCGCCGTCCCCACCAGGTAGTCGCAACGGATCGACTGCACGTCGATGGGAAGCTGGCCGGCCGCCTGCACCGCGTCGACGAGGAACGGGACTCCGAGCTCCTCGCACACCTCCCCAACGGCGCCCACGTCCTGGATCAGGCCCGAGTGCGTCGGGATCCACGACAGCGCCACGAAGCGCGCCGGCGTCGAGCGAAGGATCTCCCGCACCGCCTGGGGGTCGATCCCTCCTTCGGGAAGGTCGGGGGCGTGGAGGACGCGCACACCGAGCCGCGCGGCGAGCGCCAGGTACTGGATCTGGTTCGAGGTGTAGTCCGACAGGCTGGTCACGATCGCATCGCCCCTCGCCAGATCGAAGGAGGTCAGCGCCTGGATGAAGCCCGCGGTACCGTTCGCGGTGACCGCCACATTGCCGGGCCGCGTTCCCAGGAGCGCCGCGAGGCTCGCGTACACCGCGTCGACCCTCTGGGCGTCCCGTTCCGCCGCCTCGTAGCCGCCGATCTCACCCTCCAGCCGCAAGTGATCGCCGACCGCTCGCAGCACTGGCTCGGGCTGGAGCGCGGCGCCGGCGTTGTTCAGGTGGTTCACCCGCGCGCAGCCGGGAGTCTCCGCACGCCACCTTGCGATGCGTCGCTCCAGCGTCGAGGGATCTTGCGAGTCGGCGACGGCGTTCATGAGATGGCTCCTGGTAGTCCGGCGGGCGATCGAGTCACTGCGTCGAGCTCGTCCGCGGGCTCGCGAACCATAGCGGCTCTCTGCCCGGGGATCTTGAACCGACCCGGCAGGGCATTGAACGCAGGCGACCCGTCGACCGCACGGCGTTCCGGGAAGAACCTCGGCGCGCCGATTCCGTATCAGGCTTCGATGCCGCCCCTCGCCGCGCCGTCTGCTCGCAACCATCGGCCGCCAAGCCGCCCATCGCGAAGATGCCTCACCGCCCTCGTCGCAGCGAGCGCACTGGCCGCCTGCGCCATCCCCCCGGAGCGCGACGCGGCTACCGGGGCCGCCGAGCACTTCTCGCCCCCGTCGCGCCCGGCGACCGGACTCTGCCGGGCCGGCGAGGAGCGGCTCGACATCGGCTCACCCCGACCGGCACTGCTCTACGTGCCGCACAAAGCCGCCACGCGCTCGGCGGAAGGGCCCGGCTCGCCGCTGTTGCTCTTCTTCCACGGCGCAACCCAGTCGCCGCAGCAGATGCTCGATCACCTCCGATCCCTCGCCGAGGAGCATGGGGTGATCGTCCTCGCGCCGGCGTCGGATGGCATCACGTGGGATGCCATCCGCGGCGCTCCCGGCATAGACGCAGCGGCGACCGAGCGCGCCCTCGCGGCCACCTTCGAGCGCTGCGCGGTGGACCGGCGACACGTCGCAATTGGTGGGTTCTCCGACGGCGCCTCGTACGCGCTCGTCCTGGGCCTGCCCAACGGCGACGTCTTCACTCACGTGCTCGCCTTCTCGGCGTGCATCGTCGCCGCCACCGACACGGTGAGCGCGAAGCCGCGCGTCTTCCTTTCTCATGGGCGGGCCGACGAAATCCTGCCCTTCGAGAGCTGTGGTCGGCGAATCGACCGAAGGCTCCGCGACGCCGGCTTCGTCGTCCGCTTCGAGACCTTCGCCGGCGGGCACGAGGTGCCGGCGCCGGTCGCCGAGGCCGCTTTCCGCTGGCTGCTGGACGGCTGAGGCACGTGCCCACCCGAGACCGCTGAAGGCAACGGACGCCGGGTGCGATGAACGCCGCCGCTCGGCGCCGTCCGGGGACGACGCCTTCCTCTACATCCTCGAAGACATCTGCCTGGACCAGACGCGCAGTCAAGGGGTCGGCGATCAAGGCGGGCGGCGCTCGGATGGGCGCCGACTCTTGACACGTCCCGGGCGTCCGTGTTAATGATCGATTTAGTTAATCGATTAACGGTGAGGTCAGCTACAGGTTAGTAGCCCCCGAACGGGGTATCCAGAGCGGGTCCTGGCAGTACCTCCGGGTCTCGCTGCTCCCTCACTCGGCGCGACGTCATCAACGTGTCATCCAACACGTTGCGGCCTCCCTCTATCAAAAGGAGCCTGGCGATGTCCTATCGATTGCGATGGTCAGGGCTGGTGGCGGTTGCCTTTGTGTTGGCGGCCTGGGCGGCACCCGCGCACGCCCAGACCTGCGCTCCGGCATGGAGTGCCGCCCAGACCTACACGGCTGGCAACCAGGCCAGCCTGAACGGGGTGAACTACACCGCGAACTTCTGGTCGCAAGGCCAGAACCCGTCCACCAACAACGGCGGCGCCGGCAGCGGCCAACCATGGACGAGCAACGGCAGCTGTAGCGGCACCGGTGGCGGTGGGGGCGGAGGAACCTGCTCGCCGGTCTGGGTGTCGAGCCAGGTCTATACGGGCGGCATGACGGCCAGCGTGAGCGGCGTCAACTACAGGGCGAACTTCTGGACGCAGGGCCAGAACCCGGCTACGAACAACGGCACTGCCGGCAGCGGCCAGCCGTGGACGAATATCGGCGCCTGCGGCGGCGGATGTACGGTGGTCCCGAGCGTCCCGACGGGCCTCGCCTCCTCGAACCTGACGAGCAGCAGCGTCCGGCTCTCCTGGAACGCCTCGACCTCCGGCCCGAACTGCACGGTCCAGTACCGGGTCCTCCAGAACGGCAGCCAGGTCACGACCGCATCGAGCACGAGCGCCACCGTTTCGAGCTTGAGCCCGTGCACCACCTACACGTTCGCGATCGTCGCCGCCGATGGGGCGGGCAGCTCCAACCCGAGCAGCTCGGTTTCGGTCACGACGCCGGCGGCTCCCGGCGGGACGTGCACCCCTCCCACTGGCAGCTCCCGCTTCGCTCCGTATGCGGACATCAGCCTGGCCGTGGGCTCGCAGATCGTTGCCCACGCCCAGGCCGCCGGCCTACGGGCGGTGACGCTGGCCTTCCTCGTCGACGGCGGCTGCCAGGCCACCTGGTCCGGCGGGCTCGGCCACGTCTCCAACGCCACGTTCCCGAACGGAACCACGGTGAAGTCCGCGATCGACGCCCTGGTGGCCAACCGGGTGTCCGTCGTCATCGCCTGGGGCGGGGCGAACGGCTCCGTGGCCAGCTCCTGCGGCACCGCCAGCCAGATCCAGGCGATGTACCAGCAGGCCTTCAACGCCTATCCGAACATCACCGGCATGGACTTCGACATCGAGGGAGGAATCAACAACGCCGCGGTGGCGCAAGCCCTGAAGGGGCTGAAGGCGGCGAACCCCGGCAAGGCCATCTCCCTGACCCTGCCGGTCCTGCCCACGGGGCTGGTGACCGGCGGCCTCAACATCGTCAACGCCTGCCATGCGATCAACTACCACCCCGACACGATCAACATCATGGCGATGGACTACGGCTCTGCGAACGACAACGGGGGCAACATGCTGCTCTCGGCCCAGCAGGCCGCCCAGTCGACGCGCAACCAGACCGGCGAGATGATCGGGATCACGCCGATGATCGGCCAGAACGACACGCAGGGCGAGATCTTCACCCTCCAGAACGCGCGGGACCTGGTGGCCTGGGCCAGAGGCCAGAGCTACATCAACCGCCTGGCGTTCTGGTCCATGGCCCGCGACAACGGCGGCTGCCCTGGTCAGACGTTCGCCTCGCCGAGCTGCAGCGGCGTGTCCCAGACGACCTGGCAGTTCTCGTCGATCTTCACGGGTTTCTGAGCGCGAGTCGTCGCGCCGCGGCACGGCGCGTTTTGGGCGGCCTCCGCTGGGAGGCCGCCCACTTTCGGCCTAGGGAGAGGTGCCTAGGGAGAGGTGCCAACCACCGGTGCGCTAGGGAGAGGTGCCGCTAGGGAGAGGTGCCAACCACCTCGAAAGAGACGTCGGCCCCTAGGGAGAGGTGCCAACCACCTCGAAAGAGACGTCGAACGAGGCCCTCGGATGAGTCCCCGGCCATGACTCGCGGCCGTTTCTCGGCGCGCCTCGAAAGCGCCTTCGATGCCGCGGGCAGGCGACGAGATCGCTTTGGGAGGCCATTGAGGCCTCATCGCTATCGAGACCGAGCCTGAGGCGCACCGAGACGACGAGCCTCACCCGCAGGGTGCACGAGCTCTGATGACTTGTCGGGTGAGTCGTCCGCTACCGTCAGCCGGTGGGAACAGGACAAGGCATTGGCGGCGGAAACGCTCCCGCGGGGAAGCGCACGAGATGCTCGCCGCGGCGTAGGCGTTGAGCCGCCTCTCGAAACGCATCGGCGAACCGCCAGTACGCCGCGCGCAGCATGACGCGGATTTCCCTGCTGGCCGCGTGGACCGCAGGCGCTGGCGAGCGATCGATGTGTAAGGGTCGATTGTGCGGGTCTTGGGTGAGGATGGCTCGCTTGCCGAGCACAGGCCTCCCGGCACGCTCGTCGCGGCCCTCTTCGACGACGCGACGGACGATCGCGGCTATTCGCTCCCGGTAGTCCTCGGCTTCGAGCATCGCCCAGCACGGGAGCGGCGAGAAGACGACGCGCTCGCTGGTGGCGAAATCGGCATACGTGATCGCTGCGCCTCGCCGGCGAGCCTCGTACTCCGCAGCCCGATCGAACCACGTCCCCTCGAGCTCGGCCCCGGTGAGCAGCGCTTGAGCGCAGTGGACGCCGGGCCAGTGCTGCGGGCGCTCGACGAGCCCCTCCTTGACCCCCTGGCCGAGGATGTAGGCAAGACGCCCTACCTGAGCATCTTCTTCGTGGGAGACGACGATCGAGCGATAGCGCCTCGACCAGAGCTTTTCCCGCCAATCGTGAAGGCGTCCGACTTCTCGCGCGACGTTGCCAGCGACGTACTCCATGAAGCGCGCGAGCTGCTGCGGGGTGTCCGGGGAGAGCAGCAGGTGGGCGTGATTGGAGAGGACGGCGAGGGCGTGGATCCTCATGCCGTACTTCCGCTGGGCGCGGCCGAGAACACCGACGATGAGATCGTTGAGCCTACGGCCCGGGCGGAGCAGAAGGCGCCCGTGGACGGTCCGCAGGGTGACCTCGATGACGGCCCCGGGAGGGACGAACCGCAACGGTCTAGCCACGTAGGTCTAGACGAAGAACGCTTCCGAATCCTTGCTCGAAGTGGTTGGCACTTCGCTGGTGGCACTTCGATGGTGCACTTCGATGGTGGCCCGAAGTGGTTGGCACTCCGGTGGTGGGCGGCCTCCACTGGGAGGCCGCCCACTTTCGCCAAGGGAGAGGTGCGCCAAGGGAGAGGTGCCAACCACCTCGGAAAGAGCCGCCACGGTCAGGGCGAGGCGGCGAACCAGGCGGCGAGCCCGCCGCTCTCGAAGCCGTCTGCGAGAAGCGGGACGAGGCTGCAGCTACCCGGGATCTGGACGTGGGTGACCGCGATGTCGTCGACGTACCAGCCCTCGTTGTTGACCCCGCTGTCGCTGCCGTAACGCCACGAGAGACGCAGGGTCTGCCCCGCGTAGGGGGAGAGGTCGACGGTCTTCTGCTGCCAGGTGAGCTGGCTGCTGCTCGAGAAGGCCGGCGTGCCCGACGGCAGCGCCGCGCAGGCGTTGCCGTTTTGCGTGATGGCGTTGGGATAGCCGCCGGCCGGCGTCAACTGGCCCCAGCTGGCGCCGCCGTCGGTCGATACCTCGACGATGCCGCCGTCGAAACCGGCCTGGGTGTCCCAGCCGGTCCAGAAGGTTAGCTGCGAGGCCTGCCCCGCGGTGAGCGTCAGTTGCGTGGTCTGGAGAGAGACGCAGAGCGCGCTCGACGAGGTCGAGAAGAAGCTCCGCGTGCCGGCGTGGCGGCGCGCGCTCGAGAAGTGCCAACCGGCGTGCTCGACGTTCCCGACGTCTTCTGTGGCCACCGGCGCCAGGGTCTCGAGCGCGGGATCGCCGACCTCGGCGCCGCTGACGAAGGTGCCGTCGACCGGCGAGCCGGTTGGGGTAGTGCTGCGACGTACGATGTTCGCCTCTTCGCTGCCGTTGGCGCCGTCGGTCGCCCGCACGACGTAGAAGGCCAGGGCGCCCGGCGGCGGCGCCGAGTCGTGGAAGGTGCCGCCGGGCACTCCCTGCACGATGCGGTTGGACGGCGACGGCACGAAGGTGTCGGTCGCTCCGCGGTAGACGGCATAGGCCGGCGGACCGCCGCAATGGGGAGTCGCCGGCGTTTCCCAGACTAGGGTGATCCCGCAGGTCGACTGCGCATCGTTGGTGGCACTGGTGAGCCCGGCAAAAACCGGGGCCGCGGTGCAACTGCCGGTGGTCGTGGCTTCGACGCAGGTCGAGGGCGCCGAGTTGCAGAGCCCGGCTTGATCGCTCTCTCGGATGCGATAGCCGTAGGTCACGACGCCGGAGGCGGTGAGGTCGTCGTAGGACGGCGTCTCCAGGCCCGATGCCAGCGGGGCGAAGGTGCCGCCACAGCCCCCCAGCGCGCGCTCGACGGTGAACCGGTTCCCCGCCGCGCCGCTCCCTGTCCAGTCGAGGTCGATCCGATGGTCGCCGTTCGGGGTAGCGGTCAACCCGGCCGGGGCTGGAGCGTTGGTGCAGAGATTGGTGGGCCGCACCAGGTAGAGCCCCTGCGAGATGTGCGAGACCGGGATGACGCCGGAGGCGAAGAACGGGTAGTGGTTCCAGGTGCCGTCGAAGTCGGAGTCGTTGTTGGCCGGATAGACGTCGAAGAAGCCGACCTCGGTGAGCTGCGACTGGGCGAGGTTCGACAGCGCCAGGATGCGCAGGCCCGCCTGGTAGTTCGACTGGAAGACGAAGTTGCCACGCACGTAGAGGTTATGGTCGATCGCCGGAGTCGCGTGGTCGAAGTAGCCGTTGCCGCCCGACGGCACGACCGCGTTGAGGTTGAGCGCGTCGAAGACATAGGTGCGCGTCGGGTTGCCCTGATTCTGCTCGTCGAGCTCGTCGTTGAGCAGGATGTAGCGGTGGTCCTCCGTGAACCAGGCCTGGTGCGAGAAGCCGCTGGTGTTGTACTGGAGGCTCGACAGGCGGACGGGCGCCGCGTGGTTGGTGACGTCGAGGATGTCGAGCCGGTGCGCCGAGCCGCGAGCCGCGAGGCAGATTTCGCGACCGGCGCAAGCCTGGGCGCCTGGGGCCACCGGGTCGCAATCGAGGTCCGGGCCGTGGTACACGAAGCATTGGTTTTCGTGCACGTACCCGCCGTCGTTGTAGCAGCCCACGAACTGCGGGCTCACCGGGTTGGCGAGACTGACGACGTGCATGTTGCCGCCGCAGGTGACGACGTTGGGATTGCCGCCCGTGCCGGTGGTGCCCACCAGGTAGGCGTAGCCGGTGGCCTCGTTGATCGAGATGGTGTGGGTGTTCGAGACCTTGTCGTAGTGCTCCGTCTCGCCGAAGATGACCGGCGGGGAGACGACGTCTCGCAGCTGGGTGAGGTCGAAGACCTGCATCCCGTGCCCGACCTGTTCGCTGACGATGTAGGCGTGGTTCTGGTAGATCCGCACGTCGCGCCAGGTGTTGCTGGTCCCGTTGTGGGTCATCAACTTGCCGGCGTAGACCGGCGCCTCCGGATTGGTGATGTCGACGAAGGCCGTCCCGTTGTTGAGGCCTAGCAGTACCCACTCGTGCCCGGTCACCGGATCGGTCCATCCCCAGAGGCTGTTGGTCTTCACCGACGTCGCGGCGGTGCCGAAGGTGGCGTGGGGGATGAACTCGAGCAGGTCGATGTTGCTGCACGGATAGACGCCCGCCGCCAGTCCGCCGACGCAGGCCTGCAGATGCTCGGGAGCCATCGGTGTGGACGCCGCGGCGGCCGATTCGAGCGCGCTCTCCAGGCGAGCGAGAGCCTCGGCGTCGGCGTCGGCCGGTGACACGGCAAGCGACGGAGACGCCGTCGCGCTTGCCAGGGCCAGAAGGCAAACCACAGCCCAGGCACGGTCGAGGAAGGTCGGCATCGGGCCTCTCTCCAGGAAGGGGACGATTCGAGCCGCAGGCTACCAGACCGGACGAGGCGGCCGCACCCATCACCGGTCGCTGGCACCGCATCACCTCAGGAGAGGAACGACCGGTGTCGCCCGGGCGTTGGTTCGGGGTAGTGCTTGCCTTCGAACCGAGGTGGAGTCCCCATGCTCACGACCAGAAGGATCGTCGCCGCCGTCTTGTTCCTCGGCCCATACGCGTTGCTCGCGCAGGCACGGACGGAAGCCGCACAACCACCGCTCGCCCTCGCGACCCTCTCGATCATCGATGCAACCGGTGGTCCTGCGGACCTTCATCGGGTCAGCGCGACTTGCGCCAGCGGGCGCGCCAGAGCGACAGCACCAGCAACGCCGCCGCCGCTGCCGCGACGCCGCCGGCGAGGCGGGCCACGTCCGCCTCGCCGCGGCCGTCCGCGAGGTAGGCGATCGAGCCGGCGGTGGAGCCGACGATGGCCCAGATGAGCTGGTGGACCGCCGCGTAGAGCCGGTCGAGGCCTTCGCGTGCGCCGGCGACGCGCACCGCCAGCTCGCCGCGCTCGATCCGGCCCAGCACCCGCCGCACGTCGCCGGGCAGCGCGATCGCCGACAGCACGAGGTCCTTCAAGGTGCGGCCGACGAGCGCTGGCCAGTCCTTGTCGCGCCCGAGCACCAGCGATTCGAGGTAGGGGCGCACGATCGTCATCGGGTTCATCTGCGGCGCCAGGTGGGCGCAGAGGCCGACGAGCAGCAGCAGCGTGCGCTCGAGCACCACCCAGTCGCGCGGCACCTCGAACAGCTCCATCAGATCGCGCAGGGAGACGTCGAGCCGCCGCAGGTCGGCCATCGTCTCCAGCTTCATGCGCGCGTCGACGCGGATGTCCTGGAAGCTCCACGACTCGATGGTGAGCTGCTCGAGGAAGCGCTGGTGCAGGTAGCCGATCACCTTTTCGGCGGTGCGTTCGTCGCCGGCGCGCGAGACGAAGCCCATGCGCCGCATGGCGCCGAGGATGCGCCCCGGGTCGCGGGCGATCACCGCCTCGAACAGCTCGGGGATGCCCTCGCGCATGCCGGGCGAGAGGCGGCCGACGGCGCCGAAATCGACGAAGGCGAGCGAGCCGTCGGGGCGCACGAAGAGGTTGCCGGGGTGCGGGTCGGCGTGGAAGACGCCGTGCTCGAAGATCATCCGGCAGTAGGCGCCGAGGATGCCGGCCGCCACCGCCTCGAGGTCGAAGCCGGCGGCGACGAGCTGTTCACGCCGCGACACCTTGATGCCGTCGACGAAGGTGGTGGTGAGCACGCGCGCGGTCGAGCGCTCGGGAACGACGGTCGGGAAGACGACGCCGGGGTCGCCGGCGAAGGCGGCGGCGACGGTCTCCAGGTTGCGCGCTTCGCGGGCGAAGTCGAGCTCCTCCTCGATCATCGCCTGCAAGTCGCCGTGCACCGAGGGCAGGCCGCGCACGCGCACGAAGAGGCCGACCACGCGCAGGATGCGGCCGATGGTGCGCAGGTCCTGGCGCGCCAGGCGCTCGATGCCGAGGTGCTGTACCTTGACCGCCACCCGGCGGCCGTCGGCGAGCTCGGCTGCGTGCACCTGCGCGAGAGAGGCGCTGGCGATCGGCTCGGGCTCGAAGGCCTCGAACAGCTCCGCGGGCGGCGCGCCCAGCTCCTCGCGCAGGCGCGCCGTCACCTCGGCGAGCGGGCGCGGCGGCACGCGGTCCTGCAGCGCCTCGAGGCCCTGACGGAACTCCGCGGGCAGGAAGCTGGTGAGCATGCTCAGCAGCTGGCCCACCTTGACGAACAGCCCCTGCAGCCGCACCAGCGCGCCGGCCACGCGCCGGGCGTTGCGCTGGTGGCAGCGCAGCAGCGCCCCCTCGCGCCAGGCGGCCCCGCGCACCCAGCCGGCGAGCTCGACGCCGAGGTAGGAGAGGAGCACCCACGCCGTCACCGACCAGGCGTAGAGCAGCCGCTGACGCACCGGCGGCAGAGGACGCGCCGGGAGCGGCGGCGAGGACGCGCTCGGCTCCCCTGCCGCCGGCTCGCCCGCCGCCGGTGCGGGCCGCGCCGCCGGCTCTGGCTGCGCCCGCGCTTCGTCGATCACGTCGCTGGCCATCGCTGGAGACTACTCCTCACCACGGATGACGATTCCGCGCGCGAGGTGCCAGCCTCTTCGGAGCCGCCTCTTCGGAGCCCCGCGCGCGAAGGTGCCAACCTCTTCGGAGCCGCGCGCGAGGTGCCAACCTCTTCGGAGCCAGCCCCAGAACCAGTCGATCGCCCTGCTTCAACCGGACGAGCCTGGACGAGACGGGCTGGCGGAGCTCGGGCTGGGCAGGGGCTGCTTCCGGTAGCGCGCCTTCGCGGTCGAGGTCACGCCGTTCGCCGTCCGCGTGGTCTCCACGACCAGCGCGCCCTCGGCGTCGATCGAAAACGACTGCGTGACCTCGGCGGCGAGCTCGGTGTCCGCCCCGTGGCGGCTCGAGATCACGAGCGCCTCGCCCTTCCACTCCGCGCGCGCGACCTGCTCCTGCGGGCCCCGTCCCATGTTCACGACGTTGCGGCTCTCCGCCCCGCCGAGCACGTACACGTAGATCATCGGGGGCTGCACGTCGAGCTCGGCGAACTGGTGGCGCTCGATCGTGACGTGCCCGTCCTCAACGGTGATCGTGATCTCGCGGCCCCACCCGCTGCTGGCGGTGGCCGGGATGTGCGGCGGCGCCGCACTCGGGTTGGCGTTACTTGGGTTGGCGTTACTTGGGTTGGCGCTCTCCACCACGAGCGCCCAGCGACCGGCGAGGTTCGATGAGACGTCCGGCGACTCCGCGGCCGCCACGCCGGCCAGCAGGACGAGCGCGAGCGCGGAGGGGCCGATCGAGCCGGGACGCATGGCTCTATCGCGACGCCGCGGGCGGGCTGTAGGGATCCGGCGCCCCCACGGGAATCAGCGGGTACTGCTCGACGCTCTTCCAGAACTCGCCCACCAGCTTGTCGACGGCCGCTATGACACCGGGATTGAAGTCCTTGACGTCGGTCTCTTCCTTGGGATCGCTGCGCAGGTTGAAGAGCCTCATCTCGCGGTCGATGGGGCCGCGGGGCTCCTCCTGCCAGACGTAGTGCAGCTTCCAGTCGCGCCACTTGACCGCCCGCACCTCGCCCGGCGGAGCGAAGTAGATGAAGCCCTCGCGGTTCGATCGCTCCTGTCTGCCCTCCAGGAACGGCAGCTGGTTCACGCCGTCGATCGCGCGGTCGGAAGGGATGGGGACGCCCACGGCCGCGGCGAGGGTGGGCAACACGTCGACGCCGTGGACGATCTCGTTGGACGTGCTCGCGGGGATACGTCCCGGCCAGCGGATCAGAAAGGGCGTGCGGATCCCTCCTTCCAGGGCCGTACGGTAGAACCCGCGCCAGGGCCCGGCGGTCCCGCGCCACGGGCGTCGGGCCTCGGCCCCGCCGTCGCTGGCCCAGATCACGATCGTGTCGCGCTCGATGCCCAGCGAGGCGATCGCGTCCAGGATGACGCCCACGTTGCGGTCCATCTCCGCCATGGCGTCCGCGATGTCGCCACCGCCCGTCGTTCCAGCGAACTCGGGGTGCGGCAGCGTCGGGAAGTGGATGAGCGAGAAGGGTACGTAGGCGAAAAACGGGCGGCCAGCCTGGTGGCTTCGCCTCATGAACTCGACCGTTCGTTCGGTGGCCTCGCGGTCGAGGGTGGCGCGCGTCTGGAGGTTGAACGGCTTGACCGGATGAGAAGGCTCTCCGGCCCGGCCCTCCCAGATCTGCGGCGTCTCCTTGAAGGTGCTGATCTGCGCTTCGTTGCTGGAGTGAGGAATCCCGTACCACTCGCCGAAGCCCTGATGCGTGGGTGCGCGGCCGGCAGTGTCTCCCACGTGCCACTTGCCGAACATCGCGGTCGCGTACCCCAACGGCTCGAGCAGCTCGGCGATCGTGACCTCCCACAGAGTCATGCCCGTCACGGGTGCTTGGTACAGGAGCGTGCCGGATCGGATGCCGTACCGCCCGGTCAGGAGCGCCGTGCGCGAGGGCGTGCAGAAGGTCTCGACGTTGAAGTTCGTGAGGCGCATGCCCGCGCGGGCCAGAGCGTCGAGCCTCGGCGTGGGGACGCCACGCACGCCGCCGTAGATCCCCACCTCGCCGTACCCGAGGTTGTCCGGGTACATCAACACGATGTTGGGGTGCGGCGGCCCTGGGTGCACCGGTGCGGAGCCGACCGGCGGCGAAGCCAGCAGAGCCGCCGTCAGGACCATGTCGGTCAACGCGACCAATGGCGCCTCCTTACGAGTGGGTGTTCAGCCTAGCGCATCGGCGCCGGCGCATCGGAGCTCCGCAGGGACGCTGCCAGGGTAGAGTTGTCGCTCGCCAGCAACGCCACAGCGCGAGTCCCCGAACGATTCGGCCGCGCCACATCCCCTGAGGAGATCTCCATGCGCCACGTCGCCCGTGCCCACGCGACCGCGCTTGCGCTCGCCATCGCCAGTCTCGTCGTGGCCACACCAGGTCTGGCGGCGCAGCCGGCAGCGGCCGCCTCCCCCCTGAGCGGCGACAGCTGGGCGGCCACGCAGCGCGCTCACAAGGGCACGCTCACCATCGCCTACTACTACCCCCTCGAGGGCTTCGCCTACCGCGACGCCAACGGCAAGCTCGTCGGGTTGATGATCGACATCGTCGACCAGTTCCGCACCTACCTGAAGAACGTCCGCGGCACCGACGTCACGCTGCGCACCGCCGAATACACCGACTTTGCGCAGTTCTATGCCGAGGTGCAACGCGGGCAGGGGGGAGTCGTCGGGGTGTCGGGCACCACCGTCACCGAGGCGCGCAAGAAGGAGGTGGCCTTCAGCCCGCCCTACATGTCGAGCCGACCCGTGCTGGTCACCAACGCGGCGGTGCCCGACCTCACGCGCCGGGGCCGCATCGCCACCGAGCTCGCCGGCTTCACCGGGCTCGCCTTCCGCGGCACCACGCTCGACGCCTTGATGCGACGCCTCAAGGCGGAGAGCTTCCCCACCCTGCAGATCGAGGCGGTCACGACCACCCAGGAGATCTCCGACCGCCTGTCGCGCGACCCCAAGGCCTTCGCTTACATGGACCTCAGCGTCTTCTGGGTGTGTCGCAAAGGCGGGGCGCCGATCAAGCGCCACCGCGTCGCCGACGGCCCGCCCGAGGACTTCGCCTTCATCCTGCCGCTGGGCTCCGATTGGCAGGTGCCGCTCGCCGATTTCTTCGCCGCCAACGGCGGCTACCGAAAAGGCCGCGCGTATCGGCAGCTGATGATCAAGCACCTCGGAGTCGAGCTCGAGGAGCTGCTCGACACCAGCGGGCGCTGAACGGAGCTCTCGGCAAGGGTCGCGGCCCACTGCGGCCGGGCGGCGCTCGCCGCTATTGCGGCTGTGGGGTCGCCGCGGTGACGGCCAGTGGCGGCCGCGTCACCACGATGCTGCGCGCCAGGTTCGAGACCACCGAGCTCACCTCGTCGCGCACGGTGAGCGCCACCCGGTGTTCGCCGGGGAGCAGCCGCAGCGTGAGGTCGTATTGGTAGTACTGCCCATGGGCGGTGAGCAGCTCCTTCTTGGGCACCACGAGGGGCACCTCCACCTGGCGCATCGGCACCGGCTCGCCGCCGGCGGGGCGCGTCATCACCAGGAGCCGCAACTTGCCGGTGTACCCATCCCCGGTCGGCACGAGCAACAGCTTGAAGATCGGGATCTTGATGTGCAGGGGAAGGGCGACGCTGCCGTCGCCGCCGTCGGTGCCGGCGCCGGGCTCGACGATCACCTGCAGGGGGTTGTCGGAGAAGCCGTGCATGAGCGAGGTCATGGTGCGGTCGATCGCCTGCTCGAGCGCGGGCTTGTCGCGGTAGTTGCGCCGGTAGTCGACGCTCGTCCCGGGCGTCTTCACCGTGACCTCGAGGCGGTGCTCCTTGCCGTCCCCGTGGTGGCGGGGTGTGAAGCCGAGGCTGTAGTAGGTGCCGAGGTCCTCGCGCATGCGGACGAGGTCGGCGCCGTAGTCGTTGCCGTCGAGCATGGCGCGACCGCCGGTCTCGGCGGCGAGGAAGACGAAGGGGTTCGCCAGGTTCTCGCGCAGCACCTGCACCACCGCTGCCTGCGTCAGCAGCCGCCCGCCGAGCCCGACGCTCATCGTGTCGGTCCCCTGCAGGCCGCTCGCCTGCATGGTGTAGAACGTGACGCCGTTGGCGTTGGCGTGCGCCGCCAGCCGCCGCAGCGGCTCGGCGAGCCCGTAGCGCTGCGCCTCGAGCATCACTTCCTGCGTGTTGCCGGGCTGGGCACCGCCCAGGCTGTCGTTGGGCGCGTAGTAATCCGGGATGTCGAGGCCGGTGCGCAGGGCGCCGCCGGCGCAGAGCTCGGTGAAGGCCTGGAAGAGATCCTCGCCCGGGGTGAGGGGAAAACCGTCGCTGACGTAGAGCAACGCCTTGCGACCCTCGAGCCCGGCGAGCGAGTTGACGGTGAAGCGCAACCGGGCGAGGGTCCGCAGGGCATCGTCGCGCGTCGCCTCGGCGTAGCGCCGTACCGGGTCGACCACGCTGGTCCCGCAGGGCTGGCCCTTCTTGGCCATCGTCTCCTGCTCGTTCATCATTGCCTGGAAGGCGTGCAGGCGACTCGCCTCGACGTCGTAGCCGCCGGCCGAGGACTCCTGCGCCTCGAGCAGCACGCGCTCGAGGGCAGCGCGGTCGATGGAGAACGCCAGGCGCACCTCGAGGCCGAGGTCATCGGTCACCACCGACACGCGGTCGGTCGGCTGTAGGTGGGTGGCGGCGAAGTCGCTCACCTGACGCAGGATCCGCGCGCGATTGCCCGGTCGCAGGTGTTGGTCGTCGACGTAGACGAGCAGGTGGGTCGAGGCCGCAGGCGCCGCAGGCGGGAGGATGGCGTCCACCGGCGCGGCACCAGGCGTGCCGGCCTCCACCTGGGCGGCTGGCTGCGCTGCCGGAGCCGCGGCGGCAGAGACGGCGGCGAAGTGGGAGATGGTCACCGCCTTGCCGTCTTCGAGCAGCCGGAAGTCGCCGCGGCGGAGGCCCTCGAGCGGGCGCCCGTCCTCGTCGGTGACGCGCACCTCGACCGTGACCAGTTCGACATCGACGGTCTCGCCCATGGGGGGGGCGATGGTGAGATCACCCTGCGAGCGGGCGACCGCGGCGAGGGTGAGCGTGGCGAGGAAGAGGCCGAGGGCGCGGCGAAGCGGCAGGGTTGGGTGCATGGCATCCGTTGGAGAGGTGGCGGACGGCGGATCCTTCGCGGGACGGGCTCACAGTCCGCTCGCCTGGCCAAGCTCGAGGAACTTCTCGGCCAGTGCGGCGAGCTGGTAGTGGGCGTTGAGGCCACTTGGGTTCGGCAGGACCCAGAGCCGCGCGGATCCGAACGGGTCCGGCTGTGGCCCCATCTCCGCGCCAGGGCGGTCGAACGCGGTGCGGTAGGCGCCGATACCGAGCACGGCGACGGTGCGCGGCTTCAGGCGGCGGACCTTCGCCAGGAGCGGTGCGACGCCGGCGCGGATCTCTTCCGACGAGAGCTCGTCCGCTCGTGCGGTGGCGCGTTCGACGAGATTGGTGATGCCGATGCCGAGCGCCAGCAGCTCGGCGCCTTCCGACGGCGCCAGCAGGCGCGGCGTCAACCCGGCGGCGTCGAGAGCCCTCCAGAACCGATTGCCGGGGCGCGCGAAGTGGCAGCCTGCGGCCGCCGAGTAGAGGCTCGGGTTGATGCCGCAGACGAGCACCCGCAGCCCCGGCGCGAGCAAGTCCGGAAGGGTGCGGCCCGCGGCGGCGCCGATCTCGTCGCGCGTCGGGCGTCGCACGGTGGCAGTCTAGCGGCCACGTGCGGGCATGCGCCGGTGGGCGGCGATCCCGCCTAGCCGTGCACCTCGCCCCTCAGCGCCGCCTGCATCCGCGCATCGGCGGCCACACGCTGCCCGATGTGCCGTCCCACTTCGTTGCCGGAGTACCAAGCTGGGCTGATCGCGGCGCCGGCCCTCACCAGGGCGGCGACGATGCGGTAGAACGCGGGCCACTCCGCCTCGTCACGGCCCTCGCCGCCCCACGCGTACACCGCCCACTCGAGCGGCGTGCCGCCGTGGTTCGCATCCCTGACGTCCACCTGGGCGCCCCGGTGCAGTAGCAGCTCGACCAGCTCCGGCTTGCCTCCTATCGCCGCCCAGTGGAGCGCCGTCACGCCGTCGTCGCCGCGCAGGTCCGGCTCCACGCCCGCCGCGAGGAGAAGGCGCACGACCTCGTCGCGGCCGTACCCGCACGCGTACCTGAGGCCTTCCGCGAGCTGCCGCGGCGTGGCGCCGTGCCGCAACGTGCCGTCCGAGGCGACGAAGTGTTGGACCACGTCGAGGCGGCCCATCCCCGCGGCTTCGTCCAGATCGAGGTGCGCGCCGTGCTCCATCAGCCAGTGCGCGGCCTCGGGCTGGCCGTTTGCGAGGCAGGCGCGGACGATGCCCCACCCGCCGTCGCGGCTGTTGACGTCAGCGCCGGCGGCGACCAGCGTTTCGAGCAGCGGGGTCATGACCCCTGCTCGAGCCGGGTGCATGCTGGTCGCCGTGAGCCCGAGCGGCGTATCGCCGCCGCCGTAACACGCCGCCTTCGCGTTCACGTCGGCACCGGCGGCGAGCAACAGCTGCGTGATGGCGACGACGTTGGGTGGTGTCTTCTGCCGGTAGCCCTCGACGCCGTTGGCCGAGACGTAGTGCAGCAGCGTGCAGCCGTGGGCGCGGCTGGAGCGCGCCGTGGCCAGCTCGGGGTGCTCGAGCAACAGCCGCCGCAGGGTGTCCTCTTCGCCGGAAACGATTGCGTCCACCGCCTCCTCGAACCGTGCGACGGCGGAGCCCTGACGCCTGAGGGTCTCGATGTGTCGGACCAGCGCTGGCCAGCTCGCGAATCCATGGACCCGCCCGATGACGAGCTGCGCGTGAGCGAGGGTGGGCCGCGGCGGCGGAACGTTCTTGACCGTGCGCTCGCCGGTCCAATACGCGGTGAATCGCCGCGCTTCCCCGTCGAGCTGGTCGTTCCCGCGCTCGTGGCCGACCTCGCCCGAAAGCCCGGCGAGCCTCTGGAACCAGTTTTTCGCCCACGAGTGGATCGCGGCGGCGCTGCCGCTCTTCACGGCGGCGGCAAGCTCCTTGGCGAGCTTCTTGTACTGGTCTACGTCGGGGCGAGGGGGCAGCGGCAGCCCTTCGGTGACGTGCATGCGAGTCTCCTTTCATGACATGCCCTGCGTCCGCTAGCTCGGGCTGAAGGAGCTCGTCGTCTGAGTGCGCCGAGGCTTCGGGTGGGCACGGCCCTTTCCGCGGACTGGAGGCGCCCCGAGCGCTCCGCCCAAGCGTAGAGCGTGCCGCCGGCTGAGCGCAATCCGCGCTTTTCTGTAGGGTGCGGTCCAACGAGGCCCGGTTGAGTGCTTATAATCCCCGAGCTCAGTCGCCAAACTCGGTTCGAGTCGTGCTCCCAAGCACGTCCGAGCCTGCCGCCACAGAGAGGTGCCGCCATCATGGTTGAGAATGTTCGTCGGCCGCTTCGCAGACATCGGCTCTCGGGACTCTCTCATCGCGGGGCGGTCGCCGCCGCCCTCGCCGTCCTCCTCGCGCTGGTCACCGCCGGCGACGCGCAGGCGCGCTGGCCCTGGAAGCGCGCCAGCAAGGCGGCGCCGGTCGAGCGCGAGGTGACGCGCGAAGGCGCCGAGCCCGCCCAGCTGGGCGCCCCGCTGCAACGTGCTACGCCCGACGACGACGAGGGGCAGGGCGACGCCGAGGAGGGATCGGCGGCTCCGCAGCCGGCCGCGCCCTGGAGGCCGGGAAAGCCAGTCGAGATGAGCATGCGCCGGGGGGGCAGCAGCCGCGTGGACCTGCGCACCCTGCCGCAGACTCCTCCCCGCCCCCGCCAGCGGCCCGAGATGCCAGAGCCGCCCCTGCGGCCCGGCATCGCCCCCGGTGTCGCCGCCCCGGTCGAGGGAACGGCCGTCGGTGCGCCCGAGGGTGGAGGCCCGGCGCCCCCGCCGATCGCCGAGTTCGACGGCCTCGACCGGCAGAACTGGGGCGCCGGCAGCCCCCCCGACACCAACGGCGACGTCGGACCCGCGTATTACATCCAGACGGTCAACACCTCGATCGGCGTCTGGGAGAAGGCGACCAACACGCGCGTCGCGGCGTTCACCTTCGACACCCTGATGAGTCAGGGCAGCTTCGGCAACCTCTGCGACACCGAAAACTTCGGCGACCCCGTGGTGCTCTACGACTCCTTCGAGGATCGCTGGGTGATCACCGACTTCGCGTTCGTGCTGAACGGCAGCAACCAACCCGTGGCCCCGGCGTTCCAGTGCTTCGCGGTGTCGCAGACCGGCAACCCGGTGAGCGGCGGCTGGAACTTCTACTCGATCCAGGTGCCCGACCTGCTCAACGACTATCCGAAGCTCGCCATCTGGCCCGACGGCATCTACATGTCGGCCAACATGTTCGGCTTCGCCGGCGGCTCCTTCGCCACGATTCGGGCCTGGGCTTTCAACAAGCAGCAGATGTACGCCGGCGCGCCGACCGTCCAGGTGGTGTCCTTCGACATCGGCGGTGACTTCACTATCGTCCCCAGCAACGCCCGCCTGCAGACCGGGACGCCGCCACCGGGCACCCCGAATTACTTCGTCGGCACTTGGAACTTCCTCAACGCGCTGACGGTGTACAAGTTCCACGTCGACTGGGAGCACATCTCGCTGTCCACCTTCACGGGCCCTGACGTGCCGCTGGCCGCCACCAGCTGGCCCAACGCGGCCGTCGGCAACGCCGCGCAGCCGGGCACGGCGACGCTCCTCGACGTCTTGCAGATCCGGGCCATGGTGCAGAACCAATACACGAACCTCGCCGGCGCCGAGTCGCTGTGGGTGCCCCACACCGTGCGTCGCGGCAACACCACCGGTTTCGCCGCCCCACGCTGGTACCAGGTGAACGTCACCGGCGGCACAGTGGCAGCCAACCTGCCCCAGGCCGCGACCTGGGACCCCGACGCCGCCGACGTGATCAACCGCTTCATGCCCAGCCTGGCCGTCGACCGTGCGGGCAACATGGCGCTCGGCTACAGCACCTCCAGCGGCGCGGCGTTCCCCTCCCTCAAATACGCCGGCCGGCTGTCGACCGATCCGGCGAACACGCTGAGCCTCACCGAGCAGGTGTTGTTCGCTGGCACCGCCTCGCAGACCGGCTCCACCCGCTGGGGCGACTACAGCGCCATGACGCTCGACCCCGACGGCTGCACTTTCTGGTACACCAACGAATACGCCAACCCGGACTCGCAGGACTTCGACAAGCGCTGGAAGACGCGCATCGGCTACTTCAAGTTCGACGAGTGCACGACGGTCGGCGGCGGCGGCACCCTCTCCGGCACCGTCACCGTGAACCCGGGAGGCGCCCCCATCAGCGGCGCGACAGTGAGCCTCGGCAGCCGCACGACGACGACCAACGGCAGCGGCAACTACTCGTTCACCGGCCTGCCGGCGGGGACTTACCCGGCCGTCACAGCGACGGCGCCGGGCTACGCCCCGCAGTCGTTCATCAGCATCGTGGTGACCGATGCGGCGACGACCACACAGGACTTCGCGCTCACCGCGGCACCCGCCAGCGCCTGCTTCACGGACACCACGCAGAGCGAGTTCCAGGCCGGCATTCCCTCCAACGTCGACCTCACCGGCAGCCCCGGCGACGTCAAGCTCGCCAGCCCCGACCAGCTCGACCAGCAGAACGCCACGCTCTCGACCAACGGCCTCGCGTTCACCAACACCACCTGGCTGGGCCAGACCTTCCTCGCCGCCGCCAGCGGCCAGCTCACCAAGGTCGACCTGAACATGTTCAGCCTGAGCTGCGCCGCGGTCACCATGCCGAACGTGACGGTGTCGATCCGCAACGCGGCCAGCAACCTGCCGACCGGCGCCGACCTCGCAACGGCGACCATCACTGGCTTCTGCAACGGTGCCGGGGGCTGGTTCACGGCTACCTTCGGCTCGCCGCTGGCAATCACCAGTGGTACGAGCTACGCCATCGTGGTGCGCGCGGCGGCAGCGATCCCGGCACCCGGTGTCTACGCCTGGACGCGATCCGCCACTAACACCTATGTCAACGGCGCCCGAAGCGCCTCGACCGACAGCGGCGCCAACTGGACCCCTGGCGCGGCGGCGACCGACCTCGGTTTCAAGACCTACGTCAACGCCGGCTACGTCGCCAGCGGCAACCTGGTCTCGTCCGGCAAGGACGCCAACCCTGCGACCGGCCTCGGGGCGTCGTGGGCGACCGTGAGCTGGAACGGTACGACTCCAGCCGGCACCGAGATCAAGCTGCAGGCGGCGGCAAGCAGCAGCCCTGCAGGGGTCTTCAACTACGTCGGACCGGACGGCACGGCTGGCACCTTCTTCACCAGCGGCGCCTCGCTCGGCCAGTTCACCGGCTCGCGCGTCCTGCGCTACAAGGCCGTGCTGACGACCAACACCGGCGCCTCCACGCCGACGTTGAACGACGTCACGGTCTGCTTCAACAACGTGCTCGCGGCGGACGTCTCCGTCACCAAGACCGCCGACGTCGCGGCGGTGGTGCCAGGCGGCACCGTCGTCTACACCATCGTCGTCGCCAACGCCGGGCCGAGCGCGGCGACCGCGGCGAGCCTGACCGACACCTTCCCGGCGGGCTGCACGTCGGTGAACTACACCAGCGTCGCAGCGGGCGGCGCCACCGGCAACACGACCTCGAGCAGCGGCAACATCAACGACGCGGCTCTCAACCTGCCGGTGGGCAGCTCGGTGACGTACACCGCAACCTGCAACGTCGCCGCTTCGGGCACCTGGGTGCTCGCCAACACCGCCACGGCAGTCACCGGCGGCGGCGTGACCGAGATCAACCCGGGCAACAATTCCGCCACCACCAGCACCCAGGTCGGCACCGGCAACTTCTCCGACGGATTCGAGTCGGGGACCACCTCGGCCTGGGCCGAACGGCTGAACGCCTCCAACTGAGCCGCGCCCTCCTCGCCGCGTACGTGGGGGTCGCCCAACGTGCGCGGCGGGAAGAGGTCCTCACAGCAGAGAGGTGCCGGCCGTTCGCGGCCGGCACCTCGTTTCGCTTGCACCCGTCTCGCGGTGCGTCAGCTCGCGGCGGCCATGTGTTGCTCGAGCTCCTTCGGGCTCTTGAAGAACAGCCGACCGAGCTCTTGCGCCGTCGGATCGGGGAAGATCTCCTCGTCGCCCCGCTCGAGCCCATCGAGGATCGATGACGCTGCGACCGACGGTGCCGTCTTATCCCAGTCGATCGCCTTCGCCATGTCGGTGTCGATCGGTCCCGGATAGACCCCGGCCACGTACGTCCCCTGCGCCTTGAGCCAGCCGCGGGTGGCCTGCGTCACCGAGTGCAGCGCCGCCTTCGACGCGCTGTACGAGGTGAGCATGCCGAACGCGACGAGCCCGGCGACCGAGCTGATGTTCGCCACGGTGCCGCCACCCTGCGCGGCCAGCGTCGGCGCGAACGCCTGGGTCACGGCGAGCGTTCCGAGAACGTTCACTTCGTATTCTTCGCGGCCAGCCGTCACCCAGGCCTTGTCCGCGAACTCGCCCCCCAGCAGAGCGACGATGCCGGCGTTGTTGATCAGCAGGCTGACGTCCGGGGCCGCGTCCACGGCGGCGCGGATCTGATCGGGGCGAGTGACGTCGAGGCGGATCGGAACGACGCGGCCGTTCGATTCCGCGGCCAGCGCCGCCAGCGTCTCGGGTCGACGAGCAGCCGCGTAGACCTTCGCGGCGCCGCGCTCGAGCAGGGCGTTGACCAGCGCGAGACCGATGCCGCGGTTGGCGCCGGTCACCAGTGCGACCGTGCCCTTGATCTGACTAGCCATGGATGCGCTCCTTTGTCGACCGCCGCCATACAGACCGGTCGGTCTAGTTGTGGACACAGACTAGACCGGTCGGTCTGGTATAGTCAAGCCATGGTGGAGCGCACGGTGTCGGCGCCGCCGAAAGTCGCCGAAACGGGGGTCTATCAGCGGGTCATGGACACTGCCTGTCGGCTCTTCTACCAGGAGGGGATTCAGGCAGTCGGGATCCAGCGGCTCATCGACGAAGCGGGTATCGCCAAGGCCTCGCTCTACGCTCACTTTTCGTCGAAAGACGACGTCGTGGTGGCGTACCTGGAGCGTCACGGAGCAGCCTTGCGCGAGGGCGTCCAGGAGCATCTCGACAACGCGCGACTCGGCGCCCGCGGCAAGCTCCTCAAGATCTTCGACATGGTCGTGGAGATGGTCGAGGCTCCCGGGTTTCGCGGCTGCCCCTTCTTGAACGCAAGTGGGGAGCTGGCCGACCCCGACCACCCGATCAAAGCTGCCGCGCAGAAGCAGCGTCAATGGCTTCATGAGACGTTCTCGCGCCTCGTCAAGGAGACCGGCGCACCGTCGCACGAGCGGCTGAGCGGGGCGCTCATCGTTCTCTTCGACGGCGCCACGGCCACTGCGCTCATCGACGGCGACCCCTCGGCGGCTCGCCAGGCGCGGTGGGCAGCCGAGCGGATGCTGCCCTGAGGCTGAAAACGAGCGCACCGACGGACGAGCGAGCGCATTACCCGTCGGCTCCGATCCGGCGCGGCAGGGCACCTCGCGCGCAGCTACGGTCGCATCGAAACCGTGTCGACCCCGAGTTTGGGGCCGCTAGACTCTGAGTTTCGGGCGGATCAGCCGATCTCCAGCAAGAGGTGCTCGGGTGCCAGCGACTCAAGGAAACCGCGTGCGTCGGGGATCTGACCGGCAGCAAGGACACCAGACAGCTGGCCCGCGTTCGCGACGACCCGCCGGGTCGCCTCCACCACGAGGGGTGCGGTGATGGCGTAGATGTCTCGCCCGGTTGCCACCGCACGTCGCTCGGCGCGCGACGACCGCACGACCGCCTCGATCATGAACGTCTGGGAGGAACGGCCGCTCGCGTCGACGGCCGTCGGTGGCGACAAGTCGGGATCGGACAAATCCCTCAGTGGCGCGAGCGTCATGTACCCGCGTATCGCATTGGTCTTCAAGTGCCGGGACATCGTGACGCTGTCCGCGGTCGTGAATTCTGCCGCGACAGGTTGCTTGCCGATCGGCGCCGGGAACGTCCATTCGCTGGTCGGAGCGGCGCCTGCGCGCAGCTCCAGGCGACCGCCGGAGAACACCAGTCGCCGTCCCCCTCTGCGATGCTCCGCGGCCTGGATCGTCGCCCGGGTTCCAAGTGTCGGCTTCCAGCTGCTGAGCGCATAGGCCAGGGTGATCTCGTCGGCATGCGACCAGTCACCCATCGCGGCGGTGGCCAGCAAGTCACCCAGTCCGCCGTAGAACCCGATCGCCGGCGCAATCACGATCCCTGCCTCACAGGCGCGGCCGGCGTAGTGCTCGAACGTCGCCGCGGCGATATCGGGCTCGGCCACCACGTCCAGGTAGGACGTGCGCGCACGCAAGGCGGCTTCGATCACCGGTGCGGCCGTGACCGAGAACGGGCCTGCGCAGTTGATGACCGCAGCGGAGCCGAGCAACGCCCGGTCGAGCGACCCCGGGTCGTCGAGCGAGGCGGACCGGATCTCCACATCGCCACGCGCTGCAGCAACGCCTTCCAGCTTGTGGATGTCGCGACCGGAGAGTATCGGCTTCCATCCCCTCCGGCTGAGCTCGCCGACGATGAAGCGTCCCGTGTGTCCATAGGCACCGAAGACGGTGACGGCGCGTTTTGACAACAACGGGAATCCCTCGGGCATATGCACGCTACAGACCTGTCTGTCTCTATGGAGGAAAGGTATAGTACAGACCTGTAGCGTGTCAAGGCAGGGGGTCGGCCATGAAACCAGGTGCAGCCATGAAACCAGATGCAGCCATGAAACCAGGTGCAGCCATGAACCCAGGTGCAGCAACGGCTCCGAAGGGGCCAGCGAAGCGCGATCCCGCCAGCGTGCGTGATCGCCTGCTGGAAACTGCCGCGAGACTCTTCTATCAAGAGGGAGTCCGGGCGATCGGCGTGGACCTCGTCGTCGAGCGCTCTGGCGTGGCCAAGACCAGCCTGTATCGGCACTTCCCGACCAAAGACGACCTCGTCGTGGCGTTCCTCGAACGGGGCGACCTGGCCTATTGGAACTCCTGGGACGAGATCGCGATGCGTCTGAAGGACAATGCGCGGGCCGAGCTCGAAGCCCATGTCCGCTGGATTGCCCAATACATCGGCCGACCCGACTACCGCGGCTGCCCGTTCCTGAACGTGGCGAGCGAATTCCCCGCCGCGGACCACCCTGCGCGCGCTACAGCTCTCGAGCACAAGGCCGAATTGCGTCGGCGCCTGGGTGCCTTGACCAAGCGAATGGGTGCGCGCCGACCCGCATTGCTGGCGGATCAGCTCGTGCTTCTCATCGACGGCGCCTACGTCAACGGCCAGCTGCTCGGCAAGGAAGGCCCCGTGAGCGCATTGGTGCGGGCGGCGCTCGCCTTGATCGCCGCGGCGACGGTCGAATGATCCGCTGATCGGTGGCAGGGCGGCAACGAGGCTGGCGTTTTGCCGGGCACCGTGCGGTCGATCACGCCGCCGAAGCGGCGGCACCCAGCCGAACCTCACGGCTCGCGTAGACCAGCGCGAGGCCCATCAGGGCCAGCAAGCTCGCCGCGGCCGCGCCGCCGGCGGCAGCGGCGACGGAGCCCTTCGTCACCGACAGGATGTAGCTCCAGTTCGCGAAGACGAGCGCGGCGAGCGCGGCGCCCACGGCCACGAGCCCCAGCCCCATCGCGAAAAGCTCGGGGCTGCGCGCGGTTCTCAGGCCCCTGTCGAGGTCGATCTGCCTGATGTTCCTTCCCACCAGCGCGCGAATCACGATCCAGGCGAGGGGGTGCATGACGCCAGCGAAGACGAACAGGAGCCTGAAGTTTCCGAGCCACTGCAACATTCCGCCCGCGACGAGCAGCATGAGCATGCCGCCGATACCGCCGCACATGCCGCCGAACCCGACGATCGAGCCGACAGCTCGATTCGGAAAGGCGTCGGACGCCACCGTGAACATGTTGGCGGACCACGCCTGATGACACGAGGTGGCGACACTGATGAAGGCCACGGCCGTCCACAGATTCTCTGCCATCACGCCGAGCGCCGAGATCGGAAGGCCGGCCGCGAAGAGCGCCATCGTCACGAGGCGGGCGCGGGTCCCGGACCAGCCGCGGCGGATGAAGAATCCCGGCAGCCAGCCGCCGAAGATGCTTCCGAGGTCCGCGGCGAGATAGATGACGAGAAGGGCCCCGGCCGCCGAAGCGAGCGTCACGCCGCGCTCGCGCTGCAGATACGACGGCAACCACGTGAGGTAGAACCACCACACTGGATCGGTGAACATCTTGCCGATGCAAAACGCCCACGCCTCGCGGTAGCGGAGCAGCGACTGCCAGGGAACGTTGAGCGCCTTCGCGGGCGGCTCCTGATCGCTGCGAATGAGCCCCGCCTCTTCGGTCGACAGTCGTGGATGCTCCTCGGGCGACCGGTAGGCCTTCATCCACACCGCGAGCCACACGAAGCCGAGCAGGCCGATGGCGATGAACGCCGCTTGCCAGCCCCGCGACACGGCGAGCCACATGATCGCTCCCTGCAACATGGCGCCGAAGTTCGTGCCGGTGTTGAAGATGCCCGTGGCGAGCGAGCGCTGGCGCCTTGGGAACCACTCGGCGACGGCCTTGACGCAAGCGGGAAAGTTCGTCGCCTCGCCCAGGCCCAGGAGGAATCGCGCCAGCGCGAACCCGAGGACGGTCGTCGCAAAGGAATGAGCCATCGCCGCGAGGCTCCACACGAGCACGCCGATCGCCAGACCGTTGCGCACGCCGACGCGGTCGAGGAGGCGTCCCGCGAACGGAAACATGGCGGCATACGAAAGTTGAAATGCGAAGTTGATCCACCCGAACTCCGCGTCGTCCCAGCCGATGGCCGTCTTGAGCAACGGCGCCATGGCGCCGAGCGACACGCGGTCGACGTAGTTGATGAACGTGACGAAGAACAGAAGCGCGCAGATGTACCAGCGAAGACCACGGATCTTCGAGGCGGCCTTGGCGGCGATGGAGACGGCCTGGGTCATGGCGTCGGACTCCGCTCCTTATTGATTCACGCCGCTGGCGAGGAAGCCGCCGTCGACGACGAGCACCTCGCCGTTGACGAAGCTGGCGGCTTCCGAAGCGAGGAACACGGCGGCTCCGGCGAGCTCCTCGACCCGGCCGAAGCGTGCCAGCGGGGTGCGGAGCTTGAACTCACGACCGCGTTCGGTGCCATCGAGCAGATCCTCGTTGAGCGGCGTGCGGAAGACTCCCGGCGCGATGGCGTTGACCAGCACGCCTCTGGGTCCCCACTCGACGGCGAGCGCCCTGGTCAGCGCCGCCACGCCGGCCTTGCTGGCGGTGTATGCGGCGACCTCGTAGAGGCCGACGAACGACGCCAGCGAGGCGATGTTGACGATCCGGCCGTAGCCGCGCTCGAGCATGTGCGCGCCGAAGACCTGACAGGCGCGAAGCGTGCCGGTCAGGTTGGTGTCGAGGATCCCCTGCCACTCGGCATCGTCGACGTCGAGCGTCGGGCGGCGCTGGGTGCGTCCGGCGCAGTTGATCAGGATGTCGACCTTGCCGAAGGCCTCGACCGCGGCCTCGCGCAGTGTCTCCAGGGAGGCGCGGTCGGTGACGTCGCTGGCGAGCCGCAAGGTCTTCTTGCCGTGGCTTTCGATCGCCACGGCCGTGGCGTCGACCTCCGCCTGCCGCCGGCTGCTGGCGGCGACGTCGGCTCCCGCAGCCACGAGGCCGTCGACCAGGGCGCGTCCGATGCCGGAGGTGCCGCCGAGGACGATGGCGGCGCGTCCTGTGAGATCGAATCTTGCGAAGGCCATCAACCTATCCTAGCGATTCGACTACTCATCGTCCTCTGTCAGATGCCATACGAACGGCCCGGCGTCGTTCTGAATGCTCGATGGCACCTTCTTCGTCGGTTGTATCTCGAGGAACAGGGTCGGCGCCCAGCCCACGGTTTCGACGAGATCCGGATCGTTCACCGCGTTCCAGGCCGCCACCACGTCGACCAGGTTGTTCTCCGGCGTGCCGTTGACCTGGGTGCCTTCCTCGAAGATCACGGTGCCGTTGAGCCGTGAAATGAACTGATCCGGAGTGACGGTCCTGTCGGTCTTGAAGAAGTTGTTCTGGGCATAGATGGCCGACTCGACCCCAACGCCCCAGGAATACCCGTAGGTAGGCAGGCGCTCGACCTTGTAATAGTTGTTGTACACGTGCACCTGGCCGAAGCGAACCCGCGGGGCGCGCTGGCCGATGCCGTCGAACAGGTTGTGGTGGATCGTCACCCGCAGCTTGCCACGGTCGGCCGCGGCGCTGTCGGACGAGCCGATGAGCATCAACTTGTCGTGGTCGCGGAAGCGATTCCACGAGACCGTCACGAGGTCGGAGGCGTTCGTGATGTCGACCAGCCCGTCGTGCACCTGGAACAGCACACCGAAGTAGTGCGGCAGGGTCTCGTCGGCGGTATCGCGGTCCTCGAAAGTATTGTGGTCGATCCACACGTGGTCGGCGTTGCGCAGCGAGACGGAGTCGTATTGGGCGTTCCACGACCCCAGCGCGCCGTCGGTGGGTGCCCAAGCCGGGAAGCAGTCGAACGTATCCTGGAAGGTGAGGTTGCGGATGATGATGTTGGTGACGTTGACGCTCGAAGAGCCGCGGATGTCGAGCCAAACCCCGCGCAGCCGGGCCTTCTTGCCCAGCCCGACGATCGTGGTGTTGGACCCGACCCGGATCCGGACGCGATCCTGCTGCGCGTTCCTCGAAGCGATGCGAGCGTCTTCCACCGGGCCGCTCGGCGCCACCCGGCCCCAGACGGCAGGGTCGTAGGTGGCGAGGAAGGCCTCGATAGTGAAGCCGTTGCGGTAGTAGTCGACGCAGCCGAACGGCTGGTTGTCGTCGTCGACGTTGAAGTCGAGCGTGCCGTCGATGTAGATGATCTTGGGAGCGCTGGACGGGTTCGACGGCGAGACGGGCGACGGCACGCCGTTGTTGAGCGCGGCGATCAGCTCGCCCCGAGTACGGACGAAGTAGACCTGCTCGGGGGTCGCCGTCGAGCCGCCAGTGGTGCCGGCCACGGACGACGCCCAGCCATCGTTCGGGGTGAGCACCTCGCGGCCGAGGTCTCGGTGGTCAGCCACCGCGGAGGGCGCATTCGTCGCGGCGATGGCGACCACACACATGACGACAAGAGTGGTTTTCAAGCTAGGCATGGTTGGTCCGTCCTCCCTACGGTTGAGACTGAATGAGGTGGGTGCCACACGGTCCGTTCAGCTCCAGTGCCTCCGCTCATGCGCTCCCTACTGATTCACCCCACAGGCAAGGAAGCCGCCGTCGAGAAAGTGGTGTCAGCGGGCCGGTTTCCGCTTCGCGAGCTCGGCGACGTGGATGCCCGCCATGATCGCCGGGCCGACGCCCTTGGGATCGTCCTCGACCACGCGCTCGCTCATGTAGTAGCGGTAGCTGCCGTCCCGGCCGTAGCCCAGGCCGCCGGTCTCGCAGACGTTGGTCAGGTGGAACGACCCGTCGGCATGGACGGAGACGAACTCGTCGACCAGACCTGCATAGGCTTTCTGCGCGGCGGGTGCGAAAGATGCGGGTAGATATCCCTTGTTGATGGCCTTGGCCAGGAAGTAGGTGAACATCGCAGTGGCCGACGCTTCACGGTAGTTCCCGGGCTCGTCGGGCATGTCGACGATCTGAAACCAGACGCCCGTGGCGTCCTGGTGCCGAACCAGGCTCTCCGCGAGCTCCGGAATGATGGCGAGGAGCGGCGCGCGCAGCTCGGTCTGCTCGAGCGGGATCACGTCGAGGATGTCGACGAGCGCCATCGCGTACCAACCGAGCCCTCGCGCCCAAACGTAGCGCGACCGACCGTTTTCCGGGTTCGCCCAGCCCTGCTTCTTCGCCTCGTCCCAGGCGTGGTAGTAGAGACCCGACTGCTGATCTCGCAGATGGGATCGCGCGATCGTGAACTCCCGCGCCGCCTCTTCGACCTTTTGCTCGTCGCCCTCGGTGACGCCGACGCCGGCGAGAAACGGCATCCCCATGTAGACCCCGTCGAGCCACAGCTGATGGGGATAGCGCTGCTTGTGCCAAAAAGCCCCTTCAGACGTCCGGGGGTGCTTCGCGAGTTGTGCTGCCAGCGCAGCGATGGCCGCCCGATACCTAGGGTCGCGATGCCGCGCCCACAACCGTTGCAGCATCTTCCCCGAGTTGATGTTGTCGATGTTGAACTCGCCGGCTTCGTAGGTGCGGATCGTGCCGTCTGCGGTCACGTAACTGTCGATCGTGCGCCGGGCGAAGTCGGAGAAGCGGGGATCCCCGACGGCTGCCGAGAGGTCGTCCATCGACTGCGTCAGCAGGCCGGTGGTGTAGTTCCAGACGCTTGGCCTCGACGCGAAAGTGTCCCAGCCTCCGTAGGAGAGGCTCTCGCCGCGACGCACCATCTCCGACTCGGCGAGTTGCGTCGAGATCTGGGTGGGGCTCAGCTCGCGAACACGGCGCGACGCTTCCGTCTTCAGGCGGATGCGGGGGGACAGCGTGCGCCGTTCGACCTCGGCCGCGAGGAAGGCCTGCAGCTCCTCGCGGGTCTGAACCCCGCCCTTCTGGCCGGACCACAGGGCCCCGAAGGCATAGGAGAGCGCCTTGCCTCGCGGCCGCAGCACCAAGACCTGGCTGCCCTCGTCCCGGGTCTGCGAGACGAGGTCCATCTTCCGGAAGAGGACCACCATTCCGAGGTTGTCGTCGAACAGGGTCTGCCGGCCGAAGGTCGCCATGTAGCTCCAGGCCTCACCGGTGACGTCGAGGTCGCCGACCATCACCTCGGCCTGCGGGTGCGTGACGAGACCGACGGCGAGATTGTCGAGCGGGGCCGAGGTCGCGAGCGTCACGTCGACCATGGGGCTCCCGGCCTGCATCGACAGGGTGGCGGTGAGGTCGACGGTCGCGGCACCGGTGTTCCATCCTTTGAACCCGAGGTCGAAGGCGGCGCGGATCGGCCCATCGGACCGGATGGTGGTGGAGCGCTCCGCGACGTCGGAGACCAGCACGGCCTTCTTGCCGTTCCAGTAGCCGAATCCGCCCATTCCCAGGCTCTCGCCCACCTTCAGGATGTCCACGCCCCAGTCGGCCATCGCGTGGTAACTCTCGTAGCCGTCCAGACCCACGGCCGGCAGCACCATCGCGGACGTCTTCTTGCCGAAGATGTCGAAGCCGTTGCGCCAGTCGAGGTAGACGCGGTATCCGACCTGGTCGCTCTCGATACCCGGCCCTTCGTAGCGGAGGTACTCGTTGTGATCGCTGGACTGCGGCGGCATGGTGACGTGACGGGCGCTGCGGAACGTGCCGCCCACGTACTTCTTCTCCTGCCAGGCGCCACCCTCCTTGGTCGACACCTCGGCGTGGGCTCGTGGCGCAGCGGCGCCCTCCACCGCGTGCCGGTCGACGAGGTAGCGGTGGGTCGCGGCGGCATCCAGGTCGGCGAGGAAGGCGAGCCCCTCGGGGCGGCCGTCACCGTCCTCGTCGAGGAGCTGCGTGGGCCTCGCGCTGTTCCCTTCCCACACCTGCAGCGGGCCGCTGGTCACACCCAGCTGCTCCAACGAAAGGCGCACGAGCGTGTCGGGCCGGCGGAAGGCGGAGGGGTTGGAGACCTCGAGGTGGGCGACCGCCTGCGGCGCGGCAGCCGCGCCCGCCGGGTGCGATGCGCCGCTGCATCCCAAGGGGACGAAGAAGAGTAGCAACAGGGAAGGAACGAGCGGCGCTCTCATGAGATGGATCCTCGTTCGGTGGAGCCGGTGCAACCGGACGGCGGCGCGCTTCCGATCCATCACCGCGCCAGCCAACCGCCGTCGACGGCGATGGTGTAGCCGTGCATGTATTGCGATGCGGCCGAAGCGAGAAACACGGCCGCGCCCTGAAGGTCCTCCGGGGCTCCCCAGCGCCCCGCGGGAATCCTCTCCAGGATGGCCTGGTTGCGAACCGGATCCTCGCGGAGGGGTCTGGTGTTCTCCGTGGCCATGTACCCCGGGGCGATGGCGTTGACGTTGATGCCGTGCGGCGCGAGCTCGTTGGCGAGCAGGCGCGTGAGCCCGAGGACCGCGCTCTTCGAGGCGGTATAGGAGGGCACCCGGACGCCGCCCTGGAAGCTGAGCATCGACGCGACGTTGACGATCTTGCCGCCGCGTCCCTGCTCGATCATCACCTTGGCGACGGCCTGGCTGAGAAAGAAGAGGGTCCGGACGTTGACGTTCATCACGTCGTCCCAGTCCTTCTCGGTGAACTCGGCGAGCGGCGCTCGGCGGATGGTTCCCGCGTTGTTGACCAGGATGTCGATTCCGCCGAGCTTCTCGACCGTCTCGCCGACGATCGTGGCGGCGGAGCCGCTGTCTGCGAGGTCTGCTCGCACGGTCACGCAGCGGCGGCCGAGCGCCTCGATCCGCTGCTGTGTCTCCGCCCCGTCGGAGCGGTGCACGAGAGCCACGTCGGCGCCGGCTTCCGCGAGTCCCACCGCGATGCCCTGGCCGAGGCCTCGAGAGGCACCCGTGACGATCGCGGTCCTGCCGTCGAGCTTGAACCGGTCCAGGATCACGGTTCGCTCACTTCAGCTGGTCCAGGGTCAGATGGTCCATGTCGTCGAAGGCCTGGTTCTCGCCCCCCATCCCCCAGCAGAAGCTGTAGGCGCCCGTGCCCGCGCCGCAGTGGATGGACCAGCTCGGAGAGATCACGGCCTGGCCGTCGGCGACCACCAGGTGCCGGGTCGCCTCGGGACGGCCCATGAAGTGGAAGACGCGAGCGTCGGCGGGCATGTCGAAGTAGAGATAGACCTCCATGCGGCGCTCGTGGGTGTGGGGCGGCATGGTGTTCCACACGCAGCCCGGATCCAGCACCGTGAACCCCATGACCAGCTGGCAGCTCGGGGCGCCGCCCGGGTGGATGAGCTTGTGGATCGTGCGCTGGTTGCAGGCCTCCCTGCTGCCCAATCTCACGGCCTCGGCTTCGGACTGCCGGATGCGGAGCGTGGGATGGGCGGCGTGGGCGGGGAAGCTGAGCAGGTAGTACCGCGCCGGCGTCGTGGCGGAGTCGCTGGCGAAGGTGATCGCCTTGCTGCCCCGGCCAACGTAGAGAGCATCACGACCGGCCATGGAGTGCTCGACGCCGTCGACCGTGACGGTTCCAGGGCCGCCGATGTTGAGAACCCCGAGCTCTCGACGTGCGCAGAAGGTCTCGGCGCGCAGCTCCGGTGCAGATTCCAGGGAGAGGGTCTTCGTCGCCGGGACGGCGGAGCCCACGATGGCGCGATCCGCATCGCTGTAGACCATGGAGATCCTGTCCCTCGGGAAGAGCGTGTCCACGAGGAAGGTTTCCCGGATCTCCTCGGTGCTCATGCGGTCGAAACGAACGGGGTCGGCCGTGTAGCGGACGTTCATGGAGGTGTCCTTCCTTCGGGCACGCTCACCGGACGGCCCGCCACCGTCACGTCGTCGAACCGGAGGCCCCGGACATTCTCGAGGATCACGGTCTGCTTCGCGGAGGCGACGGCGACGTTGCGCAGGACCACGTCCCGAAGAGGGGCCTGCGAGGGCGCGTGTGCTTCGAACAGCGTGCCCACGGTCTCCACCTCGAAGTCCTCGAAGACGATGTCGCGGTAGGTCGAAGGGAAGTTGCCGCCCAGCTCGCCCGGGTAGTTGAGCTGGAACCAGAACAGACGCTCGAAGGAACCGACCGCGAAGCGCCGGACCCCCACGTGCTCGACCGTGCCGCCGCGGTCCAGATTCGCCTTGAAGCGGATGGCAGACGACCCCGAGCGCAGCACGTTGTCGGTGAAGAACACGTAGCGGATGTCTCCCGACATCTCGCTGCCCAACGCGATGCCGTCTTCTCCCCCCATGTCGTTGCCACGCACCACCACGTATTCGCTGGGCTTGCCGACGGTGCGGCCGTCGAGATCGCGGCCGGACTTGATCACCACCGCGTCGTCCCCGGTGCGGAAGATCGAGTCCTCGACCAGCACGTAGCGACTCGAATCCACGTCCACTCCGTCGTTGTTCGGGAAGTGGCTCTCCACCTTGATGGCGCGCACCGTTACGTGCTCGCTGTAGACGAGGTGGTTGACCCAGAAGGGCGAGTTCACGGCGGTGAAGCCCTGGAGGAGAACGCGGCGAGCGCGCACGAGCTGCACGAGCGGCGGTCGCAGGTGCGTGCCGGCCCCGAACACGCGCTCCTCGAGCGGCACGCCGGTGAAGCCCATGCGGCGAAGGCGCTGCATGTCGGGATCCGCCAGTGGATGCCAGGCGTGAAACCCGCTCCGAACGTTGCCGTCGATGGTCCCGGCGCCCGTGATGGCCACGTCCTCGACGTCCCGGGCGTAGAGGAGCGGCGAGTAGCTGAGCACTCGCGTGCCCTCCCAACGGGTCTCGACCACCGGCAGGTAGTGCTCCGGTTCGGGCGCGAAGAGCAGGTGCGCTCCCGGCTCGAGGTGGAGCTCGATGCGACTCTGCAACTGGATCGGGCCCCGGCTCAGCCAGACGCCGGGGGAGAACACGACGCGCCCGCCACCTTCGGCCGTCGCCTTGGCGATCGCCGCGAGTATGGCCGGTCGTGCGTCGGCGGCACCGTCGCCGGCGGCACCGAAGGCGGCCACGCGGTAGGTCCGTTCCGGAATGCGCGGCGCCTCGATGCGGGAAACGATGGTCTCGACCATCGTCCAGTCCACCCGTCCGGGCGTCGGATCCTGAGCCGAGAGGGGCCCCACCAGCAGCACGAGCAAGGCCCAGCTTGCGCCGGCCCGGCAGACGTGGCGGCCTCTAGGCATGAGGGGTACTCTAGCGAACCTCGGCGAGTTTGGCCATCGGTGGCACTCCCAGCTCGGAGATCAACCGGTCCACTGCCCGGTGCCTGAGGAAACACGACGGCCGGTCGCGAGCATGAGCAAGCCCTTACCATTGAGCGATTTACTGGCCCCGGTCTTGGACACGCTGGAACCGTTCGGAATGCAGGCGGACTCCGATGAGCGGGCATTTGGCGACGCCAAGAGTCAGGACAGCCCGAACCGAGGGACACCAAGCGGCGTCACCGACGAGGACACCAGCCAGCGGATTGCTCGGAGTCAATATCCATATCTTCAATTGTTTGGCTAGATATCGCGCCGAAAAACACCAGAGTCTTGCCACCGATGGCAGAAACCTCTTGCTCTCCGAAGCCGACTGGAGCCATACTGCTGCCACCGCGGGCACAAATCCTTCGAGATCCCGAAAGGAGGAACGTATGCTGAGTCCGTCGACCGATCTCGCACGTTGGTCAAGGGGCGCGTTTCTGGTCGCCCTCCTCATGGTCCTGGTCGGGCTTCGGCCCGCTCTGGCGCAAGACACCGCCCAGAAGAATGCGGCGAAGGCGAACGGAGAGTCAGCGGCAGGCGAAAGCGCGCACGCAGTGGAAGCAGAGGCACCCGACGGCGCGGCGAGCGCCACGGAAACGCCGGCCGAGGCACCGGTGATGGAGACCATCGAGGTGATTGGCTATCGCCACGCCCTCGAGGAGTCCGTGGCTCTGAAGCGAGATGCGGTCAACACCCGAGAGAGCATCGTGACCGAGGACATCGGCAAGATGCCCGACCTCAACCTGGCCGAAGCGATCCAGCGCCTGCCGGGCGTGGCGATCGTCCGCGAGGGTGGCGAGGGACGCAACATCGACATTCGGGGCCTGGGCCCGAACTTCACCCAGGTCACGCTCAACGGCATGGAGGTTCCCGCTTCGGCCGGTGGCCTCGACAGCGGCGGCGCGATCAACCGGGGTCGCGCCTTCGACTTCAACGTCTTCCCGGCCGAGCTCTTCTCCCGTATCGACATCAACAAGTCGAGCCTGGCTTCGATCGAAGAGGGCGGGGTGGGAGGCGCGGTCCAGATGTACACCGGGAAAGCGCTGAACAGTCCGGGGTTGCGCGGTTCGGTCCTGCTCCAGGGTGGCTACAACGACCTCTCGGAGAAGTCGGATCCGCGGTTCACGGCAACCTTCAGCACCACGAACGCGGCCAAGACCGTGGGCTTCATGGTCTCCGCGGCGCAGATGGGACGCAACTCCTTCCAGGATGGGTTCGGCACCGTCCGCTGGCAACGGCCGGACGCGGCCTTCGCCGGCAACGAGTCGACGGTGAGCAACCAGCAGCTCCAGTCGACGTGGTTCCCGCGCTTGCCACGCCAGGACAGCTTCCGTCACGACGACGAGCGGCGGGGCCTGGCGACCTCGCTCCAGTTCCGCCCCAACGACCAGCTCGACGTCAACTTGAACCTGGTGCGCTCGGAGTTCCAAACGACGACCAGCAGCTACAACTCCTTCGGTCAGTTCCGTCGTCTCGGCAGGTGGGGCTTCCAGAGCATCACGCCGATCAACGTCACTCTGGAACAGGACGGGTCGGGTCAGCTTGCCGTGGCCGGCACCTTCAGAGGGGTGGCGCTGCGGACTGAGAGCCGCGAGAACGACGACAAGACGACTTTCAATCAGCTGACGGCAGACTTCGAATACAACATCGGCGACAACATGATCCTCACCGGCATGGTCGGCCGTGCCAAGTCCGAATTCGAGGATCGCCTGTTCCGCGTGAACATCGAGACGACGGATCCCAATATCCTCTTCTCGTACGACTTCACGCGGAATCGCGACGTGGCGGCCATCGACTACAACATCGACACCACGAACCCGGCGAACTTCGTGATCCAGAGCGACGGCCTGCTGCAAAAGAACCTCGTCGACCGTACGAACGACACCGCGCGGCTCGACCTGGACTGGTTTTTCGGCACCGGGCAAAGTGTCCGGTTTGGCGCGATCTACAACCAACGCGACGTGGACAGCCAGGTGTTCCAGCAGGACGCGACCCCGCCGGGCGTGACCCTCTCGTCGATCAGCAGGGTCTTCGACTTCATCGACGTCGGCGGCTATGGCAACGGCACCGAGCTGCGCTTCCTGGTGCTGGACTTCGCTCGTGCCAAGGAAGCCTTCCGTTTCGGATCGGCCTTTCTGCCATTTCGCGGCCCCGGCCGGGCGACATGGGTCGTCACCGAGGACACGGCGGGAGGTTATGGGGAATACAACCTGGTGACCGAGCTCAGAGAGCGCGCCTTGCGCCTCAACCTGGGCGCTCGATATGTGAACACGAAGACGACAGGCGTGGGCTGGGTGACGAGCGCGATCAGCAACACCGAGAGGAACTCCTACGGCAACTGGCTGCCATCATTGAGCGTTGCTTTCGACGCCCGATCGAACCTCGTGCTGCGTGCCGGTGTGAGCCGCACGATGACCCGCCCCTCCCTCGCGGCACTAGCGCCGGTCAAGGCCTATGGGAACACGAACTTGACGGTGAGCGGCGGGAACTCGCAGCTGGAGGCCCTGGTGTCGGACAACGTCGACCTCGGGGCGGAGTGGTACTTCAGCGAGAAATCCGTGCTCGGAGTGGCTCTCTTCTACAAGGACATCGCGAGCTTCATCTCCTCGCCGACGACCCAGGAGCCCCTACGTGCGGAGGACCGTGCCGCCGTGGCCGCCGTGTTCCCGACGCAACCGCAACTGCTGGATCCGAGCCTGATCTGGACCTACAGCACCACCGCCAACACCAACGGCACGAAGCTGCAGGGATTCGAGATCGCGTATCAGCAGAGCTTCAAGGGCCTGCCCGGCATCCTGAGCAACCTCGGCTTCAGCGGCAACTACTCCTATGTCGACGCCGAGACCCAGGTGACCCGCAGCGGCCGTGTCGTCACGGTGCCGCTGACGGGGATGTCCAACAACTCCTGGAACGCCACCCTCTACTACGAGACGGCGCGGTGGGGCTCGCGCGTGTCGGTGAACAACCGGGACGACTACGTCACCAACAACCTCGGGCAGAACACCAACGTCTCCGAGGCCACGACCGGGCCCGTCCGTTGGGACATGAGCGCCTTCTGGCACCTCAACAAGCGCTTCTCGCTGAGCCTGGAAGGCATCAACCTCACGGACGAGGCGGAGCGGCTGTACACGACCGGCGACGGGACGATGAACCTGGTCCGCGAGATCAACTACTCTGGCCGCCAGTACTTCCTGGGGGTGCGTTGGAACCT
>Ga0075421_100000403_pt1 | contig 44669 bp, 34 predicted proteins | sample SoiMetdeltSBSDD5_FD_75292 | JGI IMG/M metagenome (GOLD analysis project Ga0075421, IMG submission 75292) | Bulk soil microbial communities from a Populus tree surrounding site in Tennessee, USA - Soil MetaG P. deltoides SBSDD5 | ecosystem: Environmental > Terrestrial > Soil > Tree plantation... | reverse complement strand
CCACGCCGCTCACGAATGTCTCGGAAGATGAGATTGCGCGGCGGCTGCTGGATGAATTGCGAACCGCGGTCAAGCTGCGCAAGGTTAGCGATGTGCCCGTTGGGGTTTTCCTCTCAGGCGGAATTGATTCTAGTACCAACGCTGCGCTGTTCTCGGAAGGCGAGGGTGGGTCGGTAAAAACCTTCTCCATTGGCTATGCGGGTGAGTATCGGTCCTATCAGAACGAATTTCAGTATGCCCGCCGGATGGCGGAAGCCGTTAAGGCGGATCACTATGAGCGTTTGCTGACCCTCGATGATCTGCTTGACTTCTTGCCGCGCATGGTTCAGTTGCAAGACGAGCCGATCGCCGATCCGGTATGTGTTCCGGTCTATTACGTCTCCAAACTGGCGCGTGACAATGGGGTGATTGTGTGCCAAGTGGGCGAAGGCTCCGACGAATTGTTTTGGGGCTATCCCGATTGGAAACAGTCGCTCAGGCTGCAGCGCTATGCTGATCTTCCACTACCCCATTTTCTGAAGGCGGGCGGTCTCGTTGGGCTACGCCTGCTCGGCAAGGATCAGAAGCGTTACTTCGAATGGTTGCGACGGGCCGCGCTGCACCAACCGGTGTTCTGGGGTGGCGCTGAAGCATTCACCGAGGTGCAGAAGCGTAGGCTGCTCTCGCCCACCTTGCGCCGTGAACTCGCCGGGCTGACCTCGTGGGAAGCGCTTCGGCCTATTCACGCGCGCTTTCTGGAGAAAGCCTGGGAAAAGTCGCCGCTCCATTGGATGACGTTTCTTGACTTGAATCTGCGCTTGCCGGAACTGCTGCTCATGCGTGTGGATAAGATGAGCATGGGAGTCAGTCTGGAAGGGCGGGTACCGTTCCTCGACCATAAGTTTGTCGAACTTGCCCTCAGCATTCCACAGGCCCTCAAGACGCGGAACGGGACACTCAAGCACATCCTCAAGAAAGCCGTGCGCGGTATTATTCCAGATGAGTTAATTGATCGGCCCAAACAGGGCTTTGGTGTCCCGGTCTATGAGTGGTTCTTCGACCGACTGGGAGAACGGGCTCGCCAGGAGTTGAGCAACTTCTGCGACCAGACCGATTTTCTAGATAAGGCCGAAGTGCTGCGCCTCGTGGAGCAGAAAGCTGGCTCGCCGGTGTGGTATTTGCTGAACTTTGCGCTGTGGTGGAAGGAGTATGTGAAGTGAAGATAATGTCTTGCTCAACTGATTGGTCAATAGCCGCCTATGTCTGATTGGGTGCGTCGCCTGACGGAAAACGCCCAAAACATCTGGAAGTGCTCTGGCATGGTACGAGGTGTTTCTGGACTTTACATCGGCCATCTGATTTCTCAGGGCGCTAATTTGGGAACGGCCCTGATTATCATTCGCGGGCTGACAGTCCCTGACTATGCCTCGTTTGTGGCCTATAACAGCATCGCCTACCTTTTTAGCGGACTGGTTGGAAGCGGAATTAATACGGCCTTGGTCCGTTTTTCTAGCGAGTATCTTTCTCGAACCGGCAAGCGACTTTATTCACTCTACACCATCGCCCTGGTCGCGGAAAGTTCCATTTATTTTTTTGTCCTCATGGTTAGTTTTACATTCCCAAGATTCGGCAGCTCGCTCTTGCTGGCCAACGCAGAGTTTGCTCAGCCTTTTCGGCTCGGGGCTTTATCCGGGTTAGGCTTGCTACTTTTGCAGCTTAGCCAGAGCATTTATCAGGCCGAGGAACGATTTGCTTTGTTGGTGGGAACACTTTGGCTATCCAGAGGTTTGGTTTTTGCCGGTGTTATCGTTCTTTGGCTGTTCCAGGCTTTGTCATTTGAGGCGGTGGCTTGGCTAATGGCTGTTTTGAATGTCGCCGTCGGCCTAGGGCTCATTTTTCGCGTTGGTGCTGGACAATTCACAGAACTGTTGCTTTTTCTAAAACAAAGCCGGGAATTAGTGCGCCAGTTTCTCTCGGCGACCGGTTGGTTGATCGGCTATGTGGGGGCGCTAACGGCGTTCAGCCAGATGGATGTGCTGATGCTCTCCCGCTTTGCCACGGAGAAAGAGCTGGCTGTGTATGGTGTCGCTTACCGCTATTACTCAATGGCCCTCTTGGTGTTGACCGCCATCCATACCGTTCTATTGCCGAAATTTTCTCGGGTCGAGATGCGAGACTCCCAAGTCCAGCAACGGTTTCTAACGAAGTGGTTTCGGTACGGCTTATGGATAGCTATCCCGATCGCAATTTTTGATCTGGTGGGTAAACCCCTTTTTATTGCTGTGAATGGTGGAACCTATGAGAAATCATTTCTCATCCTCAGGGTTCTTTCCGTGGGCATCTGGTTGAGTCTGATGTTTAGTCCCCTCGTGAATATCCTCATTTCCCGAAATGATTTCCGGTTTTTGTTCTTATTGGGAGGCATCGCCTTGATGATCTCTTTTGGCGCAAATTATCTCCTGGTCCCTGGACTGGGCGGAGTGGGGGCGGCGATTTCTGAAGTGTTGTCGATTGGCTTTATCAATCTCATGGCAACTGTTCGAGCAAGATACACCTATGTTTCCTGAAACCAGCTATGGCGTTGTGAAAAGGCTCCGATTTATTGAACAAGAGATTAGAGCCATCGCCGAAGCAAAAGACGGCACTATCACGGTTGCGGATATCGGTTGCGGCACGGGCTTGCTTTTAACGCTTCCCTTAGGGCTAGCTTTTAAGGGACGTGTAGTTGTTTATGCCTATGATTTAGATACAGTCTCTTTATCGGTGCTGGAGGAACAGGCCCGAACATTGGACTTGCCGAATGTTGTGTTGGTTAATCGTATAGAGCACTTAAGTGGTCTTGAACTAGACGTGGTTATTGCCTCGGAAGTCATGGAGCATGTTGAAAACCCTTTAGAGTTTTTGGTGTGCCTGAGGTCGTTACTGTCTCCGGCAGGTAAATTGTTATTAACCGTGCCCAATGGCTATGGGTGGTTTGAATTTGACACGATGCTTTATGATACTTTCAAGGCACTCGGCGTAGTCGTTTTGTTGCAACGCACGAAACGGATAATGAAAAGATTCCTCTTCAATCACTCTAAGTTTGAACAAAAGCATTTGTCAGATACACTGGCCATCAGCCCGCACCTAAACTTCTTTACCCTTCCCCGGCTTCGACGCCTTCTGGTAGCTGGTCACTTGAGAGAAGTTGAGATTCAAGGCAGGAGCTTTGCCTGTGGGTCAATTGCTGATAGATTTATTAATCGCAGTTCTAAGCTAATAGCTCTGAATAATTGGTTGGGTTCTAAATTGCCGTTGGGAATGGTTTCCGACTGGATGATCGTTGCCAGTGCGTGTCTGGAAAATAACCTTGCGGGTGAGCCTCCGATTGAAAATCGTCTTCCCTTGTTCCAGCGGTTATACACCCATTACAAGCGATTTATTAATGCGGCGGCGAGATCTCAGTCTTTTGGTAATTAGCTGCCCGCGAGGGTTTCTTTTGTTGAAGTTACTCGCGGGTGTGTCAATCTCTTCATAACAAGGAACTATGTTAACGCCAGAAATCCGCCGTTACTGGGAACGAGAAGCATGTGGCACTGATTTAACAATTGTCGGCGATGTGCCGTTGCTTACTCACGGGTGGTTTGAGCGGATCGAGACGTATCGCTATGAAGTCGAGCCCTTGATTCATGCCGTTGCCCAATTTACTCGGCATTCCGGAAAAAAAGTGTTGGAAGTCGGGGTGGGGGCAGGCACAGACCACCTGCAGTGGGCGCGGGCTGGAGCCCAGTGTTATGGCGTTGACTTAACTGAAACAGCCGTTAAGACCACGAAAGCCCATTTGTCCCTTTATAATTTCGGATCGAATTTGCAACAAGCCAATGGTGAGCGCTTGCCATTTTGTAGCGATGCATTTGATGTCGTCTATTCGTGGGGTGTGATTCATCATGCAGAATATCCGGCGCAGATTATTCAAGAGATTAAGCGCGTGTTGAAAGCGGGCGGAATTTTTATCGGTATGCTATATAGCAGACACTCAATTTTAGTTCTCAAAATGTGGTTCAGATACGCTTTATTAAAAGGGCGACCCTGGCGAAACTTGAAAGAGGTGGTCTGGCATCACATGGAAAGTGTGGGAACTCAGGCTTACACGGTTGCTGAATTGGAAAATCTATTTTCGGAATTTAGCATTTTTTCTGCCAAGACCTTCGTTTCCCCGTATGACACTCGCCGGTTACCTGCTTGGTTGAGCAGATTTCTGCCTGACGATTGGGGTTGGTTTATCACGGTTAGAGCGGTGAAGTAAGTGGTCGATTGAGTTTGCATCGAAATGGGTGGGATCCTGAGTGGCGAAGCTTAGGCGCTATATCCAGTTGATACGTTCGTTGCCTCCCCGCGAAGTTCTTCGCAAAGTAAAGGCAAAGTTCGGCCAAACCATCACCTCCCAGTGGCGGGCGGCTCAAGCACAACTGTTTGGTACACATATTTCGGATGCTCAACTACGCGCCGCGCTGATTCCATCTTTGCAAGACTCGCAGGCGCTCTTATCTTTTTTATGCGCAGGCGAACGCCCCTGTTTTTTTATTGACGCTCGGCAACGTGAAGCGGTGCTGGCCGCCTTCCGCCATCACTGCCCGATGGCCGATACCCTCACCCTGGTTGCCGCCAATCGAGCCTGTGATCACATTTTTGATTTGCTCGGCTCTGGTCCGACTCGCCTTGGCGACAGAATTGACTGGCATAAAGATTTCAAAACGGGCCATCACTACAACCCACGTCAATACTATGCCAATATTCATCCGGCAAATTATCCGGGCGGCCATGATATTAAGGTTCCCTGGGAATTGAGCCGCTGCCAGCATTTTGCCTGGCTGGGTCAGGCTTACTGGTTGACGAGCGATGAGCGCTATGCCCAAGAATTTGTCGCCCAGGTCACGGATTGGATTAAGCAGAATCCACCCAAGCTCGGAGTCAACTGGACAACGGCGATGGATGTTGCCATCCGAGCAGTAAACTGGCTGTGGGGTTATGCCTTTTTTCGGCTTTCCCCGAGCCTAAGCGACGAGTTTATCCTGAAATTCCATCAAAGCCTGCTCGTGCATGGTCGCCACATTCGTGCGAACTTGGAATGGTCGGAAACGTTGACGGGCAATCACTACCTCTCTGATATCGTCGGGCTGCTTTTCCTGGGCGTGCTCTGTCCCCAATTCCGTGAAGCCGCCGAATGGCGCGCTTTTGCCTTGCAAGAATTATGGCGAGAAATGCCTAAGCAATTCTATCCCGATGGCGTAAGCTTTGAAGCTTCGATCAGTTATCACCGACTGGCAGCCGAGCTTTTTCTCTCGGCGGTTGTGCTCTGTCAGCTAAATAATATTCCGGTTCCGACCACTGTCATGGAACGTCTGGAGAAAATGCTGGAATTTGTTCAGCACTACACTCGCTCGGATGGCAGTGTGCCGCTGATTGGCGACGGTGACAATGGTCGGCTGCAGCGCCTCAAGGTTTGGGCTAATCCTGAACGGGAGTGGATTGATCACCGTCATCTGCTGGCGATTGGGGCCGTGCTGTTCGATCGCGAAGATTTTGGTCGAGCGGCCGGCGATGAGTGGGAGGAAGCGATCTGGATGTGGGGCGAGCGGGCCTCAGCCTTCAAGGAGCGGCTGAATCAAAGCTCACCGCTTGACCCGGCTCTCCGATCGCGGGCCTTTCCAGAGGGGGGTGTCTACATCATGCGCGACCACGATAAGCATTTGATTGTCGAAGCCGGCCCGAATGGGCAGAACGGCAATGGCGGCCACGCGCATAATGACACTCTTAGCTTCGAGCTCTATGTCGGCGGTCAGGCGTGGATTGTTGATCCGGGAACTTACGTGTACACGCCTGACTACGCCGCGCGCAATCAGTTTCGCTCCTCGGTCGGTCACAACGTGGTCGTTGTGGATCAGTGTGAGATTAATCGAATTGATAAACGGGAGTTATTCAGCCTCGCCAATGACGCCCTCCCGATCCTCCAAGTCTGGGATAGTTCTGAAGGACGTGAGATACTCGTCGCTGGGCATACCGGCTACCAGCGGCTAAAGCCGCCGCTCACCTGCCGGCGATTGTTCTGGTTTGATAAACAAGCCGGCCGTTGGCTCATTCGCGATGACGTGCGCGGCGAAGGACGACACACTTATCAAGCTTATTTTCATCTCGCTCCGTGCCAGGCGGAGATTGATGGCTCACTCGTCTGGCTCGTATCCCGGCCCGGCACACCGGGCTTGGCGCTCTATTTCGTGGGGTTGCCGCCCGGAAGTATGATCACTTGCATGGATGGCTGGATTTCTACGAGTTATGGCCGACAGACTCGTGCGCCCGTGTTACTGGCGCAGGGTGCATTTGAAGATGAGGTTCAATTCAGTTGCCTCCTTGTCCCCTGGCCCAATGTTGAGCGGCCTGCCTTTGCAGCGCTGGCTGAAGCTTATCAGTCTATCCTGAAGCAGATGGCGGAGGCTGGAGAAGTATGAGCGAGAGTCGACGTCGGGTTCTATGTTTGGCCTATCACTTCCCGCCTCTAGCGGGAGGCGGAATTGTGCGCATACAGGCTTTCGTTAAATATCTACCAAGTTATGGCTATCTGCCTTGGGTATTGACCGTTGATCCGCGCTGGTATGCTGAACGACAGCGTGATGAGGCACCGCTCAGGGAGTATATGGAAGGTGTGCAGATTGTCCGCACGCGCTCACTAATGCCAGTTAGCCGCGCAACGCAAGCCATCTACGACAGTGCGTTAGGTCATAACCGCCGACCGCTGCCGTTCTCTAAGCTGCTTAAGCCAGTTCTGAAAATAATCTTCAACGTGGTCGCTGTACCGGATGAAATGATCCTATGGACACCTTTCGCCCTCTGGTCTGGTCTGACGATTATCCAAACCTGGAAGCCTGATCTTATTCTGGCGACAACTCCCCCGCACAGCGTCGGTCTCATTGGCGCCGCCCTAAGCCGATTGACTAGAACACCGCTTGTGCTGGACGTGCGCGACGATTGGGTTGGCAACGCCTTTCACTCCCACCATTCCCGCCCACGCCTGTGGCTTGATCGGCTCCTGGAACGTTTTGCTGTTGGGTCGGCGAGTCGGATCATTGCTGTTACTGAAGCCTCACGGCAGTTCCTCCAGCTAAAATACCCGGAGCGCGAACCTGACGTGTTCCGGCTCACCCCAAATGGATTTGATCCTCAAGCATTCGCCGCTCTAGACACAATTGACTCTGCGCTGCCCCCGCGGCGGGCGCGAGTGCGCTTGGTTTACACTGGCGGCATGACTCGCAAGCGCTCCCCAGCATCCTTCTTCGCTGCCTTGCGCCTTCTGTTGGATACCTGTCCTACTTTAGCTGACGAGCTCGAAGTAATCCTCGCCGGAAGCATCCACTGGGAGTTCCGGGAACTTAGCCAGGAGTTGGGACTAAAAGATATTGTGATTTATGGAGGCCACCTGACGAAGCAGGCTGCGTTGAAGCTATTGTCTACGGCGGACTTAGGCCTGGTCATTATCGCTGCCGAAGAGGGGGGGCAGACCGCTATCCCCGGAAAGGTCTATGAATATTTGGCGGCCGGAGTGCATGTCTTGGCCCTCACGGATCCCAGCAGCGCTCTCAGCACTTTGATGCGAGAAATTGGTTTTGGGACTCAAGTGCCTCAACATGATATCCAAGCGATTGCTTCAATTCTGCGCGCTCTTTTGGAGAGCGCCCAGCGCACGCCGTTGCGGCAATCTTTGCCGCCCCCGATCCTCAACCGTTTCAGCCGACTGGAGCATACTCGGCAATTGGCGGCGTGCTTCGATGAACTCCTCTGAGTCAATGCCCAGCCCCTTATCTCTGGTCAGCATCATTATCCCCGTTTATAACGGGGAGTGGTCGGTTGGTCGGGCTGTCAAGAGTGCTTTGGCTCAAACGTATCCGCGGTGTGAAGTTATCGTTGTAGACGATGGCTCAACTGACCAGACCCTAGAAGTATTGGCAGATTATGGCGAACTTATTAACGTCGTTCGCCAATCCGATAACTGTGGGCGTTCGGCAGCCCGGAATATTGGATTGAAGCATGCCAGTGGGGAATTCATCGTATTTCTTGACGCCGATGATACCTTGTTGCCTCACATGGTTGAGCAGCAAATCGCTTATTTACAAGCGCACTCTGGCGTAGCCTTTGTCTATGGTCACGCCTGGATGAGCGACGTGTGTGGAGAGATAATTCAGCCACCTGTCCTGATGGGAGCCCCCTTGGAACCTGGTCGGCCGCCTTTTGTGAGTCTGGTTATGGGACAGTCTTTGCTAATCCATACGGCGCTCATTCGGCGGTCGGTGTTGCCCACGTTGGGTGCGTTTGATGAGACTTTGTATGTCAGTGAAGATTGGGATTTGTGGTTGCGGCTTGCCGCGCAGTACCAGGTTGGATTCACCTCCCTACCTTTAGCGACATGTTCGATCAACCCGGAACGATCTACCCAACGCTTGGCGGCCTATAACGTTCAAGTACATACACCCCGTGTCTTAGCAAACGCCTTCAACTACCTACCGCCGGATTCGGCGCTGCATGCGCTCAAGCCAAAAGCGGTTGGGCGGGCGCTGGTACAATGGGGCGCCTGCTTGGAATATGCTTTGAATTCCCCTGAGCGTATGGCGGATTATTTACGTCGTGCTTTGGCTACTTGCCCAGAACTGTCAAATGATCTCGAAACCGTGCCACGGGGTGTCGCCCAATTTGCGACGTGGTATCAGCGCGATGGAGCCGAGTTTATTTGCAACTTTTTTCAAGCGATGCCACCCGAGTTTTCTACCCTCAAGCTTTTAATGCGCCCAACGCTGGCGTTCTATCATTCTAAACAGGCCCAACTGGTTGTCACACAACGCCGTTATCTGCTAGCGGTGTGGCATCTAGTTCTGGCGGCTTGGAATGATCCAGTAGCGCTAGGATGGGCGCTGAGGCGTTTTACAAATCGGCTATGTAGTCTTCATACATGAATGTTCTATTTATCACGCCCGGTCCCCATCGAGCGGCGGATACGCGCTACCGTATCGAACAATTTCTACCGGGCTTGCGCGAAGCCGGGATCAAGGGCGAAGTTCGGCCCTTTATGTCCGAGCGCTTGTATGATATTTATGCCGAGCCGGGGCATACCCTAGAAAAGCTAGTCGAGGTGTCGGCGGCATTGGTTCGACGGTTAGGAGATACTCTCCGGTCCCGGCATTTTGACGCTGTTTTGATTCATAAGGAAGCCTTTGCTTTTGGGCCGCCGATCCTGGAAACATTATTCCGCTACCGAAGCGGAGCATTAATTTTCGATTTGGATGATGCCTATTGGACACATCCCCCACAGTTGCGTCAAATTGGCCGTCGCTGGCGCGACCCGGAACGTGTGCCCAAGATCATTCGGATGAGCGATCACGTCATTGCGGGCAATGCCTCGATCGCGGAGCATGTCCGCCAATACAATACACAGGTGACGGTCATCCCCACAGTGATAGATACGAATCGTTACAAACCTTGCTCAACGTCTCCTAATCCGGGACGGGTGACAGTGGGGTGGGTCGGGCGTTGGTCTAGCGCATTTTATTTAAATCGTCTCGAGCCTGTCTTCCGCGACTTGTGCGCTCGCTATCCTCAGGTGCAGATCAAATTGATTGGAGCGAAGGAGCCAGACTGGCCGGATGTGCGCGTAATCTCTCAAGCGTGGCGTTTAGAAACGGAGATCGAGGATATCCAGTCATTTGACATTGGCTTGATGCCGTTGGACGACGACGAATATGCGCGTTATAAGTGTGGCTTCAAAATGCTGCAATACATGGGACTTGGGATTCCGGCGGTGGCGTCACCCGTAGGCGTGAACCGAGAAATCCTCCAGGATGGCGTCAATGGCTTTCTGGCCGAGAGCTTGGAGGAATGGCGGACTAAATTAGCCTGCCTGATCGAGAACCCAAAATTAAGGGCTCGCTTAGGAGCAGCCGGCCGGCGGACTGTCGAGGAACGGTTCTCGGTCGAGAAAACTTTACCCTTGATGATGCGCGTGATCCACCTGGCGCTGGCTGCTAAAAGTAATTCCGGATAATCGGAGAGGCCCCTCATCAGGAATAAAGATGCTTCAAAAGCATTTGGCCGACAACACCAATGAGCATTCTATCGCTGTCCGGCTACGGCGCGAGCGATTTAAGATTTTGATAAATATGCTCAACACCCTCCCGCACCCAATTAGTATTCTGGATATTGGCGGTACTGCAGGGTACTGGGAAATGATGGGGGCCAAACGGTTCTGGGGCAATGAAATTCAGATCACCCTACTTAACGTTGAAGTTCAATCGGTGTCTCTGCCGGGGTTTAGAGCGATCACGGGCGATGGCCGATCGATGCCCCAATTTGTAAACGGGCAATTTGACGTGGTCTTCTCGAATTCCACCATCGAGCATGTGGGGTCTGTGGCTGACCAAAGGCAAATGGCCGAGGAAGTCCGGCGGGTAGGTCGGCGCTACTATGTGCAAACACCTAATCGGTATTTTCCGATTGAGCCGCATTTTGTCTTTCCTTTTTTTCAGTTCTTGCCGATCGCCTTGAGAGTCTGGCTCTTGCAGCATTTTAATTTGGGATGGCATCCAAAAACCCCAGACCGCCAAAGGGCCTTGAGTGAAGTGACAAGTATTCGCCTGCTGACTAAGGCTGAACTTCATCACCTCTTTCCAAACGCGACTCTTTTTGAGGAGAAATTTCTCGGTCTGGTCAAATCCTTTGTCGCTTATACTCCGTGACCACCGTATAGGATCGAAGCACTGAGGGCGCTATCTCCAGACGCAGGATGACGGATCAAATTTCTCCGCCACGGGTTTCGGTGCTAGGTGTCCGGGTATCCGTTCTTCGGGTGTCACAGTTGTTATCCCTCATCGAAGAAACGATCCTCAACCGCCAACGGGCCAGATTGATCAACGTAAATATTTATGGAATGAATATGGCTTATGGACTGCCTTGGTTTCGGACCTTTCTCAACCAAAGCGAATTTGTGTTGTGCGACGGTTTTGGAGTCAAATGGGGTGCGCGCCTGCTCGGCCATCAACTGCCGGAACGCTTTACGCCACCCGATTGGCTGCCTCCGCTCGCCGAACTGGCGTGCCGCCAGAATTTCACTTTTTTTCTCTTAGGTAATCGTCCGGGTATTGCCGAACGCGCTACAACGCACTTGCAGCAATCATTTCCTAAACTGCAGGTGGTTGGTACTCATCATGGCTATTTCGATAAAACGTTGGGACATCCATCCAATGAAGCGGTGGTTCAGACGATCCAGGTTGCCCGACCAAACATTCTGTTTGTGGGATTCGGAATGCCCCAGCAAGAACGTTGGGTATTGGAAAACTGGGATCGTCTTCCCGTCAATATTGTTGTCACCGTCGGGGCGTTATTCGATTACATTGCCGATGAAACACCGCGTGGCCCGCGTTGGATGACGGATCATGGGTTGGAATGGTTGAGTCGGCTGTTGATTGAACCGCGCCGTTTGTGGAAGCGTTATGTGCTGGGCAATCCGTTATTCCTCTGGCGGATTTTTAAACAGCGCTTAGGCTGGCTGCGGTTTGATGATTGATTAATTTCCAATTTCGCTTTTCGAGCGGCAGATTTCCTCCCAACGCGCCCCACTCGTGGAGAGGGGAGCTTCGCGATAGACGCGAGCCAGGATATAACAAGCTGTTTCCGGTTTTCCAGCCTCGAGGTACCAGTCTGCTAGTTGGTTGAGACGCAGATCCACTTCCGCCGTGATATCGGCGTGAACGAGTTGAGGCACGAGATCAACCGGCAGTCCTTCACGCCGATAGGCAAACCGAGCGTAGTCTGGATAGCCCCAGGAGCCGACGCCGCTGAATCCGTAATCCGTCGTTTGAACGAAATAACTTAAGCCTTGCTTTAAAGCCTCGGCGGGCTTCCCGGCTCGCCGAGCGGCTTCGGCTTGTAGCCAGTTGACCTCCACTTGTCGGCGAGGTTCGACGAGTGGAATCAATGAGGCTTCAAGCGCGAACCAGTTCCCTTGAGCCTCATCTCCGAGGGCCCAATAGGTGCGTGCCAGACCGATATACCCCTCCGGGTAGATCGGGAAAGTGGCGATGAGCTGTTTGTACAATTCCAGGGCCTGGGAATAATCCTGTGTCGTAAAGGACGTTTGGGCTTGGGACGATAGATCCCTGGTGTCTGGTGGATGAGCCTGAACCCAACCCGAGACTATTTCAGCGCGCAGAGGCGTCTGTTCCCAGAATAAAGCCTGGTTTAAATCTGTGGACAGGTCGAGCGCCGTTTGGTAAGCCGCTTGGGCCGGCGCGGTTTTACCTTGTTGTTCATAAAACCAACCCAGATTGAGAGCAAAAAACGCCGAACGCGGAGCGAGTTGCGTGGCCCTCTGCATCGAGTCTAAAGCCTTTGTGGATTGACCAGTTTGCCAGTAAAGCGCTGCGAGGTCGGCATAGTTGGTGGCCCAGGTTGGGTCAAGCACGATAGCTCTTTCCAAAGCGGAGATTGCCAGGGATAGGTTTTCATCAGTTGGTGGAATAGCGCGGCTATGAGCGAGTCCACATTGCTGCCAGTAAAGCGCGAATTGCGGATCGCGTTCTGTGGCTGTGCATATTCTTATGGCGGCGATTTCAGGCTTGCCCGCCGCTGCCCTTTCTAATCCTTGTGCAAAAGGATAGTAAGTCCACAATGAAAAAAGAAAGATGCCGAACGAAGCGAGGGCCGGCAAGCTTAAAAAGCTGACAGGCCAGCCGGGGGCGATGGCCACCTCGGAGGGTCTGGGTGCTATGCCTAAGGCTGCAATGAGAATCAAGACAAAAACGAAAGCGGGCGAGTTGAAAAGGAAGTCCGCGCCGCCCTGAATGATTACGCTGGCGAGGCTGCCAGCGATGGCCGCCATAAGCCAGCGCTGTTCGGTTGGGGCAGTAAGCCAACGGCGGCGAAAACCGACTCCATACGCAATCACTAGGGCCAGGATACCGCTCAAGCCAATCAAGCCGCCCTCGACCGCGGACATCAGGTAAACATTGTGAGCATGAACGACGACCTCAACCGGGGGGACGGAGTTGAGGGTGGGCCATAGGCGAGCGAAGAGGCCCGGGCCGGTTCCGTGAAGCCAATAACGCAAGAAAAGCTGCGTGGCCGGTCCCCAGTATCCCTGGCGAGAACTCAACAAGGGCCAGTGCAAAACTTTATTCGTTTGCCAGAGTAAGAGGCTTCCCAGACTAAGGGGAACAACCACCACACTGATGCCAACCAGCACCCATTGAATTGGGTTGAGCTTTGAACGTTGAGCATTAAACCATTTTATGAAGCGCTGGGGAAATCCTCGACCATAGTAGAGTGGGAGCGTTACCCCGAGCGCAACGATCGTTGCAATCCAGCCGCCGCGTGAAGAGGTGAAAAAAAGAGTCACCGCCATTGCAGTGACCAGCAGACTCAGACCGATTCGTTCCAGCCGGGTCGGAGCGCGGAGCAGCTTTACTACGGCTAAAGGAATGATGAGGTTCAAAAATCCAGCGGTCAGGTTGGGGTGAGAGAGTAGACCTTGCAGCCGATAAGCGACTGGCGGAATCCAAATCCCAAGCTGCCACCAGCGACTGTACCAACTGCCAACTTCCCACGCGCCGGCGAAACACATGATGCCGGCGGCGAAGAATAGGCCGTGGATGAGTTGGGCCTCCGGCCACCCGTGCGCAATCAAGTCAACGATGGCTAATCCGGTCACGATGAAAGCGGTTAGCTCAGCCAAGGTCTCCAGGCTGAGCCGCCAATCTACGGAAGTCGCGGTGGCAATAATCTGAGTGAGGCCTAACCACACTAACGCGCCTTCTAGACCGGTGCGGGGCAAGCGCGCTCTTTGAACAAGACGTACTCCCAGCCAAATTAGACCGGCGGTTCCCAGTAGCGCCAAGTTGAGCACGGCAACCGGAAATTTGATCATGTAGTAATACACGCCCCCCACCATGACCCAATAGGACAACAAAAGAAGGTAGACAGCCCACTGTAAGAGAGCGATGTATTTCTGCGAGGTCGGCGAATTGGACATGAGGCCAAATCCTTCTACAGAGCTTGAGGCCCGTTAGGGTTTGAGGTGGATGAGGTAGATCAGTTGGAGTCCACTGAATAGCTTTTGCTGGCTAAGTGTGTAATGGTTGTCGGTTAGCCATTGAGAGACTTCTGAGGGAATGATCGCATCGTCATACTCGCTAAAGCGATGCGCGGATTCGCGCGGGTCACGGACGACCGTCCAAAAAGAGTCGGGCAAAGGCTGAGTAACCTGAGTGACTGACTGAATCTTTAAACCATAATAAGCGAGCGGCAGCAAATCCTGCTGATCGAGGAGCAGCACTTGTTCAGAGGCTTGCCGGCGTTCACGCAAGAAAGTTGCTGCCGAGCGCCAATCTTCTTTGGCGTAGGTGTTGGAGGTAATGAGCGCTAGGCTCGTGATCAACTGGCTGGCAAGCAACGCCAGGCTGAGGCCGATACGCCAAGAGTTGGGCAGGGCGGTGAGGCCCATCACTGCAAGAAGAATCAGTGGCGGCAGGAGAACAATGAAATAGCGATCTACGTATAACGGTCGGCGGAACGAGAATAAGAAGATGGCGATGATGGGCACGACCAACCAGGTAAGCGTTAATCCCAACCATTGCACCTCACCCCCCGCCCCCCTCTCCCGACGCTGAACTTCGCGTCGGGAGAGGGGGAGTCCTGTGTGCAGCGCTAGAATTATCCCTAATCCCCACACGGCGCCGGCGCTGGCAACACTCAAAGTCAGGTGTTCATCCCAGCCGGTCGCCAGGTTGAATAATGTCAAAGGCAAGTCAATCAGCCTGGGTTGCGGTATCCAGCCAATCCCCAGCGAATGCACCGGATGCAAAATCCAAAAGATAAACCACGGGCTGATGAGGACGACGGCAGCGAATTGCGAGAGCGTCCACCATCGAAAAAATAGATAATCCCGTTTGAGCCGCGCGATTAGGAAACAGGCGCAGGCCAGCGCGAATAGCGTTGAGAAGTAATGCGTCAAATAGCTTAAGCCGCAAAGGATGACGAACCCGATCCAACGTGACCATGTGAAGTGCCGGTAAAGTTTGGCGAAGAGCCAGGCCATGAGGATGACCAAAAAGAGATTAAGCGTATTCGGTCGGGCGTCGCGCGCATACCACAGGGTGAAGGGGTTGAGGGCCAGTAACCAGGCGGCGAGGGGGGCTGCTTGCCGATTGCCCCAAGCACGGACGAAGCGATAAATGGCCGGGATAGCGAGGAGGCCCGCGAGGGCGGCCGGGAGTCGCAGGCCGAATTCGGAATGAGTGAAGCTGGCAGACACTCGATCTATCAAGTAGAAAAACGGCGGGTGATTGCCGATATCGAGCAGGGCGCGCCAGCCGTTGATAAAAGGCCCGGTGACGAAGAAATAAGTGTAAGCCTCATCCAACCATAAACTGGCCGATCCCAGTTGATAGAGTCGCAGCGCCGCACCCACAAGCGTGGCGGCTACGACGCTCCAGCTTTCAATCCATTTTGTTTCTGGTTGATTCGCTGGCATCATGCGTGGCTCGTTGGCCTCTGGATTTCACGCTGGGAGGTTATCCAACCCTCAAGCGGCTGGACAAGGATTTGCAGACCATAAGCCGCCCAAATGCAAATGATGGGCACCAGAGGCAGATAGTAACGCTGGAAAGGAATATCTATCAGGCCCAGAATCGCAATCGTGAAAACTGTCCAAGCGAAAAGCAGGCTGAGGGTGAGTCTGATTGTAGGTGAGGGGGATGGGTGGGTTTGTGGCAATTGGCGACGGAAGAGTGTAATGGCTCCAAAACCTATGCCAATGAGCGTGAGGGTGAGCAGCAGACCGCCGGTGGCGAAGTTGCCCACGGCGGAGATTGGATCGCGAAGCACATGCTGCAGTGGCAGCGAGAGATAGTGTAGTTCAGCGGGCTGAGTTTGGTTGGCGTAGTTAGGAATATCCCAAAAAGCCAAAGGCGCGAAGTAGACGTGGTAGAGCATTGCCAGCAGGCGCAGGCTTGACTGCTCGAGGATATGAGTGGGTGCAACCAGGCGTGTCATCGTCACTTGAGCCGCATGAAGTTTTTGTCTGGCCTCGCCCATTGCTTCCAGGGCAGAGATAGGTGAGCCCCACAGGACTGGATTCAATAATAAAGTTACGGTTACGAAAATTGCCAGGCACCACGCCAGTGCGCGAATCCGGAATCCCCATAATGAACTAGATGATGAAGTCGTGGTGTCAGTCGATGGCCTGAATGCCCCGGCGAATAGCGCAACAGCCAGGAGCGATAGCCCGGTTAATTTAGCAGCCGCAGCCAGTGCCGCGCCGAGGCCGGTCAGGGCTGGACGCTGAGGTTCGCGCACAATCCACCAAAAGGCAAGTAAAGCTGTGAAGAGCATTGGCCCTTCGCTCATTGCGCGGCGACCATGTAAAAGCACCAGGCTGTTGAATCCGTAAAGCAGCGCGGCCATGATTCCGGTCCTGCTGCTGCCTAACTGTTGGCTTATCTTGAAGACCAGCAGCGGTGCCAGCGCCGTCAGCAAAGCCGCTGGTAGGCGGGCGATGAAAAGCAAGTCGGGCAGGGGCATGGCGCCGGCTTGTAGATTCTCTTCCCAAGTCTCTGACCAGTTCCAATCAATATTTAATTGAGTAGGCGGAGAGCCGGCCAGCCTGCGGCTCAGGCCAATGAGATATCGAATGAGAGGCGGATCAAGGAGACGGTATCTCAAAGCGGCGTCGGCTGCATGTCCGGGATGCCAGGCGAGAGCCGCTGGATTGTGTTCGAGAAAGAATGTGTCGAAGTCATGGCTCATATAAATATACGTGCTTTCGTCCGGATGAAACGGGGTGTCAGCGGCTCCGCGGATCACGAAGAGCGCAAACCAGGTCCAGCCAAATAGGAAAGCTAGACGGAGGACCGTACCCTGAAGGGTATCTGCGACTGTGCGGGACGGAAGACGGAAGGCAGAGGCAGGTTTCATGGCGAGTGTTTCTTGAAGATTAGTAAGCCGTCGCTGCCGTAGATGTCTGTCTGAATTTTCTGCTGCAAGATATATTCGGCTTGGAAGCGCTGATCTACGAGCAGTCCGTTTCGTCCATAAACTTCTAGGAGCACAAGATAGTCCGGTCGCGAGTCCAAGATGAGTTGAGGTGGGATGGCATAGTTGATGACGTAGAAGGCGGGATCAAGCGGGTAGTACGCGGAAGCTTCTGGTGAGATCAAGCCGAGGGTGTCAAGAATGCGGGCGTTGGAGTAATACCCCAGCGCCCCCACATCTCCGGCAGCAATCACAGTTTCTGTGAGCACCGTTTTTTCAAATTTCTCTCCTACCTGCTCATATAAGAGTTCAAGTTTGTGCCAAGCCATCTCCGGCGCGGGGGAAGCCGGGCCGTGATCAGGGTGAAGGGTCCAGGCGTGAAGAGAGAGAAGGAGGAAGAAGGACGAAGGACCAAGGACGAAGGACGGAGGACGGAAGACGGAAGACGGAGTGGTCTTTTGTCCGTCTTCCGTCCTCCGTCTTCCGTCCTCCGTTATTTTCGCAATCCCACTCAGTATGAGCAGAAAATAAAACGGCAAAGGTGGCGCGAGGTACCAGCGAAAGATTAAAGGGTTGGCGAGGGCGAAGGCAGCGAAGTACAACCACGGGTACGCGACGAGGGGCCAGCTTTGTCTATTGCGCCGTATGGTGCTCAGGTCGCCGATGAGGGATAGAAAAAGATAAATGATTAGGAACGCGATCAAGATCCAGGAGTTGGGGAAAACCAGGTGCTCGAAGAAGGGCGTGCTATAGTGCTGCATTAGCCGGATGAGACCCTCGGATGGCTCCAGGCGATAGGCGAGCGATTTGGCCGCAATCGAGTGCGGGATGGGCGAGCCGAAGTAAAGCGTGGCGAAGATGACCCAGGGCAACACCACCGACAAAAAGATCCCGGCTTCGGCCCACGGGAATTTTTTTTCGCGCCAGCACTTCCAGAGGAGATCAACAACCAACGGGCCGGCAAACAGGACTCCGTCCGGACGGGTGAGGAGGAGCAAAGCCGAGGTCAGCGCTGCAGCTTGAGTGCGTCCCTCCAGGTACAGATCAGCGCTCAGGGTCAGTAAAAAAATGAAGACCGAGGTCTCCATCCCGCCAATCGCAAAAGTCACACTCATCGGCGCGATGGCCCACAGCAGGCCAGCGGCCAATCCCACTTCCCATCGCCCACTAAGTTTTTTTCCAAGACGAATCAGCACCAGACAAGTAAGTGCGTCCGCCAGCGCGTTGACTCCCAGCGCCAGCCAGGGATAATTGCTCGAACGTGTCACCCCGGCCAGCGCGGCGAGGAGCAACGTATAGAGCGGCGTCGTCGTGCCGAGCACCCGTTCACCCGGGTTGAAGACAAAGCCTAAACCGGCGAGTAAATTACGGGCATAGCGGAAGGTGATGAAGGCATCGTCAATGGTGCGGGGGGTGGGGATGAAGCGCGCGATCAGCGCCAGGCCGGCGATGAGGTAGGGCCAATAAGGAAGCAGGCGGCGAAACATGCCAGGGATTATACGGGTGGGTGGGGGACGCGACAATGGAACGCTAGGGCGATGGTGGCCGCTGTTGGGCGTGTTGCTGATCGCGACGATAGTGAAGGGCGCGTTGCTCTACGCGAACGCTATCCCCTTTAACGCCGATGAGGCGGTGGTGGGATTGATGGCCCGCCATATTTTGCAGGGCGAGCGCCCAATTTTTTTCTACGGCCAGGCGTACCTCGGCAGCCTGGATGCCTGGCTGATCGCCGGCGCGTTTGCGTTGTTGGGGCAGTCGGTTCTGGCGATCCGGCTGGTGCAAGCTGCGCTTTACCTCGGAACGATCGGCACGACTTATTTGCTTGGCTTGAAAATTTATTCCAATCGCTGGCTGGCTAGCGCGGCGGCGCTGTTGCTAGCTATCCCGACGGTGTTGGTTACGCTCTACACCACTGCGACACTCGGTGGCTACGGCGAAGTCTTGCTGTTGGGAAATATTCTGTTTCTACTTGCGCTGCGCTTGGGAGAAGGCTCAAGGCTCAAGGACCAAGGACCAAGGTCCAAGGCTCAAGGCCCAAGGTCCAAAGTTCATCCTTCATCCTTCATCCTTCATCCTTTTTCCTTCGTCCACCGTCCACCGTCCTCCGTCTTCCTGTGGGTCCTCTTAGGCCTCCTGAGCGGCTTAGGCTTCTGGGGCTTCGCGCTCATCGTCGTCTATCTTGTACCTATCGTGCTCTATCTGCTTTTTATTGAGTTGACTTCGGGCCAGACCCGCCTCCGTGTGCTTATTCACTGGCTGCTCTTCGGTCTGGGCTTCGCCGGCGGGGCCGCACCGTGGTTGTGGTTCACGCTGACAAACGATTTAAAGACACTGACCGAGTTGGGCGGCTCGGCGATCTCCGGCGCTTCACCCGCCCACCCCGTCTTTGGAACTTTCGCGCATCTTTTTAATTTCCTGCTGTTCGGCCCGACGGTCGTTTGGGGGCTGCGCCCGCCCTGGAGCGCGCAATTTCTAGCACTGCCGCTCATCCCAGTTGTTCTGGCCATCCAGTCGGCGGTTTTGGTTTTCATCGTGTTCAAGGGGATGTGGTTGCGAGATTCGGCCCGGGCCGGGCGCTGGTTGTTGTTCGGAAGTTGCACTGTCTTGACACTGGGCTTTATTTTTACGCCGTTTGGCGCTGATCCCTCTGGCCGATATTTTGTCCCGCTGGCTGTGCCCCTGGCATTATTTACGGCCGAGATGCTGCATGCCTTACCGGGCTGGTTTCGAGTTGGGCGCTGGTTGGCATATGGGCCGGCTTTGATCCTGGTCGCTTTCAATCTGTGGGGAACCGTTCAGAGCGCGGCGGCTTTTCCGCCTGGCTTGACCACGCAGTTTGATGTCGTTGCGCAGGTGGATCACCGCTACGATGCCGAATTGATTAAGTTCCTCCGCGCGCAGGGTGAGACGCGGGGGTATGGGAATTACTGGTTAGAGTTTCCGTTGGCGTTCTTGAGCGATGAAGAGCTGATCTACGCGGCCCGCCTTCCTTATCATCTTGATTTTCGTTACACGACGCGTGATGATCGTTATTTGCCCTACTCCCAGTCGGTGGACGCCAGCGCCAGAGTCGCATACATTACGACCCATCATCCTCCGCTGGATGAGCGTTTGCGGACGGCCTTCGCAGCGCAGGCAGTATCCTATTCTGAAAAGCAAATAGGCGACTATCACCTCTTCTACAATCTATCCCGCCGCGTAACGCCGGATGATTTGGACCTTTATCGCCTTGGTCCTTAATCCTTGGTCCTTTGTCCTTGATTTTTTGGGATTTGGAAATTGGGATTTTGTCCTTGGGATTTTTTGCCCTTGAGCCTTGTGCCTTGAATCGCCTCACACCTTCTCGCTTAATCATCCTCATCGCCTTTGTCGGGATTTTCGCGATGGCTTCTCGCCCTTCCGTGGATTCGGACACGTGGTGGCATTTACGCGCCGGATCGTGGATGGTTGAGCAGGGTCAGATACTGACGCATGATGAGTTCTCCTATACGCGCTTGGGAGAGCCGTGGATCAATCATTCCTGGCTGTCGGAAATTCTTTTATTTCACGTGTGGCGCTGGTTCAGTTATGCCGGCTTGAATCTGCTGACGGCCGCCTGCGTGCTGTTGGCGTTTGTGTTCGTTTATCAGCAGTGTGAGGGGAATGCTTATCTCAAGGCTTTTACGCTGGTGTTAGCCGCGGCAGCCTCCGCAGTCTATTGGGCGGCTCGACCGCAGATCATCTCCTTCACCTTGGCCGCCGTCTTCCTGTATATCCTAGACTTGTTCCGCCGGCGTGGGAAGAATTTCTTGTGGCTCCTCCCGCCGCTCATGGCGCTGTGGGTCAATGTGCATGGTGGGTTTGTCATTGGGTTCATCTTGTTGCTGATAACCCTCATCGGGCAAATCGCCGGTAACGTGTTTAAGCAGGCGGGTCCAGGAGTGGTGGGATGGTCGGGGATTGGTTGGCTGGCCGGGACCGGGCTACTATGCGCGGCGGTGGTGCCGCTCAACCCGTTCGGAGCGGCGATGTATCTCTATCCACTGCGGACGGTCTCCATCGGCGCGCTCAAGGATTTCATCCAGGAATGGCAATCGCCGAATTTCCATCAACCGGGCATGCAGCTCTTTATCTGGCTTTTGCTGGCGACGGTGGCGGCGATTGGATTCTCCCGGCGGCGGATAGACTTAACCGACTTCGCCTTGTTGGGTGGCTTGGCCTATCTCTCTTTTCTGGCGGCGCGGAATATTCCGCTGTTCGCACTTGTCGCTTCGCCGATTCTCACGCGCCACGCTGCGGCCGGCCTGGAGGATTTAAAAACGAATCAGCCTCAATTGGCGCGCTTAATGGCGCCGGCTTCCACAGGACGGAGTTACCCGTTGCTCAATGGGGCGCTGCTTGGTCTGGTCCTGCTGGCCGCATTATTCAAAGTGGTAGATGCTTCTCTGCCGGCCACGAATGAAAAATTCGTCGCGCAAACTCTCCCGGTGAACGCCGCCCGCTTCATCGCCCAGACCCATCCCGCCGGGCCGATGTTTAACTCCTATAACTGGGGCGGTTATTTAGCGTGGACGTTGTACCCGGATTACCTGGTCTATGTAGATGGCCGCACGGATTTGTACGACGATGCTTTTCTGCGCGGCTATTTAAATGTGAGCTTGGGGCGCGGTTATGAAGCGGTGTTGGATCAGTATGACGTGAAGCTTGTCGTGATCGAAACCAATTCTCTTTTGACTGACCGGTTGCGCAGTGATCCAAAGTGGCATTCCATTTATATGGATGAACTGGCGACGGTGTTCGCGCGCCAAAACGTGAGGTAACCTTGTCTGACCGACGCGTGTGGTTTGCATTTAGCTTTCTCATTTTACTCACGGCGATCTTAAGCGCCTACTATTGGGTTCATAAACCCGTCACACCGGCGCAGGCGGCCGCGTTGGCCTCACCCTTGGCGGATGCCGCTGTCGCCGGCCTCCTCACCCTCGTCGGGGGAGGTCTTGGGCGCCGCCTACTGGGCCGATGGAAGAGAGATGAGTCAGCCCTTTATTTAAACCTCGGTGAACAAGTGATGGTGCAAGTGGCGCTCGGGTGGGGCGTGATGGGCCTCAGCCTGCTGGCCCTCGGTTTACTCCATCTCTATTATTCAGATTTAATTTGGGCGTTGACGGCGCTGGCTTTGCTGCTGATAGGCCGGGATGCCTGGGCCTGGCTCAGAGACCTCGGCTCCACTTTAGGCCGGCTCTGGGAGCAGTGGTTTTCCGGCCCGCTGCGCTTTACGCAATTTGTCGGCGCGTTCGGTCTGCTGGTGCTGGTTCTCAGCGGGTTGCGAGCGTTAGCGCCACCAGTCACGTGGGATGCGCTCGTCTATCATCTGACGTTGCCCAAACTCTACGCCGCCAACCATCAACTCAAATTGAGCACCGATATTATTTTTACCGGCATGCCGCACCTGACCGAGATGTTGTACACGGCGGCGATTCTCCTGCGCGGCGAGATCGCGGCCCAACTGTTGGGCTGGATTTTCGGAGCGCTGCTTGCGCTTGGCCTGGCGGCGCATGCTTCCCAACTCTTCAAAGATGAAAACTTGGCTGCCCTGGCTCCGGCGATTTTGTTTTCCTCGGTGACCGTGGCGCTTTCACCGACTTGGGCTTATGCCGATGTGCTGGTGATGCTCTACGCTCTGGCCGTGCTGATCACGTTGCGACAATGGCGTGTGAGTCACGAGTGGCGCTGGCTGTGGTTAAGCGGCATTCTGGCCGGCTTCACGCTGGGATGTAGATACGTCGGCTTCCTGGTCCTGGTGGCTGGTGTCGCCTTGCTTCTGCTCACTGCCTATGGACGGGGGTTCTGGGTTCGGGTGTTCGCGGCGGTCACCTTTGTGGGAATTGCTCTCCTTGTCTTTATCCCCTGGCCCCTCAAGAATTGGATCTTTACCGGCAGCCCCATTTATCCCTTGTTGCTTCCGGCGGGAAATATGGACTCGCTCCGGCTGTGGTTCTATAACCGGCCAGACTTGATCAAGTATGATCTCCTCAGCTTACTCCGGGCGGCGCTGATTTTCCCGCGCGCCACGTTTATCGGAGTGCAAGGCGGTAATGATTACGATGTCACGCTCGGCCCGCTCTTCGGGCTTTTGGGTTTGGGTCTGGTGCTTGGCTGGCGACGATTGGAAGCCGAGTTGCGGCGCGAACTTTGGCCGGTTCTATTATTTGTTTTGATTAGCTATGGCGGCTGGGTGGCATTGACCTTGACCTCCGTGTTAGCGTTACAGTCTCGCTTATTTTTCTTCTTCTTCCCGGCGCTGGCGCTCGTGGGCGTGGGAGGCCTCGCAGCCCTGCGCCTATTCGACACGCCGCTGCTCCGCCTGTCTTTTATCGTGAACGCTGTCCTGATCCTCGCCTTAGGCTTGACGGCCTTTGAAATCATTACGAATTTTGTCACGCACAGTCCCTTAGCCTATGACCTGGGTTTGCAGACAGCCGAGGATTACCGGGCGGCGAATCTAGGCCAGTATGTCTTAATGATGGATCGCCTCAACACGCTCACGCCGCGCTCGCGAGTAAAGTTTCTCTGGGAGGCGCGTTCCTTGGAATGCGCCGCGACCATCCACTGTGAACCGGATGTGGTGATTGATCGCTGGTGGCATCTGCGCCGGACGCTGGTCACCGCCGATGCAATTCTTGCCGCCTGGAAGGCCGAAGGCGTGACGCAGGTGCTTATCTACGACACCGGGCTGAACTTTGTCCGTGATCGAGCGGACAACGGCTTCACGGATGCAGACTGGATTGAACTGGATGCGCTGCGGAGCCAGATGCAATTCGTCGAAGACATTGGCGGAACCTATTCGCTGTATTCGGTGCAATGACACCCACGCTCCGTCGAGATTTGGCCGTGATTTTTGTGCTGGGGCTGGCGGTGAACAGCCTCGCCGCGCACTTTATCTCTCAGCCCGGTTACATGGATGCCTACTATTACTTCGGCGGTGCTTTGCAGTTAGCACGCGGCGCCGGTTTTAATGAATCCTACCTTTGGAACTACCTTGATCCGGTAGCGCGCCTGCCTCATCCCAGCCATCTGTACTGGATGCCATTCTCCTCGCTCGTCGCCGCTCCGTTCATCGCCTTCGCCGAACGCTTCTCCGGGAGTGCTCTTCCAAATAACTTGCTCTTTCGCGCTGCCCAAATCCCGTTTGGGCTGTTGGCCGCCTTGCTTCCTTTGCTTGCCTATTCGGTGGCTGTGCTCACAACCCAATTGCGCCGGCATGCTCTCACCGCTGCGCTATTGACGATGTTTAGTGGCTTCTATCTAATCTTCTGGACGAATACGGAGACCTTTGCCTTGTATGGCCTCACGGCCGGGGGCGCGTTGTTGGCCGGTGCTTTAGGAATTCACCGCGCCTCTCGGCGTTGGCTATTTATCGCCGGGTTAAGCGCCGGTCTGGCTCACCTCACCCGCGCCGATGGCCTGTTTATTTTATTCGTCATCCTAGTGTTCGTCTTCAAGCACCAAATAACCAAACCCTCCACCCCGCGAAGTCGAAGCCTTCGGCCTTCAGGGTGCGACTCTTCACTCCCCACTCCCCATCACCCTCCACCCTCCACTTCTTCTCCTTGGCCCTTGGTCCTTCCTCCCTTGGCCCTTTTCTTGGGTTATCTCCTCATCATGCTTCCCTGGTTCATTCGGAATCTCAGCGTGATGGGAGCACCGCTGATACCGGGCGCAACTCGAACGTTATGGCTCACGACCTACGACGATCTCTTCAACTATCCCAGCACCACCTTAACGCTAGCGCGCTACTTGGCTGTTGGCTGGCGGGTAATCCTGGAGGGGAAGTGGCAGGCACTTCTGACCAATGTGGGGACGTTGATCGGCGCACTCGGACTCGTCGTCTGTTTTCCATTCATTTTGATGGGGTTGTGGAAATTGCGGCGTCACTCTCTCTATCTGCCGGCCATCGTCTACGGGTTGCTGCTCTTCACGTTGATGACGCTCGTCTTTACCTTCCCCGGCGCGCGCGGTGGATTGTTTCATTCCGGCGCGGCGTTGTTGCCCTTCTTCTTTCCGGCGGCGCTCGTTGGCTTAGATGCCTCCGTGGACACGGTCGCTCGCCGTTTGCCCCATTGGCAGCCGGAAAAATCCAAGCCGATTTTTGGCGCGCTGCTCACTATCTTCGCCATCGGACTTACTCTGGTAATTTTCCAAATACGTGTCATTGGGCCAGATTGGCGTCATCCGCTCTCGGCTCAAGTGAATCAAGTCTATGGCGAGATCGGGACTTGGTTGACGAACGAGGGAGAATCCCACGCCATCGTTGCGGCAGGTAATCCTCCCGGTTTCTATTATTTCACTGGCTATCAGAGTATCGTCATTCCCAACGGCGATGTGAATGATCTCCGGCAAGTCATGTCAGACTTCCGGGCGCGCTGGGTAATGCTGGAATTTAATCATCCCCAAGGTTTGGGGAACTTATATACTTCCCCGCTTGCCGAGCCGCGCCTAAAACTCCGCGCCACATTCAAAGATGCTACCGGGCAACCGATCTATCTCTTTGAACTCCCTGCCGACTGATTTGGCTTCGGACTTTTAGTTATGCTTCGCTTTTTCTCACGCTTCCTTCTTCCTGCTTCCTGCTTCCTGTTTTCACTTCTATCCCTGTCGCTTTATTTACTGGCGAGTTATCGCGGTGGTTTCCTCGGCTTCCCCCTCGATGACGCCTGGATTTACCAAACCTATGCGCGTAATCTAGCGACCCTGCATCAATTTGCTTTTATCCCCGGACAGCCTTCCGCCGGTTCCACCTCACCGTTATGGTCTGGGCTACTCGCCCTCGGTTATCTTCTTCGCGTGGAATATCATGTCTGGACGTATGCGCTGGGGGCTCTCTTGCTCGGCCTCAACGCCTGGCTCGTTTATCGCCTGACACTTAATGTCTGGCCGGAGCATAGAATTTCCGCTGGACTCGCCGGAATCTTTGTGGCACTCGAATGGCATCTGGCGTGGGCCGCTGCCTCCGGAATGGAGACATTATTATTTTCCGCCTTCGTCCTGTCTGTGTTTGTGATCGGTTCTTTGGATTTAGAACGTCGAGGGCGCTTAGCGCTGTGGATGGGAGGCCTCGTGGGCCTGAGCGTTCTCGCGCGCCCGGACGGCCTCACCCTTTTACCTTTTGCCGTGGGCTATACGGTTTTCCAGCGCCCCTATCGCCTGCGCCATAGCCTCGCCTGTCTGGCCGGTTTTGCCGTCACATTCAGCCTCTATCTCGCGTTTAATCAATGGTTGGGAGGCTCACTCTGGCCGAATACCTTTTACGCCAAACAAGCGGAATATGCTGTTCTGCGTACAGCGCCCCTGCTTGCTCGATTGGGGCAAGTCGGGGCGCTCCCTTTTGTGGGGGCGCAGGCCCTCTTTTTACCGGGAATCATCGCGATCGCTTGGCTGACTACGCGGAGCGGCCAGCGCCGCTGGCGCCTCTTGATTCCTTTAGGTTGGGCCATAAGCTTCACACTCGCCTACACCCTTCGCCTTCCGGTAACTTATCAGCACGGACGTTATCTCATCCCCCTCATTCCGGTGCTGGCCGTCTTCGGGGCCGGTGGAATGGATCATATCTTGCATCTGTATGGATCGAAGCCGATACCGCGTATCGTCAGCCGGGCCTGGCTCATGGCCGTGGGCCTGCTGACGATCATCTTTTGGTTCATCGGCGCTGGGGCTTACGCGCGGGATACCCAGATCATCGAAACTGAAATGGTAGCGACTGCTCGTTGGATCAACCAGCATACGCCCGCCTCGGCCTTGATTGCGGCGCATGATATTGGAGCATTGGGCTACTTCGGTCAGCGAAAAATTCTGGATATGGCCGGCTTAGTCTCTCCCCAAGTCATCCCGTTTATTCGCGATGAAGCTCGTCTGCAAGCTTGGCTAACCGACTCCGGCGCAGACTATCTCGTCACCTTCCCCGCTTGGTATCCAGCGCTTACGCGGCCTTTGGCGGCGCTGGCCGTCTTTCGCACTCAGGCCCCGTTTAGCCGCGCCGCCGGAGGCGAAAATATGGTCGTCTATAAATGGCCCGCTGCTAGTAGCTGGTAGTTGGCAGCTGGTAGCTGGTGGTTAGTTGGGATTTGGGATTTCGCGCTTTTTGCGCTTGGGATTTGGGGTTTCTTTCTTGGCCCTTCGTCCTTTGTCCTTCGTCCTTCGTCGTCCGCCGTTTGCGTGGGGATAGCCCTTCTGCTATACTCACCACCAGGAATCAATTTATAGTTGTCAGGGGCCTTATGGAAAAGATTAGCGTACTCGTCGTAGACGATCACCCTCTCTTCCGGCAAGGGTTGCGGGATGTCCTCCGGGCCGAGCCGGATATTGATGTCGTTGGGGAAAGTGCCAGTGGCCAGGAAGCGTTGGAATTAGCCCACAAGCTCAAGCCCGACGCCATCATCTTGGATATTAACCTGCCGGACATCAACGGCTTGCAGGTCACCCGCCAATTGCGCAGTGAGCATTGCACCTCGGCGGTAATCATGCTCACTGCCTACGACGACGCCGAGCAAGTGCTGCACGCTTTTCGCGCCGGCGGCTCAGCCTATTGCCCCAAAGATGTAACGCCGCACACACTTGTTCAGGTGCTGCGCCAGGTCGTCCAAGGCCACTACGTGGTGGGCGACCAAGTCTTTGATCAGGAAGGGCTGCAGGCCTGGATGGACAAAGGCCTGGAAAAAGCTGGGCGTCCCTACCTGGACGACTCGCGCGAAACGTTCTCACCGCTCTCACCGCGCGAGATGGAAATTCTACAGTACGTGACGCGCGGCTTGAGCAACAAAGAAATCGCCTTCTCGCTTGGAATTAGTCATCAGACCGTCAAGAATCACATGACGGCCATCTTGCACAAACTGGATGTCGAGGATCGGACTCAGGCCGCGGTCTATGCGTTGCGGCATGGCTGGGTTCGGCTGCAAGACTCGAAATCCAATGCGAATGACTGAGATAAGGAACTGAACGTATGGCACCTGCTGCCTCTCCGATTACCGATTTGATGGAGGCCACGCGCGCCGAGTTGGAACAGGCGCAGAGTGAGTTCAAAGAGATCAGCCGGATGGTGGATCAAAGCCGTGGGGAAGTGGAGAAGCTGGCCCAGCGCAATGCGGCCATCACGGCCCACCTGCGCCAGGTTCAAGGCAATTTGGAAAACCTCCCGCGCTCCGATATCAAAACGGCCTATGAGGCCGCCCAGGATTCGCAGCAGCGTCTCTTCACCATGCGCGGGCAACTGGAAAAATTCCAAGGCGATCAGACTCATCTGGAACGCCAGGTCAATCAACTGCGCAAGGTTTTAACCACGCTCCAAACCTTAGGGGGTGGGGAGGCGTCGGAGGAAGGTACGCCAACCATTGTCAAAGTCGTGGAGGCGCAGGAGGCCGAGCGGCAGCGCCTCTCCCGCCAGATGCACGATGGCCCCGCTCAAGCGCTTTCCAACTTCATCCTGCAAGCCGAAATTGCCATGCGCCTGTTTGAAATTGACCCGGAACGCGCCCGGACGGAACTTCAGGCATTAAAAACTTCGGCCACCTCCACCTTCCAAAAAATTCGAGACTTCATCTTTGACCTGCGACCGATGATGCTGGACGACCTGGGGTTGGTGCCGACCGTCAAACGCTACGTGGATGCCTTTAAAGAAAAAACCGGCGTTCAAACCACACTGACCGTCACCGGCACGGATCGCCGGCTGGAGTCCGTCCGGGAAGTCATGGTCTTCCGAGGCATTCAAGAGTTGTTGGGGAATGTCCGTAACCATGCCCAAGCCACGCAGGCCCGGGTCATGCTGGATGTGGATGACAACCGGGTGCGCGCCGTGGTTGAAGATAATGGGAAAGGCTTTGATGTTTCCACCACCTTCAACGGTAAACAGAAAACGATTGGGCTATCCACTCTCAAGGAGCGGATGGACTCGCTCGGCGGTCAACTTCAAATTGAAAGTCAAATAGGGCAGGGGACGCGAGTCGTCTTGGAAGTACCGGCGGGGATGGCCTAACGTTAGGCCGAGCGGTTCGCTTGACTTTTGCCTCCCGCGAAGTATCATACTGCCCTTCCACTTTTAACTCGTTTTACGAGGAGGATTGAATGCGACGTGGTCGTTTGCTCATCCTGGTTCTCCTGCTAGTCGTCGTCATCATTGGCGGCATCTTTGTCGCTTTGTTTTTAGCGGGGGGCAACATCCTGCGCCCGGGCGGTGACGGTGGCGGCGGTGGTGGCATTCTCGGTGGCTCGTCGCCTACCCCGGTCGAGGTGACCGCCACCCCGGAACCGATCCTCAATATCCTGGCGGCCGCTCAGAATCTTGAGCGCGGGGCGATCATTCCCACCGAGGCTATTATTGCGATCCCCTGGCCGACGAGCATTGTTCCGCCCTCAGCCATTACGGACACGGAGCAGGTGGTTGGGTCGCGCGCCCGCTATACAATTGAGCGTGGTGAGCCGATCTTCTCCACGCTGATTGTCAAAAGCCTGCAGCAGCTTTCCCCGACCGGCTCCGATATTGCCGCGCAAATTCCCCCCGGCTCGGTCGCGATCTCGGTTCCTTATGAAAGAACTAGCGGCGTCGCGTTAGGCATTCAAGACGGCGATCACGTCAATGTCATCGTCTCTTGGTCCATTGTGGATATTGATCAATCGTTCCAATCCGTGTTACCGAACCTGACGGCTTACATCATCCCGATCAGTTCGGCGACCCTGAGCTGTAGCGGCGGATCAGCGACGACTTGCCAATGGGTGACAACACCTGGCGTGACTGGGGCGGGGTCGTCTCCTACCGCTTCGGTCGGGCCGGTCGTCGTTGTGGCAGGTGGCCCAGCGGGGCCGGTGGGGCGGGGAGAGACTGACAGCAGTGTTGATCAGGATTTTTATGTAGTGCCTTCTGAACCACAGCGGCCGCGGTTGGTCACGCAGGCGATTATTCAGGATGCCTTGGTTCTGCATCTGGGTGACTTTGGGGTGCAGCCGCCCCCAGCGGTAGCTCAGACGGCTGCGCCGCCGGTCGAAGGCGCGACTCCTACAACGGAGGCGCCACCCACGCCTACCCCTCTGCCGCCGGATATCATTACTTTAGTCGTACCCCCGCAGGATGCTTTAGTGCTAAACTATATCAATCGGCTTATGGAAAAATATCCGAGAGCCGTGGAGATGACGCTGGTCTTGCGTTCCGCAGGGGATACCACGCTGACCGAAACGGAAAGTGTGACCCTGCAATACATGTTCGAGCGGTTCAATATTGCTCTCCCGGCGAAGCTGAATTACGGAGTCGCGGCTTTGCTGGCCCCTACGGCGACTCCCGCCCCCTAAGCGAGACGGACGAAGGTTGATCTATGGCTGGCTCTATTAAAATTCGGGTTCTCATCGTGGACGATATGGCCGAGACCCGTGAGAACATGCGCAAGTTGTTGCAGTTTGAACCGGATATCGAGGTCGTGGGCATGGCGCGGAATGGCGTGGAGGGCATTCAACTCGCCAAGGAGACCAAGCCTAACGTTGTGCTCATGGACATCAATATGCCGGACATGGATGGTCTGCAGGCGACCGAGACGATTGTCAAGGAAGTGCCGATTGCGCAGATCATGATTGTCTCGGTGCAAAGTGACACCGACTATTTCCGGCGAGCCGTCCTCGCCGGCGCCCGCGACTTTCTCTCCAAACCGCCCGATGCCGGTGAGTTAATTAACGCGGTTCGGCGTTTAGGAGAGATGAGCCGCCAACGCGAAGAGACGTTGGTCGCGCCGCCGCCGCCCACCGCGACTGCGGCGGGTGGTCACCGCGGAGCCGGGGAAGGCAAAATCATCACCGTCTATAGCCCCAAGGGCGGGGTCGGCTGCAGCACGATCGTGACGAACCTGGCGGTTGCCCTGCAAAGCGATGACAGCAAAGTGGTCATCGTGGATGCCAATCTTCAATTTGGCGATGTCGGGGTGTTTCTCAATCTGCAAGGGAAATACAGTCTGATCAGCTTGGTGGAACGGGCGGACGAAATGGATGCGGATTTCGTTCAGAGCGTCCTGGTCGCGCACGCTTCCGGCGTCAAAGTGTTGCTCGCCCCACCGACCCCGGAAGATGCCGAGTTGGCGACCGCCCCTCAAGTCAAGAAAGTGTTGGAGGGCCTGCGCCAATATTTTGCGTATGTGATCGTAGATACCTCGTCCGTGCTGCGGGAAGTGGAACTTTCGGTTTTTGATGCCTCCGATCGGATTCTCTTGATTGCTACCCCAGACATCCCCTCGTTAAAGAATGTCAAGATCTTCTTTGATTTGGTGGAAAAGCTGGAATATCCTAAGGAAAAGACTATTCTGATCCTGAACCGAGTGGATCGGCGGGGAGGCATCTCGGCCGCGAGTGTGGAAGAAACCATCAAGCATTCGGTGGGCGGGCAAATCCTCATAGATGATAAGACCGTCCTCGCCTCCATCAACTCCGGTGTCCCCTTCGTCACCGGGCCGCGCAGTCTGCCGCCCGTTCAAGGGGTCTTGGAATTGGCGCAGAAAATCCGGGAGGAGTTTGCGCCCAAAGAGCCGGCGGCGGCGGATGATAAGAAAAAGCGCGCCCCCAAGACCGGTTTATTGTTTGAGCGTAAATGAGATCGGTGAGGGGGTTGGATTTAGCGAGGTGGTCACATGTCGCTTCTAAAACGGATTGAACAGGGTCAAGGCTCTTCTTCAAATCAGCAACCCGCCTCGGCTCCCGGGTCGGCGAATCGGGAGGATCAAGCCTCCAAGTTGTCGGAGTTGCGGGCTAAACGGGTGGCGCCCCCAACGGCCGGTGGCGCTCCCAGCAGCGCCGGGGGTGGGGCGCCGCATGGGGATCTCAAAACCCGCGTTCAGAATCGGCTGCTCTCGGAGCTAGACCATTCCTCACTCGACATCTCACACACGGCCGAGGTGCGCAAAACGGTTGAAGACCTCTACGAAAATATCCTGGCGGAAGATGGGATTGTCCTCTCCCGCGCCGAGCGGAAGCGCCTCTTTGACCAGATCGTCTCGGAAATTCTTGGGCTAGGCCCGCTGGAACCGTTGCTGGGGGATGAGACCATCACCGAAATCATGGTCAATGGCCCGCGGAACATCTTTATCGAACGGAAAGGGAAACTCGAGCGCGTGCCGCTGACGTTTGAAAGCAATGAACACGTCATGCGCATCATAGATAAAATTATGGCGCCGCTGGGCCGGCGCATTGACGAATCGCATCCGTACGAAGACGCCCGTTTGCCGGACGGCTCGCGCGTGAATGCCATCGTCCCACCGATTGCGCTGGTTGGCCCGTGCCTGACCATTCGTAAATTCTTCAAAACGCCCATCACCATTGAGAAACTCATCGAGTACGGCGCTGTCACCCCGGAAGCGGTGGAGTTCATGAAAGCCGCAGTCATTGCGCGCTTGAACATCGTCATCTCGGGCGGCACGGGCTCGGGCAAAACGACCTTTCTCAACGTCATGTCCAGTTTTATTCCCGGCGATGAGCGCATTGTCACTATTGAAAACGCGGCGGAGCTTCAGTTGCGTCAGGAGCACGTCGTCACGCTGGAATCCCGCCCGCCTAACATTGAAGGCCGTGGCCAAGTCACCATCCAAAATTTGGTGGTCAATGCCCTCCGCATGCGCCCCGACCGCATTGTCGTCGGCGAGATCCGCGATGAGGCGGCGCTCGACATGTTGCAGGCCATGAACACCGGCCATGACGGCTCTATGACCACCTGCCACTCCAACAGCGCCCGCGATACGCTGGCCCGCTTGGAGACGATGACCTTGATGGCCGGCATGGACCTGCCCGTGCGCGCGATCCGCGAACAGATTTCGTCGGCCGTCCAATTGATTTGCCACCTGGAACGCTTGCGCGATGGTTCGCGCAAAGTGGTCCAAATCGCCGAAGTCCAAGGGATGGAAGGCGATGTGATTACGATGACCGACCTGTTTATCTTTGAGCAGACGGGCATGGAAAAAAACAGAATTGTCGGACGGCTGCGTCCCACCGGGCTGCGTCCTAAATGCATCGACCGGATTGAAGATGCGGGCATTCGTCTGCCCCCGGCCGTCTTTGGGATTGGTGAACGGCAACGGTTTTAAGTGTTAGAGATGGGAGCCGGGTAGGTGGGAGGTGAACGATGAATCCGCTCATCATTGGTGGTCTGGTGGCCGGTGTGGTACTTTTGGGGATCATTGGGCTGGGCGCCTATTTGGTTTTAGGGCGGCGCCAATCTGTCGTTGAAGAACGCCTGGGCCAGTTCACCAAATCCGGCCAGGTGATCGCCGCGCCGGCGCAACCCGCCGGGCCGCGTTCAAGTGCGCTCAGTGAGCAGCTTAGCAAGGCGCTGGAAGGCCAGGGCTTTGCCAATAGCATTGCTCGCGACTTAGCCCGCGCCGATCTCAAGCTGAATGTCGGCGAATATTTAGCCCTGCATGTCATCATCTTCTTTGCCTTAACGGCCCTGGGCTGGTTCCTGGGCGGCCGGTCCATTATCTTTGGGATTCTGGCCGGCGTGGGCGGTCTGTTTATCCCTCGTATCTATGTCGGCATGAAACAAGGGAAACGCCTGCAAACGTTTGACAATCAACTGGGTGACATGCTCAATCTGGTTGTCAACGGCTTGCGCGCCGGGTATAGCGTGATGCAAGCCTTGGAAGCGGTCGGCCGAGAATTGCCGCCTCCTATCTCCGTCGAGTTCAAGCGCGTGGTTCAGGAAATGCAATTGGGCCTGCCGATGGAAGGAGCCTTAGGCAATCTAACCCGGCGCATTCCCAGCAAGGACCTGGATTTTGTCGTGACCGCCATCAACGTGCAGCGGGAAGTGGGCGGTAATTTGGCCGAGATCCTGGATACGATTACCTTCACGATCCGTGAGCGCGTGCGGATTAAAGGCGAGATTGAGACGCTGACCGCGCAAGGCATGATGACCGGCTACGTCATCTCCGCCTTGCCCATTGGTCTGGGCCTCCTCTTGTTTGTCCTTAATCGGCCTTACATGATGACCTTCTTTACCCCGGCTTCGAATCTCCCCTGCGGCTTGGGCATGATCATCGCCGCGCTGCTGATGATCGGGATTGGTTTTGCAATTGTGATGAAGATCGTGAAGATTGAAGTATAGCGGGAGGTGAGTCTATGTCTCCACTCGTGCTCATTATTGGCATCGGGGTCGTCATCATCATCGCCATCGTACTGGTGGTAGTCGGTTTACGTTCGCCGGGAGAGACGGATGCGCTGCAAACCCGCCTGGCCGAATATTCCACACGTGAACGCCCGGTCACCCTGGAAGAAATTGAGCTTTCCCAGCCGTTTAGCGAACGGATTCTTCTGCCGATTTTCCGGAACCTTGGTCAATTTGCCGCGCGCTTCACTCCCCAAGCTTCCTTGGAGTCCGTCAAGCATCAACTTGATTTAGCGGGAAACCCCAAGGGGATTCTGTTCAAGGACGCGAGCACCTTCTGGGCCATTCGGATCGTGGCCTGTGTCGGGCTGGGGGGATTGATTCTCTTTGTGACCATGATTGCACCCCCCGGCTCCGCGCTCTCGATCAAATCCAGCGCCATCAAAGCCTTGGGGTTTGCCCTCGGTGGCGCGGTTCTGGGTTTCTTTGTGCCGGTACTGTTGCTGCGGAGCAAGATCACGCGCCGCCAGGACGAGATCATTAAAGCGATGCCGGATGCGCTCGACCTGTTGACGGTGTGCGTGGAGGCCGGGCTGGGGTTCGACCAGGCCATGTCCAAGGTCAATGAAAAATGGGAGAACGAGCTGTCCCTCGCTTTTGGACGGGTGATTGCGGAAATCCGCATCGGCAAACTACGCCGGGAAGCCTTGCGCGATATGGCCGACCGGATGGATATCCCCGACGTGACGAGTTTTGCGGCGGCCATTATTCAGGCGGATCAATTGGGGGTGAGCATTGGCAAGGTCCTCCGGATTCAAGCTGATCAGATGCGCCTCAAACGCCGCCAGCGAGCGGAAAAGAAAGCGCACGAAGCGCCGATCAAGATGCTCATTCCCATGGCGTTTCTAATTTTCCCATCCATCTATATTGTTCTGCTCGGTCCCGCCGCGCTGATTCTAGTCACCTCGCCGGCGATTCGAGGCACGTTCGGCGGCGGTTAACGGTCGGTCTTTGGGCCTAAGCTGCCCACCTCAGGATTAATGGTGGCTGCGCTATCTCCCTTTCAGGCCCACGCCATGAATGGGCTGAAGCAATCTCCCCGATTGAACCCCACCCAGCCGCCCCATTGGCGTTATGGGTTGCGCCAACTCGTTTGGGCCGGGATGGATTTGATCTTTCCGCCGCGCTGTGGCGGGTGCGACAAGGCGGGGGAACGTTTTTGCCAAACGTGCGTGGCCTCGCTAGCTTATCTGCCTCCCTCCATCTGTGTCCAATGTGGTTACCCCTTGCCGACCGCCGGTCAATGCACGGCCACGCATCCCCCGGGGACCTCTGCGTTGGCTGGGATGCGTTCCGTGCTCTTTTTTGAAGGGCCGATGCAGCGTGCGCTGCACCGCCTAAAATACAAACGCGATATTATTCTGGCTGATTCGCTGGCCGGTCTATTGAGTGAGGCTTGGCGCACGTCTGACCTCCCCCGAGGGGTGGTTATGCCGGTGCCGCTCTCGGCGGAACGTCTGCGTGAGCGAGGCTACAATCAAGCCGGCCTCCTCGCCCATGCCTTTGCTGAACTAACGCATTTGCCTTACCGGCCCGCCGCTGCCGCGCGGATTCGCCATACGGTGTCACAGGTTAAACTCTCGGCAGTCCAACGCCGAGAAAATGTGGCCCAGGCCTTTGAAGCGCAGCCCCGCGTCGTCTTGGGACAAACGATTATTCTGGTAGACGACGTGTGCACGACCGGAGCCACTCTGGCGGCTTGCGCGGAAGCGCTGCGGGCGGCGGGGGCGAGTTGCATTTGGGGATTGACCCTGGCCCGGGCGCGCTAGCCTTAAACCGAGGCGACTTTCAAGGACGATGGGCATTTTGAAGTTCCGGAGTCCCCTCACCGTCCCTTTGGGAGTACACTGGAGGGGGATGGACACGTGCCACTCTTTCATCAAAGGAGGCAGGTATGACAATTTCAATTTCTATTCATGGACGTGATTTAAACGTTTCACCTCGGCTGCGCGAGTATGTTGAGACAAAAGTTGGCAAGCTGGATCGGTATCTGCCGACCATCAATGAGGCCCGCCTCGACCTGACAGAGGCTAAAAGTGCGCGTTCAGCCGCTGACCGGCATGTGGCCCAACTCACGGTTCACAGTCCGGGCGTGGTGCTGCGGGCCGAGGAACGGAAGGAAGATATTTTCGCGGCGGTGGATGCGGTCCTGGAGAAAATGCACCGTCAGATTGAACGGTACAAAGGCAAACACACGCGGGGGCGGGGGGATGGCGCCGGGGCTGAGACGGTTACCTTGCCCCCCGAGGAAGTTGTAGTGGAGACAACCGGCCAAGTCGTGCGGCGCAAACGGTTTGCGTTGACGCCGATGAACGAGGCAGAAGCTCTCCAGCAGATGCAGCTTTTGAGCCATGAGAGTTTCTTTGTTTTTTACAATTCGGAGACCAATCGGGTCAACGTGCTGTATCGCCGCCAGGCGGGTGATTTCGGGCTGATTGATCCGGAGATGGACTGAACCCTAGACTCTCGGTAAGCGGTGTTTCTCTAAAAACGAAATGTGCGCGATGAGCATTGCTCATCGTGCACATTTTTTGTTTCTCTTCTGTTCTGACTCAAGGCTTTAAATAAGCCGGGCCAGGCATTTCGCCTGGCCCGGAACTTTTACCACCCTTCGACGTATTTCTGCCAATCCGTGTTTTCCGGCAGATGCCGCCCGAACAAGTAAACGGCTGTCGGGGCCGGCTCGGCGGGGCGACGCCGGAGCGCCATATTCGCTTCGGCGATCAGGCGTCCTCCTTTACGCCGGTTGCAGTTGGCGCAGGCCGCCACCAGATTATCCCAGCGGTGCTGGCCACCGCGATGGCGCGGGATAATGTGATCAATCGTCAAATGCGACGTCTGCCGCCCGCAATATTGGCAGGTGTAGTTGTCGCGCCGAAAGATCTCGCGCTTCGTCAGTTTCACGCGCGGCCGCGGCCGTCGAACCATGTGCTCCAGCTTGATGACCGAAGGCAGCGGATAACTCAAATTGGCGGTATGGATATAACCCCGTCCATTCGCCAACATCTCCGCCTTGCCGGTGAGCAGCAGGCCGATAGCCCGCCGCGTGTCGCACACGTTCAAAGGCTCAAAGTTTGCATTCAGGACCAATACCGATTGATTCATACTCGTCCGCCTACAACGTTGGGCGGATTTTAGCATTGATGATTAACGTTGGCAAGAATGCGATACTTCTCATACTCAAAATAGCTCATCAATAAACTTAGCCGGAGGCTGTGCCAGCCCCCGCGCCAGCCGGCCAATTGGATCCAGCGCCAATAAAAATGCCGCAGCGGTTGCAGCAGGAAATGCTGCGCTTTCGCTCGGACGCCGGCCGCGGCGAGGCCTTGAGCGTCATACGCCGCATAATATTTCTGCTTGGCGATGAACTCCGCGACCGTCTCATAATTAATGTGAATCAGCGGGGTGCTTAAATAGCCGGCGGTTCCTTCGAGCTTCACAATCTCATGCACAGGATGGCCGGCAGCATAGTGCGCTTGCGCCCGGCGCAGCAGACGCAGTTGATAGTCAGGATACCAGCCGGCGTGCTGCGTCAATTTGCCAAAGATGTAATTATGCCGGGGAATCCACCAGCCGGCTTCCGGTTGGCTGAGCACTGCCTGTACCGCCTGAGCGAGTTCGGGCGGGGTGCGTTCGTCCGCATCTATAAACAAGACCCACTCGGTTTGGATCGCTTTCAGCGCCGCATTGCGCTGGCCGGCGTAGTTATCAAACGGGCGCTGTTCCACGCGCGCCCCGGCGGCTCGGGCAATTTCTAGCGTGCGATCGGTGCTGAGTGAATCGAAAACCAACACCTCGGGCGACCAAGCCAGGGAGGTCAGGCAATCGGGGAGATGTTTTTCTTCATTGTAAGTGAGAACGATGGCTGTGAGTGTGCTCATTGAGTGAGTTAAGACCCTAAAGGTCTCGTGAAGCGCCCCCGAAGTGCAGTGTAATGGGTAGAGACCTTTAGGGTCTCAACAGGCTATCTGACTCGGCGACTCCGCCAGACATGCATAATCTCAGTCAGCGTCCGGTTCATTTCAGCGCGCTGATCGGCATCCAACTGACCCTGCTGGCTGCGCCGGTGATTCGCGCGAATGCGTTGCCGCATCGCCAGTTGAACCAAAGAACTTAAGAGAACATTTACTAAAACACTCTGGTAACGCTGATAGAGCCGCCTCCGGCTGATCCAGAGTTTGAGCAGCGACTCGAGCGGAACTTGCGCCGTGCTCTGGCCTCCAGAGTGAATCACTTCGGCGCTGGGGACGATCCACCGTTCCCACCCGGCGCGCGCCATGCGCCACTGCCAGTCAATTTCTTCGCAATACATCTCAAAGGATTCATCGAACAGGCCGCAAGCGGCGCTAGTGGCGTTGCGCACCAGAAACGCCGCGCCGAGCGTGTGGTCAACCTGAAAGGGGTCTCCCTCCGCGTAGGCGCGAGCGAGATACCGTCCATTGAGCGGCGAATTCACCAGTCGGCTTAACCGTCCGGGTGGAGGGAATAAATCGAGGAGCGCTTGCGTCAGGCCTGGAAAACGAAAGCCCGAATGCTGCAGGGAGCCATCGGGATTCAAAAGTTTCGGGGCGACGACTCCCGCCTGAGGCCGGGCGCGCAAGAATTCCAGCAAACGCCGGAGAGCGCCTGGGCGCACGACCGTATCCGGGTTGAGGATCAGACTCGCAAAAGGGGCCGCCTGTTCGTTCAGCGCCCGTAGGCCCATGTTATTCCCGGCCCCCATCCCGCTGTTCTCGTTTTCGATTAATTGGGTGCGCGGAAATTGGGCGCGCAGCATGGCGGGGGAACCGTCGGTGGAGCCGTTATCCACGACACACACGATGCCGGAGAGGCCGCTGTGAGCTAAATCCAGGTAAACGGAGTCGAGGCAGGCGGCCAACAGATCACGGACGTTCCAGTTGACGATGACAATGCCCAGGTCCATGCGCGCGGCTTGATTATTGCATGGGGACCAGGGTGATGAACTCCCGGCCCACGCCGTTGTTGACGGCGGAGATTTCCACGTCTTCGTGAATCAATCCGGCCCAAAAGTATTGAGGGTTGCGCGATTCGATGATGTTATCCAGCACAATACCGCCGGTGACCGTGGCTCGCTGGCCGGGCATCAGGTAATAGTGAATTTGTCCGTTCTCGGTCAACGGCGTCAACGTTTGCGGCGTGCCCAACGCCCAACGCCAGGGATAGTCGCGGATGCAGGTGTCACAATCAATCCCCACGCGCCAGGCGCCAGACTCTTCGTACTGGCCGAGGGTGTTGGCGTTGCTGTTCATCGAATCATAAATCCAGCCGGCGTCCGGGCCGGAGGTGCGAATGGGAGCCATGCCATAATTCTCGACCGTCAAGGTGAAATACAATGTTTGTCCAAGCACCAGCGTGGTCGCCGAAAAATTTACTTCCCCGTTGAGGACTTCGGCGCGTGGCAGGCCGCCATTGGCGATGGCGAGTGTGCCGGTCACGGCGGTCTTCTGACCGAGGCGATCAGCCGCTTCTACCCGCACCGTGTAAGTTCCGTCGGCGGGCGGGTTGACGCCCAGATCAATGCCCCCATCATAATCGTAAGCATGCAGCCCGCGCTGGCCGGGTTTGAGATCAGAGGCTTTCTCGGCGATTGGCAGGCGGACGCCCTGCGCATCAATCAGAAAGGCGTGCAGCCCATCCGGGTCTATCTCCTTGGTCAAATAGATATTGATATTGGCGCGGTCGTCGAGGCCATCTTGATTGGGCGTAAACACGTCCGGACTGACGGTCAAGTTGAGCAGTTCGGGCAGGGAGGTGTCGGTGTTGGTGAGGGTGAGGGTGCCTGTCAGCCTGCCAGATGGGTCTTGGCCATCCTGGGCTTCGATGACCCACGTATAGTCACCATCCGGTAAAACGCGCGCCTGAATTTCGCCTGGAAAGCGATCGCTCGGCAGGTGGTAGGGGTCTACGATGCCGCTGAAATCAATTTGATGTTCACCGGCCTCGCGCGGTTTGTCCCGCCGAAAATAGAAGCGCTGCCCTGCCTGGTCCAAGAAATAAATGGAGAGGGTCGCCGGGCGCTGGAGTTGGTAGCTAATCCGGGTCACATCCTGGTTGCCATCAGCGTTGGGGGTGATGGCAGTGTGCGAGAAGGTAGCGGCCACTAGCGCCGGCCCACGGGGATGTAATGCCAGCCAAGCCCCACCGAGCAGCAAACTTACGGTCAGGATGGCAATCAAAGAAGTTAGGAGGAGGGGGATACGCATGGCGTCTATTATAAATAAAACCGGGAAGCCTGGGCTTCCCGGTGATTGTCTAAGCCGCAACCGAATGCGGTTGTGTCAGGTCCAGGTTGGGAGGCATTTCTATTTCATCCTCCATCTTTATTTCGCCGCGTAGGAAAGAACCTTCTTCCGTCGCGAGCGCGCCCGTGAGCACGTCCCCCCAAATGCGCCCCGTAGACAAAATTTCCACTTTGCCAGCGGTGATGTTGCCCTTGACGCTCCCCGCGACGGAGACAGCGCTCGCTCGAATATCGGCCGTGACCTTCGCGCCTTCCGCAATTACGACGGGGCCGGTGATGTTCACCGCGCCGTCGAAACACCCCTCAATCCGAACTCCCCCCGCACCGGTGATAGTACCCTTGTAATGTATCCCTGGCCCTAAGACACTTTCAACCTTCGAACCATGCCCATTTCCGTTACCATTGCCATTTTTGTGGCCGTTCCCGTTCCCATTACCGTTTCCATTCCCATTTAAATTACCGGTTCCGTTCTTTCCTGCAGGCTTTAACGTGAACATCATGCCTCCTTAGGTCCGCGGCCCCCCGCGTACCCCCGGTTAGGCTGTGAAGTTTAGCAGGTTGGGGATGCTTGTCAACCGGACCCCCAAACTTATGTTCTACGGTTTTGGGTGGTGGAACTGGCGCTGGTGACTCATTCGTTAGCTGGAGGTTGGAGGTCTGGCTTCTTCAGACTGGTTCGGTTAATTTAACTAACTGCCAGCTTTCGATGGCCCAGCGTAACTCCTCGGGTGTGATACTCGCATAGCCAGACTTGTGAGCGACGAGTCCGGCGGCGTAATTGGCCAGAGTGATGGCCAGCGGCACACTTTTGCGGGTGGCCAGCGCCAGAGTCATCACTGCCATCACCATTTCCTCCGTCCCGGTCAAATCAAATACTTCCGAGGGGTTCGCCGAAGGCAGGTGAAAATACTTTCCATCGGCGGTGCCAATGGACAGACCTCCAGCCCCCTGGGTCAGGAGCACTAAGCTAACACCTAAGCGCGTGATGATGTCGCTAATCGCGCCTTGAAAATCTTTCTGGGAAGTTAGGGAGCGAACCAGATAGCGTTCAGCTTCCGCCTGACTGCATTTCACCAGCGTAAACTGATGATATTTGCCCAAGTCACCATGCGAGTCGGCGATTAAAAGCGGTCCACCGGCTTTGGCTGCCTGGCGCGCCGTTTCTAGCACTGACCGGGAGGACAGTCCGGACTGACGGTCTGAAAACAAGACCGCTTTGGCTTGCGGGAGAAGCTGAGTCAGGCGGGCGTTCACCTGGGATTCCAATTCAGGCGAGATCGGGCGATGGTTCCGCTGATCCATCTGGGCGAGTTGGCGCGGCAGGTGCGATTCGCCTCGGGCAACGAGATGGAGTTTCACGACCGTGTTGCGACCGGCTTCGCTGATCAGACCGGCTGGATCAATGCCGGCTTGACCGAGCGCGGCGCGGAGATGGGTGCCCGCCTCGTCCTTTCCCACCAGACTTAACAGGGTCGCTTTTCCGCCCAAGCCGACAATGTTCGCCGCCGGGATCGCAGCATTCCCCGCCAGCTGGCTCCGCTTCTCAAGTTCCAGAATAGGAACCAACCCATCCGTCGCCATCTGCTGGATTCGCCCAATGTAATAGTCGTCCAGGCAAACCTCACCTATCACGAGCACCGCGGGGCCGGCCAGGTCGGGAACGGCGGCGAGCAGTTCGGATTTAGAAAGAGTCATGGTATCAAACCTTTTGCTTTACGGAATATGGAACATTGTAGAGTGACCCGTGACGCGTGACACGTGAATTTCACGCGTCACGGATCACGCCTCACAGTGCGTATTTGTAAACGATTGAAGCCTCAAGGCCCATACTCACCGGCCTCATTGGAAGGAGAGGTTCCCGGCGGTGCAGGCCGCGGCGTGCGGTTTGGGCCTTGGAGTATGGAAATATCTGCCATGTATAACGTATGTTGATAGGCAGTCTGTGCCCCGCCTTCCTGCGGCAGCGGGTCTATGATTTCATTGCCGTTCAAATCTTGTCCATGCAGGAGGCGGTCGGCCAGCGCCGCCGCTTGTCGGGCATTGCCTTCCATCGCTTCCACGCTTTCGCTCTGCGCAATTTCCAGGCTCAAGTCGCGCAGTTCGACAGCCCACTCATCCAGATTCTGGGCGCAGATCACCACATGCTCGGCATGAAGTTGAATGTGCGCCGTCGCATCCGGCGTCAGCGCGCCCAGCTTCGCGTGCTCCAGCGTGCCTTGAATATAGCCGATACTCTCACCATTGAGCAACAAGCCGAAACCATCGCTGGGATCGGTCACGGTTCCATCGCCATCCACATCCCCGAAGTCCTGGCCGTTTTGGCCTTCAATGATATTCACCAGTGCTTCAGCGTTTTGTCGGGTCTCGGCCAGCTTTCCGGCTTGTTGCGCGGCTAGCATAGCCTGAGTGGTTAGGTTAAGCAATTTTGCCTGATTCAACAAACCGAGGACGAGCGCCGTCTGATTAGGCGCACCGTCAAAGGCAACCAGCAAATGCCGAATGTGAACCAGGGTTTGGGGGGGCAGCGCGCCCGAGAAGACAACCTCATTACTTGGGTTCGGACTGGAGTCCGGATTCGGCTCAAGCGTAATTTCAAAACGATCCGCTTCGGCCAGCAAGTTATGCCCCTGATCATCAACGTAGTCCAGTTGCCCATTACCCTTTTCATCTAAATTGAGCATTCCTAAAGGATGTCGCTCCTCGCCGCTCGTGCTGATTAGCCAGACTTGATATTGTGTCCCGGTTTTCGGTTGCGGTAGGTTGAGGGCGGAGAGGGTGACTTCATCCACGGGGCTTGAGCCATCCTGAAAACTCAGGGTTCCAAATTCTTTTTCCTCGGCGCCGGCGCCGGTGAATTGACGCCATCCCCAAAATGCTCCCAAGCCCAAAACGAGAATCACTCCAAGGCCGGCGATAACCCCTAATGGGAAATTGATCGCGCGGCGCGGCGTGCTTTCTCTCGGGACGGTTAACTTCTGAGTAGGCTGATCCGCCAAGCGTTTCACCGTCAGCGGCGCCGTCGCGGCCAAGCCCAAAGCATTCAGCAAATCCGCCGCGAGCTTGCCGGCTTTTTGATAGCGGGCCTCCCGATCTTTCGCCAGCGCATAATCCATGATGGCCTGAATGGCCGGGCTGGCTTCAGGCAAGGGCGGAGGCGGGGCGGTAATGTGTTTAATCAGCAGCGAAGCGGGCGTTTCGGTTTCGGAGTTAAAGGGCGGCCGGCCGGCGAGCATCTCATACAGCATCACGCCCAACGAATAAATATCGGAGCGGGCATCCACCGCCTCGCCGCGCGCCTGTTCCGGACTCATATAAGCAGGCGTGCCGGAGATCACACCGGACGCCGTGCGGGTCGTAGAATCGACCATGCGCATCACGCCGAAATCCGTCAGCACAGGCTCCACCTCCTCGGGCAGCGGGCCGGTCAAATCGAGCGGGCCGGCTTCGCGGCGCAGCATCACGTTCGCCGGTTTGATGTCACGATGGACGATGCCGCGCGCGTGCGCGTAATCCAGCGCGGCGGCTAGAGAAGCAATCAGTCGCGCCGTGGTTTCGGGGGGAAGCTTCTGTTTGCCACGCTCGAGCGTACGCAGATAATCGGCCAGCGACGCTCCGGCGAGCAGTTCCATGATGATGTAGGGGCGGTCGTCGGCCACATCAAAGTCGAGGACTTGGACGATGTTGGGATGGCGCAGGGCGGCCACCGCCTGCGCTTCGGCGCGGAAGCGATTGAGCAGCAGGCTATCCTCGGACAAATGGCTGTGGAGGATTTTGACGGCGACCGGCCGATTGAGGGTGGTGTGCCGCCCCAGGTACACCTCAGCCATCCCGCCGCGCCCGAGGAGTTTTTGAATTTCGACTTTGGAGAGTGTGCGCCCGATCCAATCAGACACGATACGATCCCGGCTCCATCAAGGGGGTAAGTTCTGGTGATTATTCATATTTCTGCTGCTCTCCGTCCGCGTCCCCGCGGACGGCCCGCGACCTTCGGCGCGGGCCTGGAGCACTTGTGAATAATTACCAGGGTAAGTTGAGGTCGAATTGTAACATGTCCCTCCGGCGTTAGCTCAGGGTATTTGGCACGTGTGCACAAATCAAACACGGCGGGGGACACCCTAAGAGACTGTCTCTTAAAGGTCGGGTAAGCTGGGGGAATGACCACATTCACGCAAACCTACCCGACCGATTTGAAGTATACCGAATGGCTGGAAATCATGGAATTCTTTCGCGAAA
>Ga0075421_100000401_pt1 | contig 44730 bp, 39 predicted proteins | sample SoiMetdeltSBSDD5_FD_75292 | JGI IMG/M metagenome (GOLD analysis project Ga0075421, IMG submission 75292) | Bulk soil microbial communities from a Populus tree surrounding site in Tennessee, USA - Soil MetaG P. deltoides SBSDD5 | ecosystem: Environmental > Terrestrial > Soil > Tree plantation... | reverse complement strand
CAATGGATGAACGAAGCGATCCAGCCGGTCGCAGCGCAGGGACTGGGCCTCGGCGAAGCATTCGGTGCCTATGTGGAACAGAACGTGGCACGGTTCCCTCACAGAAAACTCACTCTGGTGGGCAATGCCTATCAACAAAAGATCCCCGTCACCGTTCACGTCGCGCTCGGAACAGACACGACTCACACGCATCCGGCATCTGACGGGAGCCTTCTGGGAAAGAGCAGCCTCCACGACTTTCGCCTGTTTGCGGCGATCGTTCGTGACTTGAATGATGGAGGCATCTATCTGAACTGCGGCTCGGCGGTGATCCTGCCGGAGGTCTTTCTTAAGGCCATTAGCCTGGTGAGAAATCTCGGACATCCTCTGGGCCACTTTACAACCGTAAACTTCGATTTCATTCAGCACTATCGTCCCCACCAGAATGTTGTCTGCCGCCCCACTCGCAGTTCCGGTCAGGGCATTGCTCTGACCGGGCACCATGAGTTGATGATCCCCTTGTTGGCTGCGGCTTTGATTGAGAGTGAGGCATAGATGACTGAGCCTTTCCCAGTCCCGCCGCCTCTAGAAGATCTGGAACGTCCAGGCACCGTGGCTCCTGCGCGCCGGTTCCCCGTGTGGACGGGCTGGGACGTGCTGTTTCTATTCTGCTTCGCTGCTTTCGCTGCAATCATGCTGGCGGCCGTCGGAGATGCCCTCCGGCACGTGGTGCTGGTGAAACTCCCGGCTGTCCGCTTTCTGCTGCAGTCGTCCCATGAGGGGATCTACTTCATTCTTTTCCAGGCGGTGCTCGATTTTCTGATCTTGCTGTTTATCTATTTCACCGTGACATTGAAGTACAACGCACCCTTCCTGGAATCCATCAAGTGGGCTCCCCGGGAGAAAATCCGGACGACGACTTACGTGCCGGGAGGAATCCTGCTGGCCTTGACTGTCATTGGAGCATCAACCCTGGTTCCTAGCCCGACTGAGCCGCCGATTGAGAAACTCTTGAAAGTTCCGCTGGCTGCCTTTCTCTTCTCGGCTCTGGGAGTGCTGGTGGCGCCCTTTGTCGAAGAAGTCATTTTTCGGGGCTTCCTCTACCCGGTGGTAGAACGCCGCTTGGGGCGAATCACTGCCGTTGTGGCCACCGCCCTGCTGTTTTCCGGGATCCACATGAGCCAGCTATGGGGCAGTTGGCCGGCCATCATTCTGATCACCGTTGTCGGTTTCACTCTGTCCACTGTCCGAGCGAGGACGGACGCCCTATTTCCAAGTTTTGTCATTCACCTCTCTTACAACTCAACGATTTGTCTGCTGTTTCTGGTGGGAATTCTAGTCGAAGGATTCCCGGCGGAGAAGTAGCGAGTTGGCGCCGAGTTAACCTGCATGACCCGGGGAGAGCCGCGACGACCGCGTGTAAAGAAGCGGACAGCGTTACTCGCCTGCGAATTCCTTCTCCAGGTCGCCGTCAATGAACTTGAAGAACCAGTCTTCGGTTAGAGTGTGGGCTTCCGTTAGCCACGGCCCGTAAGATTCTGGCAAGGCGGGCAAGTCTTTGCCGGTGGATTCCACGATGGTCTCCCAGAGGAGGGCAGGCAGCGAGTTTCGCTGACCGGTGGAGAAGCGGATCGTGATTGTGCCGCGAGGCTGGTCTTCTTCGAACTCAGCTTGCCAGGAGAAGCTTTTTGGCCTGGCGCTGACGTGGCCGTCGAGGAAGAGAGTGTGGGGAAGTTCGACGGTTGTCTTGAACTTGTCTTTCAAAAACTGAAGCGCGTTTTCACGGCTAAGATCCACGTTCACCGCGTCGATATAGTGCAGCCGCAGCACTTCTATCCTCAATTCGGCTCCTTTAGGGTAAGCATTGAACAGCTTTCTCAGGGCGTCCTCAGCGCGTCGCGCGAAATCGATCCATTGATACTCATCCCGCTCATGGATCGACAGAATGCCCGGTCCAATCTGGATAGCCGGCCATTTCCCATGACCTACGCGGAACAGGTGCTGAGCCGTATGGTACACCATCGTCTCGGGAAACTTCGCTGCAGGCAAAGTTTCATGCTCTGGGTAGTCGCTCATCACGCGCTCATAGAAGCGCCCTAGCGCCATCTTGTAATAAGGGTCCGTCTTGATGCCTTGGGGCTGTTCCTGCAGTGCCCACTGGATTTCGGCCTGAGCCTCAACGAGCGGTTTGTTTTTCAGATGCCTGTGAGTCATAGGCGCTTCCTTAATTCCTCTCGATCGCTCAGCGGATTACCAATGGTGACCTTCAGCTGACGGCTGATGGCTAAAAGGCGTCGGCGACTGTTCATCTTCCTGGTATGGGCAACCAGTCTCTCGACAGGTAATCAGTCATCGTAATTCCAAGCAGGAATAGCAACCAGAGAAAAGACCCTGCGACCACGAGTTTGGTCAGGCTCGGACTATAGCGAACGTGCATGAAGTAAAGAATGACTAGTGTGGCCTTCGATACGGCGATGACCAACGCAACGATGGCATTCAGCGGACCGAGATCGAGGTAGGCCACGGCCACTGTAATTGCCGTTAAGACCATGAGCGAGCCAAACACCGCGAAGTAGATTCTTACGGGAACGACGTGCACAGACATAGATCGGTTTCCAATCAACGCTCCGGTCGAGCAAACAGCTTCTAGGACAGCCAGAGAGAAATCCAGAGATTCCCTTGGGGCGGCCGAGCGACTGCGGTTCCCCTCAACGAGGGAATCTAATGCAGGCCAATCAAGTAGAGCAGCGGAAACAGGAAAATCCAGACGATATCCACAAAGTGCCAGTAAAGACCGAAGTTTTCGATGTGCGAATGATAGTCCGGCGTAAACCGGCCCGTGCGAGCGTCCTTAATCAGCCAGACCAGCAGAGCAATGCCGATGACCATATGCAGCGCGTGCATGCCGGTCATTGCGAAATAGAGGCCAAAGAACAGCTGTGCCTGGCGGCCATGAGGTCCAGGATAAGAAAACCCCAGGCCCGGGATCAGTTTGTCTTCATACTTGTGGTGATACTCGACTGCTTTGATTCCCAGGAAAGCCAGTCCCAAAATCATCGTCGCCACCAGGAACAAAATCAGCATGTTCCGCTTGCCGGTTTGAGCTCCATACACTGCCAAGGCCATGGTCAGGCTGCTGGCAATCAGGATAGCCGTGTTCACTCCGCCCAGCACCACATCCAGATGATGGCTGGCTTCGGCAAAGACAGCGGGATAGGACGCTCGATAGACCAGGTACGCCAGGAACAAGCCCCCGAAAAACATCACCTCCTGGCCTAGAAAGACCCACATGCCTAGCGAAGCAGATTCCCGTTGCTGCTCGAGGGTGTCGAAGTGATGAGCAAGGGTGCTGGGATGAGCTGTCGAGTTCATGTCAGACAACCTTTATCTCCCTGATCGAGTACTCGTACGGACCTTCGTTCACCACCGGAATCTCTTTGAAGTTCTCAGGCGGAGGAGGTGAAGGCGTCCGCCATTCCAATCCGGTTGCACCCCAGGGATTCGGCGAGGCCAAGGCGCCATACTTCAGCGACCAAATGAAATAGATCATCGGTATGACATATCCCACTCCGAGAATGGAAGCGCCCGCTGAAGACATCACATTGAGTACCTGAAATTCCTCCGGGTAGGCGTGGTAACGCCTGGGCATGCCCAGGTACCCTAGAATGAACTGCGGGAGGAATGTCAGGTTAAAGCCGACAAAAACAACCAAAGCTGAGAACTTCGCCCAGCCTTCCGGAAACATCCGCCCGGTCATTTTTGGCCACCAGAAATGCATTCCCCCCAGGTAGGCCATGAGCGTTCCACCCACCATGATGTAGTGAAAGTGAGCCACGACAAAGTAAGTGTCATGAACGTGAACATCCAAACCAATCGACGCGAGAAACAAGCCAGTCAGCCCGCCTATCGTGAACAGTCCCACAAACCCAAAGGCATAGAGCATGGGAGACTGATACGAGATGGAGCCTTTGTAGAGCGTCGCCGTCCAGTTAAACACCTTGATGGCGGAGGGAATGGCAACCAAGAAACTGAGGATTGAAAAGATCAAGCCCGCATAAACTGACTGACCGCTGACAAACAGATGGTGTCCCCAGACCAGAAATCCCAACACAGCGATGCCAAGGCTTGAGAACGCCACGAAGTGATAACCGAAAATGTATTTCCGCGCAAAACAGGAAATGAGTTCACTAATCACTCCCATCCCGGGCAGGACCATAATGTACACGGCAGGGTGCGAATAAAACCAGAACAGGTGCTGGAACAGAACGGGATCTCCGCCGAAGGCCGGATCGAAGATTCCAATATGGAACGCCCTTTCCAAAGCGAGCAACACAAGGGTAATTGCTATCACTGGAGTTCCCAGAATCATAATGATGCTGGCAGCATACTGGGCCCAGATGAAGAGCGGCAGCCGGAACCAGGTAAGCCCAGGAGCCCTCATCTTGTGGATAGTCACAATGAAGTTGAGGCCGGTAAGAATAGAGGAGAACCCTGTGATAAAAGCCCCCACGCCCGTGGCAATCACATATCCATTGGAGTACGTCGTGCTGTAAGGCGTGTAGAACGTCCAGCCAGTGTCCACGCCTCCAACCAAGACTGCTCCCAATGTGAACAGCCCACCGACGACATAGATGTACCAACTCAGCAGATTAATGCGCGGGAATGCCAGATCCTTAGCGCCCACCATGAGTGGGACCAGAAAATTACCCAAGGTGGCTGGAATCGATGGGATCAGGAAAAAGAAAATCATGATAACCCCGTGCATCGTGAAGAGCTTGTTGTAGGTCTCTGCTTGGACCATGTCACCTTGGGGAGTGAGCAGCTCCAGGCGAATCAACACTGCAAAAAATCCGCCCAAGAAGAAGAAGAGCGTAATTGAGGCCAGATAGAGCAGCGCAATGCGCTTGTGGTCGCGGGTGAGCAACCAGGACCGGATACCATAGTCGTTGTTCAAGTAATGCTCTTGTGTTTCGACAGGGATGCTGGGGGCAACAAAAATGCTCATGGGTTTCGTCTCTGCTGTGTGGTGGCCGGCGGTACAGCCGGCTGTACCGCAGTGGCGCCCGGCTGGACCGCCGGTTGTGGCGCCAAAGACTTGAGATAGGCAAGAATCTGCGAAAGGGCATCTTCATTGATCAGCCCCTGAAAAACCGGCATGACCGGTTGATAGCCAGCTACAACCTTTGCGCCCGGGTTTAGGATGGATTCCCGAAGGTAATTATCGTCTGCAATGGCAGTCTGCCCCGTTTGTAGAGCGACCGGCTTGCCAAAGACCCCGTTAAGGACTGGCCCACGCCCTGTCCCGTCGGATTTGTGGCATGTGTGACAAGCCAGGCTTTGAAACAGCCTTTGGCCCCTCGCCGTCATCGATTCTGCGGGGGGGCCGCCGCTGAGCCAGGCCTGGAAATCCGCTGGCTCCATCACAACAACCTTACCAATCATTCCGGAGTGCTTGGTACCGCAATACTCAGCGCAAAAGAGGTGGTATTCCCCGGGCTGCGTCGCTTTGAACCAGAGATGGGTATAGCGCCCGGGCAGGACGTCGGCCTTAACACGAAAAGCGGGAACATAAAAGCTGTGAATTACATCTTCCGAAGACATGACCAACTTGACGGCCCGGCCTACGGGTATGTGCAGCTCATTGATCTCGCGTTGACCTTCGAGGTGCTGGAGCTTCCACATCCATTGCTTGCCGGTGACGTAAATAGGCATCGCATCGGATGGAGGGCGAGAGAGTGTGAAAAAAATCTTGGCGCCCCAGCCGAAGATAATCATCACAATGAGGAAAGGAATGACAGTCCAAAGGGCCTCGAGTTTGGTCGATCCCGTAATCGGTTCTGGCAATTCCACCTCAGAGCGGCGGCGATAGCGGATAGCAAAGTACACAATCAGCCCGGCGATCAACACCGAAAAGAAAAGCGTGATGGCGATGAGGAAGAAATACAGGGCGTCGACTTCACCTGCCATCGTAGAGGCCTGATCCGGGAATAGGGGGAATCCGGAGAACATGGTCTTTCTTGCGGGACTCTCTAATTAACCGAAGATAGAGGATCGAAGATAGAAAATCGAAGTAGTATCTCGCCTCTGGGTCGACTTGCAGAAGTCTGCTGATCTTTCAATCATTCTGTTTAGCATAGCGCCGATGTGTTGCCACGTTGAATCCAGAGACTGGCACTGCGTTCGATCAACATAGCCACAAGATCTTCTATCCTCTACCCTCGATCCTTCTGAATCCGTTCGCGGCGCAGCATCACGGCAATGAACGTTCCAAACCCAATCACAAACGCCATTCCCAAAACGCGAGCTGCTGTCATAATGACGAAGCCATACTTCCCTGTGATCGGATCGTAGTGATAGCAAAAAAGCAACACTTGATCGACCACGGAACCAATTCTGTTCTGTGAGGCTTCGACCAGTGCCAAGCGCAAGTCTTTCGGCGCAAATTCAATCCCATAGAAGTAACGCGACACCCGGCCTTGCGGTGTCAGCACCAGGATGCCGCTGGCGTGGGCGTATTGGTTTTTCTGAGAGTCATAGGTGTAGCGGAAGCCCACGGCTCTGGTAAGGCGGTCGATGGAAGCCTGATCTCCAGTGAGAAAATGCCAGCCTCCCTCGGCACCTGGACGTTTGTACCGCTTCAGATAAGACTCCTTGACCGATTTGGCCAGAGCCGAGTCTTCTCTGGGATTGAAACTCACTGTCAGGACGTCGAATTCTCGGCCGAGGTCAAACCTCAGAACTCTCAGGCTGCTGAGAAGGCCGCTCAAGACCTCGCTGCAGAGCATGGGACACTCGTGATAGACGAGCGAGAGAATCACGGGCCGGCTGCCGAAATACTCCTCGAGCTTCACGACCCGGCCACTTTCGTCGCGAAGCTCGATATCAAGCGGCAGCTGCTCGTTGAGCCGCTGATCGATGCCCACATTCCGTACTGGTTCCGGAAGTTGAGACTGAGACAAGGCAATCCCTGAGAACGCGCTGAAGGGGAGAGCCGCAATAACGCCGAAACGAAGAAACAGCAAGACGGTGAGATGGCGAGCAATGCGTAGCTTGGTAAAGGACTCCGCTGTGAAAACACACTTCATTTCGACCTACCTCAACTGTGATCGCGGGCTCCCAGCCTGCACGGTCTTGGAAATTGAACGAAACGGGCTGAAGAATCCGTCGCTGGAAGAACCCCCTGGAAGCATGAACTCCCGGAGGACGCCAGCACGTTCCACATCCTCCAGGGTCACTGTACTCGTGCGACCACAGGCGGCCCATTTAGCCTTTCCGTTCAACCCTCTCTGTTTTGCCTTCTTCTCGTTTCGCCGCTAATCCCTTTCCCTGGCTCCCCGTCCCCATGTTTCTCTGTCAAATCCGCACGGTTCTCTACCGTCCGCCGCTGAGCGCTACTGACCGCTCTCAGGCCGTGCTGGAAGCCCGCGCTCGGCCAGCAGCTCCATCGCCCGTTGAATAGGGATGCGAACCGTTCCCGTCTTTTCGTTGATCCAACCGTAACTGCTCAGCAAAGCATTCTCGTTGGCCAGGATCCCCTTCAGAACCGGCACCGAAGTGGTTTGTAATCGCGGCTGCGGGGGTTCCTTCGGCCTTTCAGCCATGATTCCCGTCGGCTTAGAGTCCACGGCCTCTTCGTGCTTTTCGAGAACCTCGAAAAGTCCCCACATCAAGCCAATCGAAACCAAAACCAAGGCGAAAAGTCCGACTCCAATCACTGCGATCGGGCGAGCATCAACATCACGAACTTCGTGGTGAATTCCGCCGGAAGGACTCTCTTGCCCATGAGAATGCTTAATGTCCACTTTCCAAGGCCTCCGCAAAGTGTGGGTCGCGAACCGGAAGCACTGGTCGGGCGAGGAGTTGGCGGAAAAAGAGCCCAAGCCAAACGCCGCCAATGCCGACGGGCGCCGCCAAGTCCATCCAGTGGAGATGCAGTCCGGCATGATGGCCAGCCGGACCAATCTGCAGATACAAGTCGACGAAACGCATGACCAGGATCAACGTCACAACCTTGAGGAGCTTGTCACCGCTGCGCTTCAGGGAACGCGAAAGCAACAGAAGGAAAGGCAGGGCGAAATGAAGCAGGATCAGCGCCAGTTGAAAGAACTGCCAGCCTCCAGCAAGTCGTTTCACGTAGTAAGGCGTCTCTTCTGGTAGGTTGCCAGACCAAATAATCAGAAACTGCGAGAATGAGAGATAGGCCCAGAGCATCACAAATGCCAGCAATAACTTGCCCAGGTCGTGAAAGTGTACGGCTGAAATCGCTTCCGACAGGGGCCTCCGGCTTGACAGGATAATCGCGAGAGCGACAGCGAACGGAAACGCGGTCAGGACCTGTCCGACGATGAATGCCAAGCCGAAGATGGTCGAAAACCAGTGCGGTTCGAGCGACATCACCCAGTCAAACGAAGCAAACGTCACGGTTGCGCCGAAAAAGACCAAGCCAGGTCCACTCAGCGTTTCCATACGCCCTGCTAGCTCAGGGTCACCTGTTTCGTCCTGCTGGCGCGACCACTTATTCAAAAAGTAAGCCAGGGCGGACCAGACCAGGAAGTAGACGACCGAGCGAACAAGAAAGAAAGGAACATTGAGATACGGTGCCTTATGCTGCAAGACCTTGTCAGCCTGGACTTGCTGCGGTTGCGCCCATTCGTAAAGACTCGCCAAGCCGAAGGCCACCGGCAGAAAGAGAATGGCCAGTGCCGGCAAGGTTCGAGTCGCTCCCTCGAGCAGCCGTCGGATCATCATTCCCCAGGCACCGCCGGACAGATGGTGCAACATAATGATTGCAAGCGAACCAATCGGAATACCAGACCAATAAACGTAAGCAAAAAGGTAGGAGCGAAAGAACTGGTCTGGATTTGCGAAGGCGCCGAGACCGCACAGAGCCAGAGAAGCGCAACCCACGGCAAAAGCGCGTCGTTGCCACCGTTGCAATTCGGGAACGTCGAGGTTGGCGTCTTCAATCATTGCTTTGCTCCTGCCTGCAAAGACCGGCGCTCTTCTTCAGGCACATCGCTTAGCGCAGCATTCTGGCTAAGCTGCAAAGCGCGAACATAGGCTACGATAGCCCAGCGGTCGCGGACCGGAATCTGTGCTGAGTAATCTTGCATCGCGCCAAATCCGTTAGTGATGACGTCGTAGAAATACCCGGGCGGCGCTTGACGCAGGCGGTCGAGGTGATAGGAAGGCGGCCGACGGAAGCCCCGGCGCACCACCATCCCTTCACCACTGCCGATCCTGTCATGGCAGGGCGTGCAGTAGATGTTGTAGCGTTCCTGGCCTCGTTGCAGCACTTGCAGCGTGACGCGGAAAGGGAAGGTCTCCGCGGGCTTGCCACCTATTGTCCCTTCGTATAAGTGCGTGTCTTCTCTTAACTGGCCACGGGCCACCGTGCCGGGAACGAGCGGCCGCGAGGCTCGCCCATCCTGGAAAAAGGTGCTCGCTTCAAAAGCTTCGTATTTAGGCTGGTCGTGCATATCCTGTCGGCAGCCCACGGTGGCTGTCAACGTAGTGAGTGCGACGCAAGTGAAATGGAGAATCGGAGATACAAGGAAACGATGATTCTCTCGCCGATCCGCCGATTCGCCACGTCGCGGGTTCAATACCTTCAAAGTAATGTCCTTGAGAATTGTCAAACTCATCGATCAGTGCGGAACTTCGGAAATACTCCTGGGCTTCAGAGTTTCCAGAAAACGCCAGGTTGCGTCGCGCTCAAACTGAGGGTCCGTGGCTTCAATGCAAACAAAAAACCGGTCCCGGCTCGCCAGAGCAAATCTTGGGACGTTGAAAATTGGATGATACGGCATCGGCAACCCATTCAGTGCCAGCATTCCTAGAACAGCCGTCAGTGCGGCCACGAGGACGGTTGTCTCAAAAGTCACGGGAATGAACGATGGCCAGCTATGCAGAGGTCGACCGCCGATGTGGATTGGGTAGTCGATCACCGTAGTCCAATACTGAAGCAAGTAACCGCCAACGCACCCAGCGAGGCCTCCGCAAAGCACCAGGAGCGGCAGACGGTTATGGATTCCCATCGCTTCATCCAGTTCGTGAATGGGAAAGGGGGAGTAGGCGTCTATGTTTCTGTAACCGTAGTCATGAACACGCCGCGCGGCCGCGACCAAGTCGGTCGGATTGTCGAATTCCGCAATCAATCCATAAATAGGTGTGCGGGATTTCATCGTGTTGACTGGTACTTCTCTTTTCTGCCCTGACCCACGGCTGCGGTCACGCCACTCCTTGCCGTGGGCCAACTTTTTCTTGGCCTAAGGAGCTGGAAGCCACTCTCCGACTCCCCTACCCTCCGGTCCGGCGCAAGGATGTGGGGCACGATCAGAAGTTCTTAGTGGGGGCTACCCGTTTCCTTCACCTCTGCCTGCGGCAGAATGGTACGCATTTCGAAGATCGAGATCATGGGCAGAAAGCGCAGGAACAGGAACAGCAAGCTGACGAAGAGTCCAATCGTTCCCAGGAACATGCCAAAGTCCCACCTGGTCGGGTAATACATGCCCCACGACGAGGGCAGGAAATCGCGATGCAGACTGGTGACAACGATAATGAAGCGTTCAAACCACATTCCGATGCTGACAATCACCGAAACAGTAAACAACGCGGTAATGCTCGTGCGCATGCTCTTGAACCAGAAGACCTGCGGTGTTACGGCGTTACAAAACAGCAGTGCCCAATACATCCAGGCGTAAGGCCCTTTCATTCGATTCAGGATCATGTAGCTCTCGTAGGGATTGGCACTGTACCAGCCGAAGAAGGCTTCCATCATATAGCCGTACGCCACGATCAATCCGGTAACCAGGATGATCTTGGCCATGTTCTCGAGATGCCGCATGGTGATGAAGTCTTCCAACCCATAGAAAGCCCGGATGGGAATGGCCAGAATCAGCACCATGGCAAACCCGGCATAGATAGCGCCGGCCACGAAGTAGGGTGGAAAGATTGTGGCGTGCCAACCAGGGATGATTCCGACTGCGAAGTCCAAACTCACAATTGTATGAACTGAAAGTACCAATGGTGTGGACAGCCCAGCCAGCAGCAGGTAGGCCGTCTCGTAGCGATTCCAGTGCCGGGCCGACCCACGCCAGCCCATGGCCAGCATGCCGTAAAGGAAGCGGGGAATACGCTTCCGAGTCCGGTCACGCAGCGTCGCCAGATCTGGAATGAGCCCGACAAACCAGAAAAGCAATGAGACCGTTCCGTAGGTGGAAACGGCAAAAACGTCCCAAATGAGCGGGCTGCGAAACTGAGGCCAGATCCCCATGGTGTTGGGATAGGGAAACAGCCAGTAGATGGCCAGCCAGGGCCTTCCGGTGTGAAAGAGCGGATACATGGCAGCACACGCTACGGCAAACAGGGTCATCGCTTCGGCAAACCGGTTGATGGAGGTCCGCCATTCCTGACGAAGCAGAAGCAAGATGGCCGAGATCAATGTGCCAGCGTGTCCGATCCCGATCCACCACACGAAATTGATGATGTCGAATCCCCAGCCCACGGGATTCGTGACGCCCCAGGTTCCAGTTCCGACAAAGAGGAGGTTTGCCAAAGTCTGGGCCAGCACCATCACTAGAACGAAACCGATACCGAACCCAACATACCAGCCACGAGGCGTCTTGCGAGCCAGCACGACCGAGCTGATCTTGTCAGTGACCGAACCGAACGTGTGGCCCGGCTCTATGATCGGCGCCGTGTCGGCTTCGAGAGTGAGAGTTTTCGAGGGCTGATTCGTCTCCATGAATGCCTAGCTCGTCTTCATTTCCGGATTGGGATTCTTCAGTGCGGCAAGATAGGTAGTTCGCGGGCGCGTCTGCAATTCCGACAGCAGACCGTAGTTGAGCTTGTTAGCCTTGAGCTGCGCTACGCGGCTGTTCGGGTCGTTGATGTTGCCGAAAGTAATCGCTTCAGCCGGACAAACCGCCTCGCAAGCCGTGGCAATCTCGCCATCACGAATCTCACGACCCTCTCTTTCCGCTTCAATCTTCACCGCATTGATCCGCTGCACGCAGTAAGTACATTTCTCCATGACGCCGCGCGATCGGACAGTGACATCGGGGTTCCGACCAAGCTTCAGGCTGGGCGTTTCCCAGTCGGAGTAAAGGAGGAAGTTGAATCGGCGAACCTTGTAAGGACAATTGTTCGCGCAGTACCGTGTTCCCACACAGCGATTGTAGACCATGTCGTTCAAGCCTTCCTGGCTGTGGGCCGTGGCGTTGACGGGGCAGACTACTTCGCAGGGGGCATTCTCACATTGCATGCACGGAATCGGCTGATGATACGTTGCAGGATTCTCCAGCCCGCCTGCGTAGTAGCGGTCGACTCGAATCCAGTGCATCTCCCTGCCGATAATGACCTGTTCCCTGCCGACGACAGCAATGTTGTTTTCAGCCTGACAAGCAATAGTACAGGCATTGCAGCCCGTGCATGAGCTGAGGTCAATTACCATTCCCCAGGCGTTTCCCTTGTACTTGCGCTCAGGATAAAGAGAGAGATCCTTGGGCGGCTCTTCCCCCATTTCACGCACGAAATCGGGATGCCTGTGATAATCCTCAAGAGTTCCGGCACGAACCGGATGGCGCCCTTCCATGCTGTGATGGTGCTGAGTACAGGCCAAACGAGAGCGGCGCCCAGTCTTACTCAGCGACAAGCCGGAACCAAACCAAGCCGCTCCAGAGGTTCGAACCGCATACGCATTGAACCCGGCACCCATCCCAACGCGGCCAGTACGCCTCCGGCCATAACCCAGATGAATTGTCACTGAGTCGTCCGGATGACCGGGAAGAATCCACGCTGGAGCTTCAACGCGGCGGCCTTGGAATCTCAATTCCACAAGTTCTTCGTTGGTCATGCCCATCCGCTCAGCGGTGGCCGGGCTGATCAGCGCCGCGTTGTCCCAGGTGAGGCGCGTGTGCGGCTTCGGCAGCTCCTGTAGCCAGCCATTGTTAGCGAACTGTCCGTCGTAAACGTGCGGATCTGGCCGAAAGATCAGCTCCAGTCCTGGCGTGGTGGCGTCCGTTCGCAGCACCGCGGGTTGGGCAGTCAGAGCCACGGGCTTCGCTGGCAGAGCCGAGTTTGCAACGAAGCCATCATGGAGTGACTTCCGCCAGAATTCTTCAAAGTCGCCAGATGCCTTTTGGCAGACCGCAGAACTGCTCCTCGCGCCTGACACCATGACCGGAATGCGCGTGAATTGAGAGCTCCAATACTGCCGAACACCCTCGTAGCTCGACTGTTCCGACTGGTCGGTCAGAGCAGCCATCAATTCATGAGCCGTCTTACCACCATACAGCGGTGCGATCAAGGGCTGCAGGATCGTTACAGTGCCGTCATAGGCCCGAGCATCAGTCCAGGATTCAAGCGAATGGGCTTCTGGAATGTGCCAGTGACACAACTCGGACGTCTCATCGTTGTAGAGACCCAGATAGACACGCTGCTTGACTTTCGCGAGTGCGTCGGCAAATGGGATATCGACCGGAGCCGCAAAGACAGGATTTCCCCCGAAAATGAGGAGGGTCTCGACGGAACCCGACTGCATTTCACGGACCAGTTCGCGGAGCGACTCGAACTGATCGACAGGATTCGCTTCCACTGGCTCAGTGTAGATCACCGTGCTGCCCACATTGCCCAGGGTGTGGTTCATGGCGTGAGCCAGAGCATGGACGAGCGGTGGCTGGTGTTCGCCCGGGATCACAATGGTTGCGGCCGGATGGCGCTTGAGGTCTCGAGCCAAAGGACCAACCCATGTTGAGCCAGGTAGTTTGGCTGGTATCTCAACTCTCCAGGCAATGCCCAGCTCGGCAGCCAGGGCTAGAGCAAATCCCTCGACCTCAGAAGCCTTCAGCGGTAGACGATGATCGGCCATTGCCCCCGTATTGCTTGGCGTGCTTTCGAGCACGTACAACCGGTTCATTTCTCTCTGACTCTGATGGACCTTTCGACGCGCGGTAAAATCCCGTACATAGCGCAGCTTGCCGGGTCCGGTGGACAAGAAGTCGGCATCGAGGGACAGCACGACATTGGCCTTCTCAAGGTGGTAGCGAGCAGCCACGTCAGTTCCGAAGGCTAGACGGGCCCCAGCCCTCGCTGGGTCGCGCCCGACAGGTTCGTATTGATGCCATTTGGCCGATGGGTAATCGCTTAGCAACTTCTTTAGTTGACTGGCCAGGGTTGGAGAGGTAACCGTTTCGGTGAGAATTCGGAGACCGCTGCCCTTGTTCTGCTTGAACCGCTGCACCGCCTCTCGCATTTCACTCAGAAACGCGCTCCAGGAGCGGATTTCACCAAATTGCGTGATGGTTTGAGAACGGTCGGGATCGTAGAGAGTGAGAATGGAAGCTTGAGCAAACACGTCCGTCGCCCCTAAGCTCGCAGGGTGTTCCGGATTGCCCTCCACCTTAGTGGGCCGTCCCATATGGTTCTCAACCAATACCCCTTCTGCCACACCACTCAACAGAGCGGCCGTGGCGAAGAATAAAGGTTTGCCGGGGATGATCTCTTCCGGCGCGTTGACATAAGGCATGATGGGCTCGGCTGGCTGTTTTGTACATCCAGCAAGCCCGGCCAGGGCCAGCGACGCACCCATCAAATGGAGAAAGCGCCGTCGCCCGATGGGGTCCGTCCAGCGATCCGACTGCTGTGGGAACTCGCGATAAAGGAATTCCTGAAAGGCGTCCGTCTCAGCCAATTCCTCCAGACTGCGCCAATAGAGCTGGCCGCGACGATCCGTCAGCTTGGCCCGCAGATAGGGAAGATCAAGTTGCCCGTTTCCGGTGGTCATCTGTGGCAAGTGGAACAACTGGTCAGACTTTGAATCTTGTATTCCTGGATCAGACGTTTGCCTAAAATCAGTTGGTTGGCTGGAGCTTCATATTCCATATTGAAGACCTGATCGCGAGGACGAACATATCTCTCCGGGTGACGGTGACAATCCAAACACCATTCCATCTGCAATGAGGCGTGCTGCCAGACCAACGGCATGCGATCCACGCGTCCATGACATGTGCTGCATCCGATACCCTTATTCACGTGAATGCTGTGGTTGAAATAGGCGAAATCTGGCAGGTCGTGAACTTTCGTCCAACGGATCGATTGATCCGCTCGGAAACTGGCCCGAACTGGTTCCAAAGTCGGACTGGCAGACCAGATCTGAGAGTGACAGTTCATGCAGGTCTTGGTCGGCGGAATGCTGGCCACCGCGGCATTTTCGACTGTTGTGTGGCAATAGCGGCAGTCGATCCCCATCGCCGCCACGTGGTGCTGATGACTGAAAGGGACCGGCTGTTCCCGCGTCACACCTGCTTGAGTCACGTAGCCGGAACGGTTGATTGCCATCACCACGATGAGCAACCCAGCAATCACAAAAACGGCGCCGAAGATGCTAAGTTTTGAAAAGGTGTTGGTGCTGCGATGGAAAATCTGTGGCACGTCTTCGGTGTTTTTCTAGGCCGACTCGGAGCGGCGGAATGATTCACCCAAAGGGATGGGTGAATGTAGCACCGGCACCCTATACCGTCAAGTCAACAACTCGTGTATTTGGGAACCGAGTTCTCATTCCGATTCAGTGGGTTTGTGGTCGAGCACGAGCCCGGCAAGAGCGTCAATAAACGCCGGGGAATCGTTAAGACCAGGCATCATCTCGAACCGATTGATTCCGTATCCCGCAGCTTCCGCGCGGGCCTCAATGTCAATTTCACTCAGAGTCTCCACGTGGTCGGAGACAAACGCGATCGGTACAACGAGCACGTTCCGGGTTTGGCGAATTCCCAGTTCCTGGAGCGTTTGATGAAGCGAGGGTTGCAGCCATTTACTTGCTCCCACCTTGCTCTGATAACAGAGCGTATGCGGAAGTCGCCAATGGCCGCGTTCGAGGAGGAGATCGACGGTCTGCTCGATCTGCCTTTGATAGGGATCGCCCCGTTCAATCACGCTGATCGGAACACTGTGCGCGCTGAAGACGAGATGGACTTCTTCCCATGCCGGAAACCTTGCGAGGCTCGTATTGATTCTTTCGACCACAGCATCCAGATACCGATCGTCTGAATAAAACTCGCGGACGATTTTTGCGGGTAGGTCCTTGAGTGGCGAGGACTGCACTTGACGATTCCACTCGTTCAGGCTACTCCCGGTTGTCGTCCGAGAATACTGCGGATAGAGCGGCAGCAGGACGAGTTCGTCAGGAGAAAATGTTTCTGCCGCGCGCAAAGCTTCCTGTGTCAAAGGATGCCAGTAGCGCATCGCAACAACAACACGCGCATCGCAGGACTGGCTTAGTTGCATCTCCAACGCCTGTGCTTGCCTTTGAGTGAACTCCAGGATCGGAGACTTTCCTCCGATCTCAGCGTAATGATCGCGGACCCTTTTGGCACGGGTCGTCGAGATCAGCCTGGCGAGAGGCTCGCGAGCGATTCTTGAGAAGGGGAACTCGATGATGTCGGGGTCACGGAAGAGATTCAGCAAAAAGGGCTCAATTGCCTCAAGCGAATCGGGCCCACCCAGTTGGAACAAAACGACCGCAACGGATTTGCGTTGCTTCATGCCGAGTCTTGAGGCCTCCCTTCTGTCGACAAGCGGTCTTCTTCGGCAAGTTTAGCAAGAGTTCGGCGAAATTAGCGAGCGGCAGTCTCAATTTGTCAGAGACTCTTGTCTTCTTGCTCCCAGGTTGTCGGACTCCCCGAGCGATACGGGTTTTGTTTGCGAAGGGGATGCAAGGTGGTTGCGTTCCCGGCGCGGGGCATTCCAAACACAACTGCCGAGGTCAGGGGTGATCCTTGCCGTTAGTAAAGACGTGCCTCGTTTGAAGCGGTCTCCGACTTTGAGGCATCTCCTGTTCGTCCACGTCCTTCAGTTGACTCCCCCGAACCTGCCGGGTAACATGCCTTTCTAATCGCTTGGCTGCATCGTGCGCAAGAGAGGCAAGACCTCCTGCGAAGGCTTGCAAGCTTGCTGGCTTGGCTCTGTTGGCGTCGCAGGGAGGCTTTTTGGGAGAGGCTATGAGTATGTCGAACCGCGATTCCCTGTGGATGCTTGTCTTGATGGTTTTCTTGGCCCTGGCTGTGCAGCTTCTTCTCGTGTGGACGCAAAGGAGAATCAAAAGGATCGCCAAGGAACAACCGCTTGCTCAACTCATGCGGACCGTTATGCAGTGGGTGTTTGGAACTCTTAGTGTGGTCCTGTGGAGCTTGGCGGCGATCGGTATCCTGCAATCGATACCAGGAACTCGCGGGATCGCAGGCCGGATTGTGGCGTTAGGAGGGCTCGTCTTTCGCGAAGTGAGAGATGTCATCTTTACTCCATTCAAAATGGGGACGACCGAGATTTCGGTCTTTACCCTCTTTCAAGTTGTCGTTTTCATCGGCGCTATTCTCTTGTTGGCGGCGATGGCGCGTCGGGTGCTATTGAAGCAGATTCTCAGCAAGACACCGCTGGACCTTGGTATTCAGCATGCCGTGGCCACCTTCACACAGTATTTCGTGCTGGTGATCGGCTTCATGGTGGGATTGCCCACCGTGGGCATCGACCTCAGCGCGCTCACCTTTATCGCCGGTGCTGTGGGTGTCGGCGTCGGTTTTGGTCTGCAAAACGTCACGAACAACTTTATCAGCGGCATTATCATCTTGTTCGAAAGGCCGATCAAAATTGGTGATCGCATCGAAGTGGGCGACGTGAATGGCGACGTGGTTCATATTGCGGCCCGCAGCACTACGGTAAGGACGAACGACAACATCGCCATCATCATTCCCAATTCCAGTTTCATTTCGTCGAATGTCATTAACTGGAGCCACGGGGATTCGAAGGTCCGCTTCAGAGTGCCGGTCGGGGTCGCTTACAGCTCAGATGTGAGAAGGGTTGAGAAGCTGTTGCTCGAAGTGGCTAAAGAGAACGAGAACGTGCTCGAAGACCCGCCCTCGCGCGTGGTTTTCAAGGAGTTCGGCGAAAGCGCTCTAAAGTTTGAGCTCCGCGTCTGGAGTTCGCGATTGCTGCATCGGCGAGGTGTCTTGATCAGCCAGCTCAACTTCGCTATTTTTGAGAAGTTCAAGGAGCACGGTATTCAGATCCCTTATCCGCAGCGTGACCTACACTTCAAGCAAGACCCGGTCACCTCGCGTACCTTGAAGTCCCTGGAGACGTCGCCCCTTTCCAGCTAGTCCACATTGGGGGCGATCAGTTCACAAATCAGTCCGATTTCTGTCCTCCGGTGCCCTCGTAAGGGGGTTAGGGACTCTGGCAAGAGCTTCAGCCATGGCTCCATTGGCACGTACCTCCTCACCAAGCCTCTTCGGCGAGAACGGCCGCACGCGCGGTCGTACTGGATCGCTGTCCCGCGGCCACCGTCTTCCTACAAACGCGAAAAGGCGGATCAGCCCTGATCGGTTCTTTGGGGATCGCTCGCAGCAAGTGACCCAAGCAGGTTGCGCTATCATATGGTTGTAGACGTACCTGTGGGCCCGACGGTTTGACATCGCCTGGATCCGGGGCGAGAATCACATTCTAGGGGTGAGGAGGGGTCGGTGAGATCTGGCTCGTGGATACCGGGGTCGAAGATTCAGTTGTTCAAGCTGCTGGGAATTACTTTCCAGATCGATCCTGCCTGGTTGATTGTGTTCGCGTTCATGACGTTGGCGCTGGCCACCCAGTTTGCGAAGGACTACCCGCATTGGAGTTCCTTCCATACTTGGTCCGTCGGGATTCTCACCTGTCTTCTGTTTTTCGCATCGATTATTTTCCACGAGCTGGCTCATAGCCTGGTGGCCAAGGTTGCCGGCTTGTCGGTTCGATCGGTCACCTTGTTTATCCTGGGCGGCATCTCTCAAATAGAGAAAGCGGTTCATCATCCCGGGGTGGAGTTTTTGGTATCGGCAGCAGGGCCGGCAGCCAGTCTGGCGTTGTCGGCAGCCTTTGGACTGCTCTGGTTCGCAAGCCGGGCGTCCTGGGAAACTATGGGTGCACTGGCGGAGTGGCTGATGCAGATCAATTTGCTCTTGGCACTCTTCAACCTGATACCGGGATTCCCTCTGGATGGCGGAAGAATTCTGCGATCGATCTTGTGGGGAATTTCTGGCAACTTTTCTCGAGCCACGCGCGCGGCTTCGATAGCGGGCAAAGGCACTGCCGGTGTGTTCTTTGTTGGTGGCTTAGCGCTACTGCTGGCGAGTCATTTTCTTTACGGACTCTGGACTTTTTTCATCGGGTGGTTTCTCTGGGCCGCCTCGCGGGAGAGTGAGCGGCAGGTCGTCTTTCGCGAGTCCCTCGCGGGCCTCAATGCGGCTGACGTCATGATTTCTGACTGTCCGAGAGTCGAAGTCAGCTCCAACCTGGCCACCGTCAACGAAAGACTATCAACGGACTCCGCCACGTCTTGCTTTCTGGTGTTGGAATGCGGCGACCTCAAGGGGTTGATCAGCCGGGATCAGCTGGGCACGGTCTCTCGGGAGCAGTGGTCTACAGCCACAGTAGAAGGAGTCATGACGCCGCTGTCGGCACTCCGCTGGGTGAGCCCGCGGCAGGATTTGCTGAGAGTTGTGGAGACCATGGATCGCGAGGACATTCGCTACGTGCCCGTCCTGGAAGATGGCCGTTTGCTCGGCGTAGTGCGCCGGCAGGAAATCCTTCAGTTATTGAGAAATCGATTCCAGACCGTGCCCGCGAGATGATCCACAAAACTGCGAAGGACGAACGTGACTTTGGTCGTCCGTCTTTGCCTCTAGCGCGAAATAACTTGCCATCTGAGAAAGACTTGTAGATGATAAATTGATAATTCGTGGGTTTTCTTTGCCCATGGTCACGCCTTCAATCGCTTCAAGATGCTTGAAGATTTGATCCGCCCAACTGCTCGCCTTTCTGCCTTCTTGTTCTTTCTCAACGGTTCCTCTGAGGCGCTCGCCTTGAAGATCGTCGACTATCAGCGGAAACTGAGTCCGAAATTCCAGAAACAGATTCGCCCCGAGACTCGCTTCATTATTATTCATTCCACCGAGAGCCGTCTGCCCAGTGCTCTCAGAACCTTGTCGCGAGGTAAAGTATGGGGCGGACGCTACTTCACGCGGGGAGGGCATGCTCATTACCTGATTGCCAAGAATGGGACGGTCTATCGCATCTTAGACCCCAAGTATTGGGCCAACCATGCCGGGGTCAGCATGTGGAGAGGGCTGGAGGGTCTCAGCGACTATTCGCTGGGAATCGAGTTGGAAGGCTATCATAATGTCCCGTTTTCCAGCGCGCAGTACCGGGCTCTCGGAAGATTGCTCCAAATTCTCCAAAAACGGTATGGAATCGAGGACCCGGATGTCTTGGAACATTACCGCGTAGCTTACTCAGCTCCCAACCATTATCACCAAGACAGGCTGCGCGGAAGAAAGCTAGACCCAGGTTCTGACAACTTCGATCGTCTCAAAGCCGGTCTGACAAGGGACCCTCTCGAAGATCCTGATGTCATTGCCGGTCGTATCGGTCCAGGTCTGACGTTGGCGCGAGCGGGTGGGCAAACTGTGCCACCTGAAGACATCGAGGAGGAAGAAGAAGGACCCGTCTTGGAAGCTAAGACGGAAGGTGACCTAAATCGAATCACCCGGACTCGCACGGCCTGGCAAATCGCCGGATCTCAGTACAAAGCCCCAACCACGATTTATCGCTTCCCAGACGGGCGATCCGTTCCAGGCAATCAAGTCTATGATTGGTCGGACATTCCTCCCGGAACTCAGGTGGACGTTGGGGTGGCGCAAAAGGTGGTTACCCCGCTGCTTGCCGAAGTCGTGGTTCCCGAAATCGGCTCCACTCAGTCGGCATGGAAGATCGCCAATGCCCTCTACAATTCATCGCTGACGTTCTACGTCTTTCCTGACGGCCGCGTACTCCAGGGTAGCGCGATCTCTCAGGTCGCGAACGTTCCTGATGGCACGAAGGTCCTAGTGGCGTATCGTGAGATTCCAACACCTCAGACACGCAGCGGCATCGGTGAGGATCTGGAAGACCTGTACCTGTCCTCCCGCACCCTCTATCTGTTTCCCGGCAGGACGCTGCGTTCTGGGGACCAGATCGCGAACTTTGCTCAGCTGCCCACCAGAATCCGGGTGTTTGCAAAAGTAGAATGATGCCGTCTTTCTGAGGTGAGCTTGCAAATGCTTCCCTCAAGGGCTCTGCGCGGTAAGTCTCGCAGTCTCTGCCCTCGGAGAACACCCGAACCAAGACAATCTTCAGCACCCGTGCCGCAAGGCCGCAGCACGAAGAGGCTTCAGATTAGTGAAGCGTCTGGAGATATCTTCCGGTGCTGCAGTCAACGAAGACTGAATGATCGCTGGATCCGAGGGTCTCGCCCCAAAAGACTCGCCAGGCAGGATTTGGAAAGCGCGGCGTGTACTCCAGCAGAAAGTGCACAGGCGCGTTCGGATTCTTTTTCAGGTAAGGCTTGCTTTCGTTGGCGGCGGTAGCGAAGGCTGCGTCGGAGTCTACCTTCAACATCTGGTGGAGGAACGGGCGCGCTTGTCCGCTCGGGCCCGACCACGACTCCTCACGTCCGGGCAGTACGCCCTCGTACACGTTTCCCGGCGATTCGACTACAGAATAAGAATAGCTCCGCGCCTTAGCTAGCTGAGCTGAAACAAAGGTGACTCTCCAAGCGGCCGCTTTGCCTGCCTCGTTGGCAACCTCTTTCAAACTGATGTCGGAGATCCGCAAGGGCTGTGCATCTGCGGCCCAGCCTCTTGCTTGAAGGTACATGCGCTGAAAAGCGAACCGCGCCGTCACCGGCTTAGGAGGGGGAGCTGGCTCGTGTGGCTTTTCGATTTCCCTCTTTGGCTGTCCGGAACAAGCGGCCTGAAGCACAAGCGGAAGTATGCTGAATAGAAGATACAGTGCGAGAGGTGGTCTCAATCCCATCATGTGCACATTCTAACTGAACCTGAGGGCAAGATTTCAAACTCACCGCGACAGATCGTCTAACGGGAAGCCGCCTGCGGTGGTTCGCGACAGCCCTTCTCCGTTCCCCCGATCAAGGTTTTGCAAGTTCCCTCACATGCTCCAGACCGGACCGTGGCCGTTCAAAACCTTACTCGGGCTGGCCTTTCAACTGAGCGTGATCCGGGTGCGACGACTCGATGAGGCACGGTTGGCGGGGATCGGCCAGTCGGTTGTCAAGACCAAGCCTGCCTTAGCCATCGAGTGTCGAGCCTATGGAGGCCGGCTTCGCCGGCCGACTGGTACGCTAGTGAGAGCTCCTGGTGTGTGATATGGCGGTTGATCTCCGTATACTTGATTGAATTGACTTTTCCAGCAGGGTAGTACTGGTCCATGATGTTGACGTAAGTCTCGGGGGAGACTTCGTTTGCCAGGAATTGGAAGATGTTGCGGCTCTCATCAATGCTGCCAGGCATGACCAAGTGGCGAACAAGAAGGCCGCGGCGAGCCAAACCGCGCTCATCGAAAGCTAACTCGCCAACCTGACGGTGCATCTCGATAATAGCTGCTCGAGCCGCCGCCGGGTAACGCGGGGACTTGAGGTATTGCTTCGCTCGCTCCTCGCTCCAGTACTTAAGGTCTGGCATGTAGATATCAACGATGCCCTCCATGAGGCGAAGGCTCTCGAGAGAATCAAACGAACTCGTGTTGTAAACGATTGGCAGGTGCAGACCGCGGCTGATGGCGATGGGCAAGGCTTCCAGAATCTGGGGAACGACGTGCTCAGGTGTGACCCAGTTGATGTTGTGGCAACCCCTTTCCTGGAGTTCGAGCATCATTTGTGCCAGCCGCTCCGGTTTTACTTCGACTCCCGCCTTGTTCTGGCTGATATCGTAATTCTGACAAAACACGCAGCGCAGGTTGCACCAGGCGAAGAAGATCGTGCCACTGCCATTCCAGCCACGAAGACAGTCTTCCTCACCGAAGTGAGGGAAATGACTGGCCACCCGGGCGTAGCGGCCCGTCCGGCAGACCTTCGTTTCATCCTGGAGTCGATTGATGTCACAGTCCCAGGGACAAACGTGGCAACGTTCCAGACTGGCCAGTGCCTGCTCCACCCGCTGCTGCAGCTCGCCAGATTCATAGAGCGCGACGTATTTCCGAATCGGTTCTTTCTGAGCAGTAATGGCTGGCACGCCTCACCCCGTGTACGAATTCCGCTTGGATTTTCAGTGTAACGTCTCTGGAGATGGGAGGCAAGGTGAACAGTGGACCCCCTAAGTGGAAGCTCCGCGGAAGCGCTCTCGGAGCCTCGAGGACTCTCCGAGTTGTGCTATAGTGTCGATTTTCAAACCACGTTGAAGGCGTGTACTATCGACAAGAGACGGTCCAGTTCCATAGGCAGCCAGGGAAGCAAGTATCATATTCAAGGAGCGACTGACCAATGGTCACCGGCGGTCCAACTGGCAGCGGCCCAGCCCACTGAGCCACCGCGGACTGATAAGTCTTTGTGTATCCTTGGGGGGTTACCGGGCGTCTGGAAGCGGCGTAATGGAAGGCCCGCTCATTGTGGATCTGTTGAGTCCGGCAGACAGCTCGCGATCAGCGCCGGGCAGTTGGGCCAACGCTGAGTACCCAGTGCCCGCAAAAGTTGAATGAAGCCAAGGAGCCGATGTTGCAGGCGTCAGAGCACCGCCGTCGTCTTTTTGATCCTCTTTTTGTCAATCTGTCTGGGGAGACCCAAGACCGGCGCAAAGCATCCTGCGGCTTGATAGCCCCGGATGCGGAAGCGCTTTGTCTTTCACAAACGTGTTCGTCTTAACCCGTTACCTGATAGGAATTGCCTGCATCCATCTCTTTTGGCTCTACTTTTATCTTGTAGGAAGCCTCGCTTGGACTCCACGTCATTCCCGGTCCTCTGATGATACCTCCCTGACTGCTGACGACAGGCTGCCCCTAATAGATCTGGTGATTACAACTGTTACCGGCATTTCAATCACAGGATTCATTCTCTTCATTCTGGGGACTGCGGGCCTTCTGAACATGTATGGGCTGGCTCTCTGCCTGATGCTGCAGGGCCTGCTGTTCTGGTTCGGCAGACAAGAGAACGTGTTTGGCTATTCGTTCTGGAAAGAAAGATTCCGACGTCTGGGCAAAGCTGCAACAATTCCCGTCCTGATCATCTACACTCTCTTTTTGGTACTTGCCGTTCCGGCTGTACTTCCGCCGACGCTCTGGGACAGCATTTCTTATCACTTGGCCTACGCTGTGGACTTCACTAATGCGGAAAAGATCTATGTTGATGAGTTCTTGAGATTCCCGTACTACACGAACAATTTCTTACTGATCAATGCTGTGATGTTTATCCTGAAGCTTGAGCTGCTGTGTCATTTCCTGACCTGGCTGTGCGGGCTGCTCACGTGTTTGGGCATATACGCGTTCCTGGCTGAAGGGCCTGTGGCAGTCACAGATGTGGGTAGCAGGGGAAAGTATCTATTGTCGCTGAGAAATATTCTGCTCGTACTATCGCTCGCCCTTTCTCCAGTGTTTTTGAGATTCCTCAACGTTGCCTATGTTGATATTCCGATAGGGCTCTTTGTTCTGGTTCCTGTTCTTTGCGTCCATCTCGCTCTAACCGGTAAGGCCAGTCATTACGAAGCGAGTTTTATTCTGGTTGCCGCGTTCTGCGTTGGGATGAAGATTACTCAGGTGTTATTGTTGCCACTGTTCGTCGTGGCACTGTTTGTCCCATATCTCAGAAGGCGTACGAATCTTAGGGCGACCCTTATGACGTCCCTGTGGCTTCTGACACTGAGTGGGCCCTGGTACATCCGAAATATGATCGCCACGGGAGACCCCCTCTCTCCCACCATTAACATACTTCTCAAGGGGCGGGATCCGATCTTTTCTCTCCAGGATTACCAGACGATGATGTTGGACTTGGAGACCCCCAAGGATGTTACCTCAATCGTTTCACTTCCTGTCATGCTGTTTCTGGATCCGCTGTCCTTAAAGTTTCGTGAATACGGCATCACTCTAATTATTATGCTCTTGTATTTACCCGTCGTGTCGCTTTTGCTATTGGTAATCCCGAAATTTCGGCAGGCTGTGGGCCATGGGTTCATTTATCTGAATGTAGCTCTTGTTTACTTGATCGTGATCTGGATCGGTACTTCATCACTTGGCCGCTATTTCCTTCACCTTTTTCCCGTTTACGTTTGCTATATAGGGGCCTGTGTTAACGGGCTCGCGGCCTATGTCGATTCCAAATTTCAGGGCAGGCGAGTTGTCAGAATTCCAAGCCAAGCCACGGCGGTCGCTCTGCCTCTATTCATGCTTACTCCAAGTCCCACGACCTCGAAAATATTTCTCGATGACATGGTACAGACCAAGTATCACTTCCTAGCGGAGAGGCTGCAGAATCGGAAACAGTTTCTCCGCGAGAATCTTCCTGGCTACGCCTCGACCCAATTGATTGTGACGACATTGAAGGCCGAACACAGAGAAGATATGCGGGTCTTGACGCTTGGCTTTGAAAACCTCGCGTTCTACTTCAGACGAAACAAACTAGTGAGCATGGGAGATTGGATCGGTCCGGGAAGGTATAGAGACCTCATTAGCAGTATGGATAGCGGAGATCTCGGTTCTTACCTGGATAGGTTCAGAGTTGGCGCAGTCCTGGTAAATCTCAGCGATATGAGAATACCGCAAGAAAAGTACGGAATCTTGAGAAGACGGCTGCAAGAGAACGGTTTCGTATTGATGGAATCGCCGGAGGGTTATACGGACATTTATCTCAGGGCAAGGCGAGGAGACTCCTGATGATTTGCTGCATAATCCCAACGTACAAAGCACGCTCAACGATTTGTGCGGTTGTGGATGGTGCGCTGAAGTTTGTTGATGTAGTGGTTGTCGTGGACGATGCTTGCCCAGAACGGTCGAGTGACGTTGTGGAGGAGCAGTATAAGCACCAGCCCGCAGTCATTGTCATTAAACACGTCACCAATAAGGGCGTCGGTGGAGCGACCAAGACAGGATTCGCCAGAGCCCTTGAGATCGGAGCCGATATCATCATCAAGGTCGATGCAGATAATCAGATGGATACGAAGTACATCTCTTCCATCGTTGCTGTATTTGACGCTGACCCGTCTCTCGAATTTGTCAAGGGTAACAGGTTCATCGACACGAAACTGCTAAAAACCATGCCGAAGATGAGGTTGCTGGGCAACTCGGTTTTGTCTCTGCTATTGAAATTCAGTTCCGGCTACTGGAATGTGATTGACCCGACTAATGGGTATTTTGCCTTCAGAGCATCCATGTTTCGTCAAATAGCATGGCAGGACCTATCCGAGCGATACTTTTTTGAAGGCCACATCCTCTGCATGCTGGGCATGAAAAAAGCGAGAATTGCGGAGATGGAGATGCCAGCCATCTACGGAAATGAGGTAAGTTCTCTCTCGATTACGAAGGTTATTGTGGAATTCCCGCCAAAGCTCTTCAAGCTGTGTCTGAAGAGAGTCCTGTTTCAGTACTTTATTTCTGACGTGAACTTGGGGTCTCTGTATCTAGTCCTTGGTCTCATGCTAGCCACGGGAGGCCTTTTATTTGGGGCGTACGAATGGATCGAGTCTGCCATTACTGGTGTCCCTCGCTCGACCGGCACTGTAATGCTGGCCGTGCTTCCATTCCTGATGGGTTTTCAACTTCTTTTGAACGCCCTCATGTACGACGTCCAATTTGGAGCCAAGACGATCAAACTACATCCCAGCCAAGCTCACAAGGTCCGAACACCCGATTTTTCTCCGTCATTGAGAGGAGAGTAACAGGCGTCGAGTGCCCAAAATGAAACATTCTGCACCTGAGGCTGCGTCGGAACGAGAGGTGAGTTGTCCAGCCTGTTTCAGTCATGAATTTACAGAAAGACGCCTCCTGCCGGAAGTCTCTGTCAAAAGTTGTTTGGGCTGCGGTTTGTTGGTCAGCGATGTACGGCACACGGGGCCTACGCAAGCGGAGTTCGCAAGAGTCAACGAGGGGGCATATCATGAGGCGGTCAGCAAACTCAGACTAAGCCAGGCACAGGAAGTTATCTTGTTCATTAGAGAACATGAGACGAATGTGGGAGACTGGTTGGACGTCGGGTGCAGTTTCGGTTATTTGCTGATGGAGGCTCAGCGCCACGGCTACCGAGTGTTTGGAGTAGAACCGGATAAGCAAGCCTTTGAACAAGCCCGGTCTCGCATCGGAGACGGCCTTGTGCGGCATGGTTTGATGACTAATGAAACGTGCGCGGACCAGAGTGTAGACATCGTATCTACGATGGATGTGTTGGAGCATATTCCGGTCGAGGTGCTTCCCGATTTCGCCAACATGATCCGTCGCAAGCTCAGGCCTGGTGGAATATGGGTCATCAAAGTTCCCTCAACAGAGGGAGCATATTTTGTCGTTGCGCATTATCTCTTGAAGATTGCGGGCTCACTGATGTCTGGCATCGTTAGACGCCTCTGGCAATCAGAGTACGAGTTTCCACACACGGTCTACTTCAATCGCGCGACACTGGAATTGTTCCTAAGAAATCATGGATTCCATATCGTTGCCTATCGATACATGGAAGAAGTGCCGAACCGCTCAGTCATGGATCGCTTGCTGATGGACAACACAATCCCCGTGTGGCAGGCATACTTAATCTCGCCCGCGTTCTATTTCATCAATCTCATCGAGAAGTTTCGCGGCAAGTCGGATGCCCTGGTAGTCTTAGCGAGTCAACAGCAAAACCCTAACCGCTAATAAACAAGCGCATCTTGGATTTGGACAAGATCGCCCTAAGACGGGGCGTTTAGTCTACCGGGCGGGTGACTCGAATCCTATCAATCAGGCGGCGGTTGCCGTTCGCCTCTCCGTATAGAAAGAAATCGTATGTCCTACCAGTGACGATCCAAGGTATTTCGACAGAAGCTGCCGAGGCTCGTGCGACTTCCTTTTCCGGCATTCCGTCTTGCGACACGTACAGTTTTACGATCCCCAGTTCGCCCTTTGTCGCCCATGAAATCGTGGTTTTGCCAATGCCTGGACCGGGCGGGACAGGATTCGGGTCCGTCTTGAGGATACCCTCTTGCGACTTCGGAGGGCTGTCAGCTGTCGGATCCGACGCCGTGGCTTTCGGCTTCGCCGTAATATTGCCGTTGAGCTCGTCACCGTCAGAGGCGCATCCGGCAGGCAGCAGCGCCGCCAGCAACAGACAGACTCCGACGGCCAACGTCACCGATGGCTGCTGGTGTCTTTTTGTGACGGTGGGCATTTTGAGCTTCCCGCGTATCAACCTTTCGAATGCTACGAAGAGATCGCGAGCGCCTTTCTTCACAGGAAAAAAACAATAATCGATTGGTAGCAGATTTTCAACAACTGCAATTCGTACCAGCGTCCGGGTTGGGGCGACAATCTGTGGGTAAGGCCGCCCAGCGCAGGGGCAGCCAGAAATAGGGTACCAAGAAAACGTCGAACAAATCACGGGTCACTGCCTGAGTCGACCAAATGCCCGTATGGCTGTGTGACTTGAAACCGACTCAAGCTCGCTGTTAGGTTCGTTGCGCCCAAATCTGTCGGCCTTCACGAGGCCATTTTAGAGTTGTGCTATAGTGTCCTTCTTTTGAACGAGGCTGATCACGTTCACTGTCGACCTGAGCACGAGTTTGATCTCCTAAGGCAACGAGGCGAGCCAGATGTTTAAGGAGCGGTTATTTACTCCGGGACCGACGCAATTATTACCGGCCGTCCAGGCCGCGATGGCGCAACCTATCCTGCACCACCGGACTGATGCGTTTCGGAATGTCTTTACGGAAGTGTTGGAGGGCCTTCGCTACATTTACAACACTCAGAGCGACGTTCTGTGCTTCACCTCGTCAGGCAGTGGCGCCATGGAAGGGGCTGTGGTGAATCTACTAAGCCCAGGAGACAAAGCACTCGTCATTAGCGCGGGAAAGTTTGGCGAACGCTGGGCTGCCCTCTGCAAGGCCTTTGGCGCCAGTACGAATGTCATCTCGATTCCCTACGGACAGGCGGTCGAGGCCAAGCAGGTTGCAGTCGAGTTGGAGAAGCATCCCGATACGCGGGCGGTCTTTGTCCAGTATTCTGAGAGTTCAACTGGTGCAAAGCATGATGTTAAGGCCCTCGGCGAGATTGTGCACCAGCACTCGGAGACCGCGTTGGTTGTGGACGCCATCACCGGCCTAGGCGTAATGGAGATGCCGGTGGATGAATGGCATCTGGACGTGGTGATTGGCGGCTCCCAGAAAGCTCTCATGTTGCCCCCCGGACTTGCGTTTGCCAGTGTCAGCCAGAAAGCCTGGGGGTTGATCGAAAACGCCAAGTCGAGCAAGTTCTACTTCGACTATCAGAAGGAACGAAAAAACAATGCCAAGGGCGAGTCCTCGTACACGCCGGCCATTACGCTGATCGTGGCGGCGCGAGAAGCCATCAAGTACATCAGGTCACTGGGACGAGACAATTTAATCGCCAATGCCGGTCTGTTGGCGTCAGCCACCCGCGCTGCCAGCCAAGCGCTGGGACTGAAACTCTTTGCCGCAAGTTCGCCGAGTGACGCCCTTACTGCCATTTGCGCTCCCGACGGAATGGACTCCGGGATAATCATCAAGGAATTCAAGAAGAACTTTGGGGCTACCCTCGCGAATGGACAGGGCGAGATGAAAGGCAAGCTGCTCCGCGTGGCTCACCTTGGTTACTACGACTTCACTGACATGGTTGCGTTTGTTGCCTGTCTGGAAATCATCCTGAAAAAGTTGAACTTGCCTGTCGAGCTGGGAGTGGGGGTGAAAGCGGCTCAGCAGGTGTATCTGAAGCAGGCCTGAAGATGACGTCTGCTAAACTGCTCATCTAAGCCTTCCATAGTGAAAATTCTTATCAGCGAAAAACTATCACAGCAGGGCATTGAACTCCTGCAGCAAGAACCAGAGTGGTGGGTTGATGTAAAGACCAGTCTGACGCCGGCTCAATTGATCGAGGTCGTCGGCCAGTACGACGGACTGCTGGTTCGAAGCAACACTAAGGTCACGGCTGAAGTCATCGAGGCAGCCAGGCGTCTGAAGGTAATCGGCCGCGCCGGGACCGGCGTTGATAACATCAACCTCGAAGCCGCCACCAACAAAGGAATCGTGGTGATGAATGCCCCGGGTGGCAACAGCATAAGCGTGGCGGAACTCACCATGGGATTGATGCTGGCGATGGCCCGGGCGGTACCTCAAGCCAGCGTTTCTACCAAAGAGGGCAAATGGGATAGGAAAGACCTGACTGGTGTTGAACTGAAAGACAAGACCCTCGGCGTTGTAGGATTTGGAAAAATCGGTATCGAGGTTGCCAAGCGAGCCAAAGCCTTCCAGATGAACTTGTTGGTTTACGACCCTTATGTTTCCGAACGTTTGGCTCAGGATTTCAATGTGAAGCTGGTGTCGTTAGATGAGCTGTTTGCCGGTTCCGATCTGATTACGCTGCACGTTCCTTTGATAGATGCCACGCGTCATCTGATCAATACACAGACAATTGCCAAGATGAAGACGGGTGTCAGAATCATCAACACAGCCCGGGGTGAACTCATTAATGAATTCGATCTCGCAGAAGCCCTGGATAGTGGCAAGGTAGCCGCCGCGGCTGTCGACGTCCTAAGTGAAGAGCCACCGCCGGCCGGCAATCCCCTGCTCCGGCATCCCAAGGTCATCGTCACACCTCACATTGCCGCATCCACCGCCGAGGCCCAGGAAATCGTGGGGGTGGAAATTGCGGAACAAGTGCGTGGGTTTCTGAAAGATGGGATCATTCGTAACGCTGTGAACTTCCCCTCTGTGTCGTTTGAGGAATACAAAAAGATCGGACCATTCTTGCGGCTGGGCGAGAACCTCGGTTCGTTCGTTTCCCAGATCTGCGAGGGCCGGCTCAACGAAGTCGGCATCCGCTACTACGGCGAGACCGTGGACATCAACACGCACCTGATCGCCAGCTCGATCATCATGGGCGTTCTCGAGCCAATTCTCGGCGATAGCGTCAATCTCATCAACGCTCGAAAGCATCTGGATGAACGAGGTATCCTCTTGATCGAGTCCCGCAGCAATCGGGTTCGGAGCTACTCGAACCTGATTTCTGTCCGTGTGAAAACGGATGTACGGGAAGAATGGATTGAAGGGACCATCCTTTCCCAAGACAATACTCGGCTCGTTTCTGTGGACGGGATTGACATTGAAGCGCCACTGCACGGTTCAATTCTGTTCATTCGCAACAATGACACACCCGGCGTGATCGGACAGATTGGAACGCTTCTCGGAAACAACGAGATTAATATCGCCAATTTCGCTTTGGGCCGAGGTGAGAGCCACCATGCGGTTGGTGTTGTCAATGTGGACAGCCGAATTTCGGATGACTTGCTCGAACACATCCGCCACTGTCCGAGCATCCGGTTTGCTCGCGTCGTTCAGCTCTAGGAGCGAAGCTTCTGACTAGCTGTTCCTACTCACTATGGCGCAAATGCCTTCAGTTGGCCAAATGTTGCGAACCGCCCGCCGTTGGCTCAGGAGTCGGGATCTGAGCTATCAAGAGAAGTTGGCCCGCGAGGTGGAAAACTATCGTGCGGTTGAAAACGTTCACGACCTGCCGCAGATTTTTCATTACTGGTCAAACAAGTACTTAGTGCCCAAGTACCGGCAGTTCGGGTTTAGCAACCCAAAGGACTTTTACCGGTTATACATGTCACAGGCATGCCAGGAGCACAGGGGCGAGGAACGTCTCTGTTTCGTTAGCATCGGTTCAGGCAATTGCGACATAGAAATCGAGATTATCGAGAGCTTGTGGGCAGCAGGGACCCGCAACTTTGTTCTTGAGTGTCTCGACATCAACCCACACATGCTGGATCGCGGCCGCAGTCTGGCGCGACAGAGGCAAATCACCGACGCAATCTCTTTCATTCAGGCAGACATCAACTCCTGGCGGCCAAGTCAAAAATATCAAATCATCATGGCCAACCAGGCGCTGCACCACTTTGTTGAGCTGGAGATGCTGTTCGACAAGGCCTACGGTGCTTTGACCCCTGATGGATTTTTTCTGTCAGATGACCGCATCGGCCGCAACGGGCATATGCGCTGGCCGGAGACGCTTGAGATTCTGGATCGGATCTGGAGCGACCTACCAGCGAAGTACAAGTACAACCATCAATTGAAGCGGCTTGAAATGGAATTCGACAACTGGGATTGTTCGAAGGAGGGATTTGAAGGAATACGCGCTCAGGACATACTGCCTCTGCTGATCAAGAAGTTTCATTTCGAGCTCTTTGTCGCGTATGGCAACCTGATAGATGCTTTCATCGAGCGGTCGTTCGGCCACAATTTCGATCCTGCCAACCAGGCTGACCTGGACTTCATCGACAGGATCCATTTCATGGATGAGGATTACCTCGAAAGAGGTGTAATCAAGCCCACGCACATGACCGCGGCCATGGTTAAGCAAGAGGCCGCAAAGAAAACTTACAAGCACCTCACGCCTGAGTTTTGCGTCCGCTGGCCCAACACCGTAAAGTAGCACAGGAAAAGGGATGTCTCTAAGGTTTCCAGGACTGACTTCGAGGCGTGTGAGTCCTCTCGAAACCCCTGCCTCTCGGGCATCACACAAATGAACCAGGCTGGCGATTGGATATGTGGTTCCTCGGTGGTCGAGTTCGAGTCCCACTGCCCTATCGGTTTACTCAACCGGGCAAAGATGGACCTCATCAACAAAGATCCTGGTATCAACGTCGCTTTCGTTGCTCACCAGCAGGTAGGCCATAGAAGCATGCTTAGGAACCTCGGTCACAAACCTCAGCTCTTGCCACTCAGGCGACAGCCGCGCATTCTCAGTCGTTCCCGGCAAAGGCTTTTCCGAGTTATCCAGCCAACTAACCTCTAAGCGGAAGCGTGAAGATTTTTCTGCGGCAGCCGTTCTGCCCCAAACTGAGGCTTCAAGCCTTCTGACACCCGCAGGTAACGGAACCAGACGATAAACTTTAGAGTCGGAACCAAGAGCCAGGTATCTGGTACCATTCTTTGCCTCCGAATTCGATTCGCCTAGATCGACCGCGCCAAGGCTCATCCACTGCCGTCGCAGGCCAGGCCGCCCACTCTCAAAACCACCATCAGCGACCAAGTCCGTTCCTACCTTGGATCTTGCGTCGAAGGTCTTCAGTACTTCCCCCGCTGGTCTCATCTTGTAGACGGCAACAGAACTCTGAGAAGCTATCAGATACTCATCATCCCAATAAAATTGATCCAGACCCATCACCTGAAACCACTTGGCACCTTCGCGGTTCTTGTCCACTACCCAGTATTCGCACCCCGCTGACCCAAGGTACTTGATCCGTTCCCTCCAGTTAGCAACGCCATGAAGGGACATTTCCCACAGGTAAGCTTCGAGTGGTCTGACCTTGAGGTGTCCGATGGCTTCATAATTGGTATGCCAGACTCTCGGCCAACCTTTCTGAAATACTTCCAGGTTTCTAAATTGGTCAAATCCGGGATAGACACGATTGACATATTCTCCGGTGTCGATCTTTCCGGAGAAGAAGTCCCACGGCCATCCTTGCGGATCTATCCACGAATTAATCATCGCGCTTGGTATCTGGCAGAGACTAATCGCGAGACCAAGCAGGCAGAGCCAGGATTTGGATAGAAAGCCAAGCTCGCAACTGTATTTGTCGACATGTGGACTGGCGGCCAAAGCCAGTATCCAGATGCCAGGCAGCCAGTAACGGATGTAGGCCGTCTGAGTCCACAACAGAGCCGTACCTGAAACAGCGCAGATCGCCAGCATCCTAGTCCTTGCCGTTCCCCTTCGAACAATGAGAATCGACGCGATCAGAATGACTGGTATCACTAGACCTAGATAACCGTCCGTCCCTTCCGCAAACCGGCTCGTGGAATAGGTCATGTCAAATGGCGAGAATAACCAGCCCCGGACCCCGCCGGAAAGCCTGAAGTTGTCGAGGTTCATCTTTCCAAAACCATTCGGCCAGCTCGGCGCAGGCAGAACGCTCAAGAAGAAAGGGAAAACAGGGTTGCCACTCTGGCGATAGCTGTGCCAGAGCCAGGGACCTGCCGAAACCACGAATGCCAGCGCCGCAAGAGCGAGGCTTCGAACAACAGTCCGCCAGGTATCGAACCTTCTGCCGCGGTATATGGCACAGACGGCGAGCGGAGCCACGTACGCCAAGAGTGTAAACTTGGAAGTCCACGCCAGACCAGCAGTTGCTCCAACTGCTGCCCAAAACGGCAGTCTCTCAGGATTTCTTCCCCACATGCAGATAGTCGCGAAGAGCACAGCGATAAGGCATACAAAGGTGTCCTGCATAAGAGAAGGCGTCAGTGACAGGAGAACAGGACAGGAAGCCATCACGAGAGCAAAAGCTACACGAACCCCTGACGGAACACGGTTCGACCCATCCCCATTGCCAGGATTGAACCGGCTCGCCACGATTCCTACCAGCGCCAGCCAGGGCAACAGCATAGCCCAGCGGACAGCTCTCGAGCCAAGCAAGAGGAATACGCTCGCAGCATAGGAAAGGCCAGCCTGCGGGATGATATAGCTGAAGTGGAAAGGAAGATCGAAGAATCCCTCACTATGCCTCATCAGCTTCACGTAGGGCCAATAGACACGGATGGCATCCGACCTCAGTTCCGGGGCAGCGGCGGCCACGATTAGAAACACAGTCACCAGAAAGACCCCTTCGAGAGCCAGCATGTGGGAGAAGTTCCAGACGGTGCACATCTCCGTCCACCTCAGTCTTAGCTCTCGAAGAAGAGATCGAACACGACCCCTCAGGGCCCAAACCAGACCGCCAAGAAGAATCGACCCCAGAACCCACTCCCGGAAGAAATGAAACGCAGAAAGGACTGTCCCCAGAATGGAAGTCAGTGCGATGCCAAACGCCAAGGCCAGGGCCCAACTTCGAACGGTTTGAGGCATGATCAGCAGGGCGATTCGATCTCCAATGGCCATAAGGATTAAGGCTATCAGCACAAGTCCGAGGAACGACCGGGATATTCCGAGTCCACCTAACGCCAGCAGTCCGACCAAAGACACGCCCCAGAAAACAAGGGCGCTCAGCGCATGGAGCCTGACAGAGATATCGATCTGAAAGCGAGTTGCTCCAGGCAAAGAAGAGGTTTGAGGAGAGGGGAGAAATTTTAGTCCGGTGCGAATGGAGGCGACGAGCAGTAGCAGCAGATGTGTCAGTGCTCTAAAGAGCAGAACGCCAAAGAAAAATTCATACGCTTGGGGTCGAACTGGCGGGGATCTTCTCAGGAGGGGTAAGTAAAAAGCAAGAGCCACCAAAAGCAACAGACTGACCGCCCACAAACTCCAAAGTCTACGGATGCGAGTTGTTGAGGAGCAGTCTCTTGTTAGAGTCAACTCTGACAAACCTGTTCTCCGTGACCTTCGTGGACGGGATCTCTCAGTCCAAGCCTTCTAAGGGTTTGAAGAATATATTCCTGGCATGGCAATTCGCGCAGTAGTATACGCGCAAACCCACCTTATTAATCACTTGTCCGGTGCCCTTCAGTTGTCGGGCGTCATTCCCCGAACCGCAACTCCAACAGACATTGAAATAAGATGGGAGGGGATCGAAAGCCATCTGACCGCGAGTGAAAACAAACGCCCATCCATACTGGCTGAAGTCTGAACCAAAGAACTTGTCCAGCAGTCTTGTCACCGCATTGAGAGAATGGATAGCTATTCTCCTCAGCCAAGCTGGAATGTGGAACAGGAAGTGTGCAGACTGTGGCAAGTGTTGTTTGAGCTCGGGAGCTGGCTTCTTAAGATAGATAAAACTACTGAATAACGAGACCGATTGTGCCAGCCGAAGTGTGGTGTTGTCCTGAACGTCCTCGACGATCCGGTCAAAGCTGAACCGATTGATGTGGCCACCACCACTAAAGATCCATCGATACAGGGCGTCGACAAATCCATAGCCATTGGGTATGGCAATGTAGAGAGCCCCGGGATCCTTGAGTACTCTATCGATCTCCCTGAGCACAATCTTGTAGTCTGAAAAGTGTTCGAAAGTGTGGTTGCAGATGACGGCATCTACAGACCGGCCTGCTAGGGGGATTTCGGTAGCCCGCGACCGAACATACTGGATCCGCTGAGCATCTCTGTAGGCACTTTTTGGGTCTATGTAGATATCGCTTCCAATGATTCTGCACTGATACGAAGCATAGTGGAAACTGCCTCCGCCGCAACCCAGGTCGATCGCGATCTGAGAAGGGGTCAGTGTCCTTAGGATGTTATCCATACCGGATAGAGTTGAGGTTACTCAAGGCGCCGCATACCAAGATTTTCGCACCTTGAGAATCGCACCTAATCGCCCTGCGTCGGGTCCCTACCTAACCTCGGCGTGGTTCTTCCTGCTTGAAAACCAATATGCCGGAGCCAACGAGAGCAGCGAAAGAAGGGTCAGACTCATGCCCAGGTAAAAGTGAGTGGGAACATATCGAAACTCAATCTGGGAAGATCCCGGGTCGACGAACATTCCCATCAAGGCCCCATTGACACGGTATAGTGTACGCGGCTTTCCATTAACCTGGGCTTTCCACCCCGGATACCAATTATGGCTTACCACAAGAAAGCAAGGTCTCGCAGTTCTCACCGCTACAGCAAACCGGTTCGGACTTCTCCTGGAAAAGATGACCTCATCAGTCGATAGCGACCCGTTGTCGAGCAGCGACTGCTGAGAGGTTCGGTCTGGATGTGACGACTCATTGAAGAACTTGCCCGGCCCTTCGAAGTAAGCCACAGCCCGCGGGTCGAATGATGGATGTCGCAACAACGGCAGAATCTCGTCGAAGCTTTGCTTTTGAATGGCCTCATCGACTAACCAGGCTCTCGGTAACCAGCCAGGGTTTTCGTGAACGATTCCATTCTTGTTCGAAAAAACCTTTGGCAACTGGAGTTCATTCCGGTTGACAACGAAACGAACATTCATGAGATCGCCGATGACGTTGCCAGGTGGGGAATGATGGACCCGAAGGTCACGAAACTGCTTTAGGCTGGTAGCTCCGTATCCATTGATCGTTTCGAGCTTGTAAACCTCTCCCTGGTTCCCGGGCTGGAATCCTTCACGAAAGTCGACCCGGAATGTCCCTGTTTGAGATTTCAAGAAGTTGATGAGCTCATCATGGAAGTAATACTGCCTTGGCTCGTTGTTTCCCTTTCGATCAAACTCTTTCTTCAATCTGATGTGGGGGCTTAGAAAAAAGTGAAAATCGAAGAGAAGAAGCACCAGAATGGCAACTCTCAGCGGCGCCATCCTGGTCCAGGAATAGACTCGGATGAGTGCAATTACCGAGCTTGTGATGAGAAGAAGACATGCAAAAACGGGGACCCCATAGTCGGTGGGTTGATAGAGCACCAGCGTGCGGTAAAAGTAACCTGCAAAAACCAGAAGACTTATGAGGAGGGACAAACCGCACAAGGTCCAAACGAGGCGTAGCTTCCATTTGCGTTCGTTCTTGGTAATGGGACTTAGAAAGGCCTGACAGCCGAACCCCGCGAGGACACTCAAGGCGAAGTGGGCTAGTAGGAGTAGGCGAGCCGCCTCACGCCCCTTGTCGAATCCCGGTATCAACGCGTAAAACAGGCCGTGCAAAGGTGAGTAACGTCCCAGAGACAATGAGAAGAAGAGAAGCGCCAGAAAAAATGCCAGCCAAATTATTTGATGCTTTTTGCCGAGTCCAATGGCAAGGGCCACAAAGACCAAGGGCAAGATCCCGATGTAAGGGCTGTTCTCGACACCTGACATATAGGGAAAGATCATCAGGAAGACGGCATGGGGCGGGAGTGAGTTCGCTGAGCCAACCACACCGTAAGGAGCCCGGTCACTGGCTGGAGTCGGATTGACATTGTCCACCCAGCGATAGGCAAGTCTGGAATACTCGAGCGAAGGAAGAGACTGTAGTGAGGAGTAGGCTACAGCGAAGCCGAGGAGTGACAAGACGGTTACCAAGAGGTGCCGGGCTGGCCATGGCGGAGAGTCGCGGTCTCCTCTCAGTCTTCGCCTCGACAGCCAAAGGACCAAAGTTACACAGAGCAGTGCCAGCGCAGAATAAATGAATGGCTGGTGGTGCCCGGCCAAAAGAGTTAGGGCCAAGCAAAGGCCCGCTAGGTTAGCAAAAAGGATCTGTCGGCTTCGCTGTTTCGCTTGCAGAGATTTCGAGTAAAATAAAAAGATAGCCGGCACCCAAACTGAAGAGTAGAGCAGATTAATTTGGGCTGAAGCTCGTTGGCCGATCGACCCGCCATAGGCAAAAACGATCCCGGCGACGCAAGCACTGAATCGGGGCAGTCCCAGATGACTGGCCAAGCCGTACATCAACAACGAAGCGAGGAAGCAATGGAGAATGATAAACCCTTCAATGACCAGGACTGGAACGAGCCCCCTGGAGTTCAGAGGCAGCGAGCCCATCAAGAGGTTGACGGGATAAAATGCGCCCGTCTGAGCTTCTGCGATGAACGACCTCCCGGCGTCGGAGTATTCGTCCCAGAAAGGAAAGCTGCCTTGGTGTAAGACTCCCGCGATATACTGCGACCAGGGATAGGTTTGAAATGCGCAATCTGGATAGCTCAGGATAGTGTATTCGTGGGTGAAAATCAGTTTCCAGAATACAGAAACGGCAAACAACAGAAGCAAAGCGGAATAGGCCAGGTGGGATCTGAGCTGTCTCGTCGTCATGTGGGATCAACCAGTTTCGAATTCTACACGTCGCGATGCCTGCTGAGAAGCCTGGAAATGCCTGCCCGTATTACCTATGGAAAAGCGGAGCGGACCATCGCCTCACCCCGGGGTTAGGAGACGCCAAGACCAAGCTTTGGTTCGCCTAGTGCTGATCACCGGTAGCAGGACGTTTCTAGTTCGCTCTTGCTGTCGGCGAAGTTTTCGGTCGAAATAATGCACCTACCCGTTTTGTCGAGAGACGTGGCCGATGGCCGGCTGAGGGGCAGTTGCCGACGGAGCCGCTACAATCTTGCGGATGACAGTTGGAGCAGCGGAAAGGTCTGCACTGCAGATTGCATTTAGCCACTTTGAACATTCTTGAGAATCTTGTATGGGCAAATTCAGAATTGCCTGGTTGCCGGGCGACGGGATTGGAGGCGAAGTGTTGCAGGCGGCCCGTATTGTCTTGGATTCTGTCGGTCTTGATGCGGAATATCTACCTGGCGACATTGGCTGGAACTTCTGGTGCAGCGAAGGGGATGCCTTCCCGCAGCGGACTATTGATTTACTAAAGGCCACAGATGCCGCGATGTTCGGAGCCATCACCTCCAAGCCCGCCAGGGCTGCTGAAGCTGAGTTGGCCCCGGAACTGCGGGGCCAGGGGCTGGTCTATCGTTCCCCCATCGTGCGAATGCGGCAATTGTTTGATCTGTATATCTGCTTACGACCGTGCAAAGCATACCCTGGCAATGCTCTCAACTACAGGGAAGGCATTGACCTTGTGGTATTCCGCGAGAACACCGAGGATTTGTACTGCGGCGTCGAATTCACTCCGGTGCCGTCTGAGTTGGCGGCGCTACTCGCCAGGATCTCCGGGCCCTTCGGCGCTTTTCAGCAGTTGCCTGGCGACCAGTATGCTGTCTCCTGCAAAATCAACACGCGCAAGGGTTCGGAGAGAATCACCCGGAGGGCGTTCGAATTTGCGCACAGGTTTGGGCGGAAGAAGGTGACAATCGTTCACAAAGCCAACGTGGTCCGCGCAACCGACGGGTTGTTTCTGGAAGTCGCGAAGGAGGTTGGCGAAGAATTTCCGGAGATTCCATTTGATGAAGCCAACGTCGATGCCTTGGTCATGTGGTTACTAAGAAATCCGTTCAACTATGATGTTCTCTTGGCACCTAACCTTTATGGAGACATCATTTCTGATCTCTGTGCCCAGATGGTGGGCGGGTTGGGATTCAGTTGCTCGGGCAACATCGGAGAACAGCTGGGAGTTTTCGAGCCCGCCCACGGATCGGCTCCCAAGTACGCCGGTCAGTTCAAAGTCAACCCCATCGCGACGATTCTCGCAGCCAAGATGATGCTCGATTGGCTGGGAGAAAGCGAAAAGGCCGTCAAAGTTGAAAGCGCCGTCGCCCACGTGATCCAGGAAGGTAGAGTAAAGACTTACGACATGGGGGGTAACCATAAGACGCTTGAAATGGCCGAGGCCATCGCACGAGCAATCTCGGGTTAACTACCATTCAGTCACACAAGCAAGTTTTCGGTCACGGTCTTTGGAGGACCTGGATCGCAACCATCGCATAGCTCATCCGAACTCGCGCTGGTAGCCTTCCCAGCGCGCCTTCATCTTGGCTATGAACTCAAGAAAGCCAGCTCTTTGCGGATCCGATCCAGCATCGAATCGCGCGCAAAGAGGGGGTAGCAGGGAAAACCTTCTTTGACCGTCACGCGCAGCCACTTCACGGCATCTTCGCTCCTGCCCCCCTCAGGCGGTCCAGATCGGAGCCGACTTCAGAGGCCACTTGGTAGCGCAGCTCCCTTCTTTTTTCCAGAAGCTTGTCGATAATTCGCTCCAATTCGACCGGGCAATGCGGGTTCAGGCGCACCGGGGGGGTTGGCGTCTGGTTGAGAATGGCATGGATGACCTCAGCCGAGGTGTTGCCTGCGAACGGCTGCGTTCCGGTGGCCATCTCATAAAGTACTGTGCCGAAAGAAAAGAGATCCGTTCGTACATCCAGATCCACGCCCGTCACCTGTTCCGGGGACATGTACGCCAGCGTTCCCACCACCACTCCCAGGCCTGTGAGGTCCTCCGCAGTGACAGTCGACCCTGTGGAAACATTGACAACATCCGCCAGGTGTCGCGGTAGCTGGGTCAACTTGGCTAAGCCGAAGTCCAGGATCTTGGCTTGGCCGCGTTGGGTCAGGAAAATGTTGGCGGGCTTGATGTCTCTGTGAATGATGTCCTTGGAATGGGCGGCTTCCAGGCCGTCGGTTACCTGGATAGCCAGATCTAACAGCAGCCGCATTTCGAGGGGCTTTCCATTAATCCGCCGCTTGAATGTCTGCCCCTGCAGCAGTTCCATCGCAATGAATGGCTGGTCTTCGTGCTCGTCGATGTCGTAAATGGTGCAAATGTTGGGATGGTTGAGTGCCGAAGCAGTCTGGGCTTCGCGCTGGAATCGTTGTAACACTTGGCGGTCCTGGGAAAGCTCTTCAGGCAGGAACTTCAAGGCAACAGTACGCTTGAGCCGGCCGTCTGCAGCCTGGTACACTACTCCCATGCCGCCCCGTTCCAGCCGCCGTTCTAACAGATAACGTCCTCGCAGCAGGCGCGGCCGGCGAATGCACGTCAAGGCGGCTCCTTCGCGTGTGCATCGTCCGGCGCCCGCATCATAGCAGGCGCCACACTGGGGGCACTCCTCGAAAATTTGAGGCACTCTGGCGGGCCGTGAGGTCGGATGCTCGAAGAGCAAACCTAAGCTGGCCGCGATGGCTTCGAGCAACTCCTGGTCCTCCCGCGTATACGGCTCCTCCGAGCGCTTGATACCGAGGACCAAGAGGGCCTCCATGTGTCCGGGTGGGATGGCGATGGGCACGAGCAAATCAATCCGCGCCCGGCGGAAGAAATCCCTCTCCGCAGGTGGCAGAGGCTGCTCCAGCCAACCCGAATCTGCCAGCACTTCCAACGGCTTTCCGAGGACGCGCGCCATCGCGACGATCTTGCTATCCGCTGCCAGCGGTGGGGGCGCTTGGCTCGCGGGAGCCGAAGCCCAGGATTCGTATAACGGCATGCCGGGCTCACGGACCATCAGCGACACGAACTCCGGATGCAGAGCGCTCTCAATCCGGGCTACGACGCGCGGCGACACGCGATGGAGGTCCTTGGCTTCCCGGATTTCCTCGACCACATCCCGAAGCAGGCGCTGGGCGTTGTAACGCTCCCGGAAGAATCGTCGGTCGAGAGTTTCTAACCACGGTTTTCGTCGCCAATAAGCAGCCAACACCAAGCCACCCAGCGCGGCATAAACCCACCCCCGAGCCTGTAAGATCGACGCTAGAGGTTCTTGCCTGTTCAATGCCAGATCGAAGACGAGAAGGATTCCCAGCGCCGGCACCACCGCCAACACCGCGCCGCGCGCAAACGCGTACTGCAGTCCTTGACGGATGATCACCTGGATATCGAGCACGCGGTGACGCAGAATCGCGTAAGCCAAACTGAAAAAGCAAGCGCTGCCCAGAGGCACGACTGTGAGCAAGAGAAAACGGTAAAAGTTCACGCCACGGCCGTGGAAACTGTCCAACCAGACCAACACTATCGTGGATGTCGCGCTCACCGCGGTCCCCAACATCAGAACGCGAACGCGGCGTCTTGAGTTGAGGTCAGGGAGCCGGCGATAGCTCACAATGAGAATAACGACTGCGGCAAAGAGATAAACAATGGTTCGCGCAAAGCCAGCCTGAAGAATCCAGGCGGGTACAGAGGCGCCCTGGCCTGGACGTATGACCGCGTCAAACGCTGCAATGCGCCAGGGAAGTGTTGCCAGCACGGGCACCCATATGACAAACCACGGCCATCGCGCCGTGAACAAACGGCGCGGGAAAACGACAAGGAATGAGAGGAAGATGCCTTCGAGCACAAACCGGCTTATTTGCGGTATCCACAACGGCAGCTGTACCACGGTCGGAAGTTCCCTCCAGGGCGCGGCCCATCCCTGCGGGAGACCGAAAGCGAGGGAGGCTGTCATGAGGAACCACGCCCCGCATCTCGCAACAGGATCAGCCGGCCGTTTCCACGCGACTAAGAGGCCGAGAAGGAATCCACTAAGCAAATGAATCAAATATCGGTCGTAACCTTCTCCCAGCCGGCCTCGAACGGTCGGGTGCAATGGAACAACCTCGAGACTGACGCGATCAGCGCCTCTGGACACCAACCAGCGGTGCGGTCGCCCTGCCTCCCAGTTGCCAGTCGCCGCTGTCCAATCACCCGGTCCGCGCATCGGGCGGCCGTCTATCGACAGCACGCGATCGCCAGCAGCCAGTCCGCCTTTCGCTGCTTCCGAGTCCACGGCCAACGAACGTATGACCATGGCTTCGTCTTCAAATGTCGCGACGATTCCCTTCAGCTGTGCCGGTCCCCAAATCACCAGGTAGAAAATGAGCGCATACGTCGCGATATACGACCCAGCAACAACGACCATCCACCAGGGAGCTCGTCGCACGGTTTTCAGTACCCCGGTGCGCTCCAGGCGTAGGTCGTGTGCTTCGGTCGCATCCCCCATCCCGCCTTGTTCCACCAATCCTGGAACCTGGGAAGATCCCGGCGGCAGTCCGGATAACCTTGTGGCCCTCTGGCTTTGAGACACCCGCTGAGTCGCCTCATTCAACGCTCGCCTTTCCAGAAAATCTCCCACTTCAGGCAGAGTGTTCAGGAGCGAAGAGACTTCTTTGAATAAAGTCTCATCCTCTTCGCAAGCCGTCTGGAGAAACCCCTCCCTCTCCGCCGGCGCACGGCCCAGGGCCTCGAAATAGAGCCGCTCAATTTCTTTCCACCTGTCCATCAGTGATCCTTCAAAAAGCAGTGACTAATACGAACGCCTCACATCATTGACAAAAGGGTAGGGTCAATGCTCCGCATTGACCGCGTCGGATGAGGGACCATCCGCCCTACCTGAGGCCCATTTGGATAGCTGTTGACTGCGTCTTTTATTAGTGACGAGTGACTGACATCTACACAATTGTTCGGACGTAGAGCCTGCTCGAAATGTCTTGCTTCAGATCGCGCCATCAACCAATCCTGCACTCCAGGCACGAAGAACGGATCACTTCCTTTTCATTTCCCGGTACAACCACACCTTGGCCAGCTGCCAATCCCGGTGAACTGTTTCTGGAGAAATCTCTAGCGCTTCCGCCGTCTCTTCCACCGACAGACCCCCAAAGAAACGTAACTCCACCACCTGGCACTTTCGTCCATCAAAAGTCGCCAAGGCTGTCAAGGCTTCATCCAGTACCACCAGGTTGGTGTTGGGCTCAACTGCCAATGTGCAGGATTCTTCCAGGGGGAGAGGTTCTTCCTCTCCGCCTCGTTTTTGCCGGTGACGGGAGCGGGCGTGATCGACCAGGATCCGCCGCATCATTTGAGCGGAGAGCGCATAGAAGTGGGTCCTGTTCCGAGGATGAGCTTCCCGCGTGTTGACTAAGCGGAGGTAGGCTTCGTTGATGAGGGCCGTAGTCTGCAGCAGATTTCCCTGCCGTTCCTGGGCCATGTAATGGTGGGCGAGACGATGGAGTTCACCGTACACCTCTGGCATGAGACGGTCAAGCGCATCTCTCTCGCCTCGACTCCAGGCCCGGAGCAATTGTGTAACGTCTGCCTCCGGAGTGGGCATGGAAACGCTCCTCTCTCTCCAAGGCTCAGAAGAACAAGCGGGGGAATCTGCAAAACTCTGCCCCGAGTGACGCCCAGCGAGAATGTCGCCTATGCCGCCTTTAGTATCAGCAAGCTCACCGCCGGCTCTAGGCGGCGACCAATTTAGGTGGACGGATACGCATGATAACAATTAATCAGAGCTTTAGCCTTTCATTCGTTGAAATTCTATCCGACCCGAAATTCTGACAGTTTTTATTGGCGCATGACGCCTTAACACATAGAGGGCCAGTGACGGCCCCAATCCAAACGGCGAGAAAAAGGAGGATCTATGAGAATCGCATATATCAGTCGCACCCGAGACAGGCGGTCTTTCGGGCGGGCTGAAGGCTTGCCCGCGGCACATCGTCAACCTTGTTCAACAGGAGAAATCGTGACAAAAACCAGGACTTTGGAAATGTTCACACAG
>Ga0075421_100000397_pt1 | contig 44847 bp, 36 predicted proteins | sample SoiMetdeltSBSDD5_FD_75292 | JGI IMG/M metagenome (GOLD analysis project Ga0075421, IMG submission 75292) | Bulk soil microbial communities from a Populus tree surrounding site in Tennessee, USA - Soil MetaG P. deltoides SBSDD5 | ecosystem: Environmental > Terrestrial > Soil > Tree plantation... | reverse complement strand
GGAGTCCACACCAGCGTCGCCGCCCTCGAGGCCGACATCCGGCAATGGATCGACACATGGAACGAGAACCCGAGACCCTTCACCTGGACCAAAACCGCAGACGAAATCCTCAACTCTCTCGCAAAATATCTGGCGCGAATTTCAGGCGCAGGACACTAGTGCCCTGGAAGGGAAATCTCTTGGCGCTTCGCGGCGCCCAGGCACGCACCTCGCGGCGTTCTCCTCGGTCGGGATACGACCCGGTACCCCCTCCTGAACGTCGCCAAGCGCCAAGGAACTTCCCTTCCAGGGCACTAGGCTGTGCGTCGTGCCCGAGCCCGTCGCCGCTGCGCCGTTGGGCCGGGTGGCCCGACTCGTCGTTCTGATTTCCGGCAGCGGCACCCTGCTGCAAGCGCTGATCGACGCCTGCCAGGACGCCACCTATGGTGCTGAGATCGTTGCCGTGGGCTCGGATCGAGCGGGGATTCAGGGGCTTGAGCGGGCGACGCGGGCGGGCATCCCGACCTTCGTTGAAGCAGTCTCGGACCATGCCGTCAGGAAGGACTGGGACGAAACTCTGACGACGAAGGTGGCCGCATACGAGCCTGATCTGGTGGTAAGCGCGGGGTTCATGAAGCTCCTCGGAGCTGAGTTTCTCGGCCGCTTCGAGGGCCGCATCATCAATACGCACCCTGCCTTGCTGCCGTCGTTTCCGGGGATGCACGGTCCTCGAGACGCGTTGGCATACGGTGTCAAGGTCACGGGCGCCACCGTGTTCCTGGTGGACGCCGGCGTAGACAGCGGCGTGATTTTGGACCAGCGAGCCGTACCGGTCACTGATGATGACACGGTGGAGACCCTGCACGAGAGGATCAAGGTCGTCGAACGTGAGCTGCTCGTCGCGATCACCCATCAGCTCGCCACTCGAACGTGGCGGGTCGCCGACAGGAAGGTGCTGTGGACATGACGGAGTCGCCGAACGGTTCTGATGCGAGTCGCCGCCCGATCAAACGCGCCCTGGTTTCGGTCTACGACAAGACTGATCTGCTCGAGGTGGCGCGAGCCTTGATCGACGCGGGCGCCGAGATCGTTTCTACCGGCTCTACAGCAGCGACCATCGCCGCGGCAGGCTTGCCAGTTACCGCAATCGAGGACGTCACCGGTTTCCCCGAGTGCCTTGACGGTCGAGTCAAGACACTGCACCCGAAGGTACACGCGGGGTTGCTTGCCGATCTCCGGCTGGAATCGCATCGCGCTCAGCTCGCCGAGCTGGGCATCGAGCAGTTTGATCTGTTGATCAGCAATCTGTACCCGTTCACCGCGACGGTTGCCTCCGGAGCGAGCCCCGACGCCTGCATTGAGCAGATTGACATCGGTGGCCCGGCCATGGTGCGCAGTTCGGCGAAGAATCACGCCTCGGTCGCGGTGATCACTTCGCCCGAGCAATATCCCCAGCTCTTGGAGGCTCTTGCGGCCGGCGGCTTCACGCTCAGGGAGCGGCAGGTACTCGCGGCGGAGGCCTTCGTCCATACCGCGACCTACGACGTTGCGGTAGCCAGCTGGATGGGAAGCGTCGTCACCGATCTCAGCGACGGCACTGGCTTTCCGCGGTGGATGGGAGGTACATGGGAGAAGGTAGCCGGTCTGCGGTATGGAGAGAACCCGCACCAACCGGCAGCCCTCTACCGCACCGCCGGCGAGACCCGGGGCCTTGCGAGCGCCCAGCAGCTGCACGGCAAGGAAATGTCGTACAACAACTACGTCGATGCGGATGCCGCGCGGCGATCTGCCGGTGATTTCGACGAGCCGGCAGTCGCGATCATCAAGCATGCCAACCCGTGCGGCATCGCTATCGGAGCAGACATCGCGGAAGCCCATCGCAAGGCCCATGCCTGCGATCCGATTTCGGCGTACGGAGGTGTCATCGCGGCAAACCGCCCGGTCAGTGTGGAGATGGCGCGTCAAGTCGCTGAGATCTTCACCGAGGTGATCATCGCGCCTGGGTACGCCGATGGTTCGGTCGAGGTGCTCGCTGCGAGGAAGAATCTCAGGATCCTCGTGGTCGAGCCGCCGGCTCGCGGCGGTGTCGAGAGTCGGCGGATCGACGGTGGATTGCTCGTTCAGCTTTCCGACAGAGTTGACGCTGATCATGACAAGGCCGTCAACTGGAAGCTGGTCGCGGGTCAGCCAGCTGATGAGGACGCCCTGGCCGACCTGGAGTTCGCATGGATGGCGGCCCGGGCGGTCAAGTCCAACGCGATCTTGCTGGCGCGGGATCGCGCCTCAGTCGGGGTCGGGATGGGTCAGGTGAACCGGGTCGACTCCTGCCGGTTGGCTGTGCAGCGGGCCGGGGACCGCGCACCGGGATCCGTCGCTGCCTCCGACGCCTTCTTCCCCTTTGCTGACGGCCCTGAAATCTTGCTTACCGCCGGCGTCTCAGCCATCGTGCAGCCGGGCGGCTCGGTGCATGACGAGGACGTCATCGCGGCCGTCCAGGCAATTGGCGCGACCATGTATTTCACCGGCGCGCGTCACTTCTACCACTGAATCTGATCGAGGCGAGGTATGCACATGACGGCGCGGATTCTCGACGGTAAGGCCTTGGCTGCAACGATCAAGAGCGAGCTGAGGGAGCGCGTCGCAGTGCTCGCCGAGAGTGGCGTCGTGCCTGGGCTGGGTACTGTCCTCGTCGGCGACGATCCCGGCAGCCGCTCGTACGTGGCGGGGAAGCATCGAGACTGCGCGGAGGTAGGCATCGCCTCGATACAGGTGGAGCTGCCCGAGTCGACCAGCCAGGAGGCGTTGGCGTCAGTGATCGCGGAGCTGAACGCCGATCCTGCCTGCACCGGCTACATCGTCCAATTGCCGCTGCCGGGAGGCCTTGACGATAATGCCGCACTCGCTCTCATCGATCCCGACAAGGACGCCGACGGGCTCCATCCGGTCAATCTTGGGAAGCTGGTGCTGGGAATCCCCGGCCCGTTGCCGGGTACGCCGCGGGCCATCGTTGAGTTACTTCGTCGCAATGGCATCGGACTCAATGGCGCCGACGTTTGCGTCATCGGCCGGGGTACCACGGTTGGCCGTCCGCTTGGACTGCTGCTGACGCGCAAGAGCGAGAACGCGACGGTCACCTTGTGTCACACGGGGACCCGCGACCTCGCCCGCCACACTCGGCAGGCTGACATCGTGGTCGCGGCGGCTGGCCGGCCCAGGCTCATCACCGCAGACATGATCAAGTCAGGCGCGGTCTGTGTCGATGTCGGCATTACCCGTACCGACGCGGGGCTGGTTGGGGATCTGGATCCGAGCGTGCGCGAGGTTGCGGCCTGGGTGGCGCCGATGCCGGGTGGCGTTGGGCCGATGACGCGTGCCATGCTGCTGAGCAATGTCGTCGAACGCGCCGAACACTTGGTGGCTCGTGCCGCGCCGCTCTGAAGCAAGCGCTGCGGCCCGATCACTACGTCAGTGGCCGTTGTTGATCGTGGTGATCGGAGTAGTCGCTGGTTTGGTGGTCAGCTTCCTCGGCGAGTCAACATGGCGCCTGGGCTGTCTGCTCATCGGCGCATCGCTTGGGGTGGGTGCAGTGGAACGGATTGTGCTGCCCAGCCGTGACGCCGGACTACTTCAGGTGCGTACCAAGGCCTTCGACGTCACTGTGCTTGCCGTGGGTGCGGTCGCGATCATCGCCCTGGCGATCGTTGTCCCTGAAGGTAGGTAAGTGACTGGATCCGAAGCACGAGCTGCTCGCAGCTCATGAGCTTTCCCCGTTACCCGCCGCTCTGGCTCACTCCGACGGCGACGACGATGATCGTGATGATGATCGTAAGGGCGATGGATACCAACGCAATGATCGTGAAGATCTTGCCGAGCATGCGGCCAATGCTGATGTTCTGCTCATTTGCGTACTGGACGCCAGAAGCCTGGATCTCTTTCTTGGCCTTGTTCCCCAGGTACCAGGCGATGGGAGCGAAGATCGTGATGAAGATGCCAAGAATCCCGAAGATCAAGATCAGGGTTCCCTGCGGGTGCTCCTGTGGAGGTGCTCCGTACGGCTGTTGACCGTATGGCATCGGCGACTGCTGGCCGTAAGGCATCGGTGATTGCTGGCCGTATGGCGGGGTCTGCTCAGCGGGCGGGTACTGCCCCGAAGGCTGGTAAGGAGTCTGCGGGCTGGGCTGGGCTTGCGGTTGCTCTTCGTACGGATTCGTCATGGGCCATATTGTTCCCTATACCGTCCGCGCGGCGAAGCCTACCGGCGCAACGGCCGGTCAGCCTTGGCCCGACTTATCCGATACCGAAAAGGTTCTTGAAAGACCGGCTCGTGGGAACAAAGTTGGCAAAAAGCAGTCACAACTCATTTAGGAGAAGTTCGAACTAATGCCGGCGATGATAGCCAGAATAATGAATAACATCGCCAGGACGCTGATCGATACTCCAATAATGCCGGTGATAAAACCTGCGGTGGCCTGGGAGCGGCCCGTGTAGCGCCCTGGCTCGGCGTCGATCTCGTTTCTGACCCGCCGACCGACGACAATCCCACCGATCCCGACGAGTCCTCCAACAATGCAGCTGAGTCCTAGGACTGTGCCGAGGATGCCGAGAATGAGAGCGAGCGCTGCCTGGGGGTGTGGCGTAGCGGGCGCGACAGCACCGTACGGGCTGACCCCGCCAAAGCTGGGCTGATACGGGTTGGCCTCGTAGGGATTGCTGTAGCCCTGTGCCTCTCCGTACCCCGTGGTCGGGTCGCCGTACTGCGGAGGCGTCTGGGAATCAAAGCCAAGCCCCGGCACCGTATACATCGAATTGGCGTCAGGGTTGCCGTACGCGCCGGCCGGTCTGCCATATGGGTCGATGTGAGGGTTCTCGTACGGGTTCTCCGCAGGATATGAGGCCCATTCACCCGCGTACGCATCATTCGATCCGTTACCGCCCGGCTGGTACGGCATAGCTTGACCCTGTCCGGAGTCGGGGCCGAGCCCGTCCGCAGGACTGGATCCTTCGCGGCTGAACGGGTTCGGTTGCTGGCTCTCAGTCATGCGTACCAGTGTGACGCAGTGTTGAGCAGCTGCTCGCGCTTGCCAACGCCCGCAGCTTGGCGCGCCGTCAACGGTCTCATCAATCGATGAGGCCGAGTGCTTGCACGGCGTTGCGCTCTTCGATCAGCTCAGCGACGCTGCTGTCGATCTTGTCGCGGGAGAAGCTGTTGATCTCGAGGCCAGAAACGATCTGGTACCCGCCGCCGGACGTGGTGCACGGGAATGAGCTGATCAGGCCCTCTGGCACCTGGTAGGAGCCGTCAGAGGGCACGGACATGGACACCCAGTCTCCTTCCGGCGTCCCGAGCATCCAGTCCCGCATGTGGCCGATGGTCGCGTTGGCGGCGCTTGCTGCCGAACTGGCCCCTCGAGCCTCGATCACTGCGGCTCCACGCTTTTGCACTGTGGGTAAGAAGGTCGACTCCAGCCATTCCTGGTCGTTGATCAACTCTGCGGCGTTCTGTCCGCGTACCAGCGCATGGAAGAGGTCCGGGTATTGGGTCGTCGAATGATTGCCCCAGATCGTCATATGGGTGATTTCGCTGACGCTCGCGCCCGTCTTCGCTGCCAGCTGGGCCTTGGCCCGGTTGTGGTCGAGGCGGGTCAGTGCGTTGAACCGCTCGGCGGGAATATCGCGTGCATTGCGCATGGCGATTAGGGCATTGGTGTTCGCCGGGTTGCCGGTCACTAGCACCCTGATGTCCTCGGCCGCGTTGTCGTTGAGGGCCTGACCCTGTGGCTTGAAGATTGATCCGTTGGCCTCCAGCAGATCCGAGCGCTCCATGCCCTTGGTACGGGGTCGTGCGCCGACTAGGCATGCCAGGTTGACACCATCGAAGATCGTCTTGGGATCGTCTCCGATGTCGACCTTGCTCAGCAGCGGGAATGCGCAGTCGTCCAGCTCCATCACCACACCTTCCAGCGCCTTGAGCGCAGGTGTGATTTCGAGCAGCCGCAATTCCAACGGCTGATCCGGCCCGAGCATCGAACCACTAGCGATCCGGAACAGCAGGCTGTAGCCGATCTGGCCGGCGGCGCCGGTCACAGCAACCTTGATAGGTGCGCTCACATGAACTCCCTCGAACAACCGCGGGCAGGTGGATTTCGTAGGGTGACGCTAGCAAGGTCGAGCACTCCCGGCACGGTGAGGTCTGATGATGGATCCTGGCACCGCCGTAGACCCGGTGGCCGCTGTCCTCGCCGTCCTCGAAGGTCGGCGCGGCACCCGCTGGGTTGGGATCGACGGCAAGGGCGCGTCTGGCAAGACGAGGCTGGCTGCCCAGATCGCCGCCGCGCTGCCGGGGTCGGCGATCGTGCACATCGACGATTTTGCGCGACCCGATGTCCGAGGTTGGGAGCGGGACCGGTTCGTTCGGCAGGTGCTGCAGCCACTGCTCGCCGGACTACCAGGTCGGTATCAGCGCTGGGACTTCGATCGCAACATCGGCGCGGAATGGCACACGATTCCCGCCGGTGTACCGGTTCTGGTGGAGGGAGTATCCGCCACCGACATCCGCCTGGGCGTTCCGTGGGACTTCACGATCTGGGTCGAGGTGCCGTACCAGGTGCGGTTGGCTCGAGCGTTGGAGCGAGATGGTCCCGGGCGGATGGGTCGCTGGCTGACTGACTGGATGCCTAGCGAAGACGAGTATGAGAAGGTGCAGCGCCCTCAGGATCGAGTAGATCTGGTGTACCGGCCCCCGCCTATCGACTGAGTCTGGCGAAGGACGGATACCGCGTTCGGTAGGTTGGCGGCATGGCGAAGATCAAGGTCGAAGGCACGATCGTCGAGATCGATGGCGACGAGATGACGCGGATCATCTGGCACTTCATCAAGGATCGGCTGATCTATCCCTATCTTGATGTCAACCTCGACTATTACGACCTCGGCATCACCAATCGAGACGCCACCGAGGACCAGGTCACCATCGACGCGGCGAACGCGATCAAGAGTCACGGCGTCGGCGTCAAGTGCGCCACGATCACCCCGGATGAGGCGCGAGTGAAGGAGTTCAACCTCAAAAAGATGTGGGTGTCGCCCAACGGAACCATTCGCAACATTCTCGGCGGTGTCGTCTTCCGTGAGCCGATCATCATCTCCAACATCCCGCGGCTGGTCCCGAACTGGACCAAGCCGATCATCATCGGTCGTCACGCGCATGGCGATCAGTACAAAGCCACCAACTTCAAGGTGCCGGGCGCCGGGACACTCACGATCACCTTCACCCCAGAGGACGGCGGTGAACCGATGGAGTACGTGGTTGCGAACTACCCCGCTGATGGTGGCGTGGCACTGGGCATGTACAACTTCAATGACTCGATCGCCGATTTCGCGCGGGCGTCTTTCGCGTACGGACTGGAGCGCGGCTATCCGGTGTATCTGTCGACCAAGAACACGATCTTGAAGGCGTACGACGGCGCGTTCAAGGACATCTTCGCTGAGATCTTCGAGAACGAGTACGAGGCGGACTTCAAGGCTGCCGGGCTGACGTACGAGCACCGGCTGATCGACGACATGGTCGCGGCCGCCTTGAAGTGGGGCGGGGGATACGTCTGGGCCTGCAAAAACTATGACGGCGATGTGCAGTCCGATACTGTCGCGCAGGGTTTCGGCTCGCTGGGTCTGATGACCAGCGTGCTGATGACGCCAGATGGGAAGACTGTCGAAGCTGAGGCCGCGCATGGAACGGTGACCCGCCACTACCGGCAACACCAGGAAGGCAAGCCGACCTCCACCAACCCCATCGCCTCCATCTATGCCTGGACCGGCGGTCTCAAGCATCGCGGCAAGCTCGACAACACCCCGGAGGTGATCAAGTTCGCAGATACTTTGGAGGACGTCGTCGTCAGCTCCGTGGAGGCAGGCGCCATGACCAAGGACCTAGCCGTGCTGATCGGTCCCGACCAGTCGTGGCTCACCACCGAGGAATTCCTCGGCGTGCTGGACAGCAACCTCTCCGCCCGCCTCTCCTGACTCCTCCACTCTTTGACCTGCCTAGCCGAGTTGTCAGAATTTCAGCACCAAATTTGGTGCTGAAATTCTGACAACTCGAAACACTGGGGGAGATATCCACAGATGCCCGAGGCTGGGTTCCCCACGTCGTCTCGGGACATCGAGAATCGGCTCCCGTGTACGCAGCTACCGACGGGATACCGGAACTCAGCCGCATCGCTCGTGCTCAGAACGGCGTCATCCATCGAGATCAATGCCGGGATATGGACCTGCACCGCTCGTTTGTCCGCAATCAGTTGGATGCCGAGCGATGGACGGCATGGGGCGACAAGGTTCTTCTGCTCCACAACGCGCGCCCAAACCGGCGACAGCTCATGTGGATAGCAGTCCTGGATGCGAGCCCGATTGCGGCGTTATGCAGTCACACCTCGCTCGAGCTAGCCGGCTTCAGACCCTTTGCGACGGAGGCCAAGCAAATACATGTGCTTGTCCCGAGAGGCGCAAAGGTTACGCGATTTCCAGGAGTTGTCGTTCATGAATCGCGGCGACCAGGTGAGGCACGATGGACTCAGGATCGCGGCCTCGCACGGACTGAAGATCCGCGCTCCGTAATTGATGCAGCGGCATGGCAGCCCTGGCCACGCTTTGCGTGCCTGATGCTCGCCGCTGCGGTCCAGCAGAGATTATGTACGCCCGCCGAGCTCGAATACGCGCTGGGCTATGTCGGGCGCGTACGCCATAAGGCGTACCTTCGCATCGCACTGGCCGACGTTGCACGCGGAGCCCACTCGCTCGGTGAACTTGATGTCGCCGCCATCTGTCGGAGATACGGTCTGGTGCCGCCTCAGCGCCAGACCTGTCGGCGAGATCAACAGGGTGGATCGCGATTCTTGGATTGCGAGTGGAATCTGCCCTCGGGTGAAATCGTGGTACTTGAGATCGACGGTGGACACCACATGGACGTAGCACATTGGCAAGCCGACATGCGACGTGAGCGGGGGATAGTGATCAGTCGCCGCTGGGTACTTCGGGCCACGGCCCTCGAAGCTCGCTTGGAGCCAGCTCTGATCGTCGCTGATCTCAAAGCGATCGGCGTACCCACCATCTGAAGCGGACTTGTCAGAATCTCAGCACCAAATATGGTGCTGAGATTCGGACAAGTCGGCGTTAGGGATTCAGTGGGGCGTTAGGGAGTCAGCAAGTCGGCGTGGGGGCTAGAGAGTGGTAGCGCGGCCGATCTGGACCAGCTTCCAACCGGCATTACGCCAGGTCGGCGCGTGCAGCTTGAGACGCCCGTCGATGATGACCTTGGAGGCGACCAGCTCGCCGAGGCGTTCTGGGTTGAGCTGGCGGAACTCTGGCCACTCGGTGAGGTGAAGCACCACATCGGCGCCCAGCAATGCCTGTTCGACGCTGGCGACCTGGGTGAAGCCCTCGCGCGGAGGCAGCCGTGCCTGCGGGTCATAGATGCGTACGTCCGCGCCGGCGGCGCGCAACTGATCGGCCACGGTCAATGCCGGGGAGTTGCGGGTGTCGTCGGTGCCCGGCTTGAACGCGGCCCCGAGCACTGCGATTCGCTTGCCGGCCACGCTTCCACCAGCCTGGTCGATTGCCAGGTCGGCGAGCTCGGTTCGCTGTCCGGCATTGATCGCCTCGACCGAGCGAATGAAGTCGGTCAGTACGTGGACGCCGAGTTCTTCGGCACGCACAGCCAGCGCCGCGATGTCCTTCGGCAGACAGCCCCCACCGAATCCCAAACCGGCGTTCAAGAACTCCCGGCCAATACGCTCGTCGTAGCCAAGGGCGTCAGCAAGCAAGATCACGTCGCCGCCCGCGGCCTGGCACATCTGCGACATCGCGTTGATGAAGCTGATCTTGGTAGCAAGGAACGCATTGGCGGCAACCTTGATCAACTCACTCGTCGCGATGTCACAACGAACGACCGGGACACGGTCGGTGATCGGGAGGGCATAGATCTCCTCGAGCACCTCCAGAGCATGTCGGGAGTGGGTACCGAAGACCAGCCGGTCCGGCCGCAAAGTGTCCTCAACGGCGTAGGCCTCACGGAGAAACTCCGGATTCCATGCCACTTCCACAGCGTCTCCAGCTGGGGCGAGGCGCCGCAGCCGCTCTTCGAGCGCAATGGCGGTCCCCACCGGCACTGTTGACTTGCCGACTACCAATGTCGGCTTGGTCAACAGCGGCGCCAGCGTGTCCACCGCGGCATGCAGCTGACTCAGGTCCGCAGCGCCGCCGGGGCCGGACGGCGTCCCAAGCGCCAAAAAGTGCACATCGGCCCAGTCGGCAATTTCGGCGTAATCAATGGTGAAGCGCAGGCGTCCAGATGCGGTATGTCTCTCCAATAGCGGCTCGAGGCCCACCTCGAAGATGGGTGCCTGCCCCGCATTGAGTGTCTTGACCCGATCGGCATCGATGTCGACACCGATCACTTGATGACCGAACTCCGCCATACCTGCGGCGTGGGTCGCACCCATGTAGTTCGTGCCAATGACGCTCACCCGCAATGTCACGCGCAGATCCTCCCACATTTCCCCAGAACCGCCGCGGGCCTGTGCGGATACAGGTGTCAACTCCTCTAGGACGACCTAGGGGTTGGAATAAAGCACAAGGTCGGCTAGCTGCCCATCTCCTAACGGTTCCGAGGCGGGTTGGGTTCCAATCCGCCGATAGCCAGCATGCTCAGCCACCCGCCGCGACGCGGCGTTGCCCGTGGCGCAACGAATGAGCAGCGATGTCGCCAGGCCGGTGTCTCTGGCGTGCTGAGTCACCAGCCGGACCGCCTCCGTAACCACACCCCGCCCCCGCGCGTCAGGATGGGCCCAATATCCGATCTCACCACGCTTTGCATACCCACCGAGGCCGTCAAGGCTGATCGAGCCGAGGCAGCGGTCATCGTCCAGATCGGCGATGCACCATGCGACACCGATCCCGCGCGCGGCAAGCTCCTCGATTGCTCCCAGATACGTCACGGCACTTCCGGGCCCGTACGGCTGGGGCATGGAAGCCAGCCAGTATGACGTACGCGAGTCCGAGCACGCTTCGACGATGCGGTCGACGTCGGATCCTCTGAAGGCTCGGAGTCGCACTCCGCGGCCGCGCATCTCGACCGGTTCCAGCCACGGCCGCGACACCCGTGGATCGTCCCGAGTCAAGGTGGCGATCCAGCCGTCCAGCAACTCTCCACGATGCACCAGCAGCCGACGGACCTTGCCATCGAAAACGAAGCCGACCTTGGCCGCAACCCGTCGCGATGCCCAGTTGCCGGCCACAGCTCGCCAGCGGATCACCTGAAGGCCAGCGACGTCGAACCCGAAGGCGCAGACGAGCTGCAAGGCCGCGCTCATGATCGATCGCCCACGAGCTGCAGGATGGAGGCCAAAACCGACCTCGGCGACCCCGTCACCCTCCAGCCTGAGGTCGATGCTCCCACAGAAACCACGTTCGGAGCCTCGCTGCGCATCGATCGTCCAGCCGAGCCGCTCTCCGCTCGTCCAACCGGCAGCGCTCAGCGCCAGAAACTCCTCAGCGTCGCGAAGCTGGTAGCCATCGGCAGGCGTGGGGACGGTCGTCCAGCGGATCATTTCGGGATCTCGGCATTGCTCGACCATCGCGGGGAGATCGCGTCTGGCGGCCGCCCGGAGCGTGACGCCAGCCTCCGCGTCGATCAGAATCGGCACGGAGTCGGGGAACGTGCCTGCCATAGGAAGTGCGGCTGGGCTCGCAGGTGTTTGGCACTGCTCGCGCGACCGCTCGCAGTGTGGATCAGCATTCACGTCGGCCATGGGCCTCATCCAACCTCCAGAGGCGACTCAGCGCTATGCCTCCGGCGCCTACAGGCGCGATCGGTGACGCGCCCGACCAGTAGCAACTGGAGATCGGGCACCAGGCCTACCCAGATGAAGCTTGTTCACTAGGCTTGCTGAGGTGAACGGCGACGCCGACTGTGACAGACCCTTTGACCTGCAGGAGCCATGAGTAACGCCGTTTTCAACATCCTGCTGATCTTGCTGCTGGTTGTGATTCAGGGCATTTTTGTTGCCGCCGAGCTTGCGCTGGTGTCCCTTCGCGAGAGCCAGGTCCGACAGCTGGCCCATCGAGGCAAGCGCGGACAACTGGTCGCGAAGCTGACCTCGAATCCGAACCTCTTCCTTTCCGTGGCCCAAGTCGGTGTCACGCTTTCCGGCTTTCTTGCTGCCGCTTTTGGCGCCGACAAGCTGTCCGGCGATCTGGCACCGCTGTTGGAGCGGCTGGGTCTGAGCAGCGGTGCCGCCGACATCATTTCGCTGGTGTTGATCACCCTCGTGATCTCCTACGTCTCGATCGTGGTTGGCGAGCTCACCGCGAAACGGTTGGCGCTGCAACGCGCCGAGAGCGTGGCACTCGCTCTGTCACCGCTGGTGGATTTCACAGCTCGTATCGCACGGCCGGTGATCTGGCTGCTGGGTGTCTCCACCAACATCCTCGTTCGGATCTTGGGCGGTGATCCGAGAATCTCGCGTGAGGAGGTGACCAACGAGGAGATCCGAGCCATGGTCAGCGGCTCTACCACGCTCGGCGACGAGGAGCGTCGCATCGTCGACGACGTCTTTGCAGCCGGCGAGCGCAGCCTCCGCGAGGTCATGCTGCCCCGTACCGAGGTCGACTTCCTCCCGGGTGACATGCCCGCACACCGTGCCGTCCGCGAATTGATCAACGCGCCGCACTCGCGCTATCCGGTGATCGGAGACTCCGCGGACGACATCATTGGATTCGTCCATGTGCGCGACTTGCTCGATCCCGACATCAGCTCGCGTACGACGCCGGTGGCGGAGGTCGCACGTCCCGTGTTGTCGATGCCCGATACCGTGCGAGTACTCCGAGCACTCAGTGACATGCGACGTAGCTCGTCGCACCTGGCGATCGTGTTGGACGAGTACGGCGGCACGGCCGGAATCGTGACGATGGAGGACTTGGTCGAGGAGCTGGTCGGTGACATTACCGATGAGTACGACGTGGTGGCCGAGGAGCAGGTCGGCGTACGCGGCGATCTGGTGATCGATGGGTTGACAACCCTGGAGGACTTCGCCGAAAAGACCGGTCTGGTATTGCCGGAGGGTCCGTACGACACCCTCGCCGGATTCTTCATGGCCCGACTTGGACAGCTGCCGAGTGTCGGCGATGCAATTTCACTCGAGCTCGCCTCGGCTCATCCCGAAGACGAAGAGCTCGCCCAGGTCGAGCTGCGGGTCAGCGAACTGGACGGGCGCCGGGCCGCCTCCTTCGTCGTCCACCGTCAGGACGGAAGGGACTTCACTCCGGCAGCCTCCTAGTGGTTGTCGGCCCTGGGCGAGCAACTGGTGGCCCCAGTCCTGTTCCAGCGGCGCACCCGGAAAAACGATCCAGCCACCACCCGGATTGCGTGGAACAATGACGCCGATGCGCAGATGGAGGCGCAATTTGAAAGGAACATCCCTACTCATGCCCTCACACAGCAGTGCCGGCAGACCGCGCGTGCTCTCCCTTGCCCAGCCCACCGCGGACTCACTACACCTCGGCAACTTCCTGGGCGCTCTGCGCCAGTGGGTGCCGCTGCAGGAAGATCATGAAGCCTTCTACGGGATTGCCAACCTGCACGCCCTTACCGTGGCAACTCCTCCGGAGGTGCTGAGGGAGCGGACGCTGCGCAGTGCGGCGCAGCTCCTTGCCGCCGGGATCGATCCGACGAAGGCGACCGTGTTCTTGCAATCAGAGGTCCCAGAACACACCCAACTGAGCTGGGTGCTCGGCTGCTTTACCGGATTCGGTCAGGCGCAGCGGATGACGCAGTTCAAGGACAAGGCAGCCAAGATGGGACCAGAGGCCACGAATGTTGGACTGTTCACCTATCCCGTTCTGATGGCCGCCGACATCTTGCTGTACCAGACCGATCAGGTACCCGTTGGGGAGGACCAGCGGCAGCATCTCGAACTCACGCGTGATCTCGCGGTGCGCTTCAACTCCCGCTACGGCAACACGTTCGTGGTTCCGGAACCCTACATTCTCCCCTCGGTCGGCAGGATTGCCGATCTTGCCGAGCCGAGCGGGAAAATGAGCAAGTCGCTGTCCTCACCGACCGGCATCATCGAGCTGTTGGACGATCCGGCGATCAACATTCGCAAGATCAAGTCCGCGGTCACCGACTCAGGCCGGGAGATCGCCTTCGATGAGATCAACAAGCCGGGCGTCTCCAATCTGCTCACGATCTTGTCGGCATTGACGAGTACGCCGATCGACATGCTGGTCGAGGAATTCGCCGGGCGTGGTTATGGAGACCTCAAGAGTGCGGTGGCAGATGCGGTCACCGAGTTCGCGGTGCCGTACCGGAATCGCACCTTCGAACTCTTGAACGAACGCGGCGAACTCGAGTCGATCCTCGCCAAAGGAGCCGACCGAGCCCGTGAGGTGGCCAGTGCCACGTTGGCCGATGTCTACGCGAAGGTCGGCGTCTCCTAGCTTTTGGAGCTTTTGGGGTGCTCGGGCGGTGCCGACGCTCGCAGGTGGAAGTTGCAGCTAGATCTCGATGGCTGGGCTAAGGACTGTGGAGAACGCCGTGGCACGCGGCACGTACAAGGCGAACTTTGCGAGTCCGCAGGGGACACCTTCGAATACAAAGCGCCCGTCGTCATCGGCATAGGTGTCGCGGGGGCCATCCGGTAGCAGCATCTCAATGCGGATACCGGCGCCGGGCGCTGCCCAGCCGTCCACGCGTACGGTGCCATCGCCCAGCGGGGTAATTGTCACCATGGTGGTCACCGAGTCGCTGGTGAACGTGATAGTGCGAACCGCCTCCGTGGCGGCGCCGCGAGTACCAGCCGACGCCATGTCGAGTTGCGTCAGGGTCGCCACCTCGGTAGTCAAGGCATCCAAGGTGAGCTGGAATTGAATCCGGTCCGTCAGTCCATCAGGGACCGGATCATGCTCGTCGTAGTAGGCGCGAACTGAGTTGAGAAGGGCGAAGTCGCATGGATCAAGCTCCTCGGCAGCTAGCAGCTCTTCGGCCTCGATCTGGCGATCGTCGTCGGATCTGTTCATTGGCGCTCCCAAGTGGGGTCTTGCGCAAGGGCAATCCGCAGCTTGGCCAAGCAACGCCCCCGAGTAGGGCCAATGCTGCCTTGCGGCATCCCCAGCGCTTTGGCTAGTTCTGCATAGTCGGGTCGGTCTGCGAAGGCGATTACCCGAAGCAGCGTCCGGCAGCGCGCGGGTAAACCCTCGATGTGTCTCCACAGCCTGTTATCGCTCTCACCTCGGAGAACCATGTCCTCGATCGACTCGCCATCGTTGGCTGCGACCGTCGTGGACTCCAGATCCTCGGAGGTGAACCGTCCTTGGTTCTTGGCGACCCGCCAAGCCTCACGTTTGGTGCTGACCACCATCCATTGCAGCACTGCAAGGGGTTCGCTGATCGTGTCGGACTTGCGTACGAGGGCGAGCCACACCGTCTGGAGAACATCCTCTGCTGTAGCAGCGTCGATCCGCGCGGATCGGGCGGTATGCCACAAGATCGGAGTCAGAACGCGTACCAGGTCGCCCATCTTTGTCTGGTCGCCGTCGCGGTACTCCGCGAAGAGCCTTCCGGCCCTCGTGGCCAGGGTGTCTTCTACTGTGCCGCCGGCCATCATGCACCGGCGCAATGCGACGTCATCAGGCATGAAGCTACTCTCCGAGCGCGTCTTGCGCACGACTTCATCGCCTGACGCGTCAGTTCAGTCATACCCAGCAAGAGCGCGACGTAACCAGTTCTGATACCTACGCACGGTGCGTCGCCGGTGTATGCAGTCAGCCAATTCGCTCGTCGATGTAGCACCAGCGCCAAGACTCGCCCGGCTCGAAACTGCGCATGACTGGATGCCGGGAGTTTGTGAAGTGCCGCGAGGCATGCCGTCCGACCGATGAGTCACAGCATCCGACGTTTCCGCAGCCCAGGCAGATCCGCAGGTGCACTGTACGCGTTCCCTCGCGGATGCAGTCCTCGCAGATGCCGGGGCCGTTCGGTTCGATGGACGCTGGAGAGTGCTCAAGATGACCACATGGACCGGCGGACAACGTCGGCGTGGTAACCGGCTCCTCTTCTGAGAGCCGCTCCGATCGCTCGGTGGCAATGGTGAGCATCGACTCTTCGATGTCAAAGGATCCCAGCACCTGCTCGATGATGTCGTGGTCTACTGTGCCGCTGGAGCGAATCTTCAGAACCTCGTCGCGCTCGATGTCGAGGGTCTTCAGCCGTAGCCGTCGATACTGTTCAGCCGGTGTCTCGTCATCGCCCGGTCTGCCGAGTTTCTCCCACATGGCGTCCGGTCGGGCTGCGATGCGGTCATGGAGCAACTGCACAGTCTCAGGAGCGTCCTCGGGGCCGAGGATGTCGCCGAGGTGCGCGATCGCGGCATTGCTGGACGTCTGCAACACTGTCGCTGCCTGCAAGGCGTCAGAGCGGGCGTCTGGCCCTCGGAGATTCAGGGCATGGACCAGCAGCGGCAGCGTCAAACCCTGCAGGAGCAGAGTGCCAGCCGTGACGACCATGGCGGCGAGGACCAACGTGTCCCTGAATGGCACCCCCACAGGGATCAGGAACGCAGCCGCCAGGGTCACAACCCCGCGTAGCCCCGCCCAGCCGATCACCAATGCATACGACCAGGGAACGGTGCCGTCACTGACGTCCTTGTCCCGGCGGAAGAGTAACGGACGCGTTCCAAGGACCCACAGCAGCCGGATGAGGATCACGCCGCCGAGGACTGCGGCACAAAACCCTGCGATCTGCAACGCGGATAGATCAGATTGAGAGTTGGCCTCGATAATGCTGCGTGCCTGAAGCCCGATCAGCAAGAAGACGGTGTTCTCGAGCAAGAATTCTATGGTTGCCCAGTTCACGCGCTCGCTCAGCCGGGACTGACCGGACTGGATGACCGGAGACTTGTGGCCAAGGATCAAACCGGCGGTCACGACCGAGATGACACCTGAGCCGTGAAAGCCTCCGACGTTCAGCGTTTCGGCGGGCAGATAGGCCGCGAAGGGCACGAGCAGCGATATCGCCGTATCGAAAACAGGCTGGGTGATGCGCACCCGGATGGGAACGACGATCAGCGCGACGATGACGCCGACTGCGACCCCGCCCAAGGCGGCAATCAGAAAACCGACCGTGGCTGAGGCGGCTGTGAAGGTTCCCCCGATCGCGGCAATCGCCACTCTCAGGCAGGTGATGGCGGTTGCGTCGTTCACCAGGGATTCGCCCTCGAGAATGGTGACCAGCCGCCGCGGCAGCCCGACACGACGCGCAATCGTGGTAGCGGCGATGGCATCCGGTGGCGAAACCACGGCCCCCAGAGCAAACGCCACAGGGAAGCTCACCGGAAGGATCAGCCAGGTGATAAGACCAACGCCTAGCGCAGTGACCACAACGAGCAGCACCGAGAGCTGCGCGATGGATCGACGATTTGCGCGGAAGTCGATCACCGAGGTCCGGATGGCTGCGGCGTACAGCAGAGGCGGCAAGAAGCCGATCAACACGAGCTCTGAGGACAGTTCAGGGAGGCGTATCAAGGGCAGGAAGGACACCGCGATTCCGACCAGCATCAGCAGCAGCGGTGCGGAGACCTTGAGCCGGTTGGCCGATGCCGTCACGGCGAGCACTGTGGCGACCACCGCCAAGATGGTGAGAGCGATTGTCACATCGCCATGCTTCCATCCCAGTCCTGATCGGCGGTCGCGGCGGTGTGTAAGGATCGGTCTGTGACCACATCGGGGGACCCCGACGGGTCGACACTGCTCACTTCGGCCGACGTCAAGGACCTGCTTTCAGCTGCGGTTGAGCATGCCGGGGGCAGCCTGGTGTCGTGGCGGCTGGATCATGTGGATGCCAGCCCGAGGCATTCCACGACGGCGACCTATTCGGCAGCCGTTGACTGGCCGACAGGACGTCGGACGGAGCTGCTTGGCGCGAGTGCGCGAGTGGGGGGCCGCACTGGCAGCGACGAGCGGGCCACGATCTTCGGCGACGGGGACCGCGAGGTCGCAGTATGGCTGTATCCGGACGACCCTGATCTTCCAGGGTTGCGGCGTGCCGCGCTGCCCGATGCGCTCGCTGCGCTCGTCAACGAGCACCGGGTCCTTGATCATCCTGCAAACGGCGAGGACATCGCGTTGGAGATGATCAGCTACCGACCGCGGCGCCGTGCCGTACTCAAGGCCGTGATCAGAACCAGCAGCGGGCCAAGAACTTTCTTCGTCAAAGTGTTGCGAGAGTCGGTGTACGGGCCCACGCTGCAGCGCCACGAGCTGCTGAGACGGGCTCGATTTCCTGCTGCGGTGGTGGCCGCGGCGACCGCCGACTTCATCCTGGTGTTTCACGAGGTTCCCGGGCGGCCACTGGTCCAAGCGATCTTCGATGAGGCGATGCCCTGCAGCGCCGAGAGTTTGATCATTCTGCTGGACTCTCTGCCCTCGGCCGTGGTCTCGCTGCCCCGTCGACCGCCGTGGACCGGTGCGGTCGCAACGTACGCGGAGATGATCGCGGCCGCGCTCCCAGCGTTGGATCCTCAGCTCAGGTGGCTGGTAGCGCAGGTTTCCGGTGGCCTCGCCGCCTTGCCGCCTGGCCGGGAGCCCACCCACGGCGACTTCCACGAGGGCCAGCTGTTCGTGTCCAACGGCATGATCACCGGCGTGCTGGACATCGACACCATCGGTCCCGGGCGGCGCGCCGATGATCTTGCCTGCATGATCGCGCACCTGTCGACTATGCAGCGGATGACAGCTGAACAGGCCGCCGGGTTGACCCGGTTGATCAATCTCTGGTTGCAGGTCTTCGACACCCGGGTGGATCCGGCCGAGTTGCGACTGCGGGCCGCGGGCGTCATTGTCTCGCTGGCGACCGGGCCCTATCGGGGCCAGGAACCAAACTGGGAAACCGAGACCGTACGCATGATCGAGTCGGCCGTCGCCCTGGCGCAGAGCTCAGTCCGGGCTTGACGCCGGTGCCAGGCGGCATCCAGGCGCGAAACGCAGTGAGCGGCCCAACAAGCAACACCGCACGAACAGGGCACAAGGAAAGAGTGCGACTATGCCGAGGTGAGTGCAGAGACGGAGTCGGGGACGCCATTCAAACCCGTATACGGGCCGCAGGATCTTGCCAGCTTCGATCCTGATCATGCTCTCGGCGAGCCCGGCCGGTTTCCCTATACGCGCGGTATTTACTCATCCATGTACACGACCAGGCCATGGACCATGCGGCAGTACGCGGGCTTTGGTACCGCGGCTGAGTCCAACGCTCGCTATCGAGAGTTGATCGCACACGGGACCGCCGGTCTCTCCGTGGCCTTTGACCTGCCGACCCAGATGGGATATGACTCCGACGCGCCGATTGCAGCCGGTGAGGTCGGCAAGGTCGGGGTGGCGATCGACTCGATTGACGACATGCGAGAACTCTTCTCCGACATTCCCCTAGACCAGGTCTCGACGTCGATGACCATCAACGCTCCCGCTGCCGTGTTGCTGCTGCTGTACCAGCTTGTCGCTGAGGAGCAGGGCGTCTCGGGCGCAGACCTCACGGGAACCATCCAGAACGACGTCCTCAAGGAGTACATCGCGCGCGGGACCTACATCTTTCCACCGGACCCATCGCTACGCCTGGTCAGCAACACCTTTGCCTACTGCCGTGAGCAGCTACCGCGCTGGAACACGATCTCGATCTCGGGCTATCACATGGCTGAGGCCGGGGCCACGCCGGCACAAGAGCTCGCGTTCACGCTGAGCAACGGAATCGCCTACGTCGAGGCGGCCTTGAACGCTGGGCTCGAGGTTGACGACTTTGCCCCGCGACTGTCCTTCTTCTTTGTATCCCGCACCACGCTCTTGGAGGAGGTTGCCAAGTTTCGGGCTGCGCGCCGGATTTGGGCCCAGCTGATGCGTGATCAGTTCGGCGCTCGTCAGGAAAAATCGATGATGCTCCGCTTCCACAGCCAGACTGCGGGCGTGCAGCTAACGGCTCAACAGCCAGAGATCAATCTGGTGCGGGTTGCGGTGCAGGCACTGGGTGCCGTGCTGGGGGGGACCCAGTCACTCCATACCAACTCCTACGACGAGGCAATCGGGCTGCCCACGCCGAAGGCTGCCCGGCTTGCGCTGCGCACCCAGCAGGTGCTCGCTTACGAGACGGACGTAACCGAAACGGTCGATCCGTTCGCCGGTTCGTACGCCGTCGAGTCGCTGACCAATAGCGTCGAGGCGGAGAGCCGGCGGCTTCTGGAGGCGGTTGCGGAACGTGGCGGTGCGGTTGCCGCGATCGAGCAGGGCTTTCAGAAGGCGGAGATCGAGCGCGCGGCGTACCAGGTGGCGCGTCAGATTGACGCTGGGGAGCGGATTGTCGTCGGCGTGAACAGGTTCACCCTCGACGAGGAGGAACCGTACGAACCATTGCGGGTGGATCCACGGATCGAGGCGGAGCAATCCGCGAGGCTCGCTGCGTTGCGAGCTGGGCGGGATCAGCCGGCCGTCGACGCCGCGCTCAACGGGGTCCGAGCGGTTGCCGGGAGCACCGGCAATGTGTTGTACCCGCTGAAGGAGGCCCTCAGGTTGAAGGCAACAGTCGGCGAGGCCTGCGACGCACTGCGTGATGTCTGGGGGACCTATCGCCCGACTGATGCATAGCCGCGAGCGTCGGGCTGGCGCGTCCGAAACGTAATAATTGCGCAACCCTCGCGTCCGCAGCCGGCTCGCTTGTTACGACTCGTGTTACGACTCGAGGCGATTCCGGTCGCGCAACCGCTTGGCATGAAAGACTGAACGCGACATGCCCGGACCGGACCTAGATGCGGCGCGTCGAGCCGAGATCTCGCATCAAGCGGTCGCTCTCAACGATCGGCTGGTTGCCATCCGGCGCGACATTCATGCCCATCCTGAGATCGGTCATCACGAGCATCGCACGACGTCCCTGATCGTCGACCAGCTCGAGCGGGCCGGGCTGGTGGTGAAGGTGCTTCCCGTCGGCAGCGGCGCATATTGCGACGTGCTGCCGGGAGGGTTCGATGACTCCATGGGCCTGGTTGGATTGCGCGCTGACATCGACGCCCTGCCCATTCCCGACGGGAAAAACGTCGACTACGCCTCCAAGAACCCTGGGGTGTGCCATGCGTGCGGCCACGACGTGCACACCGCGATCTTGCTCGGGGTCGGACTCGTGTTGGCGAGGCTCCGCGATCTTGACCTGTTGACCCGGGGCGTACGGCTGATCTTTCAGCCAGCCGAGGAGACGAGCCCTGGTGGTGCCCTCGATGCGATCGAGGGCGGCGTGCTACATGACCTGACCGAAATCTACGCGCTGCACTGCGATCCGAGGACCGACGTCGGCCAGATAGCCCTCAAGGTCGGGCCGATCACCTCAGCTGTCGACCAGGTGAATATCGTCGTGAAGGGCGCCGGTGGGCACACTTCTCGGCCGCAGCTGACTCAGGACGTCGTCGGCGCGCTCGGCGCAATAGCAACCATGACCCAGCTGCTGCTGTCCCGCCGGATCGATCCGCGCAGCGGTGTTTCCCTGATGTGGGGATCCATTCACGCCGGTTCTGTGGCCAATGCCATACCTGGAACCGGAGAGATCGTGGGGACGCTGCGGGCGCTTGACGCCGACGGGTGGCAGCTGGCCAAGCAACTCATTCCGGAGCTTGCGGCAGAGATCGTCCTGCCCTTCGGGGTGGAGGTGGACGTCGAGGTCACCGACGGTGTACCGCCTGCGGTCAACCATCCACGCGGGGTACGTCGGCTCACGCGTGCCACCGAGGAGATGCTCGGACATGATGCGGTGACGATGACCGAACAATCCCTGGGCGGGGAGGACTTCTCGTGGATGCTGCAGCAGGTCCCGGGTGCCCTCGCGCGGCTGGGCGTAAGAACGCCAGGTCGGATCTGCCCGGACATTCATCAGCCGACCTTCGTAGTGGATGAAGCTTGCATCCCGGCGGGCCTCAAGGTGCTGACGGAAGTGGCGACCACCTTCGAGCGACCCGGTATCTGAGCGCCTCGCGGCGGCGCGGGCCAAATTCCTGTGTGCGTCACCGACATGGTGCTGGCAGAGACAAAACTGAAACCGACTCCTTATCAGGCAGCGGCCCGGGGCCCTGTCGGGCGAGTTAGAGTCAGTCCCATACCCGACCACGGCGAGGATGCATTGCCTGAGGCGGTTGGGGCGACAAAAAGTTGTGAATCTTTCGCCCAGGAGGCATTACGTGAAGAAGACCCTCACTCTGGCCGGCGCGCTTCTCTGTGCTGCCGCCTTGACCCTCTCCAGCTGCGCACAGGCACCCGGAACGGGCTCGTCGGCAGCTCCCAGCGCTCCCGGGAGCGCCAGTGCCAGCGCGTCCGGCGCTGCTTTCAAGGCTTGCATGGTTTCGGACTCGGGAGGTTTTGACGACAAGTCGTTCAACCAGACCTCCTACAAAGGCATGACCGACGCCAAGACCCAGCTCGGCATCGAAACCGGTCAAGTGGAGTCGCAGACTGCTGCTGACTTCGCGAAGAACATTCAGTCGATGGTTGACGCCAACTGCAACATCATCGTCACCGTTGGCTTCCTGCTGAGCGATGACACACTCGCCGCGGCAAAGAAGAATTCCGACATCAAGTTCGCCATTGTCGACAACAATGATCCGAAGAACTACCCGGCGGCCACCAACCTGAAACCGCTGGTCTTCAATACCGCGCAATCGAGCTTCCTCGCCGGATACCTAGCCGCCGGCATGACAAAGACCAAGAAGCTTGGCACATTCGGTGGCGCGAAGATCCCGACAGTCACGATCTTCATGGACGGCTTCAGCCAAGGCGTTGATTACTACAACAAGCAGAAGGGCACCGACGTAAAGGTCCTCGGCTGGGATGCCGCCAAGCAGGACGGTCAGTTCACCAACGACTTCGAGGACATCAAGGGCGGTCAGCGTACGGCGCAGGGCTTGATCAGCCAGGGTGCAGACATCGTCTTCCCGGTCGCCGGGCCTGCTGGACTCGGGGCGTTGCAGGCAGCCAAGGCCAGCGGTGGCAAGGTCAACGCAGTCTGGGTGGACACCGACGGCTGCGTCAGCGCGGAGCAGTACTGCTCCAACATCATCACCAGCGTCTACAAGGGCATGGATGTTGCCGTAGCAGACGCCATCAAGGCCGCTAAGGACGGCTCCTTCTCCAACGAGCCTTACGTAGGGACTCTGGAGAACGAGGGCACCGGCCTCGCGCCATTCCACGACTTCGACTCCAAGATCCCCGCAGACCTGAAGTCGGAGGTGGACGCGCTCAAGGCTGACATCATCAGCGGCAAGATCACGATCGAGTCCAAGTCCCAGCCTTCGGCCTGATCGAGACGGCCCTAGGCATGATTGAGAGGTGACACAAACCTCGACCCCCGTAGCCGGAGCAGGTCTTCGGTTACGGGGGATCACCAAACGGTTCGGCGACCTGGTCGCCAACAACTCGATCGACCTGGACATCGTGCCCGGCGAGATCCATTGCCTTCTTGGTGAGAACGGCGCGGGCAAAACCACGCTGATGAACGTGCTGTACGGGTTGCTGCAACCCGACCACGGCACGATCTCGATCGACGGCGCCGAGCATGTTCACGCCAATCCCAAAGAAGCCATCGCCGCCGGAATCGGCATGGTGCACCAGCATTTCATGCTGGTTGATGTGTTTAGCGTGGCCGAGAATCTGATTCTCGGGCGCGAGGACACCACCGCCGGCCTACTCAACATGGGCCAGGCACGGCAGGCCGTGCGGCGCCTGTCGGAACGCTACGGGTTGGATGTGGATCCGGATGCTCTAGTTGAGGAGCTTCCGGTAGGCGTGCAACAGCGGGTCGAGATATTGAAAGCGTTGGCCAATGATGCCAAATATTTGATCTTGGACGAGCCTACCGCCGTGCTCACGCCACAAGAGACCGACCAGCTCATGGCGGTGATGCGCTCGCTTCGAGATGAAGGCAAGGCGATCGTGTTTATCACCCACAAGCTGCGTGAAGTGCGAGAGATCGCGGACAAGATCACCGTGATCAGGCACGGCAAGGTGGTCGGCACGGCAAAGCCGACCGACTCGGAGTCCGACCTGGCAGAGCTGATGGTCGGCCGGGCTGTCCAGTTAGTTGTGGACAAGATGCCGGCCTCCCTCACCGCGGAGCCGCGGCTGGTGATGCAAGACGTATGGGTGGCCAGGCCGAACGGCACGCTAGCTGTGGAGGATCTTGATCTCGAAGTGTTCGGCGGGGAGATCGTCTGCGTTGCCGGCGTCCAAGGCAATGGTCAAACGGAGCTTGCCGAGGCGCTGCTAGGTGTGACTCCAGTCTTCGAAGGCTCGATACATCTAGACGACAATCCGCTGACGGGGCTGTCGCCGAGGGAGACCATTGACGCCGGACTCGGGTTCGTCCCCGAGGACCGCAAGCAGGACGGTTGTGTCCCCACCTTCACCGTGGCCGAGAACCTGATCTTGAATCACTACGACGAACATCCGTACGCGCGCGGAATCGCCCTGAATCTCGCAAGGGTAAGACAGAACGCTGCACACCGCGTCGACGAGTTCGACATCCGCACGCATTCGATTGAAGCACCGGTGTCTTCGCTGTCCGGCGGCAACCAGCAGAAGGTTGTATTGGCGCGTGAGCTTTCCCGGCCGTTGGCACTCCTGGTCGCCTGCCAGCCCACCCGCGGGCTCGACGTCGGTGCCATAGAGTTCGTCCACAGGCGGCTGATCGAGGAGCGAGACCGGGGCACAGCCGTGGTGATCGTCTCGACGGAGCTGGACGAGGTTGTCGCCTTGGCTGATCGAATTGCGGTGATGTATCGCGGCCGGATTGTTGGCATTGTGCCGCCTGACACCTCACGCGAGGTGATCGGCCTCATGATGGCTGGTGTCCCAACCGAGGAGGCCCTGGCTAGCGCGTCCATGACCACGCTGGCCGAAGAGGACGCCGCCTTGGAGGCCAGTCTCGAAGAGGCATCTCATGAGTCCTGAGCCACGCAAGCGCCGGGTCGTGATTCCGTGGTCCGACGTGTTGATCACGATCGCGTCCATCGTGCTCGCATTCATCGTCGGTGCGCTGCTGATGATCTTCTCCGACACCGAGGTCCGGAGTAAGTTCGCTTATTTCTTCGCCCGGCCGTCGGACGCACTGATCGCGTCCTGGGATAAGGTCAGCAGCGCGTACGGGGCATTGATCAAAGGCGCCATTGGCGGGTACGGGCCGATCACCGAGACGACGGCCCAGGCGGCTCCGCTGATCTGTGCGGGGCTCGGCGTCGCCCTAGCCTTCCGCGCCGGGCTGTTCAACATCGGTGCTCAGGGCCAGGCCATCCTCGGCGCGATCGTGGCCGCGTACATCGGCTTCACGTGGCATCTGCCGTCGGGCATCCACCTCCTCGTGGCCGTTCTCGGTGGACTGCTCGGTGGCGCATTCTGGGGCGGCATTGTCGGCTGGCTGAAGGCAAAGACCGGCGCCCACGAGGTCATCGTGACGATCATGATGAACTACATCGCCATCGGCCTGCTGGCCTTCCTACTCACTACACCGGCGTTCCAGCGGCCGGGCCGGACCGACCCGATCTCCCCGATCGTGGATTGGAACGCGACGATGCCCCGGCTGGAGGGCGGCCAGCTGCACTTGGGCTTCCTGCTCGCGCTGCTCGCTGCCGTCGCGGTCTGGTGGATATTGGACCGCTCGACCACTGGCTTCGCGATCCGAGCCGTAGGTGCGAACCCCAGCGCCGCTGCGACAGCTGGAATGAGCGTCGCCAATACGACGATGATCACCATGTGCTTGGCGGGCGCGCTGGCGGGCCTCGCCGGGGTTCAGGCCGCCTTAGGCCCGACTGCCTCTGGACTGCCTGTGCCGCTCTCACTCGGGATTGTCGGCTCGATAGGCTTCGATGCCATCACTGTTGCCCTGCTGGGCCGGTCCCGGCCGCTGGGCGTTGTACTGGCGGGCTTGCTATTCGGTGCGTTGCACGCCGGAGGCTTGGCAATGCAAAGCGTCGCTCAGACGCCGCTCACCCTGACGACTGTGCTGCAGGCGCTGATCGTGCTCTTCGTCGCTGCGCCAGCGCTGGTCACCAAGATCGTGCCGTTTCTCAAACCCCGTAAGACTCGGGCGCTCGGACCGGTTCCCGAGGGAGGACTGGCGTGAGCGTCGACACCGTCAAGCAGGCCGAGGCACGTACCGAAGTCGCGAGGGTCGAGACGCCGCCGAAGCGTCGGCAACGCGTCTCGACCGGCGTACTCATTGCCGTCGTGGGCGTCCTTCTCTTGATCGGCCTCGCATCCACCACTGGAAGCGCGCGATTTGCGCTTTCCGACGCGTTTGACGAAATGCAACTGCCGACGGTAACAGTGCCCGGCTTCGCCACTGTCCTGGTGTGTGCGCTGCTCTGCCTCTCGGCCGCCGTCGGCTACCTCTCGGGCCGGATGCGTGGACGGTGGCCAGTGTTGGCCGGAACAGTGGCCGCCCTGGCCGTCGTGATGGGTTTCCTGACGTGGGCGGCCTCTGGTCGTGACCTTCCCTTCCCCGTCAGCAATCAATTCGCTGGCACTTTGTCGCTCGCTACACCTCTGGTCTTCGGAGCGCTCTGCGGTGTGCTGTGCGAGCGCTCGGGGGTCGTCAATGTGTCGATCGAGGGTCAATTCCTGTCGGCGGCTTTTGCGGCGGCGGTTGTCGGCAGCCTGACTCAGTCGGTAACAGCGGCCATGATCGCTGCAATCCTGGCGGGCCTCGCCATGGCCGCGCTGCTCGCGCTGTTCTCGATCAACTATTTGGTCAACCAGGTCGTCTTGGGGGTCGTACTGAACCTGCTGGCCGTCGGTATCACTGGCTTCCTCTTCGATCAGCTCGTGCAGCCGGCATCAGCCACGTACAACTCCGCGCCGGTGCTCGAACCCATCCCGATTCCTGGCCTCGCGAAGATCCCGTTCTTCGGGCGGGTGCTCTTCGAGCAGAACATCCTGGCGTATCTGGCCGCAATTTCAGTCGCCCTGGTCTGGCTGGTGCTCTATCGGACCACCTGGGGCCTTCGGATCCGCGCGACCGGAGAGCATCCTGAGGCGGCCGACACGGTCGGCATCAGCGTGCGGGGAATCCGCTGGTCGGCGGTGCTCGCGGGCGGCCTCTTCGGGGGCCTCGGCGGGTCTTTCTTCACCCTGGCCTCGACCGGTTCGTTCTCCAAGGAGTTCACTGTCGGCAACGGCTTTATTGCGCTTGCCGCGGTGATCATGGGCCGCTGGCACCCTGTATTGGCGTCGATCGTGTGTCTGTTCTTCGGCTTCGTCACTCAGATGGCTTCTCAGCTGCAGACTCTCAGCACCCCGATGCCGAGTCAGTTCTTGTTGATCTTGCCCTACGTCGCAACCATCATCGCAGTCGCGGGGCTGGTGGGCCGCGTCAGACCGCCAGCGGCTGATGGCATTCCGTATGAGAAGTAGAGATGCGCCCTGAGCCTGTATCGGATAGCTCGGCTCCGCTCCGCGCGGATCGCGCGGAGCAGCGCGCCTACTTCGTCGTCGCCCGCCGACGAAAAGCATGTCGGCTCCCTCCTCCTCAGCACGGCGGCGCGCGATCCGGGCCATGGCTTACTCCATTAGCAAAGGAGCAGTCATGACCCGTATCGACTGGGAGAAACTGCGCAGCGCAGCTCGGGAGGCCAGCGAGCGTGCCTACACCCCCTACTCCCGCTTTCCAGTCGGTGCGGCCGCCCTTGTGGATGATGGACGCGTAGTGACTGGGTGCAACGTCGAGAACGCATCGTACGGGCTGACCCTGTGCGCGGAATGTGGACTGGTGTCGGCGTTGCATGCCAGCGGTGGTGGCCGTCTTGTCGCACTTGCCTGCGTCGACGGGACTGGCTCGGTGCTGATGCCGTGCGGTCGCTGCCGTCAGCTGATCTGGGAACACGGGGGAGCGGAATGCTTGCTCGACACGCCGGCTGGCGTTGTGCCGATGCGTGAGCTGTTGCCGCAGGCTTTCGAGCCCGGCGACCTGTCGCCGGGCCGATCATGAGCCTCGATCTCGTTGCCCTGCAGGCTTTTCCCAAAGTGTGCCTGCATGATCATCTTGATGGCGCGCTGCGGCCTCAGACGATCATCGACCTCGCAGCCGAGGTGGGGCACGCGCTGCCCGCCGATACTGCTGATGATCTTGGTCGATGGTTCGCCGCCGCGGCCGACTCGGGATCGTTGGAGCGATACCTCGAGACTTTCGATCACACCATCGCGGTCATGCAGACAGCGGCGAATCTGCGACAAGTCGCTGCGGAGTACGTGGCGGACCTGGCTGCCGATGGAGTCATCTACGGCGAGACGCGCTGGGCGCCTGAGCAACATCTGAGCGCCGGATTGACCGCGGCTCAAGCAATCGAGGCCGTGCGTGACGGGCTCGCTGACGGCATGGCGGCGTGTCGAGCGCGCGGCCAGCAGATCGAGGTACGCCAGTTGGTCACCGCGATGCGGCAGGGGGAACCGACTCGGGAGATCGCCAAGCTTGCGCTTGCTTATCGTCGCGACAGCGTCGCTGGTTTCGATATCGCCGGCCCAGAAAAGGGCTACCCTCCGTCCCGGTTTGTGGAGTCTTTCCAGCTCTTGCGTCGCAACAACGGCTACTACACGATTCACGCCGGCGAGGCCGATGGCTGCCAGTCCATCTGGGAGGCGGTGCAGGTGTGCGGTGCAAACCGGATCGGCCACGGCGTCGCCATCATCGAGGACATCCAGCACGACGAGCGGGGCAATGAGGTGCTCGGAGACTTTGCCGCGTACGTGCTCAACGAACAAGTTCCTTTGGAGATGTGCCCCTCCTCCAACGTCCAGACCGGCGCCGTGGCCTCGTTCGCCGAGCATCCGATCCATCGCTTAGACCGGCTTGGCTTCTGTGTCACGGTCAATCCCGACAACCGACTGATGAGTGCGACGAGTCTGACCAGAGAGTTCGCTTTGCTTGCCGAGGTTTTCGACTACACGCTTTCCGATGTCAGACGGCTCGGGATCAATGCCGCCAAGCGCGTTTTCGCGCCGTACGACGTACGCCAGGCTCTGGTCGCGCGCATCGCGGCGGCCGACTAAGGTCGCCGCGGTCTCGAAGTGAACATCGACAGGGCCTCCTGGCCCCCCCAGCTAGGGTTTAGCCCATGACTTCGCGTGTCCTGGCTGCAGTGGCGTGGCCGTACGCAAACGGCCCTCGCCACATCGGCCACGTCTCAGGCTTCGGGGTTCCCTCAGACATCTTCGCGCGCTATATGCGGATGAGCGGACACGACGTCTTGATGGTGTCGGGCACCGACGAGCACGGCACCCCGATCTCGGTCCAGGCCGAGCGAGAAGGGCTCAGCGAGCGACAGCTGGCGGACAAGTACAACCGCGTGATCGTGAACGATCTACGCGACCTCGGGCTGTCCTACGACCTGTTCACCCGGACCACGACGCTCAACCATTACGCAGTAGTCCAAGATCTCTTTCTGGGTTTGTATCGCAATGGCTACGTGGTGCCGCGCATCGCAATGGGTGCGGTGAGCCCGTCGACCGGACGGACCCTGCCCGACCGCTACATCGAGGGCACCTGCCCTATCTGCGGTTATCCCAGCGCGCGTGGTGATCAATGCGACAACTGCGGCAATCAGCTGGACCCGGTCGACTTGATCAATCCGGTGTCACGGATCAATGGCGAGACGCCCAAGTTCGTGGAGACCGAGCACTTCTTCCTTGATCTTCCGGCGCTCGCGGGATCGCTCGGGAAATGGTTGAGTGCCCGTACCGACTGGCGGCCCAACGTGTTGAAGTTCAGCCAGAACCTGTTGGAGGATCTCCGGCCTCGGGCGATCACTCGTGATCTTGATTGGGGTGTGCCGGTACCGCTGGACGGCTGGCGTGACCAGCCGATGAAACGGCTCTATGTCTGGTTCGATGCCGTCATCGGTTACCTCTCCGCGTCGGTGGAGTGGGCCACGCGCAGCGGAGATCCGGACGCTTGGCAGCGATGGTGGATCGATCCGGACGCGCGCAGTTACTACTTCATGGGCAAGGACAACATCGTCTTTCACACCGTGATCTGGCCCGGGATGCTGCTCGGTCACAACGGCGAGGGCGATCATGGTGGCACGGTCGGGCCACTCGGTGAGCTTCGGTTGCCGGACGAGGTCGTCTCCAGCGAGTACCTCACGATGAGCGGCTCGAAGTTCTCCACCAGCCGCGGCAAGGTGATCTACGTCGGTGACTTCTTGCGTGACTTCGGATCCGATGCCCTGCGCTACTTCATAGCCGTCGCAGGTCCGGAGACCACTGATACCGACTTCACCTGGGACGAGTTCGTGCGGCGCACCAACTTCGAGCTGGCGAACGAGTGGGGGAACCTGGTGAACCGCTCGATCTCCATGGCGTTCCGGAACAACGGAGCCGTGCCGAGTCCTGGCCCGCTCCTCGAAATTGATCATGACCTGTTGCGCACCTCGCGGGAAGCGTTCGACATTGTGGGCGCCTTGCTCGGCCGCAGCCGGTTCAAGCTTGCGATCACCGAGGCCATGCGGGTAGTCGGCGCCGCGAACAAATACATCTCAGACACAGAACCGTGGAAGCTCGCCGGCGATACGGAGCGGCGTGACACCGTGCTGCACACTGCGCTACAGGTTGTCTCGGATGCCAATACCCTGCTCACCCCGTTCCTGCCGCACGCGGCGCAGCGGATTCACGAGGCACTGGGCGGCACCGGCGTATGGGCGGCCGAACCGGAGATCCGCGAGGTGACCGAAGTGGGTGGGCCCGACTATCCGGTGATCATGGGCGACTACGTGAATGAGCTGGCACGCTGGCAATCGCGTCCGATCGTGTCAGGAACGCCGCTGCAGCGACCAACACCGCTGTTTACCAAACTCGATGAAGCTCTCGGCAAGACCGGACCTGACTGGGCTCCCATCGAACGCTGACTCAAGTCTCAGCCGCGCTGGGCAGCCGCCAGGGCGGCAGTCAGCTCTTCCGCGTTCAACGATGTGACATAACCCGGAGTGCCGGGCTGGATCCGCCAGCTCTCGGCCAGCGGACCGGCGTCAACTACGTCGAAGCCGAACCCGTCGATCAACTCGGCAACCTGGGCCTTGGCGACTAGGTCGTCGCCGGCGACGACCAGCGCCCGTCGGTTCCGAGTCCGCGGTGGTGCGCCGTCGGTCGTGATCTGGCGAGCGTAGATATGGTTGAACGCCTTTACCACGTGGGCCCCGCGCAGCCGGGCCTGCAGCAACTCCGAGCTGGTCGAGCTGTGATTATCGAGAGCCGCAATGCTGCCATCGCGCCGCGGGTAGTAGTTGTTGGTATCGATCACTACCTTGCCTACCAGGGGCTCGACAGGAACGTCGCCGATGGCTTTCAGCGGGATCGCTACGACCACAAGATCGCCAGCCGCGGCCGCCTCCTCGGTGATGCCTGCGCGAGCTCGGGAGCCCAGTTCAAACACCAGATCAGTCAACGTTTCCGGCCCTCGCGAGTTACTGATCACAACGTCGTATCCGCTGGCGATTGCCGCACGGGCAACCTGGCTCCCGATATGTCCGGCCCCGATCAGTCCTATGGTCTTGACTCCGTCAATGGTCACGTCGCCGGAAACTCGTACCGGCCCTCGGCTATTCCTCTCAGTTCGCCAGCACGACGCGGTGTCTAATACGCGTTCCCACCCGAAAGCGATAGGGCACCGGTTGGATGCCACACAGTCTTGATCTCCAGGAACGCGCGCAGTCGCCCCATGCCGGGTACGGCCGCAAAATCTGGAACGCCCTTCGGGGCATAGACCCGCTTCACGGTTTCGGCTGCGGCCTGCTCCAACCTCTTATGCAGCCCGGCATCGGCACCGGTGAGGTCGAGTGCGTTGACATCGGCGTGAGCGGCGAGATGCGGAGCCAGCTCGGAGCTCCGCCCAGTCAAGATGTTGATCACCCCAGGCGGCACATCAGAGGTCGCAACGACTTCGGCGAACGTGATCGCCACGCAGGGATCATGTTCGGCGGCTATCACGACGCAGGCGTTGCCGCCAGTGATCACCGGTGCGATCACGGATACCAAGCCGAGCAGCGGCGCACCGGGTGGCGCAAGGATCCCCACCACGCCGGTCGGCTCCGGTGCGGAGTATGAGAAGTAAGGGCTCGACACCGGATTGGAACTGCCCAGCACCGCGGCCAGCTTGTCAGTCCAGCCGGCGTAGTGCACAAGCCGGTCGATAGCCGCGTCGACCTCGGCAGTGGCGGCCTTAGACGTGGTGCCGGAACTGGTCTTGATCAGTTCGAGGAACTCGGTACGGCGGCCCTCCAGCATCTCGGCGATGCGGTAGATCACCTGGCCGCGGTTGTACGCCGTGGCTTTCGACCAGGCGGAATAACCCTTGCGGGCCGCGACGACGGCATCGCGGAGATCCTTGCGGGATGCCAGCGCCGCGTTGGCCATGAAGTTGCCCTTGCTGTCGCGGGCCTGGTACGTGCGGCCGGACTCGGAGCGCGGAAAGGCGCCGCCGACGAAGAGCTTGTAGGTCTTGGCGACCGTGAGGTGGCTCACGGCATCACCGCCTCGTCGTCGGTGTCCAGATAGGCAGCCAGACCCGCTGGTCCGCCTTCTCGGCCGAAGCCCGACTCCTTGTAGCCGCCGAAGCTGGCTGCCGGATCGAAGCGATTGAAGGTGTTGTCCCAGATCACTCCAGCCCGCAGCGCGGACGCCATGCCCATCGCTCGGGAGCCCTTTTCCGTCCACACTCCTGCCGAGAGCCCGTACGGGCTGTTGTTGGCCTTGGTGACCGCTTCATCGGGCGTCCGGAAGGTCATCGTGGTGAGCACCGGCCCGAAGATCTCCTCACGCGCGATCCGCATCGACGGAGTCGCATTCGTGAAGATCGAGGGCGAGAGGTAGAAGCCGTTCTTCGGCAGTGGGCACGAGGAGGACCAGAGATCGGCGCCCTCGGCGATACCGGCCTTCATGAGTGCTGTGATGCGGCCCAGTTGTGCCTCGGAGTTGATCGCGCCAACATCGGTGTTCTTGTCCATCGGATCGCCGACCCGCAACGTCTCGATCCGCTGCTTGAGCCGTTCGATGAACTCCTCGGCAATGGACTCTTGGACGAGCAGGCGAGATCCCGCACAGCACACTTGCCCCTGATTGAAGAAGATGCCGTTGATGATCCCCTCGACTGCCTGATCCTGGGCAGCGTCTTCGAAGACGATGTTGGCACCCTTGCCGCCGAGTTCCAAGGTGATCTTGCGCCCAGTGCCGGCAAGTTCGCGCTGGATGCGACGGCCGACGGCGGTGGAACCGGTGAACGCGACCTTGTCGATGCCAGGATGATTGACCAGTGCAGATCCCACATCGCCGGCGCCGGCGACGATATTCACCACGCCCGGCGGGAGATCCGCATCGGCGATGATTTCGGCCAATACCAAGATCGACAGTGGTGTGGTCTCGGCCGGCTTGATCACCACGGTATTGCCGGCAGCCAGCGCGGGCGCGATCTTCCAGGCCGCCATCAGCAGAGGGAAGTTCCAGGGGATGACCTGTCCGGCTACGCCGAGCGGCCGCGGTGCAGGTCCCAGACCGAGGTGCTGCAACTTGTCGGCCCAGCCCGCGTGGTAGAAGAAGTATTGCGCGGTGGCCGGGACGTCAAAGTCCCTGGTTTCCTTGATCGGCTTGCCGTTGTCCAGGGTCTCTACCACGGCGAGCTCGCGTGACCGTTCAGCAATCAAGCGCGCGATCCGGAACAGATACTTGCCGCGTTCGGCGCCGGGCATTTCTGACCAGACGTTCTCATACGCCCGCCGCGCGGCCTTGACTGCCCTGTCGATGTCGGCGGCATCGACAGTCGAGACGGTCGAAAGCCTGTTGCCGGTGCCGGGGTTGATGGTGTCGCGATCCTCGCCGCTGCCCTCTTTGAAGGCACCGTCGATGAACGGCATGTACCGATCCTTGATATCGGCAATGGCACTCGACTCAGGCGCCGCGGAGTATTCCCATTTCATGATCGAACTTCTTTCAGTCCACGGTCACATAGTCAGCGCCGGAGTAGTGGCCGTCCAGCTGCGCCCGGCGTTGCATGATCAAGTCATTGAGCACCGATGAGGCGCCGAACCGGAAGTAGTACGGATCGAGCCACTCCGGTCCGGCAACCTCGTGAACGGCAACCAAATAACGGATTGCGTCCTTTGCCGTTCGAATGCCGCCGGCGGGTTTCACCGCCCGCTGGGTTCCGGTCTCGGCCTTCCAATCTTTGACGGCCTGGAGCATCACATGGACTACAGGCAAGGTTGCAGCTGGGGAGATCTTGCCGGTCGAGGTTTTGATGAAGTCCGCGCCCGCTAGCAGTCCGAGCCACGAAGCGCGGCGGACGTTGTCATAGGTTGCCAGCTCGCCGGTTTCCAAGATCACTTTTAGTCGTGCATCACCACACGACTGCTTGATGGCGACAATCTGCTCGAACACGGTCCCGTAGCGGCCCGCCAGGAACGCGCCTCGATCGATCACCATGTCGATCTCGTCCGTACCTCCGTCGACGGCGATCTTGGTGTCGGCGAGTTTCACGTCCAGACTCGAACGACCGGCCGGAAAGGCGGTCGCGACCGACGCGACCTTGACACCGGAACCTTTCAACTCCGCTACGGCAGTCGGCACCATGTCGGGATAGACGCAGATGGCGGCAGTATGCGGAGTTTCCGGATAGTCCGGATCGGGCAGCATGGCCTTGCGCGCGAGGTTGCGCACCTTGCCTGGCGTATCGGCGCCTTCCAGCGTCGTGAGATCCACCATCGAGATCGCCAGGTCGATTGCAGCTAGCTTGGACTCGCGCTTGATCGACCGGGTCGCAAGCCCTGCGGCTCGTTGCTCGATTCCGACCGGGTCGACACCGGGAAGGCCGCGCAGGAAGCGCCGCAGGGAGGACTCGTCCGCAGTCGCATCGACGAGGTGCGCCGGCAGTGGCGCCGCGGCTCGCGGTGAAATCTCCCGCGTAGTCATAGTGGTGATCTTATGCGGGCCGAGCAGGTCGAAAGCCCACGGCTGCTGCCCTACGACAGGCGCACGGCACGTGCACGGCGTTCTCTCGCGGCGAGTCGGTAGCAGAATGTTCCAATGCAGGCAGGTCGCTCACTGATGCGTCAGGACCTCGAGCAGGCCAGGGTGACACCGGTGGAGCTGTTCTTCGACCTGGTGTTCGTCTTTGCCCTCACCCAGGTAACAGCCCTCCTGGCTGACGAGCTGAATTGGCACAGCATTCTCAACGGCGTACTCGTGATGATCTTGCTCTGGTGGGCATGGGTCGGATACGCCTGGCTGGCGAATGTATCCAGCGCCGAGGAACGACCCATCAAGCTGGTCATCCTGGTTGCGATGGCGGCGATGTTCATCCTGGCTTTGTGCATTCCGGAGGCTTTCGACGATGCCCCCGGCGGTTTGAACGGACCGGTGGTACTCGCCGTCTGCTACCTGGTCTTCCGGCTGATGCATCTCGTGATGCTCATGATCATCTCTCGGGATGACGACGGGCTGCGGGCTCAAGTGTGGCGGTTTGCGCCGAGTGTCATCGCGAGCAGCGCCATCCTGCTCGTGGCGTCGCAGTTCGAGGGGTGGCTGCAGACCGGCCTGTGGGTGGCCGCACTGGTGGCCGATTATGTGGGGACCGCCTTGGCTGGCTTCTCGGGATGGCGGCTGCCGTCCCCTGGGCATTTCTCCGAGAGACACGGACTGATCATTATCGTCGCGCTCGGCGAGTCGATCGTGGCGATTGGTGTGGGCGTAGCCAAGGAACCGATATCGGCGGTCATTGTCGCTGCATCCATACTCGGCCTGCTGTTGTCATCGGCGCTGTGGTGGGCCTACTTCGACGTGAGCGCATTGCTGGGCGAGCACGCTCTGGCAACCGAACCTATCGAGACGCGGGCGCGACTCGCTCGCAACGCCTATTCCTATGCGCACATGCCGCTGATGCTTGGCATCGTCTTAGTGGCGCTGGGGTTGAAGGAGGTGCTGCTGTACGTCAGCGACAGCAGTCACCACACACTCGCCGATCCGCTGCCCGATGTGGCGCTCGCAGCACTTGTCGGCGGGGTTGCGATCTATCTGCTTGGCCATGTGCTCTTCAAGTGGCTCACGGTGCGCCAGGTGTCAGTCGTCCGCTTGGCGGCTGCGGGCGTCTTGGTGGCGGCGACTCCATTGATCGCGGGACTGCCGGCGCTCGCGCAGTTGGCAATCGTGGCTTTCGTCGTCGCCGGTGCTGTGCTGGTCGAGTCACTGGTCTTCGCCGAGTCCCGGCGTCAGGTTCGGGCCGAACTGGCCCATCACTGAGCTTGCTTAGCTGAAGGCGGTCTCTCCTGTCAGCGCCTGACCGATGACCAGCTGGTGGACTTCGGAGGTGCCCTCGTAGGTCAGCACCGACTCGAGGTTGTTGGCATGGCGGAGCACCGGATACTCCAACGTGATGCCATTGGCGCCGAGGATGGTCCGGCACTCCCGGGCGATGCTCAGCGCTTCCCGCACGTTGTTGAGCTTGCCAAGACTGACCTGCTCCGGCTTAAGTCGATGATCATCCTTGAGCCGCCCAAGATGCAGCGCGAGCAGGAAGCCCTTCTGTAGCTCCAATGTCATGTCCGCGAGCTTGGCCTGGGTTAGCTGGAAAGAGGCAAGCGGGCGGTCGAACACCTCGCGCGAGATGGCGTAGTCGATCGCAGTCTCCAGACAGTCTCGGGCCGCGCCGAGAGCACCGAAGACGATGCCAAATCGTGCTTCATTGAGGCAGGAGAGCGGCCCCCGCAAGCCGGTCACCTCGGGAAGAACAGAATCGTCAGGTAGGTGAACGTCCTCGAGCACCAGTTCCGAGGTGATGGAGGCCCGCAGCGACAACTTCTTGGTGACCTTGGGAGCCGAGAAACCCGGCGTATCGGTCGGCACGACGAAGCCCCTAATCCCTTCATCGGTTTGAGCCCAGACAATGGCCACATCGGCGACCGATCCGTTGGTGATCCACATCTTGGTTCCGTTGATCACCCATTCATCCCCGTCCCGCTTGGCACGGGTGCGCATGGCAGCCGGGTTGGATCCGAAGTCCGGCTCGGTCAACCCGAAGCAGCCGATAGCCTCACCCGTTGCCATCCGGGGCAGCCAGGTCGACTTCTGCTCTTCGCTACCGAACTTCCAGATCGCGAACATGGCAAGGGATCCCTGGACTGACACCATGCTGCGTACGCCAGAATCGCCTGCCTCGAGCTCTAGGCAGGCTAGTCCGTAGGACACCGCATTGACCCCGGCGCAGCCGTATCCCTGCAGGTGCATGCCGAGCAGTCCAAGATCGCCGGCCTCGCGCATCAGGCCAAGATCGAGATCGCCGCGCTCGTACCAGTCGGCGATGTTGGGCTTGACCCGCTCTGCCACGAATTCCCGAACTGTCGCCTGGATGTCGCGTTCTTCCTCGGTCAGCAGATGATCAACGTCAAGCAACTCGAGTGGTCCGGTCCGCCTCATCATTCTCCTATCTCAGCAAGCGTGAGCGCTGCTTTTTCGATCTCGTCTTCGCCCAGTAATACATGTTGTGCCGCTGTGCCCAACGGCACGAAGCTGTCTTGACTGGCGACCCGCTGGATCGAGCCGGTGAAACCGTTCTCAACCAGTGCAGTGACGACTCCCTCACCGACGCCGCCGCCGTGTCTGGTCTCATCGACCACCAACACTCGACCAGTCGATCGAGCTGCGGCCAGCATGTCCTCGACTGGAAGTGGGGCGAGCCAGCGCAAGTCCACCACCTGGGCGGCGATTCCAACGGCAGCGAGTCGGCGCGCAACCCGGAGGCTCATCGGCACCCCGTTGCCGAAGCTGATCATGGTCAGTTCTGCTGGTCCGGCGCCGTAGCTCCGTGCTTTACCGAGCGGGACGTGCTCATCATGGTCAACGGCCAGCCATGCTTGATCGCCCGGCTCGTAAAGGTCCCGCCGGTGGTAGAGCGCAATCGGTTCCAGATAGACCGACATTGTTGCGTCGGACAGGGCAGCGGCAACGCAGGTCCGCAGCATTGCTGCGGCATCGTCAGGTCGTGCTGGGCAGGCGAGCACGAGCCCGGGAATGTCCCGCAGGGCCGCCACAGCATTGTCATTATGGAAGTGGCCGCCGAAACCCTTTTGGTAGCCAAGCCCCGCGATCCGGACCACCATCGGGTTCCTGAAGCGACCGCGGGAGAAGAACGGCAGGGTAGCACCCTCACCGCGCAATTGATCTTCGGCGTTATGCAGGTAGGCCAGATACTGCACCTCGGGGATGGGGATCAACCCGGCGAGCCCGGCGCCCAACCCAAGACCGAGAATGGACTGCTCGTCGAGCAGCGTGTCGAAGACCCGAGCAGCGCCGTGCTTGCGGGCCAGGCGCGCGGTGACGCCGTAGACGCCGCCTTTCACGCCGACGTCCTCCCCGAAAACGATCACCCGTCGCTCAGCCGCAAGCATTTCGCCCAACGTGGCATTGATCGACTCCGCGAGGGTACGAGGTTTGGGTTGATCATCAATCTCAGCTCGTGCGCGTAGGGCTCGAACTGTTTCAGCGACTCGGGCTGGGTTGCGAGGCGCGATGGGCGCCATCACCTCTGCCGCCGACCTGAGACGGGGCTTCTCCTTGAGTCGTTCCGTCTCGGCATCGATTGCGAGCCGGATGGCTTCGTAGCGCTCCAGAATGTCGGCTACGGTGGCCCCGGCCGCTCGCAGACACGATGCGGTGGCCAGCAACGGGTCGCGCGCATAATCCGCCTCGATCGCCCGCGGCTTGCGGTAGCTGATCTCGGCATCGCTGCCGGCGTGGCCTCCGAAGCGTACGGTGCGGAGATGCAGGAAGACAGGCTGTCGCCGGTCGCGTACGAGGTCGACGGCGGCAACGATCGCCGGCCATGCCGTCGCAGGATCAGAGCCATCCGCGTACGCGTAGGCCAGTCCTGGCCTGGATCCGTACGCCGCCTCGATCCAGCCGGGCGGTGTTGGCACCGAGATGCCGAGGCCGTTGTCCTCGCAGACGAGGAGTATCGGAACGGGTAGACCGCGGAAGGCGGTAGCGAGGGCGGTGTTGATGGCGCCGGCGGCGGTTGAGTGATTGGCCGATGCATCTCCAAATGAACACGCCACCACTGCATCCTCAGGCCACTCGCAGTCGACCCTGAGCCGGTGCGCGCGATGCAGTGCGATCGCCAGCCCGACGGCCCTCGGCAGATGCGATGCGATCGTCGACGTCTGCGGGATCACGGCCAGGTCGGGATGCCCGAACACCTTGTGGCGGCCGCCGGCGATGGGCTCGTCAGCAAGGCCCATGAGCCCCTGCAATATGTCACGGATCGGCGTAGATCCAGATACCTGTTGGGCTCTGGCGACATAGAAGCCACCGGAGCGATAGTGCAGCAGGGCCGGATCGGTGGCGCGCAGGGCGGTGGCCACCATGGCGTTGCTCTCGTGCCCCGCCGAGCCGATCGTGTAAAACCCGCGGCCTTCCTGCTGCAACTCCCGGGCCACAAAGTCCAGATGCCGACTCGTGGCCTGCGCCTCGAAGAGCCTCCACCACCACGACGTATCAGCGCCGCGAAGGGCGCTGGCCTCCTGAGACGCTGACAAGCCAGCGGTCAGGGAGTCGCGGAAGTGACGGTCCAGCGGGTTCATCAATGGGGGTTAGAGGCGGAAGGTGGTATCCGGAGTCAGTTCGACGATGTCCATCTGCGCCTTTTGGAGCCGGCCAGAGTAGTCCCAGTTCACCGCTTGCCAGCGGGTGAACTGGTCCAGCACCCAGACCCCTGACTGCCGGGATCCGTTGCCCGACTTGCCGTTACCCCCGAACGGCAGATGGGCCTCGGCCCCCGAGGTCGAGTTGTTGATCGACACCATGCCGGCGCTGATCTTGTCGCGGAACGTGAAAGCGTCCTTGGGATCGGTGGTGTAGATGGAGGAGGAAAGTCCGTAACCCGGTGCATTCGCCAACTCGATCGCCTCGGTAAGCGACTGATACGTCGTCACGCCGACGATGGGGCCGAAGGTCTCCTCCATGAAGATTCTGTCACCGGGGCGTACTCCATCGACCACGACGGGGTGGTAGTACAGGCCGCTGCCCAGGTCACCCACGAAGCCCTCACGCGGGTTGTCCGCGGTGATTCTTCCGTACGCCCCCTGGACAGCGTGGTGTGCTTGAATCCAGCCCAGGAACTCCTCATATCGCTCCGCGAATTTCGCGTCCATCATCGGGCCCATCAGCACATCCTGGGCCGGATCGCCAACCCGTGCGCTGGCCACGGCCCTATTCAGCCGCGCCAGGAACTCATCATGAATCGACTCGTGCACGATGATCGTGCCCAGCGAAGTGCAGCGCTGCCCCGCAGTGCCGAAACCGGAGAAGAGAGCTCCCTCAACGGCAAGATCAAGATCTGCACTCGGGGTGACGACAAGCGGATTCTTTCCGCCCAGCTCCAGGCAGGCGGTCTGCAAGTAGCGGCCAGTGAGCCCGCCGATCTCTCGACCGACTGCCGATGAGCCGGTGAAGCCGACCTTGTCGATCAATCCCGCTTCCAGCGCTTGCTCGAGCCCAGAGAAGGTCGCAGCCCCATCGGCATGCACGACATTGAAGACGCCGTCGGGCAGCCCGCCGCCTCGAATGAAAAGCTCGTGGAATGCTGCGCTGCTGACGGCGGAGTATTCAGCGGGCTTCCAGACGATGGTGTTTCCGGCCAGTAGTGCGGGCACGATGTACCACGCCGGTACCGCGACCGGGAAGTTGCCGGCGGTGATCACCGCGACTGTTCCGACCGGACGCCGGAAAGTGAACAGCTGCTTGTCCGGCATCTCGCTGGGCACTGTCTGCCCATAGAGCCGCCGGCCCTCACCGAGGAAGAAGTCGCAGGTGTCGATGATCTCGCGCACCTCGCCGAGCGCCTCGGCGTACGGCTTGCCGATCTCTGCGGTGACCAGTCGCGCCAGCGCCTCGGCGTTGTCCTCGATCAGTCGGCCGACGTGGGCGATGGAACGACCCCGGATCGGCGCCGGTATGGAGGCCCACGCTTCCTGGGCCTTCTTTGCTGACTCGGCGGCCCTGACGACGGTGGAGGCATCCCCGAAGGACACCTCCCCGACCACCTCGTCGAGCCGGGCCGGATTTGTGCTCGGCAGCGTACGGCCACCAGGCACCGGCGCGCCATCGATCACCGATGTCACTAGCCCGCCACGAACTGGCGAGCGCGACGTGGTTTCTTTCACGTGTACTGCAGCTCCTTGCTGGCGACGCGTACGACGGAGCGAGAGGTGGCTCCGACTGCCTCGTCAATCTCATCCTGACTCACCGACAAAGCCGGGCGGAAGCGAATCGAACGCTCACCGCAGGGCAACACGATGAGGTGCTCGACGGTCCTCAGGTCGTTGACGACGTCGTCGCGCTCCTCGCCGGTCTTGAGGTCGAAGGCCACGAACAAGCCGCGACCACGGACGTTGCTGATCAACCCCGACTCGTCGCGCAGCGTCTCGAGTCCGGCAACGAGTCGCTGACCTTTCGGCCCAGCCTGTTCGATCAGGCCCGCGGCCTCGATGATCTCCAAGGAGCGACGCGAGCGGACCATGTCGACCAGCCCGCCACCCCAAGTTGAGTTGATCCGTCCGGACACCGCGAAGACGTTGTCCGGCACCTCGTCGACTCGGCCGCCGGCCATGATGCCGCCGACTTGCGCCTTCTTGGAGAACGCCACGATGTCGGGCTGGATGCCCAACTGCTGGTACGCCCACGCTGTTCCTGTGGTGCCAACCCCGGTCTGTACCTCGTCCAAGATGAACAGCGCGTCGTTGGCATGGACGAGCTGCAGCATCGCTTGCAGGAACTCCGGGCGCATGTGGTTGTCGCCGCCCTCGCCTTGAATCGGCTCCGCAATGAATGCAGCGATGTCGTGAGGGTGCTCGGCGAAGGCGCGCTCAGCTTGGCGCAAGGCGTGCTCCTCGGCAGCGATCACCTCGCCGAGATGATCATCTAGCGGGTGAGTGATCGCGGGCACGTCGATTCTCGGCCAGTTGAATTTCGGGAACCGATCAGTCTTGTGCAGTTCGGTGTTGGTGAGCGACAGGGTGTAGCCGCTGCGGCCGTGGAAGGCACGGGTCAGATGCATGATCTGAGTGCCCAGGTTGCGGTCGCGCCCAGCCGCCTCGTTCTTCTGGCTCTTCCAGTCGAACGCGACCTTGAGCGCGTTCTCAACTGCCAGCGCCCCGCCCTCGATGAAGAACAAGTGGGGCAAGGCGGGATCGCCCAGCACACGGACGAAAGTTTCGACAAACTCCGCATAAGCGGTGCTGTACATGTCAGGGTTGGCCGGCTTGTTGGCAGCGATCTCGGCCAGCTCTGCCATGAAAATCGGATCGTCGGCAATGCCGGGCGGGTTGACGCCCAGCGGAGCCGAGGCAAAGAACGTGTACATGTCGAGATAGCGCTCGCCGGTGCGGGCATCGACCAGCCGACTACCTCGGCTGCGATGCAGATCCAGAACCAGCTTCATGCCATCGGTCAGCACATGTCGTGACAGCACATCGTGCACCTCATACGGTTCGAGATGCGTCAGTTCGGCCAATGGAGACTCCTTCCCCGAGCAAAAAAAATCCATGTGACCCCCGCACAGGTGCCTTAGATTCTACCGCAGATATAGCCATTTGCACCAATATGCCGACAGGCTCTCTGCAGGGTGCGATGCCACCAGACGGGAGATTTCCTGCCTGAGCCCTGAAAACGCATCACGATCGCGTCCGAGAAACGGCACTTCGAGCCGTTTAGCGTCACTCGTGATGCAAATTCAGGGGCCTCAAGGGCTCTCCGATGCTGCGATCCCCAGGATTGCCGACATCTCGGATCGGATTACAGCGAGTGTCGATCGCGTGGCGGCCCGTGCGGCGCCGAGGCCGGCACCCCCTGGCGCAGGCCGACGTGCCTCGAGATAGCACTTGAGCTTCGGCTCGGTACCCGACGGCCGTACCACGACCTTGATGGTTTCGCCGTTCATCAACACAGCATCGGTAGCTGGGAGCATGTCGTTGCCGTGGGCGAGATCGACGACCGACGTCTGCTGCCCGCCGAGCAGCTTCGGCGGGTTCGCGCGAAGCCGAGCCATGGCTGCGGCAATGATCTCGATATGTTCCACCCGTAGTGACATCTGATCCGTCTCGTAGACCCCGTAGCGGCGAGCGATCTCGTCCAGCCGGTCCGCAATGGTGCGGCCCTCTGCTTTGAGGCCGGCAGCGAGTATCAGCAGTCGCGCGAGCGCTGAGATCCCGTCTTTGTCAGGTACGGCTTCGGGGTCAACGCAGTAGCCGATGGCCTCTTCATAGCCGTACGCCAGCCCGGGTACCCGACCGATCCATTTGAAACCGGTGAGGGTATAGGCGAATGGCTGATCGTGCGCCGCCGCCATTGCCGCGAGCATAGAGCTCGAGACGATCGAGCAGGCGTAGGTGCCGCGGACGCCTCGTCGTAACGCGTCGTCGCCCAAGAGTGCGCCGAGCTCATCACCGCGCAACATTCGCCACTGTCCATTGATGACGACAGCGGCGGCTAGGCGGTCGGCATCAGGATCGTTAGCAATCACCAGGTCTGCGCTGATGCGTTGGGCCAGTTTGACGGCCAAATCAATGGCGCCCGGTTCCTCTGGATTGGGGAACGCAACCGTCGGGAACTTCGGATCCGGCTCGGCCTGCTCGGTGACGACATTGCCTGCCGGAAATCCGCACGCCTCGACAACCCGTTCGACAAGTGATCCGCCGACCCCATGCAGCGGTGTGTAGACCCAGCGCAGTTGGCGTGGCGCATCGCTCGGCACCCAAGCGGCGATGCGATCGATGTAAGCGTCGACCAAGGCAAGGTCCAGAACGGCGTAGGAGCGTGAGCGAGGTATGCCGGCCAGGCTGTGCTTGGCGACCTCATCGATGCGGGAGGAGATTTCCATGTCGGCGGGCGGCACGATCTGCGAGCCATCGCCGAGGTAGACCTTGTAGCCGTTGTCTTGAGGCGGATTGTGCGAGGCGGTGACAACGACTCCGGCTACGCAACCGAGATGGCGGATGCCGAAGGCAACCACCGGTGTGGGTAGCGGACCTGGTGTGATCATGGCCTCGAAGCCGGCAGCAGCCATGATCTCAGCGGTATCTCGGGCGAAGATGTCGGAGTTGCGTCGGGCATCGAAACCGATGATCACCTTGCCGCCGGCCAAACCATGATCAAGAAGATAGGTGGCCAGTGCTGCTGCAGCCTGGCCGACGATCACGCGATTCATGCGATTGGGTCCTGGACCTAGTTGACCTCGAAGTCCGGCCGTGCCGAACTGGAGCCGTCCAGCGAACGCATCGACGAGCTCTGCTATCGCTGGCCCGTCGCCAGCCTCAGCTGCGGTCAAGAGATCGTGCAGTTGCTGCCGGGTCTGCGGATCCGGGTCTTGGGCGGTCCAGCTGGCGATTGCGGGCCCAAGGTCACTGGGACACGCCGGCGCGCGTGAGGTCACAGTCCCGCCGCGATTCCTGCGAGTAGCTGCCGTAGACGCGGTGCGGCTTCCCGCCCGGCCTCCAGGACCTCCTCATGGCTGAGCGGGTCCGGTGAGATGCCTGCTGCCAAGTTCGTGACGAGGGAGATGCCAAGCACCTCTGCGCCCAGCTCTCTCGCAGCGATGGTTTCGAGCGTCGTGGACATGCCGACAAGATCGCCGCCGAGCGCCCCAGCCATTCGCACCTCCGCTGGAGTCTCGAACTGCGGGCCGCCGAACTGTACATAGACACCCTCTGGCAATCCGGGATCGACCGACCGGGCAAGATCACGAAGCCGCCGCGAGTAGGCCGTGGAGAGGTCGATGAAGCGCGCGCCGACCAA
>Ga0075421_100000396_pt1 | contig 44874 bp, 48 predicted proteins | sample SoiMetdeltSBSDD5_FD_75292 | JGI IMG/M metagenome (GOLD analysis project Ga0075421, IMG submission 75292) | Bulk soil microbial communities from a Populus tree surrounding site in Tennessee, USA - Soil MetaG P. deltoides SBSDD5 | ecosystem: Environmental > Terrestrial > Soil > Tree plantation... | reverse complement strand
ACCTCGGCGTCGAACTCGCGCTGATAGGCATCCTCGAGATAGAGGCGTATGGTCATCGGGTGAGCCGGATCGCAGTATAGGCAACCCCTGAGCGAGGAGCCATCGCATGTACGTTCCGAAGTCGTTCGAGGCGCCCGACGATGCCTGGTGCCATGCCCTGATCGCGCGGGAGAGCTTCGCCCTGCTCGTCTCCACCGGCGACGACGGCGCGCCCTTCGCCACGCACGTGCCGCTGCTCCTGGACGCCGACCGGGGCACCTACGGCACCCTGGTGGGGCACGTCGCGCGGGCCAATCCGCACGCGCGCCTGCTCGGCGCGGGCGCGGCCACGCTCGCGGTGTTCCAGGGACCGCACGCCTATGTCTCGCCCGGCTGGTATCGCGTCCATCCGAGCGTGCCCACGTGGAACTACGTCGCCGTGCACGCGTATGGGCGGCCCATCGTCATCGAGGCGCCGGATCGCGTACGGGCGCTGCTCGCCCGGCTGGTAGGGACCTACGAGGCGGCACGTTCCGCGCCCTGGCGCTTCGAGTCGCTGGCCGCCGACTACGTGGACGGGATGATGCGCGGCATCGTCGCCTTCGAGCTGCCCATCGAGCGGCTGGAGGGCAAGGCCAAGCTCAGCCAGAACCGCGGCGCCGAGGACCGCGCGGGCGCGATACAGGGGCTCGAAGCCACCGGCGATGCGCTCGCGCGGGCCACGGCTGAGCTCATGCGCGCGGCGGACGGACGCTAGCGGCCCGGCGTCGTCCTCAAGCGGCGGCGAGGCGGCGCCGCACCTCGGGCAGAACGCGGGTGCCGAGGAGCTCGATGCCGGCGAGCACGTCCCGCTGCGGCATGCCGGGCCAGCTCACCCGCATGGTGGCGTGCGTCGCGCCGGCCTTGGCCTGCGCGAGCAGGGCCTCGGTGACCTGCTCGGGCGAGCCCAGCGCGAAACGGTTGCGGGCGAGCCGGCGCAGCTGCTCCTCCGGCCCCGCGCCGGGGTCGAGGGTGATCCCGGGAATCCCCCAGGAGAGATACGCCGCGTACTTGTCCAGCAAGTACGGGGCGGCGCGCCGGACGGCGGTGTCCTCGTCGGGCGCGCAGACGACCTCGAGGAGACGGCAGAGATGCGCGCTCGGCGGCAGCCCGGCGGCGGCGCGCGCGGCCGCGAACGCGCCCGCCTGCGCCGCGAACTCGGTGATGGTGGGAACGGGAACGACGAGCCAGCCGTCGGCGATACGCGCCGCCCGCGCGATGCCCGCCGCGACCTGCGAGCCCACCAGGATGGGTGGCCGCGGGCGCTGCAGGGGCCGGGGCCGGATCGTGACCGCGTCGAGCGTCCAGTGACGGCCGCGATGGCTCACGGCGTCCTCGGTCCAGAGGCGGCGAATGATCTCCACGCCCTCGGTGAGTCGGCTCACCCGCTCCGCCATGGGCACGCCGAAGATGGCGAACTCCTCCGTCCGATAGCCGAGCCCGACGCCAAGCGTGAATCGGCCGCCCGTTGCCACGTCGAGGAAGGCGCCCACCTCGGCGATCTCCACCGGGTTGTGGAGCGGCAGCAGCACGAGGTTGGTGCCGATGGCGAGGCCCTCGGCCTCGGCGGCGAGCCGCTGGAGCATGGGCAGCAGCGGAAAGTAGTGAAAGCCCGGCGTCGCATGATGCTCGCCCCCCCAGAGCGAGTCGAAGCCCAGCGCGCGGATGAGGCGCACCTGCTCGACGGCTTCGGCGAAGCGGCGCGCGGGATCGTCGCCGGCGGGATGCTGCGCGTTGAGATAAATGCCGAGCTTCATGGGCCCTCCCCGTGACCGCCATGGTATGCGATCATGACCGGCGATGGACACTCAGCAACAGAAGGCGGCGGCGTTCCGCGCGCTCCACGCGCGGCCGGGCGCCTTCATCATTCCCAATCCGTGGGACGCCGGCACCGCCCGGCTCCTCGCGAGCCTCGGCTTCGAGGCCCTCGCCACCACCAGCCTCGGCTTCGCCAACACGCTCGGGCGCGCCGACGGGACGAACGCGGTGAGCCGTGACGAGGTGCTCGCCAACTGCCGCGTCATCGCGGGCGCGACAGATCTCCCCGTCAACGCGGATCTCGAGAACGGGTACGCGCACGAGCCGCGCGCCGCCGCCGAGATGATCCGCCTCGCCGCCGAGGCGGGCGTGGTGGGGGGCTCCATCGAGGACGCGACGGGCGAGGCCGCCCGGCCAATCTACGACTTCGCGCAGGCGGTGGAGCGCGTGCACGCGGCGGTGGAGGTGGCGCGCGCGCTGCCCGTCCCCTTCGTGTTCACCGCGCGTGCGGAGAACATGATTCACGGCCGGCTCGACCTCGACGACACGATCCGCCGGCTGCAGGCCTTCGAGAAGGCGGGCGCCGACGTGCTCTACGCGCCGGGTCTGCGCGACCTCGAGACCATTCGGACCGTGGTGCGGTCGGTCGGCAAGCCCGTGAACGTGGTGATGACCCACGGCGATCCGAGCCTCACCCTCGCCGACCTCGCCGGCGCCGGCGTCAAGCGCATCAGCGTGGGCGGCTCGCTCTCGCGCCTGGCCCTCGCCGCCTTCCTTCGCGGGGCGCGCGAGATGCGCGACGAGGGCGGCTTCACGTGGATGCGCGACACGGTCACCGGCCGGGAGCTGAAAGACGTCTTCAACCGCTGGCGCTGACGCACGAGCGGCGGCGCCCGGGGCTAGCGCGGCTTGACGAGGGCGGCCCGCACGTTCTCCACTTGCTGCGGAAAGGGGACGCCGCCGCGCGCCGTCATCGGCGTCTGCTCGGCGAGCCCGGTGTGCAGCTCGACGAACACCGGCCCCTCCGCGGTGAGGAGCTCGGGGAGGCGCCGCTTGAGCTCGTCGAGGTCGTCGATCATCGTCACGAGGCGATAGCCCGCCCCGCGCGCCATCATCACGAAGTCCACGCTGAGCCCGCCCGGGATGCCCTGCGCGCCCGAGGTGTGATAGACGCCGTTCTTGAAGAGGAGATGCACGAAGTTCCGCGGGGCCGCGCCCGCATTGGTGGCGAGCGAGCCCAGCTGCATGAGCAGCGACCCGTCGCCGTCGAGCACGATCACCCGCCGGTCGGGGCGAGCGAGAGCGAGACCCAGCCCCATGGACGAGGCGCCGCCCATGAAGCCCACGCACCCCACCGAGAGATCGTCGGGGGCGATGGTGCGCCAGGCGGGCGCGGTGGTCATGGTGGGCACGCAGATGGCGCTGCCCCGCGCGGCCGCGATGACGCGAAGGACGTCTTCGGGCTTCATGGGCTTCTTGTCCATCAGCTCGTCTCCAGTCCGACGAGCACGGCGGCGGGCCCGCGGCGCGCGCGGCTGAGCCGGTAGTACTCGGGGATGAGGTGGACGTCGTTGGGCCCTTCCAGCCGGGCATGGGGGACGCCGAAGGTGTCCAGCAGGGGCTCGCAGTAGCGAACCATCGAGTGCCGCGATTCGCGCGGATCCTTGTCCTTCTCGCGACTGAGGAGCCCGATCATGTAGAACATCGGCACGCGGCCGTCCATGGCGACGCCCCGCATGGTGTTCACGGAGGCGTAGAGCCCCGCGTGCTGGATCATCAGCACCACCGGCTCGCCTCCCATGTAGAGCCCCGCCGCGATGGCGGTGGCCTCGTCCTCGGTGGCGCAGGTGACGACCCGGATGGACTCTTCCTTGTCCAGGGCGGCGAGCACCGTCTTCTGGTGCGTGTCCGGCACGCTCAGGATCCAGCCCAGGTGGCTGTGGAGCGGCGGCTCGCCGACCTCCTTGGCGTGGGTCGCGCGGGCTTCGCGAAAGAGATCCTTCAGGGTGTCGATGACGAGCGTCGCGGGTATGGATTCGGCCATTGCGCCTCCCTCGGGGGTGTGAACCGCCCCAATATATACCATGGCTTACGAGGCAGGGCTGGTCGTACCGCAGTGGCCGCTGCTATACTCGCATCAGGTTCACAAGCGAGGGGGCACGCATCGCATGGGTCGGCCGGGCATCCGGGAGCTGGTGGGGCGGGCGATGATCGAGAAGGAGTTCCTCGCCGAGCTCGTGCGCGACCCCGACACCGTGCTCGCCCGGTTCGAGCTCGACGACGACGAGCGCACGGCCGTGATGCAGGCGGTCGGCCGCTGCGGCGCCACCGCCACCCCCACCGAGCGCGCGCAGGCGTTCCAGAGCATCCTGATGAAGCGCTGGTCCACGTGAGCCACCGCCCGCCTCGCTGACCGGCTCAACCAGGTTCCTCCCGCGTGGCCAAGTCGGCTGACTTCAAGTTCCTCCGCGAAGTCCTGCTCTTCAAGGACATCGCGGAGGAGGAAGAGGCGGCGGTCTGGGCGCGCCTCCAGGAGCGGCACCTGCGTCGCGGCGAGGTGCTCTTCCGCGAGGGCGACGGGGGCAAGGAGCTCTTCTTCATCCGGTCGGGGACGGTGGTCGTCTCCAAGCACGTCAAGGGGCGCGTCGAGCAGGTGATCGCCCGGCTGGGCCCGGGCGCCTTCTTCGGCGAGATGAGCCTCTTCGACGACCAGCCCCGCTCGGCCACCATCCAGGCGGAAACCGACATCGTGATGTACGGCCTCGATCGCGAAAACCTCGACCACCTGATCGAGCGCAACCCGCGCGCCGCCACCGCCTTCTTCTCTCAGGTCATCCTCGTCCTCGTCCAGCGGCTCCGCGACTCGACGGATCTGGTGGCCGAGGTGACGCGCTGGGGTCTCGAGGCGACCGGGCTCGACGTCGAGCGGCCGGCCACGGGCGGTCATTGAGCACCACCCGGGCCAAGATCGAGCTGCTCGTCCGCTCGGAGGCGGGCGACGACTTCCGGGTCACCAAGGTCGAGTCCAGCCTAGCCTACCGGCAGGCGCGGCCGCAGCGCATCCCCGAGAGTCAGTACGAGGTGGCCGCTCTCCGCTCCAACGTGCGGCGCAGCACCACCTACGTGGTCAAGAACCGCCTGACCGAGAAGTATATCGAGCTCACCGAGGCGGAGAAGTTCCTGTGGGACCAGATGAACGGGCGCACATCGGTGGAGGAGCTGGGGGTCGCCTACGTGCTGAAGTTCGGCGCGTTCGATTTCGACATCATCCACACCCTCATCGACAAGCTCCAGCGCGCCGAGCTCCTGACCATGCGGCCCGTCTCCCGCCTGCGCGAAGTCCTCGCGCGGAACCGCCGCAATCCGGCGGCGCGGGCGGCGGAAGCGACTCTCAAGGCGCTCGAAAAGCTGACGGTGGGGAGCCGTTCCGCCCATGACGCGTTCGCGCGCGTGTACCGGAACGGCGCCTTTCTCATCTTCTCCCCGGTCGGAGTCGGCCTGCTCCTGGTGGCGACCGTGCTGGGCGTGATCGGAGCTCGGGCGATCTGGAACGACAGCAGCGACCTCTACGCGGGCTTCGGCGCGCACCCGGTGACGGCGCTCATTCTCGTGAAGCTCTTCTTCTTCCTCACGCTCATCAGTCACCAGATGCTCCACGCCCTCGCCCTCGTGCACTACGGACGTCGCGTGAAGGAGTTCGGCTTCACCATGCTGCACGGCTTCCTGCCGACCTTCTACGCCGACGTCACCGACGTCTTCATGGGCAGCCGCCGCGCACGGATCGTGGCGGGCATCTCGGGGCCGCTCGTTCATCTTTTCCTCGGCAGCCTTTACATCTACCTGGCGAGCGAGTCCGGCCCGGGACTGCTCAAGTCGTTCCTCGTCGCGTCCGCCATCATCCAGTCGCAGTCGCTGTTCTTCAGTCTCTACCCCTTCTGCTTCCTCGAGATGGACGGCTATCACGTCCTCGTGGACTGGCTCGGCCTGCCCCGCCTCAAGAGCGAGTCGGTCAGCTTCGTCCGGCACACGCTCTGGCAGCGGCTCCGCGCGGGCGTGCGCCTCTCGCGGGAAGAGGCGGTGTTCGTGGGGTACGTGGTCCTCTCGACGGTGTCCATCGCGGCGTTCGTCGGGCTCAACGTCTGGTTCCTCGTGCACACGGCGTAGCGGCGGCGCGGGCGAGGTCCGGCGCAGTCGGACGGACGGGCGGGCGCAGCGGGGCCGGGCGCGGGGGGCATGTCCGCTTTGCTCAGTGAAGCATTCGTCGCGGACATGCCCCCCGCGCCCGGCCCCGCTGCGCCCGCCCTTGCGGTCATGCTGCGTGTGCCTGGGTGCGAGCCGGTGAAGACGCGGCTGCACGCTTCACTTGGACGGGATGCGGCGACTCTTTTCTACCGGTGCTTGCTGCTGGACACGCTTGGTGTCGCAGCGCGCGTGCCTGGTGTGGTGCCGGTAGCTGCGTATTCGCCGGCGGGGGCGGGGCGGGCGATGGCGGGGCTGGCCCCGGCCGGGATGCGTTGCGTGGCTCAGCGGGGCGGCGATCTGGGCGCGCGCATGGCAAACCTGGTCGCCGATCTCCTTGCTGCCGGCTACCCCGCCGCAGTCATCGTGGGGAGTGATTTGCCGACGGTGCCGGTTGGGCATCTCGCGGAGGCGGCCCGGTGCCTTGCCGAGGGCGCAGCCGATCTCGTGCTTGGTCCGGCCGAGGACGGCGGCTACTACCTGATCGGCCTCCGCCGACCCGCGCCGGCGCTGTTTTCGGACGTCGCCTGGGGCACCGCCGCCGTGTTCGAGGTGACCTTAGCCCGCGCTCGCGCGCTGGGTCTTCGTGTGCATCTCCTGCCGCCGTGGCACGACGTGGACACCGCGGAGGACCTCGCGCGGCTCCGCCGCGATCTGGCGGACGCCGGCGCCGACAGGACCGGCGCGTGGCGGACACGGCGCTGGCTGGAGGCGTTCGCCCCTCACCCGAACCCTCTCCCCTGAGGGGAGAGGGCAGGGTGAGGGGCTAGCCGGCGCCGCGCGCGAGGAGACTGAGGAGCCGGCCCACCGCCTCGCCGAGGGGTGGCGGCTCCGCGGACTGGCTCGCCTCCCAGAGACGTTGCTGCTCGTCGGCGGGAAGCGCCTCCAGCCGGGCCTGCGCGCGGCGGCGGAGCTCCGGAGCGAGGAGACGCGCCACCTCGAGGGCCAGCGTGCCCGCGCGCTCGCCGCGCGCCGGCGCGCCTTCGGCCTCGCGGATCCACTCGAGGCCCACATCGAGGAGCTGACGTCGCACGCGCGCGACATCGCCGTCGATCCGGAGCAGGTCGCCGGGCACGGGGCCCCACTCCAGAGCGAGCTCGTCGAGCGCGGCCCCGATGGCGGGGCCGAGGACGGGCGCGCTTTCCCGCGCGATCAGCGCGCCGAGGGCGGGACGCCACACCGGGGGCAGGGGAACGGGAGCGCGGGAATCGGCCTTGGGCTCGACCCGACGCACCACCTCGCCATCCGACGCGAGGACGAGCCGCTCCTCGATCGCGCGCCCGAGGGCCCATAGGACGCAGACCCGGTGGCCGTCCCCCGGGGGCCCGGGCGCGCGGATCAGGCGCGGCTCGCGCCGGCCGACGCTCTGCCAGTCGGGCCGGTAGTACGGCGCCCCGTCGAGGACGACCTTGTCGATCTCCTGGCGGAGCTGCACGCAGACGTCCGTCGCCACCCAGTGGCGCTCGTGCGGGGCGGGGAGCCAGTTCAGCTCGTCGCCCGCGAGAAACGGCTCGAGCGGCGCCGGCGCGGCGGCGGGATCGTGGCGAAAGCACTCGAGGAGCGCGGTGAACAGCATCTCGCTCGGATAGTGGCCGCGATAGCGCGCACGCGCCAGACCCTGATCCTTCATGAGGCCGGCGATGAGATTGAGCACGGCAGTCCCCGCGCCGGGGGGCAGGCGCTGCGGCGCCGCGAGGGGCGGGATCCATTCGAGCCGCCCCCAGTCCACCGCCTGGAACGTGGTGACGCGCTCGCGGGGCTTCCAGACGGCATCGGGCGCGAGCCGGCAGATCGCGTCGGAGTCCCCCCAGGCGGCGCGGGCGCCCGCGCCGGGCTCGACGCCGATCCAGTCGCCGTGCGCGGTGCGGCACTTGGCCCAGGCGAGGCGCCCGTCCTCGGCCCAGCGGAACCCGGCCACGAGGTGGCCGCGCCGGTCGAGCTCGAGCAGGCGGCGCCGCGGCGCGTCCGCGGTGAAGGCGATCAGCGCGCCGTGTCGCCCCGCCGCGAGGGGGGGATCGGCGCCGTCGAGCGCGCGCCGGAGCGCGGCGAGGCGGGCGGGATCAAGCGCGACGATCTCGGGCCGATCGAGGGCCTGCGCCATTCGCTCAGCGCGCGCGCGGTCCATCTCGCCCCCGATGTTACAATGCGTCTCGACATGGGTGCGTCCGAGCTGGTCTGGCTATCGGCGCAAGAGCTCGCGCAGCGCATCCGCGGCAAGGAGCTATCGCCGGTGCACGTGGTCGAAGCCGTGCTCGACCGCATCGGCGCCGTCAACCCCAGCCTGAACGCCTACTGCACCGTCGCCGCCGAGGAGGCGCGCGACGCCGCCAGCGCCGCCGAGATCGCCATCCTCTCCGGCGAGGACCTCGGCCCCCTCCACGGGGTGCCCGTCTCCATCAAAGATCTGATCTTCACTCGGCGGCTTCGTACCGCTGCGGGCTCACGGCTGCTCGCCGACCATGTGCCCGAGGAAGACGCGGTGGCGGTGGAGCGGCTGCGCGCCGCCGGCGCGATCATCGTGGGCAAGACGAACACGCCGGAGTTCGGGTTCAAGGGCGTCACCGACAACCCCCTGTTCGGCGCCACGCGGAATCCGTGGGACACGGCGCGCACGCCCGGCGGGTCGAGCGGCGGGGCCGGCGCGGCGGTGGCGGCGGGGCTCGGGCCACTCGCCCTCGGCACCGATGGCGGCGGCTCGATCCGCATCCCGGCATCGTTCTGCGGGATCTTCGGGCTCAAGCCGTCCTTCGGCCGCGTCCCCTCGGGCCCCGGTCTGCCCGGATGGGAGACCTTCTCGCACACCGGGCCCATGACGCGGACGGTGCGCGATGCCGCGCTCATGCTCGACGTGCTCGCCGGCCCCGACGATCGCGATCGCCACTCGCTGCCCGCCACCACCGATTCCTTCCTCGCCGCCTGCGACGACGGAATCGCGGGCCTGTCCGTCGCTTGGTCGGCCGACCTGGGCCACGCCCGCGTCGAACCGGAAGTGGCCGATCTCTGCGCGGACGCGGCGGCGCGGTTCGAGGCGCTCGGCTGTCACGTCGAGGTGGTGGTGCCAACGTGGGACGACCCCGAGGAGATGTTCCGCACGCTGGCCGCCGGCGAGGCCTTCGCCGCCTATCGCGACCGGCTGGAGTCCGGCGAACGGCACCTCGATCCCGCCCTGGTCGAGATGCTCCGGTTCGGCGCGACCATCACCGCCGAGCGGTACCTCGCCGCGCTGCTCGCTCGCCGGCAATTCTGGAGCGACGTGCACCGCTTCCTGGCGCGCTTCGACCTCCTGATCACGCCGACGGTGGCGGTGGCGCCCTTCGCGCTCGACGCGCTGCCCATCCGCGAGATCGCGGGCTCGCCGGTATCGCCGCTGGGCTGGACACCATTCACGTTCCCGTTCAACCTCACGGGCCAGCCCGCCGCGAGCGTGCCCGCCGGCGTCACTGCGTCGGGCCTTCCGGTGGGGCTACAGATCGTCGGCCGCCGTCACGCCGACCGCACCGTGCTGGCGGCCGCGGCGGCCTGGGAGGCGGCCGCCCCCTGGCAGGCGCGTCGCCCCGGCGTGGCCTGAGCGCCGCGCGGTGCGGCTCTTCCTCATCTGCCTCGCGGGGGCGCTCGGCACGGGGACGCGCTACGCGGTGGGCGGATTGGCCGCCCGGACCTTCCCCCTCGAGTTTCCCTACGGCACCCTGGCAATCAACGCGACCGGGTCGTTCCTCATCGGCGTGATCCAGCAGCTGTCGATTTCCAGCCCCGTCCTCCCCGAGACGCTGCGAGCGGCGATCGTGATCGGGTTCCTCGGGGGGTTCACGACCTACTCGGCCTTTTCCCACGAGACGCTCGAGCTGGCGGGACGGGGCGCCTGGCTATCCGCCGCGCTCTACGTCCTGACGACGACGGGGCTGTGTCTGGCTCTCTGCGCGGTCGGGATCGCGCTCGGCCGGTCGCTCACGGGGTCGCGGTGAGGGCGCCCGGGCGGCGGGAGCTTACTGTCCGGCCTTCTCGGACTGCATGAGTTGCTTCTGATGGGCCTTGAGCGCGGCGTCCCAGCGCTTGAGCATGTCCCCCCGCTGCGCGTCGAAGCGCATACGCTCGGTGGCCACGCCCGCCGCGAAGGCGGCGAGCACGAGCAGCGCCACCGCCACCACGCCGAGCACGCGCCCCGATCGCGGCCGCTCGCTCATGGCCTGATTCTACCCTTCGATCCCCCGCCGTCTCAAGGCGGGGACGGGAGGCTCGCTCGATGAAGCGTCTCGTCATGACCGTCTGTCTGCTGGCGGCGCTCGCGTCGGCGGCCACCGCCCAGCCCATGCCCGCGCCCAGCTTCGCGGTCGGCGATTCGTGGACCTATACCGACGGGCGGCAGATCAAGGTGGTGAAGGTGGACGACGGCGCCCCCGTCATGACCGGCGCCTTCGCAGTGTGTCCGGCCTGCGTGGTGCACTACGATCGGAACCTGGCCATCCGCAAAGTGACCGACGCCGATGGCAAGCCGGTGGAGGCGGCCCGGCTCGACTTTCTCGCGTTGGGCCCGGACTGGAAGTTCTACGCCTTTCCCCTCGACGTGAAGAAGACATGGAGCTTCTCGGCGGAGGGGCTCCTCCGGGGCAAGCCGCAGCGCTTCGACGTCGCGGTGGCGGTGACGGCGCTCGAGGACGTGGCGACCAAGGCGGGGCCGTTCAAGGCCTACCGGATGGAGCGCACGTGGAGCACCACGCAGGGGGGGCAGGCGAACCGCTTCACGGATGTGGTGTGGTTCGCCCCCAAGGCGAAGTTTCCCGTGAAGTTTCAGTCGAACCGAGCCGGCGTAAAGCCCGGCGAGCTCTCGGCCTATACCGTCAAGTAGCCGGTCAGGGCTGCCCGCGCAGCTTGCTCGGCACCTCGCCCATGAACTGCGACAGCGCGGCGGCGATGTCCTCGCGCTCCTTCATGCATCGGGCGGTCTCGGCGCGGAGCCGCACGACCCCCTCACGGAGGCGCCGGGTTTCCTGCTCGGCCGCATCGGCCTGCGCGCGCAGCCGCTCCCCGTCACGCTCCGCGGCAAGGGTGACTCCGTGCAGGCGGGCGAACTCGTCCATCACGGTGGTCAGGAGCTTGACGTTCGCGCTGCCTTCGGCCAGCCACTGGGTCGCCCGCTCCCGAAGGTTGATTTCCCGTCCGATCGAGGTCTTCATTCAATCCCCCTTGGGCGTCCCCCTTCATACAGTTTGGGGCGGCGGCGCCGCTGCGGGCCCCACCCCGCCGGGTCCGGCAAGCCTAGCTTCACGGCGACGGCCGGTCAATTGACATTTCCCATGGCATGTCAGAGTATCCGGATGCGACTTCCCACTCGGGAACGCGCGCGCAAACATCGATGACCGCAAAAGAATTCGATGCCATTATTGTCGGGTCCAGCTTCGCCGGCCTCGCTGTCGCCCGTCAGCTCCGCGGCGAGGTGCTGGTGCTGGATCGGAACGAGGTCGGCGCCGTCCAGACCTCCGCTTGTGGCACTCCGCTCTGGGTTCCGGAGTCCCTCGGCCTCGCCGAGAGCATTCTCCAGGTGCACGACCGTTTGACCGTTCGCACCCCGCTCGGCAGCGTCACCTACGACCTCTCCCAGGTGCCCTTCTGCACGTTCGACTACAAGGCCTTCTGCCTCGGGCTCCTCGCGCAGTGCCGCGCGCGGTTCATGCGCGCCTCGGTGACGGGGTTCGAGGAGGGAGCGGTGGTGACGTCGGAGGGCCGGTTCCGAGCGCCCATCATCGTGGACGCCTCCGGCTGGCGCGGCGCCCTCGTGAATGCCCGGCGGCGCGCGCCGACCGGCCGGGGGTACTCCTTCGGCCTCGAGACGCGCGCGCGGCTCACCGACGAGGGGCTCTCCTTCTGGCTCGACAAGCGACTGATCCGGCGCGGCCTCGGCTGGGTCTTCCCCGTCGGTGGGGGGAGCCTGATCGGACTCGGCTCCTACACGGGCGCCTCGAAGCTCAAGCCCGCCCTGGAGCGCTTCCTGTCCGAGATCGGCGCCGAGGCCACCACGTATCACGGCACCTACTTCCCCAATCGGCTGCTCCGCCCCACGGTGGGCCGGCTCTTCGCGGTGGGCGACGCCGCCGGACAATGCATGCCCTTCACGGCGGAGGGCATACGCCCCGCGCTCTACTTCGGCAGCGAGTGTGGCCGGCTCGTCCAGCAGGTGATCGGCGGGCGGCTGGGCCTCGCCGAGGCGCTCGACCGGTACCGGCAGCGGGTCGAAGGCTATCGCCGCGCCTATCGCGTCCTCTGGCTCGCCCAGATCTTCGCCGCCTACGCGCCGACGCGCTGGTTCGCCGCCTTCACCCGGCTGGCTGCCCGGGAACCCGTGCTCCCCCGCTGGTGGCCTCGCTATGGCTGGTTCGGCCGCCTGGATCCTGCCCCTGCCGTGACGGCTCCGTGAGGGTCCCCGCGCAAGGACGCCCGGGTCGACCATGAGGCGATGGGCGACCTGATCGCGCGGTACCGGTGGCCGGTCCTCATCGGCGCCTCGGCGCTCTTCTTCGGGTTCTGCGTGTGGTTCGTCCTGTCCGAGAGCTGGGGGCTGTCGTACGTCATCCGTCTCTACCAGGACAAGCGTCTGCTCAAGCAGACCTTGAACGAGTGGGGTATCTTGGCGCCCGTCTTCTTCATCCTCCTCCAGGCGCTGCAGGTGATCTTCTCGCCCATCCCCGGCGAGGCCACCGGCTTTCTCGGCGGATTCCTCTTCGGAAGCCTCGGCGGCTTCATCTATTCCACGATCGGGCTCACCCTGGGCTCGGTGGGCGCCTTCGCGATCGGCCGCTGGCTCGGGGCGCACTTCGTGCGAAAGGTGGTGAGGAAGGAGACGTGGGATCGCCTGGGCTTCATCGTGGAAGCGGAGGGGGCCATCCTCTGCTTCATCCTCTATTTGATCCCCGGCCTGCCCAAGGACATCGTCTGCTACCTCTTCGGGATCAGCCCGATGCCGCTGTGGGTGTTCGCGGTGGTCTCGGGCCTGGGGCGGATGCCAGGGACCTGGATCCTCTCCGCCCAGGGCGCCCACACCGCCGCCGGCCAGTACATCCAGGCGGTGCTGATCACCGCCATCGCGGTGGCGGTCGCCCTGCCGCTCTATTACTACCGCCACCGCCTCGTGGCCTGGGTGCAGCGGCGGCAGGGAAACGGACGCCCTTGACAGGGCCGCCCACGGGTTCGTATGATCGCGGGCACTCTCTAGGAAAGGAGGCGGGCCGATGACGGGAATGGTCGTAGGGCGGGCACAGGGCTGGCGGCACTACTTTTACTTTCCCCCGGTCCGCCTACCGGCTCCCCTGAGCTAGCTCAAGGAGCCACGGGCGGACGGAACGCCAGCCCGTGGCGAAACGATCGAGCCCAACGCCGCGGGCAGCACCGCCCGCGGCGTTTTTGTTTCTCCCCATGGGCCGTCGCGAGGAATGGAGGGCGAGATGATCATCGTGCTCAAGTCGGGGATCTCGGACGCGCAGGTCGACGAGGTCTGTCGTCGCATCGAGGAGCTCGGGTACCGGCCGCACACCATCCGGGGAGAGTTCAAGACCGTCATCGGCGCGGTGGGCGAGGAGAGGGGGAAGGCGGACTTGCGCATCCTGGAGGCGATGGAGACGGTCGAGTCGGTAGTGCCCATTCAGCAGCCGTACAAGCTCGCGAGCCGCGAGATCCGGCCGGAGGCGAGCGAGGTCCGGGTGAACGGGGTAGTGATCGGCGCCAAGCCGATCGTGGTGATGGCGGGCCCATGCTCGGTGGAATCGGAGGGGCAGGTCCTCGAGGTGGCGGACGCGGTGAAGGCGGCGGGTGCGCGCATCCTGCGCGGCGGCGCCTACAAGCCACGCACCTCGCCGTACGCCTTCCAGGGGCTCAAGGAGCAGGGGCTCAAGTACCTCGCGGAAGCGCGCAAGCGTACGGGGCTGCCCGTGGTGACGGAGGTTCTCGAGACGGAGAGCGCCGAGCTGGTGGCCGAGTACTCGGACATCCTCCAGGTCGGTGCGCGCAACATCCAGAACTTCACGCTGCTCCGCCGGGTCGGCGAGGTGGGCAAGCCCGTGCTGCTCAAGCGGGGCATGGCCACTAGCATCCAGGAGTTCCTGCTCTCCGCGGAGTACATCCTGGCCGCGGGGAACCCGAATGTGATCCTCTGCGAGCGCGGGATCCGCACCTTCGAGACCTCCACGCGCTTCACCCTCGACCTCAACGCGGTGCCCGTGCTCAAGAAGCTCACCCACCTGCCGGTGGTCGTGGACCCCTCGCACGGCACCGGCCACTGGGACCTGGTCGCGCCCATGGCCAAGGGGGCGGTGGCGTGCGGGGCGGACGGCCTCATCATCGAGGTACACCCGCGGCCGGAGGAGGCCCTGTCCGACGGGCCGCAATCGCTCAAGCCGTCCAAGTTCGCCCAGCTCATGCGGGAGCTCCGGCCGGTGGCGGAGGCGGTGGGCCGCAGCCTCTGATCGGTAGGGCGGCATGGCATAATCAAGGCGTCATGCGGGGTTGGCGTCCAGGGGACCGCGTCCGAAAGATACGCACCCGGCGTGCGCTCATCATTGCCGGGGTGTGCTCCGTGCTGCTGCACGTGCTCCTGGGAGCCCTGGCGCTCTTCGGCGGGCTCTGGGCGCCGGAGCAGCACGCCAAGAAGGGCGAACCCCTGTTCGTCGACATCGCCCCCGACAAGCCCGAGGAGAAAGCCCCCCTCGGCAATCCCTCGCAGCCTCTCTCGCCGCCGCCCGCGCGCGAGGCGGCCCGTCCGCCCGCCCCGAAGGCGGAGCCGAAGGTACGGGTTGCCGAGGCCCCGCGTCCGGCGCCCCCGGCGCCCGCTCCCGCGCCGCCGAAGCCGGCTCCCGCGCCCCAGCAGGTGGCGAAGGCCCCGGAGCCTTCGGCGCCCAAGGTGGCGGAACCCACGCCCGCCCCCACCCCGGCGCAACAGCCGCCGGCGCCGCAGCCCACGCCCGCCCCGCGCGAGACGCCGCCGCCGGCGGAAACGGCCCAGCGGGCGGCGCCGCCCAGCCCGGCCGCCCCGGAGCCTTCGGGCCCCATGACGGCGAGGAGTAGCGGCGGCATCGACCTGCCCGCCGCCATGCTGCGGCGGCCGCCGGGCGGGGGGTTGCAGGGCGGACGCGGCGGGGTCGAGGGCGAGCCCATCCCGCTCGACACGCCCGATCCGAAGTACCAGGACTACTTCAAGATCCTCCGCGAGCGGATCCAGTCGAAGTGGACCTACCCCCGGGAGGCGGGCGATCGCGGCATCGGCGGGGCGCTGCTCATCGAGTTCCACATCGCCAAGGACGGCCGGCTCTCCTATCTGGAGGTCCGCCGCTCCTCGGGCGTGGAGATCCTGGACGAGTACGCGGTAAATGCCGTGAAGCTGGCCCAGCCGTTCCCGCCCGTGCCGGACAATCTCGCCAAGCAGGTCCTCGCCATCAACGGCAACTTCGTCTACCACATCATCGAAAATTCCCTGGTCAAGCAGTTCACCCGCTAGCCCCTGGGCCGATTGACAGGGGTGTCGCGTATCCTGTAGCATGGCAATACTTTTTGGGGGGCAGGCAGGCTCGTAGCTCAGTGGGAGAGCGCTACCTTGACACGGTAGAGGTCGGCGGTTCGAAACCGCCCGAGCCTACCACTCGATCTCGTTGGCCCAGGAGTGCCCATCCGAGCCGGAGCAGAGCGCGCGAGGGAAGCGGGAGCGAGCATCACCGGGCGCGGTCCCTGTGATGCTTTTTTGTTCTACGGCAGCGAACCGATGCTGGGGAGTCGATGGCTGAGTCCGAGGAAGACCGACATCTGAAGATGGCCGGGGAGTTCGACTGTCTCCCCGAGCCCCTGCCCACGCTCCGCCACTCGACGTCCCACGTGATGGCCCAGGCGGTGAAGCAGCTCTTCCCCGACGTGCGCGTCGCCATCGGACCCGCCATCGAGGACGGCTTCTACTACGACTTCGCCCGGGCCACGCCCTTCACACCCGAGGACCTCGAGAAGATCGAGGCGCGGATGCGCGAGATCGTGAAACAGAATCTGCCCTTTGTCCGAGAAGACTGGCCGCGCGAGCAGGCCATCCGCTGGTTCGAGGAGCGCGGCGAGCCCTTCAAGGTGGAGATCCTGCGCGGGCTGGACGCGCCGGTGGTGTCGGTCTACAAGCAGGGCGACTTCCTCGATCTCTGCCGGGGCCCCCACGTGGCCTCCACGGGGGCGATCAAGGCCTTCAAGCTCCTCTCCTCCTCGGGCGCGTACTGGCGTGGGGACGAGAAGAACCCCATGCTCCAGCGCATCTACGGGACGGCGTGGCTCACCAAGGAAGAGCTCGACAAGCATCTCTGGCGGCTGGAGGAGGCGAAGAAGCGGGACCACCGCAAGCTCGGGCGCGAGCTCGACCTCTTCGTGTTCCACGACGTGTCGCCGGGCGCGCCGTTCTGGCTACCCAACGGCATGGTGCTCTTCCGCCAGCTCGAGGCGTTCTGGCGCGAGATGCACGACGCCGCCGGGTATCTGGAGACCTCCACGCCGATCCTCGTCAACAAGAAGCTCTGGGAGCAGTCGGGGCACTGGCAGCTCTACGCCGACAACATGTTCAAGCTCGACGTCGAGGAGCAGATGTTCGGGCTGAAGCCGATGAATTGCCCCGAGTCGACGTTCATCTACCGCCATGCCCTGCGCTCCTACCGCGACCTGCCGCTGCGCATCGCCGAGATCGGCCGGCTCCATCGCAACGAGCGGTCGGGCACGCTGACCGGTCTCTTCCGCGTGCGGCAGATCACGATGGACGACGCTCACATCTACTGCCGCCCCGATCAGGTGCAGGACGAGATCACCGGCGTGCTCGGACTCGTGCGTGTGTTCTACAAGCTCTTCAACCTCGAGCCGTCGTACAAGCTCGGGACGCGGCCGGCCGAGTATCTCGGCACGCTCGAGCAGTGGAACGCCGCCGAGCACGGCCTGCACGAGGCGCTGCGCGCCAACGGGCTCGCCTACGACGAGAAGGCGGGGGACGGCGCCTTCTACGGCCCGAAGATCGATATCCACGTCGAGGACGCCCTCGGGCGCGACTGGCAGATCGCCACGATCCAGCTCGACCTCACCATGCTGCCGGAGCAGTTCGATCTCACCTACATCGACGCGGACGGCGCCGCCAAGCGGCCGATGGCCATCCACCGGGCGATCTTCGGCTCGTTCGAGCGCTTCATCGGCATCATCACCGAGCACTTCGCGGGCGCCTTTCCCACCTGGCTCGCCCCCGTGCAGGCCCGGGTGCTGCCCATCAGCGAGAAGCACGCGGAGTACGCCCGCGCGGTCGAGCAGCAGCTCCGCGATGCGCACATCCGCGTGGAGCGGGACGACCGCAACGAGAAGCTGGGCTACCGCATCCGCGACGCCCAGGTGCGCAAGGTGCCCTACACGCTGGTGGTCGGAGAGCGCGAGGCGCAGCAGGGGACGGCGAGCTTGCGGCGGCGCGGCAGCGACGAATCACTCGTGCTGCCGGTCGCGCGTATCGTGAGCGATCTTCTCTCCGAGATCGCCAGCCGGTCCGCCACTCTCACCGTGGGCCGCTCGGCCTGAGCCGTCCCACACCAAGGAGCCGCGCGATACAGCCCAAAGACATTCGCATCAACGAAGGGATTCGGGTCCGGGAGGTGCGGGTGGTGAGCGACATCGGGGAGCAGCTGGGCATCCTCCCCATCGCCCAGGCCCTGGAGCTGGCGAAGCAGAAGGACATGGACCTGGTGGAAGTGGCGGCGGAGGCGGTGCCGCCGGTGTGCCGGATCATGGACTTCGGGAAGTACAAGTACACGCAGGCGCGAAGGCAGAAGGAAGCGCGCAAGAAGCAGACGACGATTCTCGTGAAAGAGGTCAAGCTCGGTCCCAAGACGGACACGCACGACTTCGATTTCAAGGCCAAGCACGTGCGCCGCTTCATCGAGGAAGGCAACAAGGCCAAGGTCACCGTCCGGTTCAAGGGACGCGAGATGGCGCATACCGAGCTCGGCTGGAAGATGCTCAACCGGATGCAGGAGTTGATGTCGGACCTGGCGGTGGTGGAAAGCCACCCGCGGATGGAGGGTCGCATGCTGAGCATGATCCTCTCGCCGAAAGCCCACTGAGGAGTCGATCATGCCGAAGATGAAGACGAAGCAGTCGGCCCGCAAGCGCCTCAAGGCGACGGGCACCGGCAAGCTCATGCGGCGCCAGGGCTGGAAGCGCCACAAGCTCGAGGGCAAGAATCCCAAGCGCAAGCGGCGGCTGGGCAGGCCCGCGCTCATCAGCGCCGCGGACCAGCCGCGCCTCAAGGCGCTCGTACCCTACCTGTAGGAGAGGAGCCACACGATGCCACGGGCAAAGGGCGGGGCCAAGACCCGCCAGCGTAGGAAGAAGGTACTCAAGCAGGCGAAGGGCTACTGGGGCGGACGGCGGCGTCTCTACCGCACGGCGGCGGAGACGGTGCTGCGCGCGGGGGCCTTCGCCTACAAGGGACGCAAGCAGAAGAAGCGGCGGGCGCGGGCCCTCTGGATCGTGCGCGTGAACGCGGCGTGCCGTCCCCTGGGGCTGTCCTATTCGGTCTTCATGAGCGGGCTCAAGAAGGCGGGAGTCCTGCTCGATCGGAAGATCCTCGCCGAGCTCGCCGTCAGCGATCCCACCGCCTTCGCGAAGCTGGCGGAGACGGCGCGAGCGGCAGGCCGCGCCTAGCGTGGCCGGGGACCCCCGGGTCCAGCAGATCCACGATCGGGCCCTGGCGGACATCGCCGGGGCCCGGTCCACGTCCGAGCTCGAGCAGCTCCGCGTCCGGGTGCTCGGCCGCTCCGGCGAGCTCACCGCGCTCCTGCGCTCGCTGGGGTCCCTGCCGGCGTCGGAGCGGCCCAAGGTGGGCCAGCAGGCCAACGAGGTCAAGCAGGCGCTCGAGGCCGCCCTCGCCGAGCGGGTGGAAACCCTCAAGGGGGCGGAGCGCCGCCGCGCCCGCGAGTCGGAGCGGCTGGACCTCACGCTGCCCGGCCGCTTCGTTCCGCCCGGGCCGCGGCATCCCCTTACGCTCGTGCTCGAGGAGATCATCGCGATCTTCGCCGGGCTGGGCTTCTCCGTGGCGGAGGGGCCCGAGGCGGAGACCGACTACTACAACTTCAGCGCGCTGAACTTCCCCGACGATCATCCGGCGCGCGACATGCAGGACACTCTCCACCTGTCGGGCGGCGCGCTGCTCCGCACCCACACCTCGCCGGTGCAGATCCGCACCATGCTCGGCCGCCGCCCGCCCGTGCGCACGATCTCGCCCGGCAGGGTCTACCGTCGCGACCTCACCGACGCCACCCACTCGCCGATGTTCCACCAGGTCGAGGGGCTCGCGGTGGACCGCCACATCACCATGGCGGATCTCAAGGCCACCCTCGAGCTCTTCGCGAAGCAGATGTTCGGCGTGCGCTCGCGGCTGCGCTTTCGCCCGTCGTTCTTCCCGTTCACCGAGCCCTCCGCGGAGGCCGACGTCCTGTGCTTCAAGTGTGGCGGTGACGGCTGCCGGTTCTGCAAGCAGGGCGGCTGGCTGGAGATCCTCGGCTCGGGCATGGTGCATCCCAACGTGCTCCGCAATGTGGGCTACGACCCCGAGGAAGTGACCGGCTGGGCCTTCGGCATGGGCGTGGAGCGTATCGCCATCCTCAAGTACGAGGTGGACGATATCCGCCTCTTCTTCGAGAACGACCTCCGCTTCCTCCAGCAGTTCGCGCCCCTCACCGCGGTGAAGGCATGAAGATCTCGTACCGCTGGCTCCGCGAGTACGTCGACACCGATTTGCCCGCGGCCGAGCTCGCCGATCGCCTCACGAACGCGGGCATTCCCGTCGAGGGAGCGACGCCGGTGGTGGAGGGGCTCGCCGGCGTGGTGGTGGGCGAGATCGAGGCCATCGAGCGCGAGCTGGGCGAGTCGCGGCCGGGCCACGTCAATCGGCTGTGCCGGGTGGCCCTGCCGGACCGGAAGCTCTCGGTGATCTGCGGTGCGCCCAATGTCGCGCCCGGCCTGCGGACCGCGCTCGCCCCGCCGGGGGCGACGTTGCCGGGCGGCCGCACCATCGCGGTCACCACCATCCGCGGCGTGGTATCGGAGGGCATGCTCTGTTCCGAGCGCGAGCTCGGCATCGGCGAGGACAACGAGGGCATCCTCGCCCTCCCCGCCGACGCGCCCCTCGGGACCGACCTCGTCACCTATCTCGGGCTCGACGACACGATCTTCGAGATCGAGATCACGCCCAACCGGCCGGACGCGCTGTCCATCGTGGGCGTAGCGCGCGAGGTGGCCGCGGTCACGGGCGCCCCGTTCCGGTTCCCCCAGGTGGCGGTGAAGGAGGGGGAGGCCGAGGCGGCGAGCCTGGCCGCGGTGGAGATCGCCGATCCCGACCTGTGCCCCCGGTACGCCGCGCGAGTGATCTCGGGGCTCACCGTGAAGCCGTCGCCGCCGTGGCTGGCCCAGCGCCTCCGCGCCGTCGGCCTCCGGCCCATCAACAATGTCGTGGACGTGACCAACTACGTCTTGTGGGAGCTCGGGCAGCCCCTGCATGCCTTCGATCACGCCACCCTCAGCGGCGGACGCATCGTGGTGCGCCGGGCGCGGCCGAGCGAGCGCCTCACGACCCTGGACGGCCGCGAGCGCGCGCTCACGCCCGAGATGCTGATGATCTGCGACGCGACGCGGCCGGTGGCGGTGGGCGGCGTCATGGGCGGCGCCGACACCGAGGTGCGGGCGTCGACTACCACCGTGCTGCTCGAGAGCGCCTGCTTCAGCCCCGGCTCGGTGCGGCGCACGTCCCGCGCCCTCGGCCTCGCCACGGATGCCGCCTACCGCTTCGAGCGAGGAAGCGACATCGAGGGCGTGATACCCGCACTCCATCGGGCCGCGCTCCTCATGGCCGACCTCGGTGGGGGCACGGTGACCCGCGGCGTCATCGACGTGTACCCCGCGCCGCGCCCGCATGCGCGCCTGGCGCTCCGCCCCGAGCGGATCGAGCGCGTGGTTGGCGCGGCCCCCGACCGGGCGGAGTCCGTCCGCATTCTCCAGGCCCTCGGGTTCGCGGTGGACGACTCGGGCGCCGCACTCCAGGTGGTCGTGCCGAGCTTCCGGCGGGACATCGTGCAGGAGGACGATCTCGTCGAGGAGATCGTGCGCATCTGGGGCTACGACAAGATCCCCCTGGCGCTGGCCCCCGCGGGCGAGATCACGCCGGTCCAGTACCCCACGGATCAGACGCTCGCCACCAGGATCGGGCGCGCCCTCAGCGACGCCGGTCTCGCCGAGAGCATCACGTACTCCTTCGTCGATCCCGCGCGGCTCAAGGCCATGGGCTGGGACGATCCCGCCCGACTCGTGTCGGTCCTGAACCCGCTGTCGGCCGAGCGCTCCGTGATGCGGCCCTCGCTCGTCCCCGGGCTCCTCGAGGTGCTCGCGACCAATGTCCACCGCCAGAGCCCGGACGTGCGGATCTTCGAGACGGGCGTGACCTTCGCACCGCATCGGGAGTCAGACGGTGACCGGCCCGCGCACGAGGAGCTCTGGCTCGGGGTGGCCCTCACCGGCCTCCGCGCCCCCCGCACGTGGCATGCCGGCCGCGAGCGCGTGGACGTGTACGATGCCAAGGGCATGGCCGAGCTCGCCCTCGCCATCGCGGACGCGGCCAGCGCGGAGACGCAGCCCTTCGCCCCCGGAGAAGAGCCCGCCTATCTCGAGCCCGGCCGCGCCGCCCGCCTCGTGCTGGACGGACAGGAGATCGCCCGCTTCGGCGAGGTGGCGCACGGCGTGCGGGAGGCTTTCGATCTGCCCGCGCCCGTCTTCATCGCTGAGGTCCTCGTCTCCGCGCTCGCCGCCCGGCCCGCGGCACCGCGACGGTACGTCGCGCTGCCCCGCTTCCCCGCGGTGCAGCGCGACCTCGCCCTCGTGATGCCCGAGGACGTGACGGTGGCGCAGGTGGAGTCCGCCATTCGCGGTCTGTCCGTCCCGTGGCTGGTGCGCGTCACGCTCTTCGACGTGTACAGCGGCGCGCAGGTGGGGGCGGGGAAGCGGAGCGTGGCCTGGAGCCTCACCTACCAGGCGCCCGACCGCACCCTCACCGACGCCGAGGTGAACGAAGCGCATGCCCGTGTGGTCGCGGAGCTGGCGCGCCGCTTCCGCGCCGAGGTGCGGGGAGCCTGAGCATGGCCGACACCCTGGCCCAGCGACTCGAGGTGCTCGAGCAGGCGATCAAGCGCACGACCCGCGAAGTCGAGCGGCTGCGCGCGGAGCGCGACACCCTCAAGGCGCGCATCGAGGGATTCGAGGCGGAGCGGACCGAGCTCCGGGCACTCCGGCAGGAGCGGAAAGAGATCGTCAGCCAGATGGACGCCATTCTCCGAGAGCTGGACAAGCTCGACATTTAGGAGGCCCCGGCATGGCCGAGCCCAGGCGCGTGGACGTCGAGATCCTCGGGCAGCGCTACGCGATCCGGAGCGATGCGCCGCCGGACTATGTTCGCCAGCTCGTTTCGTACGTCGAGAAGCGGGTGAAGGAGATTCGCGGTGACGCTCCCGGCCAGGACACCACCAAGGTGCTCGTGCTCACCGCCCTGGACATCACCGATGAGCTCTTTCGCCTTCGTGACGAGCTGGGCAAGGGCGATATCGACGTGACCGCGCGGCTGGGCCTGCTGGTCAAGATGCTCGACGCCGTGGTCCCGCCATCGCGCTGAACCGGCCCCCTGGCCCTCTCCCCCCGCGGGGGAGAGGGTGGGGTGAGGGGGCGCTCGTCCTCGCGCTTCTGCTGCTCCCGGCCGTCGCCGCCGCCCAGAGCCTGTCGCCGCGTCCCGGTGGCGAGGCCGTGCTTGCCCTCGCGGCGCTCCCCACCACGCAGCTGCCCGCGCTCGGGAGCGCTCCCGACTCCACCGCCATCGGCTGCCTCATCTGGAGCGGGCTCATCACCCTGGACCGGCGGCTCGAGCCCCAGCCCGAGCTGGCGCGTGCCTGGTCGTGGAGCCCGGATGGGCTTCGTCTCACCCTCAGCCTGGCGCCGGGCGTGCGCTGGCACGATGGGCAGCCGCTGACCGCCGCCGACGTCAAGTTCTCCATCGAGACCGCAGCCGGCCGCGGCGGGCGGGCGCTCGCGCGCCTCGACGGCGTGGACGCGCCCGACGGCGGCACCGTGATCGTGCGTTTGTCCCGCAGCTACGCTCCGTTGCTCACGGCCCTCACCTGCGCCGAGGTCCCCGTGATCCCGCGCCACGTCTATGGCGGCGCCGACGCCGGCCGACCGGTCGCGGCCCCCGTGGGGTCCGGCCCCTTCCGCTGGGAGCGGCAGAGCGAAGCGCGCCTCGAGCTGGTGCGGAACCGGGACTACTTCAAGCCGGGCCTGCCCTATCTCGACCGCGTCGCGGTGCGCGTGATTCCGGAGGCGGCCGCGCGTCTGCGGGCGCTGGAGACGGGCGACGTCGACCATGTGGCCGCCGGGCTCCTGGCGCCGGACGCGCTCGCCGCTCTGCGCATAAACACGGACGTGCGGCTGCACGAGGGCGCCGGGCTTCCGCGTAGCGCCCTGCTCGTCTTCAACACGCGCCGGCCGCCGACGCACGACCGTCGCGTGCGCCACGCCCTCGCCATGGGCGTGAACCGTCAGCGGCTCATCGAGGGCGCCTGGCTGGGCTTCGGGTCGGTGGCGCGCACGCCGCTGCACCCGATGCTGCGCTGGGCGCAGAATCCGAGCCTGGACTTCACGCGGCGCTTCGCGTTCAATCCCACGGGCGCGCGCGCCTTGCTCGCCCAGGCGGGACATCCACCGCGGGAGACTCCGCCGCGGCTGGGCGTGCGACTCCTGTATCCGGCCGGCGTGTCCGCCCTCGGCGGGGCGGCCGCCTTGATCCGCGACACGTGGGCCTCCCTCGGCTTGGAGACCACGCTGGAAGCTGCCGACTCCGCCGCGGTCTTCGAGCAAGCGCGGGCAGGCGGAGGGTGGGACACGTTGCTCATCCTGTCGCCCCCGGCCGCCGATCCCGACGTGGTCGCCGCCGCCGTCTACCTGAGCGCGTCTGCGGGTGGAGCCGGGCTGAGCGGGTACGCGAATGCCACGACGGACGACGTGCTCGCGCAGGGAACGGACCGCGTGGCCCGGAACGAGCGGCGCAAGTACTACACCCACGCGCAAAGCCTGATCGCCGACGACTTGCCCGTGTTCCCCCTCATCGATCTGGCCCAGGTGGACGCCGCGCGCGACGCCCTGCGGGGCTTTCAGCCCAGCGGCACCCCCTGGGCGGCCTGGGACCGGATCTGGCGCGAGGCGGAGGCTCCCGCGCGCCGGTAGGGCCGTCTGATAGGCTTGCCCGCATGGCCCATCTCCTCTGCCACGCCGAGCCCGACACGCTGTCCGTCGAAACTGCCGTGCTGGACGCACGCCCAGGGCGTGTGCTGCTGGAGCGCTCGCCCTTCTATCCCGGTGGGGGTGGCCAGCCGCGGGACCGCGGGACGCTCGAGTGGAACGGCGGGGTGGGGAGGGTGACGGGATTCGAGCCGGGGATCGAAGGCACCTGGCATCTCCTCGAGGGCGACGTCGAGCTCCGCGGACCGGTGCGTGCGACCGTCGACGCCCCTTTCCGCCGCCTGATGAGGGCGGTCCACACGGACACTCACATCCTCAACGCCTTCGTCTTCCGCACATTCGACGGGGCGCTGGTCACGGGCGTGCAGATAGGCGAGGACGGCACCGCGCGCATGGACTTCGACCTGCCCGACGCCGACAACGACCGGCTGCGCGCCCTGGAAGGCCCCATCAACGACGCCATCGCCCAGGACCTGGCCGTCCGTTTCGCCTATGTCCCGATGGCGGAGGCCCTGGGCCAGCGCGGGCTCATCCGCACCCAGGCCGTCGCGCCCCCTCCCACCCCCGACGGCCGCATCCGTATCGTCGAGATCGCCGATCTGGACCGCCAAGCCTGCGGGGGCACCCACCTGGCGTCCACCGGCGGCTCCCCACCCATTCGCATCCTGAAGATCGACAACAAGGGCCGCCACAACCGTAGGATCAAAATCGGCCTGGTAGCCCCGCCACCCCCCTCACCGTAGCGCGTCGTCGGGCGCCGAGCGTGCGGCCGGGGGGCGGGGGCGCTCGCGGCGAATGCTGTACTGAGTAAGCAAGCGCCCCCGCCCCCCGGCCGCACGCTCGGTGCCCGCCCACAAACTCCTTGACGGTGGACGGGGACGAGGGGTACACAGGAACCGCCCTGCGCTGTGCGTGATGTCGGGGGGAAGTTTCAACCTCGTTTACATGCAGGACGCCGTGCAAGAGGGTGGTGCGCATGCCCCTCGCAGAGGGGAAGCCTAAAGCCCTCCTTTTGGCGCCCACCTGGTACATACCAGGTTCGAAACACCACCGGCACACGGCAGAGGTGGGGCAACTTCAGCCTTGGCGCAGCCTCCCAAGCTGCGTGTCGTTTCGTTGACAACGCCCTCCCCACGCGCCTATACTTTGGCAAATTTCGCGGCCACTTGCCGCGCGTGGACCCTTAGCGAACGCAATCCGTCCGGGGTCTCCCCGGAAGGAGTGACCCATGGATTTGATGCTGCTGCTCCTCCCGCTGGTCGCGATCCTCGCCTTCCTGGTCGGATATCTCGGACAGAAGATCACCACGGTACGGACGATCGGCGACGCGGAAACCCGTGCCCGCCGTATCGTGGACGACGCCAAGCGCACGGTGGAGCAGGCCGCGCGCGAGGCCGAGGCCAAGGCGCGCGAGGCCGAGGCCAAGATCCGCGGGGCGGAGCTCGAGACCAAGGAGATGGCCCTGCGCGCCCGGGCCGAGCTGGAGCAGGAGAGCCGGGTCCGGCAGAAGGAGATCCAGGAGGTCGAGCGCCGGATCGCCCAGCAGGAAGAGCAGGTCACCCGCCGGCTCGACCAGCTCGACCGGCGCGACCAGGACTTTCACAATCGTGAAAAGGGCGTGACCGATCGGGAGCGGCGCCTTACCGAGACGGAAGCCCGGCTGGCCAATGCCCTGGACGAGCACAAGCGTAAGCTCGAGGCCATCGCCGGCCTGACCGCGGAGGAGGCCCGGCGTCAGCTGATGGCCCAGGTGGAGGTGGAGGCGCGGCGCGAGGCCCAGCTCCTCGGCATGCGGCTCGAGGAGGAGGCGCGCGAGGTCGCCCACAGCAAGGCGAAGGAAGTCCTCGCCACGACCATTCAGCGCCTCGCCCCCGACTACACGGTGGAGACGGCGGTGTCCATCGTCGACCTGCCCTCCGACGACATGAAGGGGCGCATCATCGGCCGCGAGGGGCGGAACATCCGGGCCCTCGAGCTGCACACCGGCGTGGACCTCATCGTCGACGACACCCCCGAGGCGGTGCTGATCTCCGCCTACGATCCCTATCGCCGCGAGATCGCGCGGCTAGCCCTGCAGAAGCTGATCGCGGACGGCCGGATCCACCCCGCGCGCATCGAGGAGGTGGTGGAGAAGGTCAAGAAGGACATGGAGGAGCACCTCAAGGAGGAAGGCGAGAAGGCCTGCTTCGAGGTGGGCGTGCACGGCCTGCACCCCGAGCTGACCAAGCTCGTCGGGCGGATGAAATACCGCACCTCTTACGGACAGAACTGTCTCCAGCACTCCAAGGAAGTGGCCTGGCTCGCGGGCATGATGGCGGCGGAGATCGGGGCCGACGTCAAGCTCGCCAAGCGGATGGGGCTGCTGCACGACATCGGCAAGGCGCTGACCCACGAGCAGGAGGGCAGCCACCCCGAGCTGTCGCTGCAGGTGCTCACCAAGTACAACGAATCGCCCCAGATCATCAACGCTGCCCTCTGCGGGCACGAGAACGTGGAGGCCGAGACCATCGAGGCCGTCCTCACCGAGGCCGCCGACGGCATCTCGGCAGCGCGGCCGGGCGCGCGGCGTGACGTGCTGGAGAGCTACATCAAGCGCCTCGCCAAGCTCGAGGAGATCGCGCTCTCCTATAAAGGCGTGGAGATGTGCTACGCGATCCAGGCCGGTCGCGAGCTGCGCATCATGACCAAGGCCGAGCAGATCTCGGACCTGGACGCGCATCAGCTCGCCAAAGACATCTCCAAGCGCATCGAGGCCGAGATGCAGTACCCCGGGCACATCAAGGTCGTGGTGATCCGGGAGACGCGGGCGGTCGAGGTGGCGAAGTAGCCCATCATGGCCAAGCCCATCACGATCATGTGCGTCGGGGATCTCTTCGGCGAGCCCGGTCGGCGCGCCGCCGAGACTCTCGTGCCCCGCCTCCGCAAGCAGCATGACGTCGACTTCGCCGTCGTGAACGTGGAGAATGCGGCGGCCGGCTACGGTGTCACGCCGCAGATCGCGCGCTCCATGCTCGACCACGGCGCCGACGTGATGACCACCGGCAATCACGTCTGGGATCGCAAGGAGATCATCGAGTACATCGTGAAGGAGAACCTGCTCCTGCGCCCGGCCAACTTCCCGGTTGGGACCCCGGGTACGGGGTCGGTGGTCGTGAAGGCGGGGCCCCACAAGGTGGCGGTGCTGAACCTGATGGGGCGTGTCTTCTTCCCCCAGAATCTCGACTGTCCCTTCCGGAAGGCCGACGAGGAGGTGGCGCGCCTCCGCGCGGAGACGCCCATCGTCGTGGTGGACGCCCATTGCGAGGCCACGTCCGAGTCGCAGGCGCTGGGCTGGTACCTCGACGGGCGGGTCAGCGCGGTGGTGGGGACGCACCGCCATACCCAGACCGCGGACGAGCGCGTGCTCCCGAAGGGGACGGCCTTCATCACCGACCTGGGCATGACGGGCCCGGTGGATTCCGTCATCGGCGTGGAGCCGGAGATGGCGATCGGTCGCTTCCTCACGCAGATGCCCGGGCGCTTCGAGCCGGCCAAGGGCCCCGCGATGCTGCAGGGCGTGCTGATCCGGATCGATCCGGACACCGGCCTGGCGCTCGGCATCGAACGCCTTCGCGTCCCCGCGCCCGCCTGATCCTTTCGGCGTGATCCTCGACGGCAAGCTGGTCGCGGCGAAGGTTTTGGCCGAGGTCAAGGCCGGCGCCGCCGCCTACCGGGAGCAGCAGGGCGCGCCGCCCACTCTCGCGGTGATCCTCGTCGGCGAGGATCCCGCCTCGCAGCTCTATGTGCGGAGCAAGAAGCGGGACGCCGAGGAAGTGGGCATCGCCTCGCGCGACTTCTTGTTCCCGCAGGGCTGCAGCCAGGGCGAGCTTCTCGCCACCATCCAGCGCATCAATGCCGACCGGTCCATTCACGGCGTGCTCCTGCAGCTGCCGCTGCCCAAGGGGCTCGACGAGGACGCCGCCATCGCCAGCATCGCTCCCGAGAAGGACGCCGATGGGCTGCATCCGGTGAGTCTGGGCAACCTGCTCGGCGGGAAGCCCACCCTGGTGCCCTGCACGCCCTCGGGCTGCCTCGAGATCCTCGACCACTACGGCATCGCCCTGGAGGGCGCGGAGGCGGTGGTAGTGGGCCGCTCTCGGCTCGTCGGCAAGCCGCTCGCCCAGCTCCTGATCGGCCGCAACGCCACGGTGACCACGTGCCACACGCGCACCCGCGACCTCGCCGCCCACTGTCGGCGCGCCGACATCCTCTGCGTGGCCGCCGGCCGCGCCCGCATGGTCACCGGCGACATGGTGAAGGAGGGCGTGGTCGTGATCGACGTCGGCACCAACCGGCTCGACACCGGCAAGCTGGCCGGCGACGTGGACTTCGCCTCCGTGAGCCCGAAAGCGCGCGGGATCACCCCCGTGCCCGGGGGGGTCGGTCCGATGACGCGCGCCATGCTCATGCGCAACACGCTGCTCGCCGCCCAGCGCCAGGCCTCGTCCCTCACCCCATCCCTCTCCCCCGAGGGGAGAGGGAGCTCGAAACCCTCGCCCCCGAAGGGGGAGAGGGCAGGGTGAGGGGGTGAGGTCTCCGAGTGGACTCGCGGATATCTTCGCGGGACTTTTCGCGCTCGCTTCGTCGCTCGCAGACTGATGCGGAGCGTCGCCTCTGGTCGCGTCTCCGTGATCGCCGACTCGTGGGCGTCAAGTTCCGGCGTCAGCATCCGATCGGGCCCTTCATCGTCGACTTCTGCTGTCTCGAGCGTCGCCTGATCGTCGAGCTCGACGGCGGCCAGCATGCTATCCAGCGCGACCGCGACGCGCGGCGTACTGCACTCCTCACGGCCGAGGGACATCGCCTTCTGCGCTTCTGGGACAACGAAGTCCTCACCAATCCCGACGGCGTGCTCGAGTCGATTCTCCTCCACCTTCAGCGCCCCTCACCCCAACCCTCTCCCCAGAGGGGAGAGGGAGAGAGAAACCCTCGCCCCCGAAGGGGGAGAGGGCAGGGTGAGGGGGAGAGGGTAGGGTAAGGGGGTGAGCGAGCGGGCGGTCTATTCCGTCTCCGAGCTGACCGCGCGGATCAAGGCGCAGCTCGAGACGGGGTTCCCGGCGGTGTGGGTGCAGGGGGAGATCAGCAATCTCCGCACGCCCGGCTCCGGCCATGCCTACTTCACCTTGAAGGACGAGACGGCGCAGCTCCGCGCCGTGCTCTTCCGAGGCCGTGGCCGGCGCGTCCGCTTCGAGCCCGAGGACGGCATGCAGGTGCTCGCCTTCGGCGGCCTGGATGTATACGCGGCCAGGGGGGAATACCAGTTGGTCGTGGAGCTGCTCGAGCCCAAAGGCGTGGGCGCGCTCCAGTACGCCTTCGAGCAGCTGAAGCGTCGGCTGGAGGCGGAAGGGCTCTTCGACCGGGCCCGCAAGCGGCCGCTGCCCGTCTACCCGCGCGTGATCGGCATCGTGACGTCGCCGACCGGCGCCGCCATCCGCGACATGCTCAACATCATCGGGCGGCGCTTCGGCGATCTGCACATCCTGATCGTGCCCGTGCGCGTGCAGGGCGATGAGGCGCCGGGGGAGATCGTGGCCGCCCTCGCCGCCCTGAGTGAGGTGGCGGCCCTGGACGTGGTGATCGTCGGACGCGGGGGCGGCTCCATCGAGGACCTCTGGGCCTTCAACGACGAGCGCGTGGCCCGCGCCATCGTCGCCTGCCGGGTGCCCGTGATCTCCGCGGTGGGCCACGAGACGGACTTCACCATCGCGGATTTCGTGGCCGACCTGCGTGCCCCCACGCCCTCCGGGGCCGCCGAGCTCGTGGTGCGCGAGAAGCTCGCGGTGATCGAGGGTCTCGTGGAGCTGCACGCGCGTCTGAGAGGCGCCATGGCAACTCAGCTGGCGCGCTGGAACGAGCGCGTGATCGGCCTCGCCCGCCGGCGCGTGCTCACCGAGCCCGGCCGCGCTCTGCGCGACTCGAACCGCCGATTGGACGAAGCGCGGGGTGCCCTGCACGCCGCAGTGCGCGCGCACCATCGCCTCCTGCTTCACCGGGTCGAGCTGAAGACAAACGCCTTGAGTTCCCAGCACCCCTTGGCTAGGATTTCTCACGGCGCCGCGGTGCTCGCCCAGCTTCGCGGCCGGCTTGCCGCGTCCGCCACTCATCGCGCCACGCATTCGCGGCATCGGCTCGCCGCCGCGGTGGGACGGCTCCAGTCGCTGTCGCCGCTCGCGGTGCTCGGCCGCGGCTACAGCCTGACCCGGCGCGTGCCGTCGGGCGAGGTGGTGCGCGGCGCGGTGGGGTTGCGCGTGGGCGACGCCATCGAGGTGCTGCTGGGCGAGGGCGCCCTGGGCGCGCGGGTAACGGACGTGAAGGAGCGTGATGACCGACATCAAGTTTGAGGACGCGCTGGCCCGGCTCGAGCAGATCGTGGACACGCTCGAGGCCGGCAACCTGCCCCTCGAGGAGTCGTTGAAGGCCTTCGAGGAAGGGATCGGGCTGGCCCGGCGCTGCGCGCGCTACCTGGAGGAGGCGGAGAAGCGGATCGAGCTGCTCACCAAGGACGAGGCGGGGCTGCTCCGCGCCGAGCCCTTCAAGTGGGTGGAGGGTGAGCAGGCGTGAGCGCGCCGTTCGAGACCTATCTAAAGGAGCGCGCGCAGGTGGTGGACCAGGCCCTCGACCGGCTCCTGCCCGCCGAGGCGAATGCTCCCGAGACCATTCACAAGGCGATGCGCTATAGCGTGTTCGCGGGCGGCAAGCGGCTCCGCCCCGTGCTGGTGATCGCCGGCGCCGAGGCCGTGGGCGGCCGGATGGATGCGGTGTTGCCCACCGCGTGCGCCCTCGAGCTGATCCACACGTACTCGCTGATCCACGACGACCTGCCCGCCATGGACAACGACGATTTCCGCCGCGGCCGCCCCACCAGCCACAAGGTGTTCGGCGAGGCCATGGCCATCCTCGCCGGCGACGGTCTGCTCACCCACGCCTTCCGCCTCATCGCCGACAACTGGCGGCCGGGAATGGACGCCACCGTCCTCCGGGACGTCCTCGTGGACGTCGCCGACGCCGCCGGCACCGACGGCATGGTGGGCGGTCAGGTGGCCGATCTCGAGGCCGAGGGGCGGCGCATCGGCGCCGACATGCTGGACTACATCCATCTCCACAAGACGGCCGCCCTCATCCGCACCTCGATCCGCGTGGGCGCGCGCCTGTCCGGCGCCACCGCCGCCCAGCTCCAGGCCCTCTCGGTGGCGGGGGCCGATCTCGGCCTCGCCTTCCAGATCGTGGACGACATCCTCGACGTGACCGGCACCACCGAACAGCTCGGCAAGACCGCAGGCAAGGATCAGGCACAGCAGAAGGCCACCTATCCCGCCATTCACGGGCTCGACGCCTCGCGCGCCCGCGCCAAGGTGCTGGTGGACGAAGCCCTCGGCGCCCTCGCGCCCCTCGGGCCCCCCGCCGATCCCCTGCGGGCCCTCGCGCAGTTCATCCTCGAGCGAAAGGCGTAAGGGCCCTGTCCGAGATCCGCTCTCTCCACGCGCGCGAGATTCTCGATTCCCGCGGCAACCCCACCGTGGAGGTCGAGGTCTGGCTGGAGTCCGGGGCCTTCGGGCGCGCCATGGTGCCGTCCGGGGCGTCCACCGGCAAGCGCGAGGCGATGGAGCTGCGCGACGGGGACTCCTCGCGCTACCTCGGCAAGGGCGTCCGCCGGGCCGTGCAGAACGTGCTGGAGACCATCGCCCCCGAGATCGAGGGCATGGACGCCGCCGAGCAGGCGGCGGTGGACCGTGCCCTCCTCGAGCTGGACGGCACGCCCAACAAGTCCGGGCTCGGCGCCAATGCCATCCTCGGCGTCTCGCTGGCGGTGTCTCGCGCGGCTGCCGACGACTCCGGCCTGCCGCTCTACCAGTACCTCGGCGGGCCGGGCGCGCGCCTCCTCCCGGTGCCGTTCATGAACGTCCTCAACGGCGGCGCCCACGCCGACAACGGCCTCGACATCCAGGAGTTCATGATCGTTCCCACGGGGGCAGGGAGCTTCGCGGAGGCGCTGCGCACGGGAGCGGAGATCTTCCACACGCTGCGCAAGCTCCTCAAGGACCAGGGCCTGTCCACCGGGGTGGGCGACGAGGGCGGCTTCGCGCCGAACCTGGGGGGCAATGTGGAGGCCCTCGACTTCCTGCTGCGCGCGGTGGAGCGCGCCGGCTACCGGGCGGGGGAGGACGTGTTCCTCGCCCTCGACGTGGCGGCGAGCGAGTTCGGCGAGCACGGCCGCTACCGTCTCCGCGCCGACCGCACCGAGAAGTCCAGCGAGGAGATGATCGCCTTCTACGAGGGGCTCTGCGGGCGCTATCCCATCTGCTCCATCGAGGACGGACTCGGCGAGGACGACTGGGAAGGCTGGCGCCAGCTCACGCGCCGACTCGGCGACCGGGTGCAGCTCGTGGGCGACGACCTCTTCGTGACCAATCCCGCCATTCTCCAGAAGGGGATCCAGGAGGGGATGGCCAACGCCATCCTCGTCAAGGTGAACCAGATCGGCACCCTCACCGAGACGCTGGAGGCGATCGAGCTCGCGAAGCGCGCGGGCTACGGCACCGTGATCTCGCACCGCTCGGGAGAGACGGAAGACTCCTTCGTGGCCGATCTCGCCGTCGCCGTCAACGGCGGGCAGATCAAGACGGGCTCGCTCGCGCGCGGGGAGCGCACCGCCAAGTACAACCAGCTGCTGCGCATCGAGGAAGAGCTGGGCACCGCCGCGGTCTGGCCCGGACGCGCGGCGCTGCGGGGCGGCCGGCGGTGAGGGTGCGCCATGTCCGCGGGCTCATGGCCGTCGCCGCCATCGTCCTCCTCGCCTACGGGGGATCGAGCCTGGCCCGGGTGGTTCAGATGAAGCGCGAGGTGGAGAGCCTCGAGCGCGACATCGCCACCCTGCGCGAGGAGACGGGACGGCTCTCGAAGACCATCGATCGTCTGCGCACCGATCCCGAGTACATCGAGCAGCTCGCCCGGGAGGCCCTCGGCCTCGTCAAGCCCGGCGAGAAGGTGCTCAAGCTCCCGCCCAGCACGCCCGGAGGCTGATCCGACGCCATGGAGTACCTCGTGCCCGTGCTGTTCCTCATCGCTCTGGCCATCAACGTCCGCGCCGTCTTCAAGCTGTCGCTGGACTGGAAGGGCATGCTCACCACCGTGCGCTTCGTCCGCGAGTCCTACGCGCGCGTGCCCACGCTGCCCACCGAGGAGACCCTGGAGCGCAACCCGGAGACGCCAGTATTCCTCCATCTCGTGCCCGCCTACCAGGAGCCGGACATCACGGGCACGGTGGGCGCGCTCGTCGCCTCCCGCTATCCCCACGGCCACCTCCACGTCGTCGTCGTCACCAAGGAAGAGGAAGAGCGGGATCCGCACCCGCTCATGGGGGTGAGCACGGGCGAGCTGGTCCGGCGGCTGCGCGAGAGCCTGCCGCCCTATCAGCAGAAGCGTCTCGGCCACCTCGCCATGCCCGGGTCCGGCCGCAAGGCGCAGCAGCTCAACTGGGCGCTGCGCCCGGAGGCACTGCGCGAGATCCTGGGCGAGGACCACGACCCGACGCGGGTGTTTGTAGGGGTGAGCGACGCGGACTCGGTGCCCGACCCCGACACCTATCGCTGGATCGCCCACCGCGAGCTGACGGGGCCGGGGGCCCGCGCCTACCAGGGCATTCCACTGTCCCTGGCCAACTACGATCGCCTCGACATCCGCGGCCGGATCTGCGCCATCCAGCAGTCGTCCATCTTCATCCGCGTGTCCATCGCCCGGCTCATCAACGAGGTGAAGCGCATCCGCCTCTTCAACGCGCTCGCCGCGCGCTGGCCGCGGCTGGGGCGCGCGGCGCGGCCCCTCTTCGAGTTTTGTTTCCGCCGGTCGCAGATCTGCCTCGGCCACAACCAGTTCGTGCGGCTGGATGCCATGCAGGCCATCGGCGGCTTTCCCACGTCGGGGGCCACCGAAGACTCGACGCTCGGCTACGCTCTGGGCGCGCGCGGCATCCTCATCGAGGCCATGCCCATGCTCGAGCTGACGGATCTGCCCGAGACGACCGAGAAGGTGATCCGGCAGAACGCCCGCTGGTACCTCGGCGTGCTCGACGACGTGCCGTTCCTGCGTGCCCTCCGGCGAGCCCAACCGACCGCGTACAACCTGGCGCAACTCATCCGCCACGTCGGCAACAAGGTGATCGAGTGGCCCGTGGCCGCGCTGATCTATCCCTTCACGGGCTGGCTCGGCTGGTACCTCGCGTATCAGTACCGCGCCGAGGCGCCCACGCTGTTCTACCTGGGGATCGGCGCGCCGACCTTCTCGCTGCTGCTCACGGTGTGGGTCGGGGGCATCGTCACCCAGACCCTCATCGAGGAGCTGCGGCCGTACCTGCCGCGCGCGGTCGATCTCAAGCGGAAGAGCTTCAAGGAAAAGTTCCTCGGCACCTTCCGTTGCCAGACGTATTGGCTGCTCGCGACGCGCGCGGCGTGGCGCGTGCTCTGGAGCATATGGCGCACCGGCCGCTACGAGGCGGCCAAGACCGACCGTGTCACCGTGCGCCGGTAGTCCCGTCCCACCCCGGGCCACCGTGTAGAAAGGTTCGTTGTCAAGTAGCAGATTTCGCAGCGCTTTCTTCCACGCAATCCGGCACGCCATCTGCAACCTTCAGGGCATGTGGAGGGACGCATGCCATGACCCACCGATTCGTGACGACCATTCTGCTGCTCGCCGCCGTCCTGTCGCCCGGGCCGGCGGCGCTCGCGCAGCCACTCGAGATGAAGGGACCGCTGTCGAAGCCGGAACGGCCGGCTCGCGAGATACCCGACCGCGATCTCCGGCCTTCGCAGCCGGCTGTGCCTCACAAGCCAGGGTTCATTCCGGGCCTCTCGAGGCCGACGCGGACGGGACGGATGGGTGTCGCCGGCTGGACCGTGCCCGCGGTGCCGTCGGGCGCTCGCGGCGCGGCGGATCCGGAGAGCAGTGGTGCGGCCGGCTTCGGCTTTGCCGCGGAGTGGGGCGGCGCGCCGCGCGGGATCGAGAACTAGACGCGCGGGCATCTTTCCACCGGGCTTGACGCGATCAACGCGGAGGCGTAGACCCAGACCGAATGGTCGTGTGGATCGTGGTGCTGGCGACCTTGCTCGGGCCGACCTGCGCGGCCATGGGCCAGCCTATCGACCTTGGGCCCCCGACGAGGCCCGACAAGGCGCCAAGCCCGTCTCCGTCACCGGACCGCGATCCCCAGTCGCTGCAGCCCGTGATGCCAGTCGAGCGCCCCGCCTACATGCGCTCGCTTTCCGATGAGACCCGGAGTCGCCGCATGGGAGCGGCCGCATGGACCAACACGAATCCTCCCGTCGGCTCGCTCGGGGCCGCGAATCCGGAGAGCCGCGGGAGCGCGGGATTCGGCTTCGCGGTGGAGTGGTTCTAGCCGGGGGCTTGACGCGGCCGCCTCGCTCGGGTAGATTGACGAACGTCACCGCGGGGTGGAGCAGCCCGGTAGCTCGTTGGGCTCATAACCCAAAGGTCGCTGGTTCAAATCCAGCCCCCGCAACCACCTGTAGGCAAACAGCCTCCTGATCTCTCAGGAGGCTGTCGCCTTTTGCGCGGCCGCTGATCTCGGCCCGCCGCTCGCCGGGCCTGGACGGCCTGGGCACGATCACCAGGTCTCCGTCGAGATGCTTCAGAATCTCAACCTTGGCGCGCCGGGGATCTTGAGCTTGTAGCAGTCCTTGCGTGCCGGCGGCCTGAACTCATCGGGCGCCCGTGCGACTACTTTACCGCCGACCGCAACGCGTCGAACGTCCCAGAGAAGTACGAAACGTTGTGGAAGGCCTCCCGGGCGATTGCCTCGGCGAGCGTGCGCGCCTGGGAGGCGTCGCGACCGAAGACGATGATGCGCGTGTTGTGGTCCTCCATGGGCAGGCGGCCGTCGTCCTTCGCCTTCCGCACCTCGCCGACGTCCTTGCCGGGCTGCACCGAGCCCTGGGGGATACTACGCGCTCCGGGGAGGCTCCCCGCGACGAACTCTTCCGAGCTCCGCGCATCGAGAAACACGGCCGTTCGGTCGTTCTGCGCGACGCGCTGGACGGCTTCTAGCTCGATCTCGGTAAGGCCGACGAGCGCGCGCCACACCGGAATGCCCAGCTGGTACCGGCGCACGTTGGTGAAGCCGGCGGCGAGCAGTTCTTCGCTCAAGCGCTTGCTCTTGCCGCAGAAGGGGCCGTTGCAGTAAAGGATCAGCGCCTTGGCCTTGTCGCCGGCGACGAGCCGCTCGACTTCCGCCACGTCCGAGACGTACATCGAGATCGAGACCCCGGCCTTTGGCGCGACGTTCCGTGCGCCAGGGATGTGGCTCATCGCGTATTCCATGTGTGGCCGGGTGTCCAGCACCACGGTGCTGCCGTCTGCGAGCATTCGCTTCAGCTCGTCCGTGCTCACCTCGGGCGTCTTCTGGTTCACCTCCTCGAGCGTCGTCTGATAGACGCTCGGGCCGCTGGCCACGGCGGCACCAACCGCCACCAGCAGGAGCAGAACTGTGATCAGTGCTGTCGCGGCGCCCCGAATCTCGCTGCACTGCCCTGCGACCATGTGATGCCTCCTTGGGTGTCCCTCGGCGACTCCGTGGGCCGCTGGGGACTGGTGGCGTGCGCACGGAGGTCACTTGCCCCTCGGCTCCGCTTGATAGCCCTGTTCCTTCCACTGGTGGACGGGGCAGAAGGTCGTGCTCCTGAATCCGAGTTCCTCTGCAAGTTTTGCGGCCTGAGAACTCGTTCGTCCCGTCCCGCACGTCAAGACAAGGTAGGTGTCTTTCGGCATGGACTTCAAACGGCCCTCGAGCTGATCGAAGGGGATGTTCGTCGCGCCGGGCAGTGTTTCGCTGAACTTGCCTGGCTCACGAACCTCAACGATCAGAATCTTATTGTGGGCATTCAGATGCCGCTTCAGCTCGTCCGCAGGCATCTGCTTGGCGCCAATGGCGCGCTGGGTTTGCGGATCGATCGGATATCGAGGCTGCTGCTGAGCAAATGCGGACGGGCCCCATCGAAGCCCGACCGCGAGAACTACCAACACCGCGATCGTGAGGATGGTGCCACGATGTGTGCTCATAGTTTGGTACCTCGGTGCCATAAGGCTAGCGGAGGGCCACCAGCGATAGAAATACATAGTAAGGTGAGCCAGTATAATCTGGGGTTATGGAGCTTGAGGCCCGCCTACGCGCATTCGCCGCGTTCGCGCGACGGCGGTCCTTCTCGGCGGCCGCAAAGGAGTTGGGGATTAGCCAGCCCGCTGTCTCGAAGCACATCGCGGAGGTGGAACGCGAGGCGGGAGTGAAGCTAGTCGTGCGCCAACCCCGCGGCGGGGAGCTGACTCCGGCCGGGGAGTTCCTCGCCAATCACGTGCTCCGCGCTCAAGCGCTCCTCGCGCAGGCTGCTCGCGGTGCCGGAGAATTCCGCCAGCGAGTAAGCGGGTCGCTGACCGTCGTGGCGTCGGGCGTCCCGGCCACGTATCTCCTGCCAGAGGTCGTCATCGCGTTCCAGCGGGCGCATCCGGGCGTACGCGTGAGCATAGTCTCGGGCAACTCGGCGCAAACGATGGACGCCCTGCGCTCGCATCGGGCCGAGCTCGGCGTCGTCGGCGGGTTCGCCGCGGCGCCCGAGATCGAGGCAGAGCCGCTGGTCGAGGAGGAGATCGTGGTGGTAGGCTCCCCAAAGCTGGCCGGCCGCTGGATGTCGCGGCGCGACGCGGAAGCGGCGACCTGGATCTCGCCCTCCGTGGGCTCGGCCACCCAGGCAGCCGTCGAGGCGGCCTGGGCTGACATCGGTATCACTCCGAGCCACCACCTCGAACTGCCGAGTTGGGAGGCAGTGAAGCTGGCGGTGGCCCGCGGCGATGGCGTGGCTGGCTGCAGCCAGTTCACGGTGGCCGCCGAGCTGCGCGCGGGATCCCTCGGCATCATTCGACTGCGCGGCTGGAAGGTGCGGCGGACGATCTCGATTGTCCGGCATCGTGAGGCCGTGCTCACGCCATCGGCTCGCGAATTCGTGGCAATGCTGCATGCCCGATGGCATCGCCAGTCGCAGCGGCCACGCCGCAACGGCTCGTCGCCGCGACGATGAAGGCGACGCATCCGGGCTTTCCCAGGAGCCGGCGGTGCTTAGTTCCATCGTGCGTGTCCGAAGTCAGGTGGCAGGCGAGCGAGTCGGCCCGGGTGAGTGCATGCTATGCCGGACACACAGCCGCCCTCAACCGGCCGGCGGACCGGTGGGATCAGCGCCGAGGGCACCTCACTGCGCAGGCACGATGGCGTCCGCCGCGCAGCCGTTCCGATGAGGGCGAAACATGCGTTTAGATCGCGACCTCGAAGCAGAAGCCTAGCGACCTGTTCGCCTGCAGGTGGTTGCGGGCCCCCGCAACCAAAGAAAATCAAGGGCTTCGAGGGAAACCTCGGAGCCCTTGCTGCTTTCCATCTAACACCCGTCTAACACGCCTGCGCGCGGCGCGGAGAGCCGTCATGCCGACAGAGGTAAAGCACGCTCGGATGCCCGACGGCGCCCACCCGATCGGCGCCGTGATCGGGGGCGCTCTCGGAGGCGTCATCGGCGTCCCCCTCACCCTGGTCGTGGCCTCGTTCGGGATGCTGCTGGGATTTCTCTGGCAGCTGCTGTCGCCGGTGCGCGGCCTTTCCGTGATGCCGACGATTGGCCACTCCGGCTCGTCGCCGACGGCCGAGCCCGCGACCGCCGCCCACTGACATGGCGGAGGCGGAGCGCTAGTCCACCCGATCGCGCGCGGTCACCGGCGCTCTGACTTCCGGTCGTAATCGTGATGTGGGTTGAGGTGTGGCGTCCAAGGGACTACGACGTGTCCAGGACGTCAGCCTCGACACTCCAACGTTATTCCCCATTTCGCGGTCGCGCACCTCCAGGGCGAAATCCCGACGGGGCTACCGATAGCGCGGCAGCCCAGGCTGGCCGGGCGTGTGTTGGCTACTTGGAAGTCCTGGCCACGATCCAACGTCACAGCGATCACGTGGGCCGGAGGCCAGCGTCCGAGTCTGGCACCCTATGTCACGGGGACGGGGCCCACGGACGGGGCCACCGCCGCCGGAGGGCGTTCATGGTGTTCATGTTACCTATCCTCCCGACGAGTTGATGGTAGGCGCCCTCCGCGACCCAATCCCAGGGCCCCACCAGCGCGTGCCGCTATCGCCTCGCGGCTTCGAGAAGTTGAGGGAGCGTGAAGACGAAATCCCGCGCGCTCTCGGGCTTGTGGCATTCGAAGCACCCTTTGATGTTGGCCTGCGGATCCCGAGTCCCGTCGGCCCGGAACCGAGCGTACTCCCACTCGCCGTTTCGAAAATCATCGGGGTACTCGACGCCCCAACCCCTACGCTTCTCCATCACGACGACCCGATCCAGGCGACCCCGGACCAAACGGCCGTTGGGGTCCCTCACGAGTTCGCCCTTGTCGTTCAGCAGTGCCTTGAACGTTGGCAAGCTGAGCACTGTCCCATCCGGCAAGGGCTGACCTGGCTTGAGGGCCTTGAAGGCCTCGGGATTGATGTAGGCCTCCCGGAGCTCCTTGATGTCGGGTTGATCCAGTACGGTGTACAGCACGTGGGTCTGGTAGGCCGGGAAGGCGACCTTTTCTGGGCCCGCCGTCGCCGACGTCGTCAGGGTGAAGAGAATTGCTGTGGGGACGACCATCAGGCGCCTCATCATGCCTCCTTCTCAGTGAGCACGTGTCAAGGGTTGCGTTTTGCTTCCTCGCCGAGTCGACGGCTTCGGAGGGCCCCATGACGCCGGCCGTGTCGTTCGCCCCCCAGCATCCGCGCGATCACCTGGCCGATCGCCTCCATGCTCGTGAACGTCTCCTTGGCGCCAGTCGCGACGCGCTCGATGATCCCGCTGACTCGGCCCCGCGGGTCCTGGACCGTCCGGACCACGAAGCTGGCACGCTTGCCTCTGGTCATGCCGGCCACCTCGTGCACCGTCGTACCCGGACAGGCGTGCAGGCGGCGTGCGCCGGGGCGTGAAAACTTCGTCGCGGGCCGGGGTCACGGTTTCCCGGTAAACCGGATATAGTGCAGCCGGCATTCCGAGGAGGTGTCATGCCCGACCTGAGGGTGACGCTGCTCGGCGGCTTCGAGGCCCGGTTGGCCTCCGGCGCGACCGTCAGCTTGCCGACCAAGAAGGCCCAGGCGTTGGTCGCCTACCTCGGCGTCCGCGCCGGCCAGAGCCACCCCCGCGACAAGCTCGCCGCCCTGCTCTGGGGCGAGAAGGCGGATGACCAGGCGCGCGGCGGGCTCCGCCACGCCCTCGTCGCCCTCCGCCGGGCCCTCGCCGAGGCCGATCCGCCCCCGCTCCGCGTCGAGGGCCAGACCCTGGCCCTGGACGCCGCGGCGACCGAGGTCGACGTCGTGGCATTCGAGCGCCGTGTCGCTGAGGGCACTCCGGCCGCCCTCGAGCAGGCCGCCAAGCTCTACCGCGGCGACCTCTTGCTCGGCTTCGCCCTCAACGAGCCCCTCTTCGAGGAGTGGCTCATCGCCGAGCGCGAGCGGCTGCGCGAGATGGCCCTGGACGCTCTCGCGCGCCTGCTGGCTCACCAGACCCGCAGCGCCAGCACGGAGCGCGCGATCCAGACTGCGGTGCGACTGCTCGCCCTCGATCCTCTGCAGGAGCCTGTGCACCGCACGCTCATGCGCCTCTACGGCCGCCAGGGGCGCCGGGGCGCGGCGCTCAAGCAGTACCAGACGTGCGTGAGCGCCCTCCGGCGCGAGCTCGGCACCGAGCCCGAGGCCGAGACCCGCCGCCTCTACCAGGAGCTGCTCCGTCGCCCGGCTGAGGAGACGGAGCCGGTCGAGGCCCGCGGCGCCCGTCCGCGAGCGCCTCGCGCGATCGCGCCGGCCCCACCCGAGCTCCCCGCGGCGGAGACGCCGCTGTTCGGGCGGGATGCCGAGCTCGGACGGCTGCGCGGCTCGCTCAACGAGGCCCTCCGGGGTCACGGCCGGATCGCCACCGTGGTGGGGGAAGCGGGCATCGGCAAGACCCGGCTCGTGGGGGCCCTGGTGGCCGACGCGCTTGCCCAGGGCTGCCGGGTGCTGATCGGTCGCTGTCACGAGAGCGATTCGATCCTGCCCTTCGGCCCCTGGGTCGACGCCTGTCGTTCCGGGGAGGTGACCGGCGACGAGAAGATGCTCGACTCCCTGCATCCCACCCGGCGCGCCGAGCTGGCCCGCCTCCTCCCCGAAGCCGGCGCGGCCGGCCTGCCCCGCGCCAGCGACAGTGCGCTGCCGCTGTTCGAGAGCGTCGCCGGGCTCGTCGAGCAGGTCGCCGCCCAGCAGCCCCTGGTGCTCGTGCTGGAGGACCTGCACTGGGCCGACGAGATGAGCCTCCGCCTGCTGGCCTTCGTGAGCCGCCGCGTTCCAGCCTGGACGGTGCTCCTGGTCGTCACAGCGCGCGACGAGGAGCTGGCCTCCCTGGCTCGCCGAACTCTGGACGACCTGGCCCGCGCGCCCGCCGTCATGCCCGTGGAGGTCTCGCCGCTGTCCCGGCCCGACACCGCGCTCCTGGTGCGCGCGCTCGCGCGGGTCGGGAGCGACTCGCCCCTGGTGGCGCACGTGGAGGCGCGCGTCTGGGCCATGAGCGAGGGGAATCCCTTCGTCGCCGTGGAGGCGATGCGCGCGCTGGATCAGGCGTCCAGCCCGCCGGCGCTGCCCGCGAGCGTACGGGACCTCGTCGCCCGCCGGCTCGACCGGCTCAGCGCGTGCGCCCAGCAGCTGGCGGCCGTGGCGGCCATCATCGGCCGCCGTTTCGACTTCGGGCTGCTGCAGTCCGCGGGCGCCATCGACGAACGCGAGGCGGCCGAGGCCGTCGAAGAGATGGTCCGCCACCGCGTGCTGCAGGCGGTGGGCAACGACCTGGACTTCACGCACGACCGGATCCGCGAGGTCGTCTACGGCCGGCTACTCCCGCCGCGCCGGCGGCTCCTGCATCGCGCCGTGGCCGAGGCCCTGGAGGCGGCGGGCAGCGACGAGGTGGAGCAGCTCGCGCATCACGCGGCGCGCGGCGAGCTCTGGGAGAAGGCCGTGCACTACCTACACCGGGCCGGAGGCCGGGCGGCGGCGCGCTCCGCGCTCCAGGACGCCCGGGCCTGGTACGAGCAGGCGCTCGGAGCGCTGGCTACGCTGCCGGAGCATCGCGCCGCGCTGGAGGAGTCCTTCGAGATCCGCCTGGCGATGCGACCGGTGCTCACCCAGCTCGACGAGGTCCAGCATTCGCTGGAGCGCTTGCGTGAGGCCGCAGCGCTGGCCGAGCGGCTGGACGACGATCGCCGCCGGGGCCGGGTCCGCGCGTTCATGGCGAACGTCCACGGCCTGCTCGGCGAGATGGACGCGGCACTCGCGAGCGGCCGGGAGGCACTCGAGATCGCCGTGCGGCTCGGCGACCTGCGACTGCGCATTCCCACCACGACGTACCTCGAGCTGGTGCAATACTGGCGGGGGGAGCACGCGGAGGTCGTCGCGCTGGCCACCGACAACCTCGCCGCGCTGCCCGAGGCGTGGGTCTACGAATGGCTGGGAAGCACGGCGCCGGCGTCGGTCTACGATCGCTGCTGGCTCGTCATGAGCCTGGCGGAGCTCGGCCGGTTCGCCGAGGCCGAGGAGCACGCGGCCACCGCGATCCGGCTGGCCGAGCCGACGCAGCACGGGTTCACCATCAGCCTGGCTCACCGCGCCGCCTGCATGCTGTATCTCCTTCGGGGCGACTGGGCGCGGGCGGAGCCGCTCAGCGCGCGCTGGCTGCAGGTCGTCCGGACTGCGAACGTCGTCCTGCACCGCTCGCAACCAGGCGCCGCCGCCGCCTGGCTGCGGGCGCAGCTCGGAGAGACGGGCCGCGCCCTCGAGCATCTCCGGGACGGTGAGGAGCTCGCCACGGCCCGCACGGCCGGGCAGGCCATCGGCACGACCAGCTGGGTCCACCGTGCGCAGGGCCGTGCGTGTCTCATGCTCGATCGGCCGGACGACGCACGACGCTGGGGCGAGAGCGCGGTCGGGTTCGCGGCGGTGCAGCCCGGGTTCAGGGCTCATGCGCTGCACCTGCTCGGCGATGTCGCGAGCCATCCCGCCCGGTTCGACGCGGAGCGGGCCGCCACGTACTACCGCGAGGCACTGGGGCTCGCCGAGCCGCGTGGGATGCGGCCGCTCGTCGCCCACTGCCACCTCGGCCTGGGCGTCCTGCACGCGCGGCTGGACAAACGCCACGAGGCGCAGCAGCATCTCGCCACGGCCACCGTGCTCTACGCCGAGATGGGGATGGAGTACTGGGTCGGCCAGGCCGAGGCGGCATCGGCAAAGACCTGGAGGACATCATGACGGCGGCCGGGGCCGGACTGCCGATCACGCTCACTGTGGCAGCGGCTCCTGGGGCGGCCAGCGTCCGAGTCTGGCAGATTACGTCAGCGCACCCGTAGGTCACCGCGGGACGCCGGCCGCCGGAGCTGGCCACAAGGAACTCTACGGCGCATGTCTTAGTAGCGTCGCCTTTCGACGAATCTCCGACTGAAGGCACGAGATACTGCTGGCGAAAACGTGATTGTGACTAAGACACGGGTTCGGCGGCCTTTGAAGGGCGCGGCCACCCTGCACGCTAGGTGCGCAGGGCAATACCCTCCAAGGAGAACCGCAGGTACTGGCCCATCAGATTGCAAATCCCGTTGCGGATTCGAACCCGTGTTGGTCTCATCGAAGGTCGATCCAATGCCGTTCGGGGGCCGTGTAGCATTCTGCATATCCAGCCCCCGCAACCAACGCAAGGCCCCGGAAAGCCGACAGGTTCCGGGGCCTTGGTGTTTCTGCTCGGCGCGTGAGCATGTAGCAGCGATATAGCAAGTCAGGTTTGATCACGGCCTCGGCCCGTGTGATAGGGTTGCGGTGATGTCACGGGCGCTCCGAATAGCGGCGCGAATCCTCGCTTTCGCGCTCTTGTTGCTCCTCTTCGGCGTGCACAAGGGCTACAACGACATCTCACGCATCGCGGACAAGCATTCAGGCCAGGAGTTCTGGCGCGAGGTGGGGCGCTATGTGATCGGCAATCTGGCCGGCGGGGCGAAGAAGCAGGAGTGATGGTGAGGGGCAGTTCTACTCCCGCCGCGGCGGGCCGGGCCCCCGCAACCAACAACGAGGCCCCGGAATTCAAAAGCTTCCGGGGCCTTCGTCTTTCTGCTCGCTGCGCAAGGATGTAGCACCCATGTAGCAACTCGCCCGCTCGCGAGACGGAGGCTGCTGACCAGTGGCCTGGGCGAGCACGTCTAGCGGACGCGGCAGATTTGTTCGCCGTGATGTCCACGGGGCCGTGCTCTTAGTTCAATTGGTGCGGCTGCTCCTGTTCATATGTGCCGTGGCCGACGGGTGCAACGACGGGTTAGGCGGTGGGTAGGTACAAACCGGGTACATAGGTAACACATCAAACCGGGAACATGGGTGACACGCCGCTAAGGTCGTTGGCCAACAGGAGGTTGGCCAATGCCCTGGCAGGAGACATCACCCGTGGACCA
>Ga0075421_100000394_pt1 | contig 44956 bp, 35 predicted proteins | sample SoiMetdeltSBSDD5_FD_75292 | JGI IMG/M metagenome (GOLD analysis project Ga0075421, IMG submission 75292) | Bulk soil microbial communities from a Populus tree surrounding site in Tennessee, USA - Soil MetaG P. deltoides SBSDD5 | ecosystem: Environmental > Terrestrial > Soil > Tree plantation... | reverse complement strand
TGGCGCGTCTACAAGATCGAGAAACGCCGTCGTGGCGCCGGCGACCGTCAGTTCCTCGAGCGCGTCTTCCACAAGCTGCTGATCAACTTCACGTGGTGGGTGAATCGCAAAGATGCGGAAGGGTTGAACGTCTTCCAGGGCGGCTTCCTCGGTCTGGACAACATCGGCGTGTTCGATCGCAACGCGACTCTTCCAACCGGCGGACATCTGGAGCAGTCGGATGGCACGAGCTGGATGGGGATGTACGCGCTGAACATGCTCGCTATCGCGATGGAGCTCGCTCGCGACGACTCGACGTATGAGGACGTCGCCAGCAAGTTCTGGGAGCACTTTCTCTACATCGCGGCGGCGATGAACAACCTCGGTCAGGACGGTGTGTCGCTCTGGGACGAAGCAGACAGCTTCTACTACGACGTGCTCCACGAGGAGAACGGCGATCAGTTCCCGCTGAAAGTGCGATCGATGGTGGGTCTCATTCCGCTCTTCGCTGTCGAGACGCTCGAGCCGGAAGTGCTCGACAAGCTGCCCGGTTTCAAGAAGCGGCTCGAATGGTTCATCGACAATCGTCCCGACCTCACCGCGCATACCGCGTGCATGCGTACACCTGGCAACGAAGCGCGTCGACTGTTGTCGATCGTGAACCAGGATCGGCTGCGCCGGGTGCTGAAGGTCATGCTCGACGAGAACGAGTTCTTCTCACCGTTCGGCATCCGCGCGCTGTCGCGCGCGCACCGCGAGAAGCCTTACATGGTGGAGATTGGCGGGGAGGTGCACAAAGTCAGCTACGAGCCGGGCGAGTCGACGACGGGGCTATTCGGCGGCAACTCGAACTGGCGCGGTCCAATCTGGTTCCCGCCCAACCTTCTGCTGGTCGAGTCGCTGCAGCGTTTTCACTACTACCTCGGCGACGATTTCAAGGTGGAGTGCCCGACCGGCTCGGGTCAGCTGATGAGTCTCAGTGAAGTCGCCTCTGAATTGTCTCGCCGGCTCGCCCGACCGTTCCTGAAAGATGCCACGGGGCGTCGCCCCGTCCACGGTGGCGACGCGCGATTCCAGAACGATCCGCACTGGCGCGATCTCGTCCTTTTTTACGAGTACTTCCACGGCGATAACGGGCGCGGCGTCGGGGCAAGCCACCAGACCGGCTGGACCGGGCTCGTCGCCAAGTTGCTGCAGCAGAGCGGCGAGCAGGCAGAGAAAGCACGCACCGAAGAAGGTGACCTCGAGATTGAAATCGCGTGAGTATCAGGGAGGCCTGTCGCCCGCTGCCTAAGGCAGCATCTCCCGATAACAGGCCTCGTACATCGGGACCACTTTCTCGACGCAGAACTCGCTCCGCACCCGCCGGCACGCAGCCCGCGCGATGCTTCGATGCAGCGACGGATCCGTCAGCAACGCGACGCCGCTCGCGACCATCTCGTCGATCGCGTCGAGCGGATGCAGGAACCCACTGACACCATGCTCGATGACTTCCGGCAGCCCACCGACACGCGAGGCAATGACGGGCACTTCGCACGCCATCGCTTCGAGCGCCGCAAGGCCGAAGCTTTCCTGCGCCGACGGTAAGAGAAACAGATCCGCGATCGACAACAGTGGCACCACTTCCTCCTGCGCACCCACCGCGTCGACGAGCGCACCGATGCCGAGATCGCGCGCCATCTGCTGCGCCATCGCCAGGTCTGGACCGTCACCAACCAGCAACAGCCGCGCCGGTGTCTGCTTCCGGATCCGATCGAAGATCGCGACGACGGCATCGACGCGCTTCACGGGACGGAAGTTCGAAACGTGCACAATCACCTTTGTCGCGTCGCTTCCACCAGAGAATCGCCTTCGAAGGTCGGGACGGGGTCGACGCCGGTGGATCGCACAGTCGAGGAAGTTGGGAATGACTGCGATCGGATGCTTCACCCCGAGCTCGGCGTAGGTCGAGGCACGTAGGCTGCTCGACACGGCCGTCACCGCATCGGATTGCTCGATCGAGAACGCCACGATCCGCGAGTACGACGGGTCGCTGCCGACGAGAGTGATGTCGGTTCCATGAAGCGTCGTAACGACGCGCGGCCCCTGCCCGTCAGCGCTCAGGATCTGTCGCGAGAGAAATGCCGCCGTGGCATGGGGCACCGCGTAGTGCGCATGGATGATGTCCAGCCTTGACTCGCGCGCGACCTGTACGATGCGATTGGCAAGCGACAACAGGTACTGTGGCTCTCGAAACAACGGGTAGGTCGGCGTCAGGACCTGGTGGAAGAACAACCCTTCCTGGAAGTCTCCGAGCCGGAAGGGGGTCTCCGTGCTGATGAAGTGCGCCTGGTGGCCGCGAAGCGCCAACGCCTTCCCCAGCTCCGTAGCCACGATCCCGCTTCCGCCGACCGAGGCGTAGCAGACGATGCCGACGTTCAGTGGACGAGTGATCAAGACAGGAGATGCGGCCGAAGAACAGGCTGTTTCACGACGATTCCTTCAGCAAAAGTGACGCCCGCCAGCGCGCCGAAGTGAGAGTCGCGACTTTCGATCAACTGCGCAAATCCGGACGATGTGAGTCGTGTAGGAACCGCGTCCGGCTGCAGGGGGCGGAACTGGCTCACGAAGCAGGCCAGGGCCCGGCGCTTGGTGGGGTAGTGCTCGCTCACGTCCACGACGAACGAAGGCGCGACGGCATCGTTGATGAAGTAGTAGCACACCGCCTGCGGCTTCCAGGCCTCGCCCTCGGCTTCATATCTTCGGAGACCGGCGTTGAAGATTGCCTCGGTCAGCAGATGACTGGCAGCGACATGATCGGGATGGCGATCGGACCAGTAGGGGACCGCGATCACGCGCGGCTGGGCGCGGCGGACAAGGCTGGCGACGGCGCGCATCTGATCAGTGTCACCGCCGAGCGCCCGATCCGGTAGGCGTAGATTCACGCGCCATGCGGCGCCGAGCACGTCACAGGAGGCATCGGCTTCGGCCAGCCGTTCGGTGACGGTCCCGTTGCTACCCATCTCGCCAGCGGTCAGATCGCACAGCCCGACCTGGTGCCCGAGGGCAACGTGCTTGGCAACGAGACCGCCGATGCCAATCTCGATATCGTCCGGATGAGGACCGATTGCCAGCACATCGACGGGCGACAGAGGTGTTTTCATGCCATAGCCTTGTAAAGACCCCGGGGGTGATTCTCCAGTCCATCCGGGCGGAAATCACCCGGGGTCCTAGCGTGTCCAGCCGAATACGTCGTCGTGCTTATCCGACTCCCCGTTCGCTGCGCGTGCAAGCACGCGTGCTGCAAGGAAGGCTCCAGAGAGCGACTGACCGCCGAGACCGAACAGATGGCGTGGGTAGTTTCGATGCGGACCGATATACATGATCCCATCAGCCGTTTCGCCATACGACGCGTCCCAGCCATATTCCGGCTGCAGTCCCGAAATCGCTGGATTCATCATCAGCAACTCGTACATCAGTTGCCCGGTACGTTGAACCAGGACCGCGTCCCGCTTTCGCGTTGGCGTGACGTCCTGGGTGGCACCGGTTACGAGCAGCCGATCGTCGCGGGTCCACCGAACCTGATGAGGCGGCGATGCGCTGTCAGCGATCGTGAGGTCGCGACTGGCAAGCTGCTTCCGAATGGCCGCCCCCACCGGCTCGGTCACCACAAAGTACTGCTCCCGCGGCTTGAAATGACGACGAAGCGGCTTGAATTCAGCCGTAGCCATTCCCGTGCATACGATGACCGCTCGAGCACGGATAACTCCGCCCTCGAGGGTGATCTCCACGTTCTTGGCGCCCGCTCGAACCTTGGTGACGCGCGACTTCTCGAAAAAGATCCCGCCCCGCGACTTCGCCGCTGCCGCCAACCCCAGGCAGGCGCGATAAGGGTCGAGCGTGAACGATGCGTCCAGTCGCATCGCGCCGGCCGCTTCGAGCGCCGTCGACTTCCTGACGTTCGCCGGGGATAGCCAATTACAGTCGAGGCCCGCCGCGCTCCGTGCCTCGAATTCCCGGCGGAGCCCTTTCGCGTCATCTCTCGACGCAACCACGATGTGTTCGCACGCCTCCAGCCCACACTGGATCTTCAAGCGCCGGATGAGCGCTGCCGCATCGAGCGATGCGCGCCGCCAGCTCTCGAAGATCCGTCGTGCGGCGCGAAGGCCATAACGCGCAGCGACATCACGGAACGACGGCCCCGGCTCAGGCAGCAGCAAGCCCGCGCTCCGTCCCGAGCTTCCCTGGCCGAGGCGATCGGCTTCGACGAGGACCGGTTTGAGGCCGGCAACCGCGCAGGCGTAAGCCGTGGCGCACCCGGTCAGGCCGCCCCCGACGATGACAATGTCAGTCGCGAATTCGCCGCGAAATCGTGGATGGTCTGGCCGGCGAGAACGGGGAAAGGTATCGATCCATGGTGAGATTCCGTAACGTGTACGCATCAGGACGTCATCCCGCGATCCACTTCACCAATGCCGGCCGTGCATCGGCGCCGGCGGGCGCGTCTGCAAAGGCTGACAGAATGTGAATTCTGGATCATCTTAAAACAGTGGTATGACCCCATAATCAGTTAATCACTACCATGCGCCGTCGACTGTGGAAGGGAGGGCTCGCGATCGCGATTTTGCTAGCCCTGGGCGTAGCCGCGGCTGGCGTCTGGGTGCGTGCACAGCTCCGAGGCAGCCTGCCCCTCCTGGGCGGCGACATGCGGTTGGAGGGCCTCTCGGCACCGGTCATCGTCACACGCGACGCCCTCGGCATCCCGACCGTGAGAGGCGCCTCGCGCGAAGATGTGGCGCGCGCGACCGGCTTCCTGCACGCGCAGGATCGATTCTTCCAGATGGATTTGGCGCGGCGCCGGGCGGCCGGGGAACTCTCTGCCCTGGTTGGCGCGCGGGCGATCGTGGCAGACAGGCAGATCCGCATGCATCGCTTTCGCGCCGAAGCCCAACGGGCAGTCGCCGCGATGGACCCGGCATGGCGCGCGATCATCGAGGCCTACACGTCGGGGGTGAACAGCGGTTTGAGTCAACTGCGCAAGCCGCCCTTCGAATATGTGCTACTTCGACAAGAGCCCCAGAAGTGGCTGGTCGAAGACAGCATGCTCGTGGTGCTGTCCATGTTCATCACGCTTCAAGATCCGGACGGCTCGTACGAAGCGACGCTGGCGACGATGCATGACGTGCTTCCCGAAGCGATGGCAAACTTCCTGGCGCCGATTGGCACCGAGTGGGACTCGCCAATCGTGGGCCACGCGCTCGATGTCCCACAGACTCCCGGTCCCGAGGTGTACGACCTGCGCTCGAAGCTGAGCGGACAACCCTCTCGCAGGCTTCCAGCTCCGCGACCTCCCACTCGTCTTCTTCGTCCCATCGAACAGGAAGCGACGAACAGAACTTTGGGAGTCGGGAATTGGCACTTGGGAGTTGGAAGTTGGCCTTCGACTATCGCTCAGGCCACCCCGACCCTTCGACAAGCTCTGGGTCGCCCCGAGCAGGGTCGAGGGGCGAGCCGCGTCGAGGGGTGGGAATTGGGAGTTGACAAAGAGGGAGCTATAGGAAGCAACAACTGGGCGATCTCTGGCCGCCTCACCGCGGACGGCCGCGCCCTCATCGCCAACGACATGCATCTCACCGTGCGCGTCCCCAACACGTGGTACCGCGCCTCTCTCGAATGGCAGGATGGGCCCAACGCCACGCCACATCGTTTGATGGGGGTGACGCTGCCCGGCGTTCCTGCCGTGGTCGTTGGCAGCAACACGCACGTGGCGTGGGGCTTCACCAACTCGCAGGGCGACTGGAGCGACATCGTCCTGCTCGAGATCGATCCTACGGACTCGAATCGATACCGCACGCCGGAGGGTTGGCGGACCTTCGAGCGGCATGACGAGATGATCGAGGTCGCGGGAGAGGATGAACCGCGACAGCAGTCGATCCGGTGGACGATCTGGGGCCCCGTCATGGATCCCGATCACAAGGGACGTCTGCGCGCCCTACGTTGGGTGGCCCACGATCCGGCGCGTCTTGCCGCGTCGATTACGGCTCTGGAAGCGGCGCAGTCCATCGAGGAGGCTTTTGACGCGGTCAACGGTCTCGGGGCTCCCGGGCAGAACTTTGTCGTCGTCGACAACAAGGGCCGGATCGGTTGGACGATTTACGGCTCGATGGCTCGCCGTGTCGGCTTCGACGGTCGTCTTCCCGTGTCGTGGGCCGACGGCACACGCGGGTGGAGTGGCTGGCTCAATCCCAACGAGTACCCGCGTGTGCTGAATCCCGAGAGCGGCCGGATCTGGACCGCCAACGCCCGTGTCGTCGACGGCGACATGCTGACTCGGATTGGAGATGGCAACTACGAGATCGGATCGCGTGCTCGCATCATCCGCGAGCGTCTTGCCATGCAGGACCACTTCACACCGGCAGACCTGTTGAACATCCAACTGGACACCAGCGCTGAGTTTCTGAGCCGATGGCGAACGCTGCTGCTGCAGTCGCTGAAGACGGTGACCGACCAGCCCCGCATCCGGCTGCGAGAGATTGTTGAAGGGGATTGGGACGGACGCGCCTCGCCGGGGTCGGCGGGCTATCGGCTGACCCGCATGTTTCGCGAAGAGGTCTCGGAAGCCATCATCGCGTTCGTGCTCATGGAGTGCAATGCGGCCGATCCGACATTCGACTACAGGAACGTGCGCCGGCGCGAAGGACCAATCTGGAAACTCGTCTCGGAAAAGCCGATGCACCTCCTCGATCCACAGTACCCGAGCTGGGATGCGCTGCTCCTGAATGCCGCGACCAACGTCGTCGTGCGCGCCGAACGCGAGGGCGGACTCGCAGAGCCGTGGTCGACGTGGAACATCACGGTCTATCGGCATCCATTGTCAGCCGGCTTGCCGTTCGTGGGCAGATGGCTCGACATGCCTCTGCAGCCGCTGCCTGGCGATCTCTACACTCCCAACATGCACTGGAACGCGTCGGCCTCGTCGGAGCGGATGATCGTGTCTCCCGGTCACGAGAGCGAAGGGATCATGCACATGCCAACAGGCCAGAGCGGCCACCCACTCTCACCGTTTTACTCGAACTCACATCCGGCATGGGTCAATGGCGAACCGACGCCATTTCTGCCCGGACCAACGGTCTATACGTTGACGCTCACGCCGTGAACCTACGATTGAAGATTCGGCGATCTTTGATCGTTGATTCGTTGATGATTCTTGGTTGTTGATTGACGATTTATCGTGTGATTTGGAAGATCAACAATCACAAATCGACAACCAACAAGGAATCAAAAATCAAAGATCACCCAATCAACAATTGATCGATTGCCGCCGGAGTTCACCTCCGACCGCGCAAGTTAAAGCCGGTCAGCATGCTGATCCGAGTGCCGGCCTTCGACGGAACGAGGGCGAAGGTCATCGGCACGTTCAACGCGCCCGACCGAAACGTGACGCCACCGGCGACCGCCAACGCGACGCCCGCGGGCGTGACATTTGGCCCGATTCCGAACTCCGCGCCACTCGGCGATCGCAGCCCCGCCATCCAGCTCAGACTCGGGAGCGCCTCACCCTGCTCGAGTCCGCCGAGGAGGAACACGAATTCATTCATGGCGGCCACCCCGCCTCCCCGGCTGTAGAACTCCTTCTCGAACTGCCAACCAAATTGCGTAATCATCGGACGCACATCAATCGATCGCTCGTGGAGCTTGTCGACAATGCCCTGACTGAGCGCCGTGATTCCGAAGCGCGGGCCCGAGAGGCTGACGGTCTTGAGCGGTGGCGGCGGGATTGTGACGTCCGGCGTTTGGGTCTGGGCACCAACGGGAACGGCAACGCTCACACAAAACAGCATCAATACAGCAGCGCGCATAGGCACCTCCATGACACTCATGGTCGGCGCCGGCGGTAATCAATGTCTTGACGGCACTGCTGAAAAGTTCTGAAAGGGGGAAGTCCGGCTGAAGCCGGACACTACGTTCACAGCGCACATTATGCGGCGCGCGTTCGTAGCCTCGCCAAAGCGGGAGCCCAGATGCCGGCATGCGCCGACACGTGAAGCAGTGGCTCGATCGGCAGGGTCCAACCGGCGTTGCCTTGTGGAGCGGCAGTCAGGGCCTGTTCGACCAGCGCCGCGGCCTCGACGTGCTTCGCGGCGAGCACGAGCACGATAGCACGTCCAATCGCCGCATCAACCGATAGAGCGTCATCGGCCGGAATCGTGATTCCGCGATCGGATGTATCGAGAGCCGCCAGTCCGAGACGCGCGAGGGGGTGCTGGGCGATGCGCTTGATCGCTTGTTGAAAGGCGGTCGCCGCCGCTTCGCGATCGCCCTGGCGAAATCGCAACGCCCCGATCGCGTACCACGTGTTCGCGCAGCACTCGCGACCATACAGATGCCCGCGGTCTTCGAAGGCGAGCTCGCGCTCGAAGGCTTCGAGCGCCGCCTGCTGTTCATCGCGTGCGAGATGAATGAGGCCTCGCAACCAGTGCAGCGCGACGGCGCTGAACCGTAATGGCGCTCCCGACGCCCCCGACTGACTCGCGATGCCGATCGTGAGTTCGCGCTCGGCTTCGTCGAGCCCATGTCGGGCCACGTGGACGGTGGCGATCAGCCAGTGAGCCAGCGCGAATCCAGGAAGCAGCCCGAGGGTGCGCCGTGCCGCGCGAAGACGCTCCTCTCCCCAGCCAACGTAGGCGAGACGGAAGTGATGCCGCCAGTTATCCGGTTCGAGCGTGACGGCGCGGCGGGACGCCGCCAACGCGTCCACGTGGCGCCCGGTGCGATCGAGGACGAATCCGAGTGTTGCCCACGCCTCACCGTAGTCTGGTGCAAGGCGACAGGCTTCACGTGAGTGTCGCGTCGCCGCCTCGAGTGCCGCCACGTCCGGCTGCGCGTCAGCGCGGGTCATTTCGAATTGCATGATGCAGGCATTGGCCAGACCGATATGAGCGGGCGCGTGATCCGACGCGCGTTCGAGCACGCCCTCGAAGACGTGGCGAGCGCGAACGATCTGACCTCGCTCGAGCGTTTCCAGCGCGGCGCGTCCCTCGATCCACGCGCGATGCGGCGCCAGCAACTCGTCGAGCGCCTCGTCGCTGGCGCGCGCCGCGACCTGGCTGACGGCGCCGATGAAGCGATAGCCCTGCCGCGGCACCGTCTGGATATACGGCTGTCCGTCCGGCCCTGCGCCGAGCCTGCGGCGTAATGCCGAGACCGCCTGTTCGAGGCTGTTGTCGGTGACGGCGACGTCCTGCCAGACCGCCTCGATGAGCGCATCCTTGGAAACGATTGAGCCGTGGCGAGCGAGCAGTTCCAGGAGAACCCCGACATGGCGGTCGGAAACCTGCAGGATTTCCCCTTCCCGTGTGACGCGGCGGGTATCGGCGTCGACGACGAAGTTTCCGAACGAGTAGTGAGCCATGAGAGTCGGATTCGGGAGTATTCTCCTCCAGACATTCGAGGAGCTTGCCATGGCACACTCAAAGTCAACGTTCCAAGGTCAAAGGTCAAAGGTGGCTGTCGTCGGGGGCGTTGCCGTTTGCCTGACGTTATTGCTCGGTTCAATGTCCCTCGCCCAAGGCCCGCAGCCACGCAGCCTGCCGACCTTCGAGGCCGACGCCGCCTGGCCCCAGGTTCCCGCGAAATGGAAGCTCGGCGATCCGTCCAGCTTCGCGATCGACGCTCAGGACAACGTCTGGCTGCTGCACCGGCCGCGGACGCTTCCGCCCGAGCAAGCGTCGATGGCGGCTCCGCCGGTCATGGTGTTCGATTCCTCCGGCAAGTTCATCAAGGCGTGGGGTGGCGCTGGAAACGGATACGAATGGCCCGAGCGCGAGCATGGCATCCACGTCGACGCGAAGGGGTTCGTCTGGCTCGGGGGCAATAACTGTCCGACCAACGGCATCCGCGGGCTCAAGCCAGTCGCCGACGATCAGTTGTTGAAGTTCACGAGCGACGGCAAGCTCGTCATGCAAGTCGGGAAGAGCAATCAGAGTAAGGGGAATGCTGACACGCGGAACCTGCATCGCCCGGCCGACGCCTGGGTGCACGCGCCCACCAACGAAGTGTTCGTAGCCGACGGGTACGGCAATCACCGGGTGATCGTGCTCGATGCCGACACCGGCGCCTTCAAGCGGATGTGGGGAGCGTTCGCCGAGCGGCCCATGGATGACGATCACTGCGAGGTGGTGACGCCAAAGACATTTGAAGATCCAGGCCCGCGCAACTTCAGCATCGTCCATGCACTTCGCGTCGCGCGCGATGGCATGGTGTACGTGGCCGATCGCGAGAATCGTCGGATCCAGTCATTCACATCGGATGGCAAGTTCGTCAAGCAACTCGTCAAGGCCGACACACAGTTCGCACGCAACGTCGCGTTGTCTCCTGACCGCGATCAGCAGTTCCTGTACGTCGGAAACGGCGATGACATCGTGATCGTCGATCGCAAAGCCCTGACGATCGTCGGCTCAATCAAACCAACGGGGCTGAAGAACGGCGGTCATCAGATCGCGACCGACTCGAAAGGAAACATCTACGTCGCGCAGACCACAATGGGTCTGCAAAAGCTGACGTTCAAGGGTATGTCGCCTGGCGGTAAGTAAAACGTTACCCCGCCTGCGTGACAGGATTAGGCCCGGAGTTCGCATACTCTTCGTCGGCATTAACCCCGGCGTACGTTCCGCGATCACCGGTCATCACTTCGCTGGTTTCTCGAATCGATTCTGGAAGCTGCTCTTTCGGTCCGGTTTGGTCCTTGAGCCGGTGACTTATCTGGACGACGATCGCCTGCCTGAATGGAGATACGGCATTACCAATGTGGTCACGCGCGCCACTCGCGGAATTGACGAGTTGCGGCCCGAGGAGTACGCGGCGGGCAGGGCGCGCCTGCGCGGCAAAGTGCAGCGATACAAGCCCGAGATTGTCGCTTTCGTCGGCATCACGGTGTATCGCGCCCTGTTTCCAGAGCTGAAGGGGCCGGTGACGATAGGACTTCAACAACAGCGACTGGGTGAGAGCCGTGTCTTCGTGTTGCCGAATACGAGCGGCCGGAACGCTCATTACTCGTTCGACGCGATGCTGGCGGCATTCACCTCGCTGCGCAAGCACAGCGAACGGGCATAATCCCGATAGCCGCTCTCGATCAGCCTTCTGATCGCTTATCGCGCGGAGGCAAATGTGAGAAGACTGTTGCCGCTGGCGTTCGTAGCGCTTGTCTCGTCGCCTGCATTCGCGCAGTGGGCGAATGTTCCCCCACCGGCCATCCCTCTAGCGTCGGATGGAAAGCCGGATATGTCTGCACCGGCGCCGCGGCTGCCCGATGGCAAGCCGGACTTGTCGGGCATCTGGAATCCGCCGGCCGGCGCCGTAGCAAATCTCGCGCGTGGCTTGGCCGAGGTCCCCTTCCAGCCGTGGGCGAAGGCGACCTATGACGAACGTGCGGCCGGACTCCATTGGAAGGAGGACCCTCCCGCAAGTTGCCTTCCGCAGGGTCTGCCCAGGCTCCTCCTGGCTCCAGCACCCTGGAGAATTCTTCAGACGCCTGCCGTGGTGTTCTTCGTTCACGAGGCCTTCAACCTCTGGTGGCAGGCGTTCGTTGACGGAAGGCAGTTCGCGCCTCACTCGGACGTCTCCCCAACGTGGCATGGCTATTCGACCGCCACGTGGGAGGGCGACACACTTGTCGTCGACAGCCGTGGCTTCAACGGGAAACTGTGGCTCGATCAGCTGGGCAAGCCGTCCACCGAGGCGCTCCACGTGACGACGCGCTTCAGACGCAGGGACTTCGGACACATGGATCTTCAGATCACCATCGATGATCCCAAGGCATACACACACCCATGGACTGTCGCGGTCGAATTGGGCTTGCTGCCTGACACACAACTGATGGAATTCATCTGTCTCGAGAACGAACGAGACACGCGGAAGCGTTGAGCGATGCGCGGGTCCATTACTCCTTCGACGCGATGCTTGCGGCATTCAGACCGCTGCGCAGGTACCGCGACCGGGCATAATGCGCGCGTGCGCATCACGGCCACGCTCCTCCTGTTCCTGTTGTGCTTCGTCGCATCGCCAGGTGCGGCAGCCGACAGATCGACTCCGGGCGAGTTCATCACGGAGCCGGCCACGCTTGTCTCATTTGGATTCGAGTGGCGTATCGACGGCGACGACAATCGCAACGCGCGGGTCGAGGTCAGCTACAGGAAACAGGGAGAGCCGATGTGGAAGGCCGGGCCACCGCTGCTGCGAATCGGCGACGAGCGAATCAATGAGAACGCCCTGCAATACATGACCCCCAACGGGTTCGCCGGCAGCGTGTTCGATCTCGAGCCCGCGACGTCCTACGAGGCGCGATTCGTCTTGTCGGATCCTGACGGCGTCGATGGTCGCGCCGAGCGGATGGTGACCGTGCGCACTCGCGCCGAACCGATGCCTGCGGCCGGCGGCAAGGTCTACCACGTCTACCCTCCGAGCTATAACGGGCAAAAGCAGGAGCCTGCCTTCACCGGACTTCTGGCTGCCTACTACACGGGCTCGTCACACTCTGACAACTTCAACACGTACCCACCGCGCGTGCAGCCAGGCGACACGATCCTCGTGCACGCCGGTGTCTACAAGGACGATCGTCTCCGGTATGGCGGCGGCCTCGGCACAGTGTCGAGCGGTACCTACTTCCTGACCCAGAGCGGGACAGCCGACCGGCCCATCGCGATCAAGGCTGCCGGTGATGGCGAGGTGATTTTCGACGGCGACGGCGCTTACAACCTGTTCAACGTGATGGCCGCGAACTACAACTACTTCGAAGGCCTCACGATTCGAAACACCGACCTGGCCTTCCAGGCGGGGCTGAAAAACATCGCCGGGTCGAGCGGCTTGACGATCAAACGAAGCCGATTCGAGAACGTCGGCCGCGCGATCTATACCGACTGGTCGGGATCCAAGGATTACTACATCGCCGATAACGTCATGATCGGCCGCTTCAATCCGAACTTCCTCATGGGATTCACCGGTCGCACCTGGCAGAACCTGCCGGAGTTCAACCCCAAACTCGTCTCGGAATACGCCGTCAAGGTATACGGCTCGGGTCACGTCGTCGCATACAACTCGATCGCGAATTTTCACGACGGCGTCGACGTGGCGACGTACGGCAATCCGGACGGCAGCCCCACACCGGTGCGAGATCGACTTCCGGTGTCGATCGACTTTTACGGGAACGACATCTCGAACGTCGAAGACAACTGCATCGAAGCCGATGGCGGAGCCCACAACATTCGCGTCTTCCGCAATCGGTGCTTCAACCATGGTCATCGCGCGCTCAGTGTGCAACCCGCCTTTGGCGGCCCGGTCTATTTCATCCGGAACGTCGTCTATCACGCGCCCGAGGGCGGAGCCGTGAAGTTCACGGCGTCGTCCTCCGGCATCGTCGTGCTGCACAACACCCTGATTGCCCCGGTGAAACCGATGCTGCTGGCCGCGTCGAACGTGCAGTATCGGAACAATCTAATCCTTGGCAAGAGCGAGACGCTCGAGACGTTTGCCGTCGAGACCAACACCAATTACTCGAGCTCCGATTACAACGGCTTCCACCCGAACGAGGGAGCCGAGTTCTCTTTCGAATGGAGTTCGCCTTCGCGCTCGCTTCGCGCGAACTTTCCCGGCGAACCGGCCAAGCTGAGTGTCCAGGAGCAGACGAAGCTCGAGGCATCGGCGCGGGAGAGACAACGCTTCAAGACGCTGAAGGAGTTCAGCGAAGCGACCGGACAGGACGCGCACAGCGTGCTCGTCGATTACGATGTCTTTGTCAAAGTAGCGGCGCCAGGACCTGATCCACGCACCCTCTACAAACCAGCGGACTTCGACTTCCAACTTCGACCCGGCTCAGCGGCGATTGATGCTGGCGTCCGGCTCCCAGGTATCAACGACGATTTCACAGGGCGGGCACCCGATCTTGGTGCCTACGAGGCCGGCCGGCCCGCGCCTCATTACGGCCCCCGGCAATAATGTGAAGGGGTCAGACTCCTTCACAGTTCTTCACTCGTAGGGTCCGGCTTCAGCCGGGCCGTCACGGGTGTCACCTTTGCTAGGGCTCTGACTCTATTGGTATAAGAAACTGCAGAGGGATGATGCACGTCGTAAGCGCGCCAGTTCTGGAAGGGTGGAGCCTGCTGTCGGATGAGCAGGTGGTTACCCGTGTTCTCGCCGGTCAGACCGCGTTGTTCGAGGTACTGATGCGACGGCACAACGAGCGGCTCTACCGGACGGCGCGAGCGATTCTCAGGGACGAGAACGAGGCCGAAGACGTCATGCAGCAGGCGTACGTCAATGCGTACAGCCACCTGCGTCAATTCGACGGACGATCGAAATTCTCGACGTGGCTCACGCGCATCGCCGTGCACGAAGCGCTCGCGCGGGCTCGGCGGCGGGGCCGATACACGACCATGGATCCCGATAACCCAAACCCTCACCAGTTCCCAATGAGCGTCGATGCGACACCCGATCCCGAGCGGCTGGCGATCGCGCGTGAGCTCGGCACTTTCCTGGAGTCGGCGATCGATCGTCTGCCTGACGGTACTCGCGAAGTTTTCGTGCTCAGGCAGCTCGAGGGGATGCGAACGGACGAAGTGGCGGAGACACTCAGCGTCAGCGAGGCCGTCGTCAAAACACGCCTGTCGCGCGCGCGCGCCGCGCTACGTCGTGAATTGTTCGAGCACGCCGGCCTTGCCGAATCGCAAACGTTCCGCTTCCTCCGGCCGAGATGCGATCGCGTCGTGCGCGCCGTTCTCGCGCGCATCGGATAACCTGCCCATTTTTCCGGGACTCGTGCATTCGTAACCGATCGCGCCGATCTCACTCTATCGGTCACAGGCTTGCTTGACGACGACCGTCGAGCGGCGCGCGAGCGCCACGATGGACCCGTCGGGCCGGCCGGAAGGAGAGTGACCGTGATGCGACTCATCGGCGTGGCTTCGATCGCGCTTGTCCTCGCGCTGACTTTGACGTCAGTGTCGGCTCGTCAAGACAGCCATCAGCGTCTCGATGGTCGGGAAATCTTCCGCTTCGACACATTCGGCGACGAGCAGTTGTGGACCGACGTTCTGCGGTTGCACGAAGCAGTACAGAACCTTCGTCCGGTGGACGCATTGTCGCTCGGCCTGAAGGTGGATGTTGACGCGCTCCCACCAGAGATCGTCGATGCGTTGCGAGCAGAGGAGGGAGTCGATCTGACAGATCCCGCGGTGACCATTGCACTGCTCCAGCTGAATGCCGTGGTCGGGGTGATGGGCAAGGTGGATGAGTCAGGTCAGCTGACAAGCATCGGCATCACGTGCGCGCTGTGCCACTCGAACGTCGATGACTCAGTGACGGCAGGTATCGGCAAGCGGCTCGACGGGTGGGCGAATCACGATCTCGACGTCGGCAAGATTGCGGGCAGCGCTCCCGGGCTGCCTCCGGCGTTCAAGACCGAATTCGACAAGTGGGGGCCGGGGATGTACGACCCACGGCACCACGCGTTTAACGGCGTGAATGTCCTCGAGTTGCACCCCGGGGAGCTGTCGGTACCTGTGGTCACGCCCGCAATATACGGGCTCAAGGGCGTGGGCTTCGAGACCTACACCGCGGACGGTCCGATCTCGTACTGGAACAGCTACGTCGGCGTCGGTCAAATGGGCGGCCACGGAGACTTCAGCGATTCACGGATTCGCCTCTCTATCGATCAGACGCCTCCCGACCTCGTGACACCGAAGCTGAAAGCTCTACTCGATTACCAACTGAGTCTGCGAGCACCCGCTCCACCGGACGGCAGCTTCGATCGACGGGCGAGGGCGCGCGGCATGCAGTTGTTCTTCAACGAAGCCGGTTGTGGCAGGTGTCACTCGAGACCGCAATACACGGACGTGTTGAGCGGTCCGCTGAAGGACGTCCCCTTCCTGCACGACCCGTTGGAGACGGGAATGGATCGGGCCTACGCAGATAGAAGCGCAACGCGCCAATACCGCACGACGCCGCTGCGTGCACTCTGGCAGCACGCGCCCTACTTCCACGATGGAAGCGCACGCGATCTTCCGGCCGTCGTGGAGCACTACGACGAGCACTTCGTATTAGGTCTCACCGACGATCAGAAAGCAGATCTCGTCGAATTCCTGAAGTCTTTGTGACGCCCTCGCGGCGGGCGAAGGCCGGGTCTTGTTCTTTCAGACCCGGCGTTACTGAGATGAAAAATTCGCGACCTTACGGGCCGCGCCCGTGAGCTCGAGAATGTGGAGCCCTGTGTTGGCGCGATCGGCGACGTAGACGTAGCCGCGATCGTCGACCTCCACGTTGTTGGACTGGATCGCGACCTTGCACTGTTGGTTGGCACCTTCGCCGACACATCGCTGGTCGGTATTCGCCGTCGTCGCGGGAATGTAGAAGCCGATCTCTTTCACGTTGAACGGATCGCGAACGTCCAACGCGCGCACGCCGGCGTTGAAGAACGTGACGAACAGCACGCGGCCGTAGTAAATCGGCGTGAAGTTCTCCTGTGAGGAATGGGAACCAAATCGGCCGCCACGGCTGCAGAAGTTGCCGCTCCCCTCCGGCACCGTCCAGGTCGACGCCCCGAGCGGTGTCGATTCGAAGGTGATGTCGATCATGCGGACCATCTGCCTCGGTTCCAGGCATTCGTTGGCCAACGATTCACTGACGACAGCGATGAAATCGCGGTGCGCCTGAGGCGTCGGGATTGGTACTGCGTCACCGTGGTCGTGACCTCCGCCCGGCACGGGCGCATTCGCCGGCAGTCTCTGTTTGGCGAACTCGCTGAGCGTCAGGCCAAGCAACGGAAATACGGTGTGCGCTCCCGCGTCAGGGGGAAGATCGACGCGCGAGATTTGCGGGTAGAGCAGATTCGCATCGGTGGGCTCTTTCGGTCCGTTGAGCAGCTTCTGCCGATCGACGATCTGGACGACACCGGCGCGACTGGTGCCGTAGCCGAAGTACACACGGTTGCCTTTGGGACCGAGAGAGATCGGCCCGTGCAACTCGGTGGGAATCGGCATCACGGTCGACCCTGGCTGTTGTCCGGGGAGGCCGAAGTCACGAACGAATTTCGGGTTCGCCGGATCGCTCAGATCGTAAATCTTGGTCATCCGGCGGGTGCGCCAGTCCTTCGGTCCCGAGATGACGTATGCGATGCCGGTGTCGCACTCCCAGAAGTTCTTGTGCGTGTTCACGAGCCCGTCAACCACCACAACGACCCGAGTCGGCTTCGCCGGATCCGTCACCTCCCAGATCTCGTGACCGGAGTTGCCGAACGATCGCAGCAGATACACCTTGCTCTTGTCCGCTCGCGGCAACGTGCTTCCGCTGCAGACGCGCACCATCTGCGCGCCGCCGTTCTCCCCTTCTCCTGCTTCGCCTGGAATATGAGCGAGGTAGCGCGGCTTCTTCGGATCGGTGACGTCGACGATGGACGTGCCGTTCTGTTCGTCCTTGCCCGTGAGCGGGTTTCGCCTGCTGCCGCCGTGATGGCCGATGTAGGCGATCCAGCGGTTCCCCTGGCGCTGAATCGTCGGTTGGTAGGCGCTGCGCGCCTGAAGATCGTCGTGACCAACGAGCGCCATATCGCGCTGCTCGGCTCCGTGCTCGGCCGCGACCGACGCGCACAGAGCGATGCCGCACGCTGCGACGAATCCAGAGAGGCGTTTCATAGGACCGTCACCGTCCTTCTGCTTTCTCGCGCTCCCGGGCTTGCTCCGCGCGGGAGAGCGCGCCAAATCTCACACCGCTGGCCGTCACCGCGGCCGTGACATAACCCCCGCCGCTGCCATCCCTGAGAGGGGCGATGTACACCGTGATTGTGTCTCCCACCTTGATCATGTTGTCGCGGTAACCGGCGCGATACATGTTGTTCGTGCTGTGACCCTCGAACACGACGTCGCGCTCGCCCTTGTCGTCCTTCACATGAAGCACGAGCTGCATGTGAGGGTTGATGGCACGGAATTTCTTGACGACACCGGTGACGGTCTCGCTTCTGGTGAAGTCGAACTGAACGGCCGAGTGGTGGGCCAGGCTGTTCGCACTGAAGAGGGCCACCATCACCGAGATGAATGCTAGCTGTCTCATGACTTACGCTCCGTGAGTGCTGTTTGCCCTACTTCTTTGAAGCCTGCGCCTCGAGCTCTTCCAGACGTTTGAGCCAGTTTTCTTCGGCGCATTCATAGGGCAGCAAGTGTCCATTCGGCACCTGCGCCCACTTCTTCACAGTCGTGAAGGGTCCCGTGTAGAAGACGGGATCGGTCATCGTCAGCTCTGCCACCAGCACCGACTCACCGCCCTTCCCTTTCTCGAGGTGATAGCGTTCGACGATCCGCGCCCGATCGCTGTGCGGATACCGCTGGTCCACCTGCTCGACCAGGTTAGTGGTTTCGACGACCAGAGTGTTCCCTTCCCATCGGCCACTCGAGTGTCCATTCCGCCCTGGCAGCCGATCGGAATCCGGGACGATGCGGTTGCCCAGGTACACACGTCGAATTTCGCTGTGCGCTTCGTAGACGATGATGATCTGTTCCGGTCGCTGATGGATCTCCATTGGATAACCGCCGGATCCCAGCATCGATCCTGGCATGCCCGTTCCCAGGCAATACCCCCCGGGCGTGTCCCCTGTCGGTGCGACGAGCGCCTGGTATCGGGCAACTTTCTGCTTGGCTTCCGCGTTCAAAGGCAACGCCGGCGCCGCACCGCGGCCGCCCGATGCCTGTCCGGGTTCGTTGTAAGTGGTCCAGACGCCGGTAAAGTCCGGGTGCTGCGCCGCCGCGTCCGTCGGGCCGAGCAGCCACGTTGACACGCCAATGACGGCAAGGAGCCGGAAAGCCGCCTGAGATCCCTGGTGCATGGTCTCCTCCGTTTGACCTTCTTAGTGCTTGCCCATGGCAATGATGTGAACGCTGATTTGCCCGTGAAGCGCGCTCGAACGCTCCATTCAAAGGCAGAGCCCCTTGGCTACTTCGCTGCCAACTCGGTCGGGATCGGCAGGGTGACTTTACCGGTCGCCGCCCACTCTGCGCCGCGCGCGAACGTCGTGCCGAAGCCGATTTCCTTGACCTCAGTCGGACTGTGCCCGAGCGTCGTCACGAACACTCGTCCCATTCCGTACTGCGTCGTCCACAGCATCGGCTGATGAATGCCGGCACCTGGAATCGGTTGGCGCGCCTTACCTTGGTACAGCGCATGGTCGTCGTAGGCGGTGGCGAGCACGTGATAGCTGCCTTCCGGCTGCCAACGCAGATTGGCGTACAGCTCGTCGGTCGTCATCGGAAACGATTTCAGCCCACGCGTAATCGGATGATCGGCGTCCGTGATGTCGACAGTGAAGTCGTGCCGCGCCGAGTGGTGACCGTTACTGGGTCGCCAGTTGCCGCCGCTCATCTTCTCGTATTCCGTCCAGCCGTCGAATGCACCGAGCGCGAGGTGATAGAGGACGAGGCCCTTGCCGGAGCGGACGAACTCCTCGAGCGCGGCGTTCGCGCGCTCGCCCCAGCGGTCCTTATCACCGCGGTTGTAGTAGTTGACGACGACGAGATTGTAGGGCGCGAGCGTCTCGGGTCCGGCACCGCGGAACTCCTCATTGATGCGGACTTCGAATTTGCCGGTGCTCTCGAGAATCTGCTTCAGGATCGGCGTCGTGCCACGCCAGTCATGCACGTGCTGCCCGGTGATGATGAGCACCTGAATCTTGTTCGGGTCAGGCGGTGGACTCGGCTGCGCGAACGCGACCGCTGCAGTTGCGATCAAGCACAAACTGAGCGCAGCGATTTGCGGTCTCCTCATACTTTCAACCTCGTACGCGATTTGATTGTTCCTTTGACCTACTCGGTCGCAAATACCCAGACAGCCCCACCCTCTGGCACCTCAGGATACTCACCGGGGAATAGTCGATTGAGCGTGGCCTGCATCCCGCGTGAGTCACCACCCCAACCCGATTCCACGGCAACGTACTGTTTACCATCGACCTTGAACGTCGTGGGCGGCGCAAGAATGCCGGAATTCGTCGGAAACTCCCAGAGCAGTTTTCCAGTGGAGGCATCGAATGCGTGGAACTTGCGATCGCTGGTACCCCCGCTGAAGACGAGCCCGCCCGCCGTGACCAGCATGCCACCCCAGTTCGGTGACTTGTCGTAGACGTGCGTCCACACCATCTGGCCAGTATCGACATTCCACGCCTGCACTTCTCCAACGTGGTTCGCACCTGGCCGGATGAACGGACGGCTGCCACCGATGCCGACGAACGGCCTGCCCGGCGTGTATGTCGGCTGCGTGCCCATGTTCGATCCACACAGGTTGTTGTTGGCCGGGATGTAGATCATCCGCGTGCGCGGGCTGAAGGCGATCGGCGGCCAGTTCTTCCCACCGTGGACGCCAGGACAGAAGTCGGCACGCACACCCGTCTTCGGCTTCTTCTCCGGATCGACGTCGGGCCGCCCGGTGACGGGGTCGAGACTGCGAAAGACATCCTGATACACGAACGGCTTGCCCTCAACGAACTTGATCGGGCCGGCACTGCGTTCCAGGAACCAGATGTAGCCGTCACGCGCCACGTCGATGAGGCCCTTGATCGTGCGGCCGTTGCGCTGGTAGTCGACGAGAATCGGCGGCGACACCTCATCCCAGTCCCACGAGTCGTTAGGATGGTATTGGTGGTAACCCTTGATAGCGCCGGTGGCGACGTCGAGCGCCAGCGTCGATGTCACGTAGAGGTTATCGCCCGGACGTTGATCGCCGATCGTTGGTCCGCCGTTGCCGGTGCCCCAGTACGCGAGGTTCGTTTCCGGATCGTAGTTGCCCGTCACCCACACCGGCGCGCCGCCCGTCTTCCAGTGATCGCCTTTGGGCCATGTCTCACTGCCCGGCTCTCCTGGCGCCGGAACCGTATAGGTGCGCCATTCCTCCTTGCCGCTTTCGACGTCGAAGCCGGCAACGAAGCCGCGGATGCCGAACTCTCCTCCTGACGCACCAACCATCACCACACCACCAGCCACCAACGGCGCGAGCGTCGTGTAGTACCCGGATTTGTTGTCGGCAACAACCGCCGTCCATACTTCGCGGCCTGTCCTGGCATCGAGCGCCACCAGCACGGCTTCACCTGCGGCGAAGAACACCTTGTCGCCGTACAACGCGACGCCACGGTTGGTCTGGTGCGGCACGTTCATGCCCGCTTCGAGCGGCCGTCGATAGCGCCAGAGCAGATTCCCGCTCTTCACGTCGATCGCAATCACCTGATTGTTTGGACTCGTCACGAACATCACGCCGCCGTTGACGAGCGGCGCGGCCTGATGCACGCGCGGCTCGGCCGTCGAGAACACCCACGCCGGACGCAGGTGCTGGACGTTGGCAGGAGTGATGTCGGTGAGAGGGCTGAAACCCCAGCCGTCGTAGGTCCGCCTGATCATCAGCCAGTCTTCATCGTTCGGATTCTTGAGGCGCTCTGCCGTGACCGGCCGGTAATTCTTCAGGACCCCAGGCATGGGCGGATCGGCAGGCGGCTGCGCTTGTTGCCGCGCGAGCGCAGCGCCCTGGGTCACCACGATCGCTGCCATGCTCATGACGGCCGCCGCGAGGACAGCACGAAGGCAATTCATGACGCGGAGTTTACCAACGTTTCATGGTCGAACCCCGTCCAACTCGATCACTATGGTCGACGATTTCCTCCAGGATCTGCGCTATGCGGCGCGGTCGCTCCGCCGCGCTCCAGGATTCGCTGCCGTGGCCATCGTCACCTTGGCACTCGGCATCGGGGCCAACACGGCGATGTTCAGCGTGCTCAACGCCTACCTCTTCCGTCCACTCCCGTATCTGCAGCCGGAACGACTGGTCCAGGTGTTCCGCACGTCGATTTTCTCCGACAGCTGGCCGCACTCGGCCGCCAACTTCATCACTTTCCGCGAGCGCAACGAGGTCTTCAGCGAGATGGTCACGTTCAATGGATCGTCGCCGGTTTTGATCCGCGACGGACAACCGGCCGAGCGTCTCCAGGGCTTGCTGGTCTCCGGCAACTTCTTCGCGGCGCTCGGTGTACCTCCGACGCTCGGTCGTGTCTTCTCTAACGAAGAGGACCGCCCTGGTGCGGACAACGTGATCGTGCTGAGCGAACGGGTGTGGAGAAATCGTTTCGGCGCGGATCCGAGCCTCGTCGGGCGCACGTTGCAGATCGACGGCCAGAGCGTGCAGGTGATCGGCGTCATGCCGGCTGACTTCGAGCATCCGATTCTCTGGAACACTGTCGACTTCTGGCGCCCGATCGCCTTCTCACCGGAACAGCGCGGCAATCGCGGCAACAACTACCTGCGGGCGTTTGCACGTCTGAAGCCCGGCATCGATATCAACGACGCGCAGCAGTCGATGCAGATGCTTGCGGCAAATCTGTCTCGCGAGGCCTCGGCGAATCAGAACGAAAGCCTGCGGTTGGCACCGCTTCAGCTCTCGGCGTCGAATGAAGTATCGCGAACGGTGATGTGGTTCACGTTCGGCCTGGCCGGTTTCGTGCTGCTGATCGCCTGTGCCAACCTCGCAAATCTCCAGCTCGTTCGCACCACCGCACGAATCCGAGAGCAGAGCGTCCGCGCTGCGCTTGGCGCAAAGCGATTGCGGCTCCTGCGTCAATCGATGACAGAGAGCCTCCTCATCGCTTGTCTCGGGGGCGCTTTGAGCCTGCTCCTCGCCTACGGTGCTATCGGTTTCATCAACAGCCGGCTCTTTGCTTCCCTGCCGGGGGCATCAGTCACGGTGGACATCACGGTCTTCGCATTCGCATTCCTCATTTCGCTGCTGACCGGCGCCCTGTTTGGAACTGTGCCGGCGTGGCTGGCCTCGCGTGCCGACGTGAATCTGGCGCTCAAGGAAAGCCCTCGCGGATCGACGAGCGGCTCACATCATCGGCTTCGCTACGTGTTGATCGTGGGCGAGGTTGCGTTTGCGGTGATCCTTCTCACTGGCGCGGGACTTTTTCTGCGCGGCTTGCAGCGATTCGAGAGCCTCGATCACGGGTGGCGCCCGGACGGGTTGCTCACCGGTCAGCTCGCCCTGCAAGGCGAACGATACCGGACACCAGAGCAGCGCTTGACCTTTTACCAGCAATTGGAGGAACGACTGCGCTCCATTCCCGGAGTGCAGCGCGTCGCGCTGTCCAACTCGATGCCAGTGTGGGGATTCAACAGCAGCGGCGGCGTCCGGATCGAGGGTCAGCCCGAGCCCGAGCAAGGCAGGTGGCCGGAGGTCTTCTTCGAGCAGGTGAGCCGCGACTATTTCGAGACGATCGGTTTACGACTGATTGCCGGTCGTACGTTCAACGCAACTGACATCGCGGGCAACACGGAGGTCGTGATCATCAACGACACGATGGCGCGTCGTTTCTGGCCAAACGAGAATCCTCTGGGAAAGCGCATCGGCCGTACTGCCAACCGCCCCTGGACGGAAGTGATTGGCGTCGTCAGCGACGTCAGCTTCCCCGCAAGCCTTGCCGAGCCGTATACGCGGTTGCAGGCGTTCCGTCCGATCGCGCAGGGTCCCAATGCGTTCGTCAACGTCACAGTACGGACAACGGGGGCGCCAGACGATCTCGCTCAGCCGATGCGACGGGCGCTCGCCGATCTCGATCCCACGCTGGCGCTCCATCGTGTTCGCACTGCGCGCAGCCTGGTAGACGAGGGCCTGGGGAATGTCTCGCTGCTCGGCACGCTGCTCGGAGCGTTCGCCGCCCTCGGTCTCGCCCTTGCGGCGATCGGCATCTATGGAGTTACTTCGTACTCCGTTGCGCAGCGCACGAGCGAACTGGGCATCCGCATGGCGCTCGGTGCACGGACGCGTGACGTGCTCTGGCTGATTCTGTCGACCGGCGCCGGCGTGATCGCGGTGGGCGCCCTCATCGGGAGCGCCGGAGCAGTCGCCGTGGCAAGAGTGCTGGCAGCCGCGATCCCGACGCTGCCGACGCGCGACCCGGTCGCGTTGGCGGGACTAACCGCCTTCCTGGTCGTGATTGCTCTTGCGGCTTGCTTCGTGCCAGCAGGGCGGGCCACGCGAGTTGACCCGTTAGTGGCGCTTCGTCACGAGTGAGGATCAAGGTCGAGAGCCCTACTTTGTCACTTTGCGCTCAGATACCGGGCGGAAACATGCTGCGGAAACGAACCTTGCGAGCGGCGCGAGCGGCGTCAGTGCGAAAAACGTTGCGCAGAGGGGTGACCGAGGCGTGGGTGACTGGGACCCACGCCGAGCACCGGCAGACGAAGGCCTCGGAGCGACGTTTTTCCGCGCCGTCGAGCGGTTCGTGGAGCAGCGTGTTTTCGCCCGCAATCGGCAAAGTGACAAAGTAGCAGTAGAGACTCGTTTTCAGGAAGGCGTAGAGGCGAGTCTTTAGCGGTCGCTGCGTGCGCACGCGCGCATGGCGTTGCGACTCGAATCCTACTGCTGCGTTCTCGACCGAATCGTCGTGTCCGACGATCGCATCTTGGTCTTGAAGCGCCAGCCCTTCGACGTTTTCACCAGCGTGTCATCGTAGCGGGAATACGAGTTGATCTTCACGGGCACTTCCTGCGGATCGACGATAAACACGTAGAGCGAGCCGTTGGCGCCTTCGGCGGTCGGAGTGATCACCAGATTGGAAACGACGTGGCGTGTCTTCGACGGGCCCGCACGTCGCCGCGACTCCATCAGCGCCGCACGCCCGATCGTCCCGTTGAAGTTGCCGTCGTCGGTGAACGTATCGGCCCAGCCCTCCGGGTCACCGGCATCGATCGTGTGATAGTACTTCGCGTAGTTCTGCTCGATGTCGATATAGTCCTGCGTCGTCAGCTTGCCAGCGGCCGATGTGGCCCCGATGCCATACGCTGTGTAGATCCAGCCCGAGGTCACCAGGACGAGCAGCGCCGACAGAGTCTTTCGAGTCAGCATAAACACTCCTTTCAAGTCGACCGTCCTGCGGCACTGTTCACCGTTTGAAACCATTTCCTTTGAGAGCCGGCTCGATCGCCGGGCCCTGCAGGAACTTCACCAACGCCTGGGCCGCTGCCGCATTCGGCGTGTTCGTTGAAATCGTCGCAGTCACCACGGCGGGCACCTGCAGCTCAGGGATCACCGGCCCCATGTTACGAAGGGCCTTGTTCGGCATGATCTCGCTGAGCGGATAGATATTGATCTCGTACTCACCCGGCCCGAGCGACGGCGCCGGGGCCGACATGTCGTGTTTCGCTTTCACAGCGTCGCGGATCTCGAGTGTGTCGAGGATCTTGTTCACCGTGAAGAGCGCGGCGCCGGTGTCCGCCCAGCGCAACGACCTGGCGTTCAGCATCGCGGCCTTGACCTTCGCCGGCGTGCTCAGATCGGGCGTCGCGTCGCCCCGCAGCCCGATCGCGACGTCTGTCTTCGCAATGACGACACCTGGAGACGTGATCTTCGACGCCTTCAACAATTGTTCATCCACGTCGGGAAGCAGCAGCGCGACTTCAAAGGCGTTCCCCGCCATGACCGAATCCTTCAGATTGCCGCGCGCAGACCCGTACTCAATCACCAGCGGGTGGCCAATCGCCTTCGCCGCTTCCGCACGAACGGCGTCGAGCGGAATGCGAATGGCCGCGGTTGCCAGCACTCGAACGTCGCCTGGCTTGGCGTCAGCGATCCGTTCACCACGCCCGCCGCCTTGAGCGGTCACCATGGCTCCGGTCGCCAGAAGCGGAAGTCCAAGACCGATCGCCGCAATGGTCTCTTTCCTTGCCCAGGCTCTCATGTCTCCTCCCGTTCTTGATCCTCCGGTCAATCGGCCCGATGATGAACGGCGCCACGATATCGCCTTCAAGGAGCGGTGGTCATGCGCCTCACTTTCCGGCACATTTCGCACACCGGGCCGCTCATTCGCGTGTGCCTCATACTACTCGTCCTCGCGCCGGTGCGGCTGGGCGGTCAGCCATTGCCGGATCGACCTGGAGGATTGCGGCCAGTCCCGCCGACGAAGCCGAGGATCTTGCCATTGCCGGAAGCGCAATGGACCGGCGAGCACAAACAACGAATCGCGAAGTTCCTGCCCCCTGGCACTCGCCCGGGGAACAGCTTCCGGACGCTTCTGAACGTCCCGGACCTGGTCGACCGGACGATGACGCTCTACAACTACGTGACGCAGGGGTCGAGCCTGCCGCCGCGGATCCGCGAGCTGCTGATCCTGCGCACGGCATGGCTGCACGGCAGCGACGTCATCTGGCGCGAGCGGGTGCCGTTCGCGCGCAAGGCCGGGCTGACGAGCGACGAGATCCGGAAGATCGCGCAGGGTCCGAACGCCGCCGGTTGGGACGCGTTCGAGGCCAACCTGCTCCAAATGGCCGACCAGTTGTTTCGAAATTCGTTCGTCAACGACTCGGTCTACACGATGATGGCCGCGCGCTACGACACGTGCAACGTGATGGACGCGGGGATGACGGTGGCCGATGTTGCGTCGCTCGCGCTCCTGTACAACACACTCGGCGTCCAGCCCGATGATGTTCCCGCGGCCGATCGGATGCCAATGGACATCGACTACCGAGTCGACGTGCCCTCGCGCGAAGCGATCACGCTGAAGGCGCCGAGAGCAGTGCCCCTTCCCGGTCCGGGCGCCAACAACCCACGCACATTCAACCTGTGTTCAAATCTCGCCGCGGCGCGAAACGGGTCCGGATACGTGAATCAGATCTCGATGCTCGGCAAGACAGGTCGAGCGCGCCACCGCGAGCTGCTGATCCTGCGTGTCGGATGGAACTCCCAATCCGAGTACGAGTGGTCGGAGCATGTCGGACCAGTGGGCGGGGCACGCAAGATGGGTCTGCCGGTCGAGCGCATCACGATGGGTCCGGATGCGCCAGGCTGGGATTCGTTCGAGGCCCACCTGCTCAGGTTCGTGGACGAGATGTATCGCGATTCGGTCGTCTCGGACCGGACGTGGGACGCTCTGAAGCAGCAGTATGACGATCGATTGATGATCGACGCGACGATCACGTCGGCCAATTACCGGATGGTCTCGATGGCGCTGAATATTCTCGGAGTCCAGAGCAATCCGGGCGAAGAGAAACTGCCGGCGGTGCCCAAGGACGTTCAATAAACATTGAAGATTTCATGATCTTTGATTGTTGATTCCTTGTTGATTGTTGATTGTTGATTGTCGATTTCTGATCGAACGGCCGCTTGTCGATTTAGCGATCGCCATCGATACAAACCCGCGACCAATCACGAATCAACAATCTTCAATCAACAACGCTTCGATAATCACAGATCAAAGATCAACAATGAATTACGGCCGCTGGCTCGCCGGCGGCGTAATCCCGTTGAGCCGGAGATAGACGACCATCTGGCCGTAGATATCCCAGGTGTGTCCCATATCGAAGTAGACGACGCGGACGCGATTCGACCCACCCATGAACCGGTCACCTCGCCCTGACACGGCGGGAGCGAGGAGGTCGTTGTCGCTCATCGACTGCAACACCGTGGTCCCGAAATCGAACGAGGCCTCGAGCATCTTCAGGATCTCCGCCTTTCTCGTTTCCTTCATGTTGTAGGCGGGCGGCGGCACTTTGGAACCGAGACGGTTGATCTGATTCACGTTAGCTTCGACAACGTGCAGCACCTGTTCACCGAAATTCCGTTGCGGCGGGGTCGGCTTGAAGGTGAACTTCTCCTCGGGCATCGCCGCCGAGATCTTCATCATCGTGTCCTTCTGCATCGTCCAGTCGCGCAGCGTCCCCTGCTGCAGCGACAACGGCTGATCCTGAGCCGAGACCGCGACAACGCCGAGCAGCATGCAGAGGCCCAGAACGAATCGCATAAGTCCACCTCTAAGAAAGAAGTGCATCCCGCGCAGCTATGACCATGTCCTGTGCCTCCTGGACGGTACGCGCTGTCGCTGTCAGGTGGCCCATCTTCCGGCCCGGTCGCGGCTGCGTCTTGCCGTACAAGTGCAGCTTCACATCCGGAAACCGACAGGCCGCTGCCCAATTGGGCTCGCCCCCTGCCCAGAGATCCCCGAGCAAATTGGCCATGGCTGCCGGCTTCAGCAACTCCGTCGAGCCGAGTGGCAGGCCACAGATGGCCCGCACCTGTTGCTCGAATTGACTGGTCACGGCGGCGTCGAACGTCAGGTGTCCGGAGTTGTGCGGCCGCGGCGCCAGCTCGTTGACGAGCAGTTCACCGTCTGTCGTGACGAAGAACTCCACGCACAGCACGCCGACGTAGTCCATCGCCTCCAGGATTGCCCGGGCGATCTCACGTGCCCGCGTCGCGACAGGCGCTGGAATGAGCGCCGGCGCGGTGGTGACGTCGAGGATGTGATTACTGTGGCGGTTCTCGAACGGTGGATACTCGACGACGATGCCGTCGAGACCGCGTGCCGCGATCACCGAGATTTCCGCTTGCAGCGACACGAACTTCTCGATCAGGACTTCGCGCCTCTCGAGCGCGTTCCATACGCGCTCAATCTCACTCGAACGCGTGATCTTGTGCTGGCCCTTGCCGTCGTATCCGAACGCCGCCGACTTGATCACAGCCGGCAGTCCAATCCTCTCGATTCCGTCTCGCAGCTCCGCCAACGTCGAGGCACGCGCGAACGGCACGGTAGGAAACCGGCGCTCCGATAGAAACGTCTTCTCGCGTCCGCGCTGTTGCGCGGTGTAGAGCGCGGCGCCCGAGGGTCGTACCGGCACCAGGTCATCGAGCGCATGCACGGCGGCGCTCGGCACGTTCTCGAACTCGAAGGTCACCACAGCGACGTCCTTCGCGAACGTGCGCAGCGCGTCCAAATCTTCGTAGGACGCCGTAATTTCACGATCGGCCACCTGCCCCGTCGGCGTGTCCTGATCGGGCGAGAACGTGTGGACACGGTACCCCATGCGCCGGGCGGCAATCGTGAACATCCGCCCGAGCTGGCCGCTTCCGAGCACGCCCAGCGTCGCGCCCGGCGCAATGATCCGCGCTGGCGACGCGGCGTCAGGCTGGGTTGAAGACGGCATCATGGCAATCGATCCTGGCGAACTTTCTCCGTCTGCTCGACGCGAAACGCACGCAACTTCTCGCGCAACTCAGGACGCGAATTCGAAAGGATAGAGACCGCCAGCAAGCCTGCGTTCGTGGCGCCTGGCTTCCCGATCGCCAGCGTTCCGACCGGCACTCCCCCCGGCATCTGGACGATCGAGAGCAGCGAATCGAGACCTTGCAGCGCCGCGCTTTGCACCGGCACGCCCAGCACCGGGACGACGGAGTGAGCGGCCACCATGCCTGGCAAATGCGCAGCACCTCCAGCCCCCGCGATCAACACTTCGATTCCACGGGCCTCGGCACCCGACGCAAATTCAGCCATCCACACCGGGGTGCGATGCGCCGAGACAATGTGCTTTTCATAGGGAACGTCGAAACGCTCCAACACATCGACGGCATGCTGCATCGTCTCCCAATCGGAGGACGAACCCATGATGACGGCAACAAGTGGTTCACTCACAAATCGGCAATGTTACCTGAATTGATAGACAATGAAACTTCCCATCGGCATTCCGGAGACACATGAGCACAGCAAAGATCATTTACACACACACAGATGAAGCGCCCGCCCTCGCCACGTATTCGCTGCTCCCGATCGTTCAGGCCTTTACTCGGGCCGCAGGCATCGTTGTCGAGACGCGCGACATTTCCCTCGCTGGCCGCATCCTGGCCGCCTTCCCGGAGAGCCTGACAGCTGAACGGCGACAGCCGGACGATCTCGCGGAACTCGGTGAGCTCGCCAAGACGCCGCACGCCAACATCATCAAGCTGCCGAACATCAGCGCATCGATCCCACAACTGAAAGACGCGATCAAGGAGCTTCAGCAGCAGGGCTACGCGGTCCCCAATTACCCCGAGGATCCGCAAAACGATGAGGAGAAGAAGGCCAAGTCCAGGTACGCGAAGGTTCTTGGCAGCGCCGTCAACCCGGTGTTGCGTGAGGGAAATTCAGATCGCCGCGTGGCCACATCGGTAAAGCAGTACGCGAAGTCACATCCGCATTCGATGGGTCCCTGGAGCAGCAACTCCAGGTCGCACGTCTCCAGCATGACTGGCGGTGACTTCTACGCGAATGAGAAGTCGGCCGTGATAACCCAGGCCGGCAAGCTCAAGATCGAGCTCACTGACGGCAACGGGAAGGTCACCGTTCTCAAGGAGGGCGTCGCGGTTACCGAAGGCGATGTGATCGGCGTATCGATGATGAGCCGGCGGGCGCTCGAGGAATTTTTCGCCAAGGAAATCGCCGACGCGAAATCCAAAGGCGTGTTGCTGTCGCTGCACCTGAAGGCAACGATGATGAAGGTGTCCGATCCGATCATGTTCGGGCACGCCGTCAGCGCGTACTACCACGACGTGTTCGACAAGCACGCTGCCGTCTTTGAATCGCTTGGGGTGGATCCCGACAACGGAATCGGCGACGTCTACAAGAAGATCCAGGCACTTCCCGCAGAGCAGCGCGCCGCCATCGAGGCGGACCTGAAAGCGGCCTCTGCCAATCGGCCGGCACTTGCGATGGTCGATTCGGGCAAGGGCATCACCAACCTGCACGTGCCGAGCGACGTCATCATCGACGCGTCGATGCCCGCCGCGATCCGGGCGTCGGGACAGATGTGGGGGCCCGACGGCAAGCTGCATGACATGAAGGCCATGATTCCCGACCGCAGTTACGCCGGCATCTACCAGGCGACGATCGACGACTGCAAGCAGCACGGCGCGTTCGACGTCACGTCCATGGGAACCGTCTCCAACGTCGGCCTCATGGCGCAGAGCGCCGAGGAATACGGCTCGCACGACAAGACGTTCGAGATTCCCGCACAGGGAACCGTTCGAGTCTCCGATGCGAACGGGCAGACGCTCTTCGAGCACGCCGTCGAGGAAGGCGACATCTGGCGCATGTGCCAGACGAGAGACTTGCCAATCAGAGACTGGGTGAAGCTCGCCGTGACGCGCGCGCGGGCGACCGGCCACGCGGCGATCTTCTGGCTTGACGAGAACAGGGCTTACGACCGCAACGTCATCGAGAAGGCGCGACGTTACCTGAAGGATCACGACACCGCGGGCCTCGACATCCAGATCCTGTCGCCGATCGAGGCAGTCCGGGCGACGCTGAAACGTATCCGCGCCGGCCTCGATACGATTTCGGTGACTGGAAACGTGCTGCGCGACTATCTCACCGATCTGTTTCCGATTCTCGAGCTCGGGACCAGCGCGAAGATGCTCTCCATCGTGCCGCTCCTCGATGGCGGCGGGCTGTACGAGACGGGCGCCGGTGGTTCGGCGCCCAAACACGTGCAGCAGTTCCTGCAGGAAAACTACCTGCGCTGGGATTCGCTGGGAGAGTTTCTGGCGCTGGCCGTGTCGATCGAGGATCTCGGAACCAAGACGGGAAATCCAAAGGCCCTCGTCGTTGCCGACGCGCTCGATCGAGCGAACGCGAAGATCCTCGACAACGACAAGTCACCGCAGCGCAAGGTCGGCGAGCTGGACAACCGCGGCAGCCACTTCTATCTCGCCATGTATTGGGCACGCGCGCTTGCGGATCAGTCGACGGATCCCGAGCTCCGGGTGCGCTTCGGCCGTGTCGCGAGCGAGCTCGAGGGCAACGAGGCGAAGATCGTCGGCGAATTGAATGGCGTCCAGCGGAAGCCCGTGCAGATAGGCGGCTACTACCACCCTGATCGGGCGCAGACGGCGCGAGCGATGCGCCCGAGCGCGACGCTCAACGCCATCATCGATGGGATGAACTCGTAAAAAGCGCTGAAACAAATCAACACCCAAGACCCAACTCCCAAGCACCTGGTTGTCTTGGAAGTTGGAGGTTGGGGGTTGGGAGTTGACAGCGAAGCCCCCCTCTACTTCCCGACGAATTTCCGGAACTCCGCGAACGGCACCGCGCCGCGACCGTGAATCGGCGCAATCGTCGCCACGTTCAACTTCAACTTCTGCAACTCGTCGTACAACGCGACGGCGTTGGGCGGAGGCATTGGCGGAACCGGCGCGTTCGCAGGACCCGGGCTGTAGGCGTCCGCCTCGACGACGATCCTCGGACCCGGCAGATAGATCAACGTGTATTCGTTGGTGTGCGTATCGCCTGCCGTCGCGTAGATCTCGATCGTCTGTTTGCCGTCAGTGAGAATGTCCTTGCCGGTGACACCTTGCAGCATCGGCGCCTTTGCAGCCTTGCTCTGAGCATCGGGGCTGAGCGTCGCCGGCGCAACCAGTGTCTTCTCGAAGTAGGGCACGTTGGATTGATGCGTGACGACGGTTGCACCCTCTGCCACGTACGTACGCAGACCACCGCTGTGATCGAAGTGGTGATGCGTGGTCAGGACGTATTTCAGAGGCTTGTTCGGCACGAGCTTCTTGGCTTCGGCGATCACCGCCAGCGAGCGCGCTTCGTCGAGCGGCGCTTCGATCACGGCAACGTGGTCGTTGAATTCCACAACCACGCTGTGATGGGAGCCGCCGGTAACGTGCCAGACGCCATTGGCCAGTTTGGCGCTCATCGTTTGCACGGCCGGCACCGTGGCGCTCGCGACGGCTTCCGGTACGGGAAGGTCGGCAGAGGCGTTGGGCATGACGCTGGTAATGTTCAGATCCCAGAGAGGAAAGCCTCCCTGTTCAATCAGGATCTTTGTCGGGAACTGAACGCCGCTGAAGTCCTTGTAGTCGGAGTAGGTGGCGACCACATCGGTGTCACCCATGACCGGGTTGGGGACTTTCGTTGCGACCCTTGTCACATGGTTCTGAGCGTCGATCGTGCCATCGACCTTGTATTTGCCGAGGGTCGTGAACGACAGCTCGCTGGCGCCCTCCGTTTCAGACAGGGTCGCATTGCCCGCCGCGGCAGCAGCTTTCAAGAAGCCGTGGGGTGTCAGCCAAATGAACAGTTGCCGCTCCTCGGCGGTTGCCAGCTGCGGCGCCGGTCCATTGGGCCCGACGTTCCAGGCCTTGTCGCCATTGACCTGGGTGTTCTGCTGCTGGCCACCGAACGTGGGCTGCGCGAAGTTCATCTCGTCGCGGGCGGAGCGCTGCTCGTAGTTAATCGAGCGCGTGTAGCTCGACATCTCGCGGCGAGGCCATTCTTGCCCGGCCGTGAGCGCCTGCCCGAAGAACGCATTCATTCCCGTGCCTGAGTACTGGATTGAATTCACCGAGCCCATTGCCTGCTGGGCATCGCGCAGCACACTCGCGGCATCTCTCGGTGAGCTGCACGCGGCCATCACGAACGCGAGCGCCAGGCATAGTCCTTTTGCCATGAGGTTCTCCTTACTCGTAGGGCGGGTCCTGCTTTATGGACCCGCCGGGGAGGCCGGGTCTGAAGAGCAAGACCCGGCCTACGACGCGATCGAATTACTTTAGCCGGACCCAATTACGGAAGCATCGCGGTAATGTTTCGCTTCGGGACTTGTCCGACCGGAATGCGTGTCACCTCTTTGAGAGCGACGAGGTCCACGACCGACACGTTGTTCGACCCTGCATTGGCGACGTACGCGAACTTGCTGTCCGGCGTCAGCGTGACCCAGTCCGGCGACCTGCCGACATCCACGCCACCGAGCAGCATGAGATCTGGCAGCGAGTACACGTAGACCGCGCTGTTCAGGCGGCTGTCGACCACGAGCCTCTTCCCGTCCGCCGTGACCGCCATACCGTGGGACGCATTACCGCCGGTCAACACCGGCTTCTTCCCCGGACCGAGCTTGGGCAGGTCGATCCGCCTGACCTCTTTGTGCGTCGCGAAATCGACTACGGCAAAGCCGTTGAGATCCGAGAGCTGAACGAACATGCGCTTGGTCGACCCATCGGTGTTGGTATCGAATGCCATGGGGCGCACACCGAGGTCGAACTCCATGACCCACGCGACCTCTTCGGTCCTGGCATCAATCGCCGTAGCCGTCTTGCCCGCAATGCTGCCGGCCACGACGTAGCGACCGTCTGGAGTCACGTATGTGTTGTGGACGGCACCCTTGATCGGGATGCTCTTTGCCTTCGTCAGGGAGGCGGTATCAATCACATCCACCATACCAGGTTCCTCCCGAATGGCCACATAGACGCGCTTTCCGTCCTTGCCGATCGAGATGTTATTGGGATGACCGCTCAGCTGAATCTGGCTGGTGACGCGCAGCGTCCGGGCGTCGACGACATCGAGCGTGCTGTCCGCCTCGTTGCTCACATAGATGCGACTGCCATCGGGCGCGCCCGCCGCACCGTGTCCCACTTCGATCCCTGTGATCTCACCAACGACCTTGTTCGTGGCCGGATCGATGATGTGCACGTTGTCGCCGGCGCTGTTGGTCTGAATGATGCGGACCTTGCCCTTGATCGCTGACGGGCTATGCAGCGTGTCACCACGCACCCACGCCGCCATCGTCTGCCATTCGGGATCGTCTTTCGACGTCCAATGCTTACCGCCGTCGTGATGATCGTCGCCGCCAGCGCTCTCGGCCAGCGGATGCAGCAGCAATCGGCTGGCCGCAGGGTTGCCGGGGACGACCCGCGACTTGACGAGCTCGAAGTTCTTGCGCGAGTCCTCCTCGTTCCACGTTGCCGCCCCCTCGGGCAGCTTCTGCAGGCGCATGGGCGTACCAAAGGTGTGGCAGGAGACACAACGCGCGTTGCCGTCACGCTTGGTCGTGAAGATCGGCTGAATGCGCGTGCGGAAGTAATCGAAGTCGAGCGCGGGAGATGATTTGGACGCGGCTGGCTGCTGAGCCTGTGCCGGCGAGACGGCGGCGAGCACAACGGCGACAGCCAAGACGAAACGCGGCATAAGGCCCTCCTGTGCGAGAGGGATTATGCGTCAGGTTGGCTGCCGCCGCACGATGGGATTGAGGCCTGGCAGGGACCGCGATTAATGCCGCGACGTGGCCCGGCGCTGGCGCCGGCGCGACGCGACGACGCTCGCGGCAAAGCCTGTCGAGAGCAGCAGCAGCGTGCCCGGCTCCGGCACGGTCGTCGGCTGTGGCTATACAGTCACTGCGCCGTTCGTCACCTGAGTCACCTGTATGTCCGACGGAAGGCCTTCGCCTCCTCCCGAGTCTTGCAGATAGTCGATGCTCGGAAAGGCTGGTGAAGCCAATGCTGATCTGAAACGCGAGCAGGTCAGCGACGTCGTCGACGTAGATGCCAACACTGAACGTGTCGCCCACCATCACGCTCTCCGCCGACGGAACTACATTGATGATCGCCGCCGAAGCCGGCGTGGACAAGCTCAGCCGGGACGCGGATCCTAGCCTCGTCCCCGAGGGGTTGCAGGCGGAAAACTCATTGATTCCTCAATGATTTATAAGTCTTCCTGCCCGCGTCCTTCGGTCTGCTCTAGAGGGGTAATTGGTAGAGAATTGAGTGACAGGAGGCCCCATGCGTCGTCGCATCCTGCTGGTGGTGTTCGCGCTGTTGACCGTTCCGCTCAGCGCGCAGTCACCGGCTCCCCTTCAGGTCCCGTACCGGCAATTCACGCTCGCGAATGGATTGAACGTCATCCTCCATCGCGACACCAGCATCCCGGTCGTTGCCGTCAACATGTGGTACTACGTCGGCTCGGCCAACGAGAAACCAGGACGAACGGGATTCGCGCATCTCTTCGAACACTTGATGTTCGAAGGATCGAAGCACGTTCCCGAAGGGCAGTTCGACATCCTGCTCGAAGGGTCTGGCGGCGACAACAACGGATCGACGTCGAACGATCGAACCAACTACATCATCGACGTCCCCTCGAATGCCCTCGAGCTCGCGCTCTTCCTCGAGTCCGATCGCATGGGCTACCTGCTCGACACGATGTCGCCTCAACGCGTCGACGGTCAGCGCGATGTCGTGAAGAACGAGCGTCGGCAGAGTTACGAGAACCGCCCGTACGGCATGGCGTCGATCGAGATGGACAAACTGCTGTGGCCTCCCACGCACCCGTATAGCTGGCCGACGATCGGCTACATGGAAGACCTGACGGCGGCCAGTTACGAGGACGTCGTCGAGTTCTTCAAAAAGTACTACGCGCCCAACAACGCGAGCCTCGTAATCGCAGGCGACATCGATTTCGATCGCACACGCGCGCTGGTCGAGAAATGGTTCGGAGAGATTCCGCGCGGCTCGGTGGTTGAGCCGGTCGCGCCGCCGGCCGCGATCCTGACCAGCGTGAAGAAGAAGACGCTGACCGACAAGGTCGCTCTTCCGCGCGTGTATCTTGCGTGGCTGACGCCGCGATTCTACGCGCCTGGCGACTCGGCGCTCGACGTCGCGTCCTCCGTGCTGGCCGGCGGCAAGAATTCCCGCCTCTACAAACGTCTCGTCTACGACATGCAAATCGCGCAGGACGTCTCGGCGTTCCAGCAGTCGGGGGCGCTCGGAAGCCAGTTTCAGATCGTTGCCACGGCGCGCAGCGGACATACCGCCGCGGAGCTCCAGAAGGTGATCGACGAGGAGCTCGATCGGCTGCGTCGCGACGGTCCCGAGCCGCGCGAGGTGCAGCGCGCCATCAACCAGATGGAGGCGTCGTTTTACCAGCGGATGGAACGCGTTGGCAGTTTCGGCGGCAAAGCCGATCAACTGAACGCGTACAAGTTTGCCGGCGGCGGCCCGGATTACTTCGCAGAAGATCTCGCGCGATATACCTCGCTCAGCCCCGCCGATATTCAATCCGCCGCGGTGCAATGGCTGCCCGCAGATCGTCGCGTCGAGCTCGTCGTCGAGCCGGAGGAGAAGCGATGACGGCGTTGGGAGTTGTGAAGTTGGGAGTTGGGAGTTTGGTGCTGGCGGTCATGGTCGCGCCGGCTCTTACAGTGCGAGCGCAGAGCCAGCCGGATCGATCCAAGCCCCCTTCGCTGGGCCCCACGCCGCAGCTGAAGCTGCCTGCGATCCAGAAGCGCACGCTGTCAAACGGCGTCCCCGTGTGGCTGGTCGAGCAACGCGAGGTCCCGCTCGTGCGGGTCACGCTGCTCTTGAAGTCGGGCGGCAGCGACGATCCGAGCGGGAAGTTCGGGTTGGCCAGCCTGACCGCTGCGATGTTGGACGAGGGCGCCGGGGCGCGATCGGCGCTTGAAATCGCCGACGAGATCGAGTTCCTCGGCGCCGATCTCACGACCAGCAGTTTGTTCGATGCCTCCGCCGTCAGGCTGGGTGTCCCGGTGGCGCGTCTCGGCCCTGCGCTGGCCGTCATGGCCGACGTCGCGCTGCGACCGACCTTTCCGGACGCCGAGCTCGAGCGCGTGCGTCAGGAGCGATTGACCGACCTGATCCAAGCCCGCGACGATGCGGCTTCAGTGGCTCCAATGGCTTTCGCACGATTGCTGTTCGGGCCAACGCATCGGTACGGCACTGGCGCGATCGGAACGGCGGCGACGCTCAAGGCTTTCACGACGGCGGATCTCAAGGCGTTTCACGCCGCCGCATTCCAGCCGGGGAACGCCACGTTGATTGCGGTGGGCGATATCACCGCCGATAGTGTTGTGCCGCAGCTCGAAAAACACTTCGGCTCGTGGCGCGCCGGAAGCACGGCGGCTCGCCACGCGGCTGTACCGAATGCGTCCCAACCTGCGCAACGTCAGATCACGATCGTCGATATGCCGGGTGCGGAACAGTCACAAGTCCGCATCGGCTGGGTAGGTGTCGCCAGATCCACACAGGACTACTTCACGCTGCAGGTGCTCAACACGATCCTGGGTGGATCGTTTACATCCCGGCTCAACCAGAATCTTCGCGAAGAACACGGCTACTCATATGGCGCCAGCTCTCGCTTCGACATGCGTTTGTCTGCCGGTCCCTTCTTTGCCGGTGCGGGTGTTCAAACCGACAAGACCGCAGAGTCGATTCGCGAGTTCTTCAACGAGCTGACCGCGATTGGCAAGCCGGTTGCCGCCGACGAACTGACAAAGGCCAAGAACTACGTGGCGTTTGGCTTCCCCAGCAACTTCGAAACGATCGGTGACCTCTCAGCCCAACTCGAGCAACTGATCGTCTATGGCTTGCCGGATACTTACTACGCCGACTACGTCAGGAATCTGCAGGCTGTCACGGCCGACGCTGTGCTGAAGGCGTCAGCCACCTACATCCAGCCGCAGAAGTTTCTCGTCGTGGTGGTCGGCGACGGCAAAGTGATCGAACCGGGCATCCGTGCGCTGAATCTCGGCATGGTGCGTACGATCTCGATCCAGGAGGCGTTGGGCGAATGAGCGTGGCGTTGGAGCTGGCGGCGTTGATGACCTACTCGGATCAGGAACGCAGCAAGTGGCGATCGTGGATTGAAGCGGATCCGACACGCCTTTCGATCCCTTTTCAACGCGGCGGCCGCTTCCCGACGGTCGGCAGCGTGCTCGATCACGTATTCCTGGTCGAGCGCCGTCATCTCACGAGGATGCAGGGCGGTGAACTGCCGGAGAAGACCGGCGTCGCGGCCGGAGACTGGCACGCCCTCCTGGCCTATGCCGACGCCGCCAGGGCCGATCTGCGGGGATATCTCGGCGGACTTACCGATCAGACCGCGGGGCAGTGGATGACGTTCACGGTCCCGAGCGGCACGTTTACGATGACGCGCCGCAAGCTCGCATCCCACATCCTGCTCCACGAGATCCGTCATCTCGCCCAGATCGCTTACGCCGCGCGCTTGGCCGGCCACGAGCCGCCGGGCGAGCATGATTTCTTCTACGCTCCTGAAACCGAGACCATGGACTGAGAGCACGGGTACGGTCCGCCTAAAGGCGCCCTGCACCAACACCGTCCGCCTAAAGGCGGACACTACGTCGATTCGAACACTCCGGTTTGGGTGTTCTTCTGCACACGATCCCAAACAAAGCACTGACCGTTCATCGCGATGTAGACACCGGGAGGCAATACCTGGGCGAATGAGAGAGCGCTGCCAAGGTTGAACAGTCCGTCCGAGCTGCCAAAGGCGTAGGGGATCATCGCGCCGGTCAGCACAATCGTCTTGTCGCTGATGCTCTCAGCCACCACACGCGCCGTCTCCACCATTGTGTCGGTGCCGTGCGTGACGACGATGTGCCGCTCCAGGCATTCGACACACCTGGCGACGATGCGCTCGCGATCGATGTCGGTCATGTCGAGGCTGTCGATCATCATCAGTGTCTCGATCGTCAGTTCGACCCGCGAGCGTCCCAGCCGCAGCATCTCCGGCACGTGCGTGTCGCCGAAAGATAACTGCCCGTGAATCTCGTCGTAGGTTTTGTCGAAGGTCCCGCCGGTGACGAACACGCGCAGCATGCCGACTACCGCTTCGCAAGGACGCTGACCGCGAGGCCGACGATGACCACGGTCACTGCCCCAATCACGTTGTGCCACAGAAACGCAACGTTGGTCGCGCTGGCCGCCCAGGCGACGGCGCCCATGCCGGCGACGAGGCCGACGAACGCTCCATTCGCCGTGGCCCGTGGGAATCCCGCCGCAAGGATGAACACACCGAGGATCGACCCGTAAAAAAATGACCCGAACCGGTTGACCACCTCGATGAGCGAACCCAGTTCGGCCGCCCACACCGCGACGATGCTCGCGAACAGCCCCCAGAACCCTGTTGCCAGGCGCGACACGCGGAGATAGTGCGCGTCGCTCGCCTCGGCGCGGACGAATCGCCGATAGAAGTCGATGACCGTCGCCGTCGACAGCGCGGAAAGCTCACCCGAGATCGTCGACATCGCCGCTGCCAGGATCGCCGCCACCAGCAAGCCGGGCAACCCGATCGGCATGTGACGGGTAATGAAGGTCGGGAAGACGTAGTTCACATCGCTGTAGGAAGGATCCCCGGTCGTCTGCCGGACGAGCGCGATCGCCTCGTTCCGAACCGCGCGCGCTACCTCGTCCTGCCGTCGAAATTCCGCTCGTGCGATTCCGAGATTGCGGGAATCCCCGGCCGCTTCCGCTCGCGTCATTACCCGGGCGGCGGCCGATCGCGACGCGGTGGCCGCCTCAAAACGTGACTCGAGCGCGCGATACTCGGTCGCCGCCGGTCCCTCCTGCATCGCGCGCTCGTGCACCTGGTTGAACAGCATCGGCGACGGCGTGTAGAGAAAGAACAGGAACATCAGTACGCCAACGAGGAGCACGAGGGCCTGCAGCGGAATCTTCCAGTACGCGCTCATGAGCAACGACTCGCGTGCCGCATCGACCGAGGGGGTGGTCAGAAACCGCTGAACCTGACTCTGATCGGTCCCGAAGTAGGAGCAGAACAGAAACAGCGCCGCAATCGTGCCCGACCAGAACGTGTATGGGTTGGTCAGATCGAACGAGAAGTCGAACGTCTGAAGCCGGCCGGCGGCGCCGGCGATGCGCAGTGCCTGCGCCAGACCAACATCGTTCGGCAGTCCCATGATCAGGACGACAACGGCCGCGATCAGCCCGACGACGATGAGCACCATCTGCTTGACGTCGGTCCAGGTCACTGCCTGCACGCCGCCGAACATGGTGTAGATCACCGTCGGCACTCCAATCAGCAGCGCCGTCGTCGTCAGGTCGAGCCCCAGAACGACAGAGAACACGACGGCGGGGGCCGAGATCACGACGCCCAGCGACATGCTGCGCGACAGCAGGAACAGAAAACTGGTGAACGCGCGCGTCTTGGCGTCGAAACGCCGTTCGAGATACTCGTACGCGGTGTAGACCCTCGCGTTGTGGAAGAACGGCACCAGCGTGACCGAGAGCACGATCATCGCGATCGGCAGGGCGAAGTAGAACTGCAGGAAGCGCATGCCATCGCCGTATCCCTGCCCCGTCGTCCCGACCATCGTGATCGCGCTGAGTTGCGTCGCCATGACGGACAGGCCAACCGCCCACCACGGCAGGCTGCGGCCGCCGAGGAAGTAACCCTCGATCTCGTTGCTCCTCTTGGTGAGACGGAGCCCGTCCCAGACGATCCAGATCAGGTAGATCGCGACGATTGCCCAATCGACCCACGTCACGAGAACAGTTCCTGGAAGATGTAGAGCGCCACGAGCACGCCAACCCAGACAATGACGACGCGGACGTATTGGCGTTGGATCTGTGTCACAGATTCGTGCTCCTCGCGCGCAGGCGTTCATCGGCAGCAGCAGTCGCGGCGCGGGTTCGTGCCAGCCAGGCGCGATCGGCGTCGAGAACAGCGTTGGCCGCCTCTGTAGCGCGCGAGGTTTCGATGGGTGAAGGGCCTCCCAGCGTTCGACGAACGTCTATGAAATGCCGCGGGCTCAGGATCTCCGCCAGTTCCGCCCCGGTGATTTCCACGGGCGCGCCGAGGGCATCTCGCGCGGCGTCCCGCAGCATCGCCGCGAGCGCCGCCGGATCGTTCACCTGGCACGATGCGCTCAGTCGGCCTGCGATCGCGTGCGCCGTTCTGAACGCCACATCGTGCTCGCGAACGAGATGATCGGCAAGCTCGGTCAACGTCGTGCCTCCCGCGCCGGCACGAGCCGCCATGCGCGCCACGTCGAACTCCGCCTCGCGCATCGACGCAGCCACCAGTGTCACCGCCCGGGTTGCGTCGCGAAACATGGCGGCGACAAGCGGCTGCAGATCGTCTTCGGTGTCGACGATGTCGCCGAATGGTGTGTTGTGAACGCTCAGCATAATGGCCGAGACTTGGCCGAGCGCCTTGCTGCCAATCGCACGCGCGTGTTCGAGCGCCACCGGGTTGCGCTTCTGCGGCATGATGGTGCTGGATTGCACGAAGCCTTCCGCCAGCCGCAGATATCCAAACTCCACCGTGCACCAGAGCAGCAGATCCTGGACGAACCGGCCGAGACCAGCGGTCAGCACTGCGGCGGCCGAGGCGCTTTCCAGCAGGTAATCGACGGTCGCGATGCTTCCGTATGTGTTGCCAGTCGGTTCGTCGAAGCCGAGCAGATCGCTCGTTAACTGACGATCGATCGGAAATCCGGTTCCCGTGATGGCGCACGATCCAAGAGGGCAGCGGTTGGTTGATGCGTACGCCGCACGAAGCCGCGCGACATCTCGCTCGAGCTGCTCGATCACGCCAAGCAGATAGTGGGCGAGCGTCGTCGGTTGCGCCGGCTGCGTGTGAGTATGCGCGGCGAACAACGTCTCTCGATGTCTGTTGGCGAGATCGATGAGCACCGCCCTCAGATCTACGCTGGCCTCGATGAGGCCGGCAATAAACTCCCGCTGCCGCAGCCGGTACATCGTCATGTCGATGTCATTGCGACTACGCGCCGTGTGCAATCGCCCGGCAACATCGTCCCCACACGCGTCGACGAGGACGCGCTCGACGTACGAGAAGAGGTCCTCGCAGGTTCCGTCGTACGGCGTCTTGCGTATGGCGCTGACAGAAATCGAATCGAGCGCGTTGCGCAGCGCTTGTGCGTGAAGCGGCTCGACGATGCCCCGGTCCGCGAGCATGACCAGGTGGGCATAATGAATCGCCATCAGCGGCGACAGGAAGAGTGCCTTCGCGTCCTCGAAGTTCTCGTTGAGGACCTGAGACACGTACTCCGGGTCGAACCTCATTCGAGCGCAGTATAGCCCGCGGCCCGCACCCGAATCCCGAGGCCCGTTCCGAGCACCGAGTCCCGCAGTCTATGGATTCATCCAGTATGCGAATTTGACGAGCAGCAGGTTGGACGATGGCGTAGAGAAGAGCCCCGAGTAGTCTTTCCCCAAGGCAAAGCGCCCTGGCTCCCCTTGTCCTTCCCGGCCCTGCTGCCACACGACAAAGACAGTCGAGCCCGGACGATATTCCCAACGCAGCACATTGGTCGTACGGAACGAGAGCACGTTGAAGTCCGCATTGCCGGTATAGGCGTATGGCGCGTAGCGATCCTCGTATCGTTCGGCGCGGCCGTTCACGAGCTCTTTGTAGCTGACGTAGTGTCCCGTGCTGATGAAGGGCTGGCCGTAGATCTGAAGAGAGAGATTCGGCGTCATCGTGTAGTTGACGCGCAGCGTGAGGGAATGCGTCTTCTGCTCGAGGCGTCCAAACACGTAGTGCGACCGATCCGGGTCGACAACTTCCGCGACCCACTGCGCATCGTTGATGTTGTTGCTGTAGTAGGTGCCGATCTCGGTCGAGAAAGACGAGACCGGGCGGAAAACAACCGTCGGGCCAAGCTCGAAGAAGCGACCGTAACCATCGCCGCCGAATGCGGAGTTCCAGTTGAAGCTCACGACACGGCGGTCGTTCGTGTTGAACCACTGCCAGATGCTTCGACCGCCCTCGTTCAGACCGCCAGGGCCGCCACGTGTCAACCGATCGTCGAAGTTGGTGGCGTTGACATTCACGCCGCCACCCGCTCGCCACAAGTTTTGAAATTCCCAATTGGCGTTGATATTGCCGCCCAGTTCCAGGCGATCACCAGCAAAGTTGAACGCCGTCCACTGGTTGAAGTTGATGAACCTGCTTCTCGTGTACTTACCGGGGGTCTGTCTCCTGAGCTGAAAAAAACTGTATTGCGTCGTGACGTCAGCCCGCTGCTGGAATCCGAGGTCGTTGACCTCGAAGCCCGGTGACTTGTACGCGACACTGACGTTCATCCGTGTTCGCTCGCCGGCGATCTTTCCAAAGGAGGCCATCCCGGAATGGCCGCGCAGCGTGTCGGCGAACGGATCGAGCTCCAGGTGAGTCGCGTCGGGCCGTTGAAAGCTGTGCACGTTGTTCAGTTGAAGTTGCTCGATCGCCTCGGTCGAGCCCTTCACGCTGCTGCCCGCCCAATAGCCATTCAGGCCCCATCGGTTGCCGATTCGCCAGTCGTAGTCGACGCCTCCAGTGATCGCGCTGTCCGGCAGGAATTCCACACCTTCAACGATGTTGCGATGCGTGGTCGTGAAGATGAAACCAAGAGACGACTGATCGGTGAATTCGCGCCGCGCGCGCGACACCGAGTAGAACGTGCCGGGTTCGACGACTTCGCTGCGGCGCGCGGAGCCGAACGCAATCTCGGCGTTCTCCTCCTGTGTCGCCGCCGCCAGCACCCCGACCGAAAACTTCCGGACGCGCCCCGTCAGCTTGGTGGCGCCAAGAATCGTCGCCTGAAGAGGCTGGATGGAATGCTCCTCCGAGCCGAGCGTGGGGGCGCCGCGCGGAGACCGTCCGATCCGTCGTGAATAGAACAGGCTGCAGTCGCGGCACTGGAACTGATATGTGCCGGAGCCTTCGACGAAGAACGGGCGCTTCTCCGGGAAGAACGTCTCGAACGCGCTCAGGTTCACCACCGCCGGATCGGCCTCGACCTGACCGAAGTCAGGATTGACGGTTCCCGTCAGGTTCAAGGCGGGAGTGACGGCGTACTTGAGATCAAGACCCACCGCGATGTCGTGGTCGGGGCTGTTCTGCAGCGGATTGCCAGCGTCCAGAGGCGTGGTCCCGATCTCGCCAACGACATACGGAACGAGCTCGAGTCGCTTCGCCGCCTGCCCTCTCGTGACGCCCGTCAAATCGCCGAACGACGAGACGAAGCCACTCACATTCTTGGACAGCAGCGGCCAGCTCGTCGTCTCGTTCAGACGCGCGACGTTTCGCATCACGGCAAATCCAAGTCGACCGTCACCACCCGCACTGAAACGAAGCTGCGAAAACGGGATCCGGAACTCGGCGCACCATCCGTCCGGGTCCCGGCGTGCGACAACGTCCCATACGGCGTCCCAACTGTCGTCGCTGTTCGAATCGTTGAACCAATATGAGTCCTGCTTCACGCCGACGGGATTCACGCCGAACTGATATGCCGTACGCCGATCGTGGTACGAGTCAATCAACACGCGGACCCAGTCGGACGAGGAACCCACGTCCCGCCGCGTCAGAAAGCCGACGATGCGATCCGGTTCGCTATCGAACGCCCGCACCGCCACATAGATGGCGGTGGCATCGAATGCGACCCGCGCCTCGGTGCGCATAGTCGCCGGGGCGCCTTCGCGTGGCTCGCGCTGCACGAATGAGCTAATGGGAGTGGCCTGCGCCCACGCAGGGTCACTGAGGTCGCCATCGAGGACGATCGGAAGCGTGCCTTCGTGAACCGAAACCGCCGTCATCTCGGCGGCCGGTCCCTGAGCGAGGGCCGGCGCAAAGAGGCCC
>Ga0075421_100000393_pt1 | contig 45051 bp, 43 predicted proteins | sample SoiMetdeltSBSDD5_FD_75292 | JGI IMG/M metagenome (GOLD analysis project Ga0075421, IMG submission 75292) | Bulk soil microbial communities from a Populus tree surrounding site in Tennessee, USA - Soil MetaG P. deltoides SBSDD5 | ecosystem: Environmental > Terrestrial > Soil > Tree plantation... | reverse complement strand
GCAGCACCGTCTTGGCGAACATCGGCTGGATCGCGAACAGGAGCAGCGCGGACAGGAACGTGGTGGCCGTGAAGGTCCACATCATGGCCGGCGCGTTGCGGGCCAGATCGACGAGGAACGACGGCACCCCTCCGGCAGCGACGCTCCCGCCGTGGCCGCTCGCCACCCCGGCGCTCTGGCCGACGGTCTGAGTGCTCCTGGCGGCCGTGCCGGCGCTCCTTGCCGCCGGGGCAGGGCTCTTGGCTGCGGGCGCGGGACTCTTGGCCACGGCGGCTGGCGCGGCAGGGGTCTTGGCGACGGTGCCGGCGCCGCCCTTGCCCCGAGGGCCCTTGCCGACGTTGCGGTTGCTCCTGCCGATGGGCCGCCCACGCTTGCCGATGGTATTGTCGGTCATCCCCTTTTAGCCTTCCCTGGGTCTCGCATGGGCGTCCGACCTCGCGGGGGTTGCCGCCACACGCTCACTAGCTTGGACGATCAGTGCTGGGCCAAAAACCGGCCAATCCTTCGGGCAATACGAGCCTTGGCGGCCCGTTCTGGTCACGAGGCTTGTCGGTAGTTGCGCCCGGCCGGTTTTGGAACTTACGGTTTGGTAATGCCTGCGCAGGTGGTCGCAGAGCGAGCCGGTCCCCCTGGTGGTTCCCACAACACCTTGGCTTCTAAGAGCAAAGCCTCCGTGCCGTCAAGGCGCGCAGGTATGGATCGGACCCCTCGCGCCACCGCTGGCGTGTCTGCATGAGCGGGGAGGCGAGGGGCTGACGCTGCGGGTCAGCGCTCGTCCGTCCGGGACGCGGCCGCCACGTTCTTCAGCTTCAGATCGAGCGGCGGGCCTGCCGGCGCGACCAGCGTGAGCCTCTGTCCACTCCGCAGAACCGCGATTGGCGCATCACCGAACGGCGGTATCTGGCGCAGATACTCGAAATGCTCCTTGGAGGCGACCTTCTCGCCCCGGTAGGCGACCACCCGATCGCCGGCCCTGAAGCCGATCTTGTAGGCGAGCGACTCCGGCTCGAGCTCGTCGACGTCCACGGCGAGGGCCACCGGGCGATCGTCGATGCCGAAGTATTCGACGTCGACCACCTGGCCTCTGCGATCGCGGACGGCACGGATCCTCGCCGCCAGACCCTCGGGCCCGATCAGCGTCGGGGCGCCGTCGAGGCCGAAGTATCTCGATTCGACCAGGTTGCCACGTGCATCGCGGGAGGTTCCGACCTTCGCATAGCCGTGCTTGGTGAGCGTCGGCTTCCCGTCGACGCCGAAGTAGGCGGCTTCCACGACGTTTCCCCTCGTATCGTAGACGTACTCGGCCTTCGCATAGCCGTCCTTGTGGAGGGTCGGCTTTCCGTCGACCCCGAAGTGGGCGTCGCTCACCAGGTTCCCACGTGCATCCCTGCGGTAGACGTTCTTCGCGGTGCCGTCGCTCTTGTCGAGTGTCGGCTTGCCGTCCACGCCGAAGAAGGCAAACTCGCTCAGGTTGCCGCGTGCGTCGTAGGCAACGGCAATCTTCGCATAGCCGTCCTTGCCGAGCGTCGGCCCGCCATCCACGCCGAAGTAGGCGTACTCCACCGCGTTCCCGCGCACATCGTAGGCGAGCGTGAACCTCGCGACGCCGACCTTGTGCAGCGTCGGCTTGCCGTCCACGCCGAAATAGGCGACTTCGGTGACCTTGCCATGGATGTCGTATGTGGCGAGGGTCCTTGCAAAGCGGTCCTTGCCGGGCGTCGGCTTGCCGTCGACGCCGAAGTAGGCAATCTCCACCGCGTTCCCCCGTGCATCGTAGACGAACACGGACTTTGCCACGCCTTCCTCGTTGGGTGCCGGCTTTCCGTCGACTCCGAACGCCTCCCACCCGGTCAGATTGCCGCGCGCGTCATAGGCGTACCCGACCTTCGCAACGCCCTGCCTGACGACAGTCGCCATTCCGTCGATGCCGAAGTATTCGGCGCCGGTCAGGTTGCTGCTTGCATCGTAACGGAACGCGGCCTTCGCATAGCCGTTGCCGTGGAGCGTCGGCTTGCCGTCGATGCCGAAGTGGGCGGTCTCGACGACGTTGCCGCGCGCATCGTAGCGGTAGGCGGCTTTGGCGTAGCCATCCTGGTGCAGCGTCAGCCGACCGTCGGCATCCAGGGCGGTCTCCTCCACGACGTTGCCGGCCGCGTCGTTGACCAGGATCAGCTTTGCGTAGTTCTGGTACGGCACCAGGCGGCCGTCGATGCCCAGATTGGCCTGCTCCACCATGTTGCCGCGGGCGTCGAAGCGATGGGTGATCGCGGCAAAGCCGTACCTGTGCAGGGCAGGCTTGCCGTCCGCGCCGAGGTACCTGGTGGCCGTGGCATTGCCCCACGTGTCGTGCTCCATCTCGTAATAGGCGTACCAGTCCGGGCCGTCGAAAGCGCGACCGTCGGCGCCGACCAGCGTGCGGCGCACCAGCCGGTCCTGACGGTCGTAGCTGCTGACGACGGCACGCACGCCGCTTTTCAAGGTGATCTCGTTGCCGTCGGCGTCGATCTCCGCGCGGCGCTGTGCGAGACCCGTCGGCGTGTAGGCCAGGCGCTGCCCGAAGCTGCCCTGGGCGTCCTTGACCGGCGTGCCCCAGGCATTCTGGTAGCGCCGCTCGCTCACCAGCCCGTCGCTGTCGAATGTCAGCTCGTGGCGGGTGATCTCACTCTTGGCGGTGGAGCCGGCGCCCCTGAAGAAAGGATCGATCGTCAAGAGCTGCATGGCCGCCTGCGCCTGCAGCGCACTGCCGTGTGCGAAGGTCACGACCAGCTTGCCGCCCGACCACTCGTGCCGTTCCTCCCCAACGAGCTGGCCGTTGCTGCGATAGACCTGCAGCTTCTCCGCCTCTCCGCTCTCGCGGTAGTGCACGACCCAGCGGGCATGCCCGTCGTCGTCGTTCCGCGGGGTGCCCGCGCTGTTCTCCAGCTGCACCTCCACCACCCTGCCGCGCCGCCTGGCGATGCGGTAGCTGCCCAGCCGATGCGCGCGCGCCGCGGCGTCGAGGCGGCCGAGCCCCTCGGGGAGGCCCCGGCGCCACACCAGGGCCTGGTAGTAGGCGACCTCGGGCTCGGCGGCGGCCCACCACGCCCGCAGGGCAATGCCTGCGAGGAGCACGAGCAGGAGAGCGGCAGCACCGGCCCAGGCCAGAGGCTGGCGCCACGGCGCGCCCGGGCGCCTCCAGGCGACGCGCCCCACGTGCCCGGGTGCCGTCCGGTGCGGGCGGGGGGCCTCCTGGACGCCGGCAGGCTCTGGCGAGAGGTCCAGGCGTGCCAGGAGCGGCGCCACGGCGCCGGCCTCCAGGACCTCGATACCGAGGGCGGCGAGGCTTGCCCTGATCTCCGGCGTCAGGTCCTGCGCGTTCTGCGCCGGAACGGCGACCAGGACGCGCCGGCCGGCCTCCACCTCCGCCTTCAGCCGGTCGAGGGAAAGGGCGAGCTTCTCCTGGACGTGCGACACCGCGCCGACCGAGAGGTCGACAGAGCGCACCGTGCCCGTCGCCCAGATCACGCACGCGGCGGCGTCGCCCTCCTGCGCCAGGCGCCCAGCGGCGTGCAGGGCATGCGCGGCGAGAGCGCCGAGCTGCCAGCTCGACCCGGCGTCGATGCGTCCGGACACGTCCAGCCGGTAGCAGGAGTGGCCGAACAGCCGCTCGACCACGCCTGTCGGCCGCGCGACGAAGGCGTGGTAGCCGGCATCGATGTCCGCGACCTGGGTGGTGCCGCCGATGCACGCCACCGAGCGGCCGATGACGGGGTCCTCCTCGGCGAGCAGCAGAACCTCGACCACACCCACCGTGGTCGGGATCAGCACCCGGACCTTTGTGCTCTCGCTCCCCTTCGGCACGGCAAATTCCGCTGACACAAAGAGATGGCCGCCGATCCGGCCCCCTGTGAACCTCCGAAGCCATAGCACAGCCGTGCCGTCCGCTCCAGGACGATGCCGGATCGGCCGATTGGGCGCGGGCTGCCTGCTATCGGGCCTTGTCGTCCTTCGGCGCCTTGTCGGCCGGCGCCGGCACCGAGCCGGTGGCGATCGGGCTGGTGCCGGATGGAGTGGCCTCCGTCTTGGCGGCGGCGGAACGGTCGCGGAGCCAGGCCAGGCCGCCGAACCACTTGTCCTGCGGCAGCAGGCGCTGGTTCAGCCCGCTCCAGAGCGTGCGCGAGCCGATGCTGTCGACGAACTCCCTGGTCGGGGGAGCGACCGTGAAAACCAGCACGGTGGCGGCGGCCATCGCCGTGGAATGGCCGAGGTGGCGGTAGTCGAACAGCTTGAGGGCGGTGCCGAACGACGCCTTGATGCGGGTGTCCATGATGTCGACAGAGTAGATCTCGTCCAGGACGAGATGCGTGAGATAGCCCACCCCCATGAACACCGCCGCGAGCCACGCAACGCCGTCGGGGCGACCGAGCAGTCGACTGAAGACGACGGCGGTGAGGAAGGCACAGAACGCAAGCGCCAGGAGCGAGTGCCAGACACCGCGATGGTAGGAGAAGCGGGCGAAGATCTCCTTGGCCCCGTAGCGCACGAGGAGCAGCGTGCCGGCCCAGAGGAGCAGCATCTCGGCAATGGAGTATTTGCTCTCCAGGCCGAACAGCACAGCGAACGAGAAGAAGATGGCGAGGCCCGAGAACATGGCGCGGGCGGGGCGCGAGTCCTTGAGGTCGATGTCGGGCAGGATCGAGCCCAGCACGCCGGCCAGCGTGACGGCGACGATGTTTTCCGGCGCCACCAGGTCGGCGGCCACGGTAACCGTGGCGAGCGCGCCGCTCACGACCGTGCCGACGGCGATGTGGGTGGGGAAGTTGGCCATGCTCGGGTCTCCTCGCGGGGCGGCAGGGCTTGACGCGAGGGCACTGGTTGGGGGCCGAGCCGGACAGCCGCGCACCTTGCGCAGATTCGCCGGCGCGCGGGTAGCGAGCCCGTGTGGAAAAGCCCCCTGGCATTCGGCACCGGTCCATGTCATGTGCACGCCGATGACAGGCCACCTGCACGAGCCGTCCAGCAAGCTCCGGCTCGTTGCCGCCGGCTCGATTGCGGTGGCAGCGGCCGTCATGGCGCTCAAGTTTGCGGCCTGGTGGTGGTCGGGGAGCGCCGCGCTCTACTCGGATGCGATCGAGAGCATCGTCAACCTCGCCACGGCCCTGGTCGCGCTCGGTGCCATCCACTGGGCGCTGCAGCCGGCGGACCGCAATCACCAGTTCGGCCACCACAAGGCCGAGTATTTCTCGGCCGTTGTCGAAGGCGTGCTGGTGCTGGCAGCCGCGTTCCTGATCTTGCACGAGGCCTGGGACGCGTTCTGGAGGCCGCGGCACCTGACCGACCTGGCCGCGGGTATGAGCCTCAACGGGGCCGCCGCGGCGCTCAACGCCGGCTGGTCCGCGTTCCTGATCGGCTGGGGACGCCGGCAGCGCTCGCCGGCGCTCGTTGCCGACGGTTGGCATCTCGCCACCGATGTGGCGACCTCGGTGGGCGTGCTCGCCGGCCTCGGCCTCGCGACGCTGACGGGCTGGCAGGTGCTCGATCCTGCGCTGGCCGGCCTGATGGCACTCTATATCCTGTGGGCCGGCTGGCGCCTGGTGCGCGCCTCCGTCGGCGGCCTGATGGACGAGGCCGTGAGCGCCGACGTGGGCCGGCAAATCCGCGCCACCATCCTCTCCAACGCCACGGGGGCCATCGAGGTGCACGATGTGAGGACGCGAATGGCCGCCCGCGTCGTCTTCATCGAGTTCCACCTGGTGGTGCCCGGCAGCATGACGGTCGCCGACTCGCACCGGATCTGCGACCGGATCGAGGCGGCCCTGGTCCGCGCGATCCCCGGCGCCCAGGTGCTGATCCATGTCGAGCCCGAGGCGGAGGCGAAGGACAAGGGCGCGCTGGCCGTATAGATCCTCGGTTTTCGGCATACGAAATCGGCGTTCGTTCCTTGAAAAACCATTGACGCCCGCTCCCGGGCGCGGGTTTACTGCCGCCTACGGATGTCATGATCGATCTACTGTCAGGGTCAGCGTCGGCTCGGCGTGCCTCGAGGAAGTCCGCGGGAGGCGCGTCAGGCCGTGCCCAGCTCGGGGCTGCGCGTGTGCGGCGGGACAGCGTCCAGTCGGTGGATCGCGCGCTGGCGCTGGTCGAGGTGCTGGCGGGGTCCGCCAGCGGCTTGCCGCTGACCGAGCTCACCCAGCGCGCCAGCCTCAACGTCTCCACCGGCCATCACTTGCTCGCGACGCTCATCAAGTGGGGCTACGTGGCACGGACGAGCGGGCGGCGCTACGCACTGGGTGCGCGCGGACTGCATCTCGCCCAGGCTTTCCTCAAGCAGGTCGACCTGCCGCGCCGCGCGCAGCCGCACGCGGAGCGCATCAGCGAGGAGACCGGCGAGACGGTGCGTCTGGGGGTGCTGCTGGGCGACGCCGTCACGACGCTCCTCACGCGCGATGGCCGGCATGCGGTGCGGGTGGACGCGGGCGCGGTGGGCTACGCCGGTGCAGCGCACGCAACGGCGCTCGGCAAGGCGATGCTCGCCTGGCTGCCCGAGCACGAGAGCCGGCGCATCCTGTCGGCCCGGGGCATGGCGGCGTTCACGCCCAGCACCATCATCGATCCGGACATCCTGATCGAGGAGCTGCGCCTGGTGCGCCGCAACGGCCACGCAGTCGACCGCGAGGAGTTCCAGCCGGGAGTGGTCTGTGTCGGAGCCGCCATTCGCAACCACCTCGGTGCCGTGGTCGGCGCCATCAGCGCCTCGGCCCCGACCCTGCGGGCCCAGGAGGAGGAGCATCTCGGCCGGATGCGGGACTGTGTGATGGCCGCAGCGCGCGCTCTCTCCGCTGAGTTCGACGAGCCCGCGCCCAACATCGACCCCTCGCCGGGACCCAACGTCGACGCCTCGCCGGGACCCTCGAACCCATGAACGCAGGCAAGACCATGCCGACAGCCGCCGGTGCCAGGACGAGCAACGACTACCCCGTCCCCACGGCCATGAGGGCCTGGGTGCTGGGCAGGCCTGGCGAGCTCTCACTTCAGGAGAAGCCCGTGCCGGTGCCCGGCAAGGCCGAGGTGCTGGTGCGCATCGATGCGGTCGCCATCTGTGCCACCGACCTCGATATAGTCGCGCACGGGCCGCCGGCGCTCATCCGCGGCGATCTGCCCTTCGACAAGGGCTTCACCCCCGGCCACGAGTACATGGGCACGGTGGTAGCGCTCGGCCCCGGCGTCGACGAGTTCCCCATCGGCCAGCGGGTGACGGTGGAGATCCACGCCGGCTGCGGCCAGTGCAAGCGGTGCCGCGAGGGCATGTATACCTCCTGCCACAACTACGGGCTCAACTGGGGCGCTGTCGACAAGGGGCATCGCGCCAACGGCTTCACCACCGACGGCGGCTTCTGCGAGTACCAGGTCAACCATATCAATACGCTGATCCCGATTGCCGACGACATGTCGGACGAGGAGGCGACGCTGGTCGTCACCGCGGGCACCGCCATGTACGGTCTCACCGAGCTCGGCGGCCTGGTGGCGGGCGAGAGCGTGGTCGTGGTGGGCCCGGGGCCGATCGGGCTCCTCGGCGTCGGTGTCGCCAAGGCGCTGGGCGCGCATCCCGTGATCCTCACCGGCACGCGCGATAACCGCCTGAAGACCGGTCTCGAGCTCGGCGCCGACCATGCGATCAACGTCAGGCGCGAGGACGCGGTGGCGGCCGTGCGCCGGCTCACCGGCGGCAAGGGCGCGGACTACGTGCTCGAGTGCTCGGGCGCGCCCGACGCCGTCAACGAGGCGGCGCGCATGGCCAACCGCGGCGGCAAGATCTGCCTCGCCGCCTTCCCGCACGAGCCGGTGCCGGTCGATATCGCCCACATCGTGCGCAACAACATCTACCTCTACGGCATCCGCGGCGAGGGCAAGAGCGCCACGCATCGCGCCGAGGCCTTCATGCGCCAGAAACGCTTCGACGCGACCAAGATCCACACGCATACATTCGCGCTTGAAGATTTGCCCACCGCGCTGCGCTATGCTCGGGACCGGGTGGAGGACGCCATCAAGGTCGTGGTGAAGGCCCGTGGCGTCGCGGTGCGCCGGGAGGCGGCGGAGTAGAGCGCCGTCTTTCACGAGGAGCCGTGGACGGCGGGCATGCGCTGCAGCAGCCCGCAACCAAGCGGCGTTATTGCAAGCCATTGCCCATTCTTCCGACGATTGCCGCCGTCACGAACGTGTCGTGGTGCGATCGACGCGCACGGCAGCGCGCAAGGTGACGGCGGGAGAGCGGATGCGGGGTGACAGGGTGCGGGTGACGGGGCAGGAAGGTGAGGAGGACCGCAGATGCATATTTCTACCCGAGGCGCCACACTTGCAGCCGCCGCGCTCGCCCTGACGGCGCTGCCTGGAAATGGGCAGCAGTATCCGGCCGGCCAGCCGATCGAGATGATCGCGCTGTTCGGCGCCTCCAGCGCGTCCACCCAGACCGCACGCGTCCTGGCGGACGGGATGGCCAAGGTGCTGAAGACCCCGGTTCCCGTCGTCGACAAGCCGGGCGCCGGCGGCGCCATCGGATATACCCATGTCTCGCAGCAGAAGCCCGACGGCTACACGATCGTGTGGAGCTCCAACTCGATCTCCACCACCTTCCACAACGGGCAGCTGCCGTTCGACTACAAGACCTTCGAGCACGTCGCGCGCGTCACCATCGAGAATCCGGCGCTCGCCGTGAAGGCGGACGCGCCGTGGCAGACGCTGAAGGAGCTGATCGACTACGCCAAGGCGAACCCGGCCAAGGTGCGCGTCGGCGACTCGGGCCAGGGCAGCCAGACCCACATCGCCGGCGTCGCCCTGTTCACGTCGGCGGGCGCCAAGATAGTCCCTGTGCATCGCCCCACCGGCCAGGCGCCGGCCGATCTCCTGGGCGGCCGCATCGAGGCGGTGGTGCAGTTCCCGCAGGCGCTCGTGCCGCACGTGAAGGCCGGCAGCATGCGCGTGCTGGCTCTGCTCGGCAACATCCCCGATCCGGCGTTCCCCGAGGCGAAGTCGGCCAAGGCGCAGGGCTACGACATCGACATGGGCCTGTGGCGCGGCATCTCCGTGCCCAAGGGCACGCCCCGGGAGGTGATCGCGAAGCTGCAGGACGCCATCAGGCAGACGGTCGAGTCGGCCGAGTTCGCCGATGCGGGCAAGAAGATCGGCTTCACGCCGGCCTACCAGCCGTCCGAGGCGTTCACCAAGATGATCGAGGAGGACGACAAGCACATCGCTGCCGTCATCAGGGAGATCAAGGCGGTGCAGTCCGATTCCGATAGCAAGAAGTGAGGTGCGCATGGGCCCGCCGCCCTCGCATCCGCCGCCTGCGCCCGATGGCTCGAGCGGGCCAGTCGCCGACCGCGCGCCGCAGGAACGGGCGCCGGTCGCGGAGGCACAGAGCGCCTGGGGGCGCCCGGTCTCGCTGCGCATCGGCGAGGTGGTAACGGGGCTGGCGCTCGTTGCCTGCGCGGCTTTCTTCGCCTGGCGGGCGCTCCTCCTGCCCTTCGGGACCGTGGGTCTGCCCGGACCCGGGTTCTTCCCGTTCGCGCTCGCGATCGCGCTGGGCGTGCTCGCGCTCGCGATCGTCCTCTACGCCGTGCGGGAGGTGGATGCGCTCGAGCGCATCTTCCTCGGGCACCGCGACGTGCTGGTTGCCATCGCAGCGCTGGCCGGCGTGGCCTTCGCCTTCGAGCGCGGCGACTCCTACCTCATCCTCGGCACGTTCACCGCGGTGCTGCTGGTGACCGTGGGACGTACCCGATGGTGGCGCGCCGTGCTGGGCGCGGGCCTCGGCATGGTCGTCGTGTGGGCCGTCTTCAACCGCGCCCTCGGCGTGAGGCTTCCGGCCGGCCAGATCTGGGGCTACATCGCCGGCGCCGCGTCGGTGGCGGCTCCGTTCTAGGGCGACAGATGTCCGCGTTCGACCAGCTCATGACGGGCTTCTCCGTCGCCCTGTCCTGGAAGGGCCTCGCCTACTGCTTCATCGGCTGCCTGTGGGGAACCATCGTCGGCGTGCTGCCCGGCCTCGGGCCGCTGGCGGGGATGGTGCTGCTGCTGCCGCTCACCTTCGGCCTCGATCCGGCCACCGGCATCATCATGCTGACCGGCATCTTCTACGGTGCCATGTACGGCGGCTCCACCACCTCGATCCTGGTGCGCATCCCGGGCGAGGCCGCCTCCGTCGTCACCTGCATCGACGGCTACGAGATGGCCCGCAGGGGCCGCGCCGGCCCGGCCCTGGTGATCGCGGCCTTGGGCAGCTTCGTCGGCGGCACGGTGTCCGTCCTCGGTCTGATGCTGGTGACGCCGCCGCTCGCGAGCCTCATGGTGGCGATCGGCCCGTCCGTCGAGGTGGTGCTGATGCTGATGGCGCTCGGCGTCATCGCCTTCGTGTCCGGCGGCTCGCGCCTCAAGACCGGGGCCATGATCGTGCTGGGCCTCGTCATCGGCACCATCGGCCTCGACAAGCTCACGGGCGTGCCGCGCTTCACCTTCGGCAACCTGGGGCTCGCCGACGGCCTGGCCTTCACCGCGCTCGCCATCGGCCTGTTCGGCATCTCAGAGATCCTCCTCAACCTGGAGAAGAGCGAGGCCGTCAAGGCGATCCAGCCCAGGCTGCGCGATCTCGTCCCGCGCTGGGGCGACCTCAAAGACTCGGCACCGGCGATCGGCCGCGGCACCGTCGTCGGCTTCATCTTCGGCATCGTGCCGGGCGTCAGTCACGTGGTGTCGACATTCGTCTCCTACGCCATCGAGAAGCGCTTCTCGCGCCATCCCGAGCAGTTCGGCCACGGCGCCATCGCCGGCGTGGCGGGCCCGGAGACCGCCAACAATGCCACCACCGGCACCGCCATGATCCCGCTCCTGGGTCTCGGCATCCCCTCGATCCCGGCCACCGCGATCCTGCTCTCGGCGCTCACCATCCACGGCGTGTCGCCGGGGCCGCTCCTGCTCACCGAGAATCCGGAGGTGTTCTGGGGCCTGGTGGCCAGCATGTACGTCGGCAACGTCGTGCTCCTGCTGCTGAACCTGCCGTTCGTCGGCGTGTTCGTGAACCTCCTGCGCATCCCCTATGGGTGGCTGGTGCCGTCGATCCTGGTGATCTCGATCATCGGCGTCTACAGCGTCAACTACAAGCCGGCCGACATCTGGATCATGGTGATCGCGGGTGTCGCCGGCTACCTGCTGCGCAAGCTCGGCTACGAGATGGCGCCCCTGCTGCTGGCGCTCGTGCTCGGCGACCGCCTGGAGGAGCAGTTCCGCACCGCGCTCACGATGTCGGGCGGGTCGTATGCCACGTTCGCAGATCAGGCCTCGCTCATGGTCATCGCGGCCGTCGTCCTCCTGCTCCTGATCCTGCAGGGCTTCGCGTGGGCCTTCGGCTACGGCAAGACCGTCGCCGACCAGGCGGAGCGGTGACGGGCGGGCGCGCATTCGGCCTTCGAGGGAGGCGACGCACCGTGGGCGAGGCATCGCTGCGCGTGGCGGCAGCCGCTGGTGGCGGCAATCGAACTTCGCTATGATGTGTTGTGACCCTCAACGTCGCGGGAGACAAATCGGGTGTCCCAGGAATTCAATGTGGTCATCGAGCGCGACGCTGACGGAATGTTCGTGGCTTCCGTTCCCTCCTTACCGGGCTGCTATACCCAGGCGCCTACGCGTGACGAGCTGATGGAGCGCATCCGGGAAGCGATCGCGCTGCACCTCGAGGATCGCGGCGAGCCGCCGGAGAGCTTGGAGTTTATCGCGGTCGAGCGCGTGAGCGTGGCAGCGTGACGAGACTGCCGCGCCTGACCGGGCGCGAATTGATCACGGCCCTCGGCAAGGCGGGTTTCAGCGTGGTCCGTGTGCGCGGCAGCCACCACATTCTTCGAGACGACGATGGCCGAACAACCACTGTGCCGGTTCACCGGCGAGATTATCGGCGTTGGCCTCCTCAGCCGGATTCTGCGCGATTGTGATCTGACCCGTCAGGACCTCATCGACCTCTGCGGCTCCTGAGGCTGACAACGCCTCGCGTCGGCGCATTGACACCAGTGCACGTTGCTTCGATCATCGCGTCGCCGCCCACAGCAAGAGGAAGCCCATGCACCCCCGCGAACGCCTCGCATTCTCCCCCATCGAAGGGCGCCCGCCGCTGAAGCTTCCCGACGGCATCCGCCTCGTCGTGTGGCCGGTGTTCTCGCTGGAGGACTGGGACCTGTCGCGGCCCATGGCGCGCATGGTGATCACGCCGCCGCAAGGCGCCCCGCAGCTGCCCGACCTGCCCAACTGGAGCTGGCACGAGTACGGCATGCGCGTCGCCTTCTGGCGCCTGCGGAAGATGTTCGAGCGGGTCGGCGCCAAGCCCACCGTCGCCATCAACGCCAGGATCTGCGAGACCTACGCGCCCGTGGTGCAGGCGTGCATGGACTCGGGCTGGGAGCTCAACGCGCACTCCTACGAGCAGATCCCCATGCACAAGCTGGAGGATCAGCGCGGCACCATCGCGAGGACGATGGACATCATCGAGACGTTCTCCGGCAAGCGCCCGCGGGGCTGGTTCGGCCCCGGTCTCACCCAGACCTTCGACACGCTCGATTACCTGGCCGAGGCCGGTGTGGAGTACATCGGCGACTACGTGCTCGACGACGATCCGGTCACCCTGAAGACGAAGCACGGGGACATCGTGGCGCTGCCCTACACCTTCGAGGTGCACGACATCGTCATGATGAACCTGCAGCACCACGATTCCGAGGAGTTCCACGACCGCGCCATGGACCACTTCCGCTGCCTCTATGCGGAGTCGGCCGGGCGGGCGAAGATCATGGCCATCTCCTGCCACCCGTATCTTTCGGGCGTGCCGCACCGCATCGGCCACGTGGAGCGCACCTTCGCCGACATTCTGGGGCACGACGGCGTGGTATCCTGGACGGGCGAGCAGATCCTGGACTGGTACAAGGGTAGGGCGGGTTAGCGCGAAGCGCGTAACCCGCCGATCATCGCGGCGAAATGGCGGATTACGGGCTCACGCCCTAATCCGCCCTACGGGGCACCCCAATGACCCAACGCATCGGCATCGTCGGGCTCGGCATCATGGGCGGCGCGTTCGCGCGCAACCTCGTGAGCGGCGGCTGGAGCGTCGTCGGCTACGACGCCGAGCCGCAGCGCAACGCCGAGGCCAGGGCCGCGGGCGTCGAGATTGCGCACAGCGCCGAGGCCGTGGCCGAGACGGCGGCGGACATCATCCTGAGCCTGCCCACGCCGCGCGCCGTGCTCGACACGGCGCAGGTGATCGCCCGCGCCAAGGCCACGGCCCGCACCCTCGTCGAGGCGAGCACGCTCTCGCTCGCCGACAAGATGGCCTTCCAGGAGATCGTCGGGGCGGCCGGGCACATCGCGCTCGACTGCCCGATGTCGGGCACCGGCGCGCAGGCCCAGGTCAAGGACCTCGTGGTCTACGCCAGCGGCGATTCCGCCGCCATCAAGCGGCTGGAGCCCGCCTTCCTGGGCTTCGCGCGCAAGGTCTTCGACCTCGGCCCCTACGGCAACGGCAGCAAGATGAAGTTCGTGGCCAACCACCTGGTGGCGATCCACAACGTGGCCGCGGCCGAGGCCATGGTGCTCGCCATGAAGGCCGGGCTCGACCCGCGCCAGACGGTGGAGGTGGTGGCCTCCGGTGCCGGCACCTCGCGCGTGTTCGAGCTGCGCGCGCCGATGATGGCCGCGGGCAAGTACCTGCCGGCCACCATGCGCTCGTCGACCTGGAAGAAGGACCTCACCGTGATCGGCGAGTTCGCCGCGGCGCTGGGCTGCCCCACGCCCCTGTTCGGCCTTGCCGCCACGCTGCACGCCGTGACTCTGGCGATGGGCCACGGCGAGGAGGACAGCGCCGCCGTGTGCGCGGCGCTGGAGAAGATGGCCGGGCTGGAGCGGAAGTAGGTATCAGACCCTGCGGGTCTGAAATCATACCGATCGCCTTTACAAAGGAAGAGCGCGGCGTCGTATGCGCCAAGGCTGGGGATAGCGGCATATCCACCAGGAACTTCACCCGGCATGCTCGACGGTCTCGTCCTCGGCGAGGAATGCCGCGTAGCGCAGCACCCCGTCGATGTCCTCGGCTTCGAGGTAGGGGTAGTTGCGCAGGATCGCCTCCCGCGTCTCACCGGCAGCCAGGAGTCCCAAGAGGCGTGAAACGGGAAAGCGCATCCCACGGATGCAGGGCTTGCCCCCGAAGACGGCTGGATCGACGGTGATGCGCTCGAACTTCATGGACCATGAATATCATACTGCGCTCTGCGCGTGTAGTTGTCGGGCTCTGAGCCCCTCCGTTCGAGCCGGGACGTTGGAGCCGCGGTGTCAGACCCGGAGGGTCTGACACCTGCAAGCACCTACAACGCGGGGAGCACCTGCTCGGCCAGCAGCACCATGGAGCGGCGGGCGAGGTCGCGGTCGAGCCAGTCCTTGCCGGCGTAGAGCAGCGTGCCGAAGTCGCCGATCTCCTCGCGGAAGGCCAGCAGGCCCTCCGTCACCTTTCTGGGCGAGCCGCAGATCACCAGCTTGTCCATCACGCCGTCGACGGTGACGGCATCATCGGGCTGATCGCGCCGTTCCTTGAAGGCCTCGGCGCGGCCGGCCATCTTCAGCTTGGTCAGCAGGTTGTTGTAGTAGAGGCGGTAGGGGCTGTTCGGCGCCGTCACGTAGGCGCGCGCCGTTCTGTCGTCGTCGGCGACGAAGATCGAGCGCGCCACGCGCCAGTTGGCGGGGTCCGCCGGCCGCCCTGCCTGCACGCACCCCTCCACGTACTTCGGCCAGTGGCTCTTGACCCACACCGGCATCAGGAAGTTGGCGGAGATCGGCTCCCAGCCGCGGGCGGCCGCCTCCGTCACGCCCTTGGAGAAGGGGGCCACCACGGTGACGACGATGGGCGGGTGCGGCTTCTGCAGGGGCTTGGCCAGGATGCCCTGGCCGATGTCGGCGACGAGCGTGCGCTGCGTTGAGACGCTCCAGTACTTGCCCTCGATGTTGTAGGGCGGCTCGCCGGCCCAGATCGCCAGCACCTGGTTGATGGCCTCGACGAACATCTCGTTGCGGTTGGCGTCGAGGTTGCCGAACACCTCCGCGTCGGAGAGCAGCCCGCCCGGCGAGATGCCGAAGTTGAAGCGGCCGTCGAGCAGGTGGTCGAGCATGGCGATGTTGGCGGCGACGGCGGCGGGATGGTTGTTGGGCATGTTGACGGTGCCGGTGCCGAGCCTGATGCGCTTCGTTGCGTCGACCAGGGTGGCGATGAACATGGCGCACGAGGTGATGTTCTCGGCCGCATCGGTGACATGCTCGCCGGCATAGCCCTCCACGAAGCCCAGCTCGTCGGCCAGGATGAAGGCCTCGCGGTCCTCGCGCAGCGACTGGCGCCAATCCTTGCCCACCGGATGGATCGGCATGGTGAAGAAGCCGAGCTTCATGGATGGCGCCCCCCTCTACTCTATCGCGTGCGTCCTGGTGCATTGTGCACGACGGGCCGGCGTATGCCAGCGGCACGCGGAGCTGCGGTCAGCTGCCGAACGCCTTGAACTCGTTGGTGTCGCGGGTGAGCAGATCGAGGAAACGGGTGTTGATGTAGAGCTGATCCCTGCCTTCCTTGCGCGCATCGACTACACGGCCGGCAGCCAACTCCTTCAGATATTTCGCCGCTGTGTTGCGATTGCCGATGCCCGAGTCGACGATGTTGCCAATCCTGCAGTAGGGCTGGGTGAAGATGATCTCGATCAGTTCACGGCTGTAGAGCTTCGGCATCGCCGTGCTGACATGACGGACGGTCTCCTCCATCATTGACTTGATCGCCAGGATCTTTTCTACCGTCCACGATGAGGTCTCCTCGACTGCCCGCAGCATGAAGAGAATCCACGCCTCCCATGCCGCCTTGGTCGTCACCTCGAGTAGCAGGCGATAGTACTCGCCGCGATTGTAGTTGATGTAGCGGCTGAGATAGAGGATGGGCAGGTCCAGCAGGCCTTGCTCGATCAGGAACAGGATGTTGATGACCCGGCCGGTCCTGCCGTTGCCGTCGGGAAACGGATGTATGGCTTCGAACTGGTAGTGCCCGACCGCCATGCGAATGAGAGGGTCCACCTCGACCGCCTCGTGCAGATACCTCTCCCAATTCGTCAGCTTCTCGCGCAGCACCGCTTCGCCCTCGGGCGGGGTGTAGACGACTTGCCCTGTGCCCTGGTTGCGCAAGACCGTCCCCGGCGTCCGGCGGACATCGAGCTCGACGTTCTTGATGGTGCGGCAGATCGAGAGCGCGACATTGGTGGTCAGCGGGCGGCGCTGAATGTGCTGGTAGCCCTCGAAAAGCGCGGACCGGTAGCGGAGGGTCTCCTTGGTTGCGTCGTCAGCCTTCTCGGGGTCCATGCTGGCGAACCGGAACAGCTTGTCGTTGGTGGTCACGATGTTCTCGATGGCAGAGCTGTCCTTCGCCTCGCGCAGGGGGATGGTGTTGATGAGGACATCCTGGTTCGGGATCAGCTTGGCCGCCTGACGCAGAGTAGCAAGCGCGCGCCCCGCGGCTACGCAGCGTTTCAGGACCGGTTTCGTCTCGGTCTCTCGGGCAGGCGGCAGCGGCGGCAGCAGATTGTAGGCCTTAGCCGGATCTAAGGTTGGGACGGCGAGCGACATGCACGAATTTCTCGTTTTTTGAGCGCATCTCGCGTATACGCTCGCGGCGCGTGCATGTCTATCCAATATGCACAAAGAAACGTGATTCGCGTGCATATTCCTTCAATGTGCTCGATGGGCGTGCATATCCGGCCGTACTTGACCGCCTCCGCCCCCATCGGCCATTAACCGCAGCTTCAACGGCGGCTAAACCCCTAGAGACTCGGCCGATGGCGAACGAACGCTATAACGCGCCCGTGCGCGAGAAGCACTGGCAGCAGGTGTGGGAGGAGCGCGGCGCCTTCCGCGCCAGGGCCGACGCAAGGCGGCCCAAGTGCTACGTGCTCGAGATGTTCCCCTACCCCTCGGGGCGCATCCACGTCGGGCACTCGCGCAACTACACCATGGGCGACGTGCTGGCCCGCTACAAGCGCGCCAGGGGCTTCAATGTCCTGCATCCCATGGGCTGGGACGCGTTCGGCCTGCCGGCCGAGAACGCCGCCATAGAACGGCACGTGAGCCCCGCCAAGTGGACCAACGAGAATATCGGCAGCATGCGCGCCCAGCTCAAGTCCTTGGGGCTGGGGATCGACTGGACGCGCGAGCTCGCCACCTGCCACCCCGACTACTACCGGCATCAGCAGAGGCTGTTCCTGGACTTCCTCGAGAAGGGCCTCGCCTACCGCAAGTCCTCCAAGGTCAACTGGGACCCCGTGGACCAGACCGTGCTCGCCAACGAGCAGGTGATCGACGGGCGCGGCTGGCGCTCCGGGGCGCCGGTCGAGCAGCGCGAGCTCACCCAGTGGTTCTTCAAGATCACCAAGTACTCCGACGACCTGCTCGACGCGCTGTCGACCCTCGACAGATGGCCGGAGAAGGTGCGCCTGATGCAGGCCAACTGGATCGGCCGCTCCGAGGGCCTGCTGGTGCGCTGGGCGCTGGTGCCGGGGACCGCACCCAAGGGACTCAAGGAGGTCGAGGTCTACACCACCCGGCCCGACACGCTGTTTGGGGTCTCGTTCTTGGCGATCGCCCCCGACCATCCCCTCGCCGTGGCCGCGGCTGCGAGGAACCCGGAGCTCGCGGAGTTCAGCGCCGATTGCCGGCGCATGGGCACCTCCGTTGCCGCCCTGGAGACGGCGGAGAAGAAGGGCTTCGACACCGGCATCAGGGTCGTGCACCCGTTCGACCCCGAGTGGCAGCTGCCGGTCTACGTCGCCAACTTCATCCTGATGGACTACGGCACCGGCGCCATCTTCGGCTGCCCCTCGGGGGACCAGCGCGACCTCGAGTTCGCGCGCAAGTACGGCCTGCCGGTCGTCCCCGTGGTGATGCCCAAGGGGGCCGACGCCGCCACCTTCAGCATCGGCGAGACCGCCTATGTCGACGACGGTGTGATGATCAACTCGCGCTTCCTGGACGGCCTCGACACGGCCGCGGCCTTCGAGGAGGTGGCGAAGCGGCTCGAGGAGGCGAAGCTCGGGCGCAAGCCGGTCGGCAAGCGCAAGGTCAACTTCCGCCTGCGCGACTGGGGCATCTCGCGCCAGCGCTTCTGGGGCTGCCCGATCCCCGTCATCCATTGCGAGGACTGCGGCGTGGTGCCGGTGCCCGACGACCAGCTCCCCGTCACGCTGCCGGAGGATGCCACCTTCGACGTGCCCGGCAACCCGCTCGACCGGCACCCCACGTGGAAGCACGTCGCTTGCCCGTCCTGCGGCAAGCCGGCCCGGCGCGAGACGGACACCATGGATACGTTCGTCGACAGCTCGTGGTACTTCGTGCGCTTCACGGCGCCCGGGGCCGACAGGCCGGTGGATGCCAGGGCCGCCGCCTACTGGCTACCGGTGGACCAGTACATCGGCGGGGTCGAGCACGCCATTCTGCACCTGCTCTATTCGCGCTTCTTCACGCGCGCGATGGGGGCTACGGGCCACCTCAAGAAGAGCCTGAAGGAGCCGTTCGCGGCGCTCTTCACCCAGGGCATGGTGGTGCACGAGACCTACCGCTCGCACAATGGCGGGCAATGGCTGCTGCCCGCCGAGGTGCGCATCGAGGGCGAAGGCGAGGCGCGCAAGGCCATCGACATCGAGACCGGCGCTCCGGTCGAGATCGGTCCGATCGAGAAGATGTCGAAGTCCAAGAAGAACACGGTCGATCTCGACGGGTTCGTGAGCGAGTTCGGCGCCGATACGGCGCGCTGGTTCGTGCTCTCCGACAGCCCGCCCGAGCGCGACGTGATCTACACCGACGTTGGCGTCCAGGGTGCCAGGCGCTTCGTGCAGCGCGTCTGGCGGCTGGCGGAGGACTGCGCGGCGGCCGGGACCGCACCCGGCGCGCCCTGGCCGGAAAGCCTCGCACCGGAGGCGGAGGCCCTGCGGCGCGCCGCCCACAAGACCCTGAACAGCGTTAGCCAGAACATCGAGGGGCTGCGCTTCAACGTGGCGGTCGCCCAGATCTACGAGCTCGCCAACAAGGTGCAGGCGGCGGGCACATCCAGCGGCGAGGGGCTCGACTGGGCCGTTCGCGAGGCCACCGAGCTGCTGGTGCAGATGGTGGGCCCATTCATGCCACATTTGGCCGAGGAATGCTGGGCGCGGCTCGGATACCACACCCTGCTCGCCGATCAGCCCTGGCCGGAGCCCGAGGCGGCGTTGCTCGTTGACGATCGGATTACGATTGCCGTACAGGTAAATGGCAAGAGGCGAGACGAGCTGACTGTCGCCCGTACCGCGTCCAAGGCCGATATCGAAGCGGCGGCGCTGCAGCTGGACAGCGTCGTGCGGGCCCTGGAGGGGAGGGCGGTCACTCGGGTGATCGTCGTACCGCAGAGGATCGTGAATGTTGTCGGATGACAGCAGGACGGCTTGCGGGCTCGCGCTTAAGCGGCAGACGGTGCTGTGCGCCCTTCTGGCTCTCACGCTTGCCGGCGGGCTTGCGGCCTGCGGCGATTCTGCGTTCCGGCCGCTCTATGGGGCCAACGTTGCCGGTGAGCACGCCTCCGAGCGCCTGAAGGAGGTGGATTTCGCGCCGATCCCCGGCCGGGTCGGGCAGCGCATCCGCAACGACCTCGTCTTCCAGTCCACCGGCGGAGGCGATCCGCTGCCGCCGCAGTTCCGCTTCGAGGTGGTGCTGCAGGAGAACCTGACCTCCACCCTCGTCAGCGTATCGGGCGACAACGCCGGCCGCCCCTCGGGTGCCGTCTATTCCGTTCAGGCCTCGTTCCGGCTGATCGACATCAAGTCCAAGAAGGTGGTGTTCCAGGGGGCGAGCCACGCCCGCGCCGCCTTCGAGCGCTTCGAGTCGATCTACTCCAACGTGCGCGGCCGCGAGGACGCCGAGAACCGCGCCGCCCGCACCGTCGCCGACGACCTCAAGACGCGGCTGTCCGCCTACCTGTCCCGCCCACCCGCCTCCTAGCGGCCGGGTCGGTATCCTTCAGTCTGGCAGGCGCTTCGCAAATCCAAAGCCGGGTTGCTCGATGCCTGCGGCTTTGCCTGATACCCGGCAGAGAGAAGGGTGATCGGCTGCCGCTTGCGGCGCTCGGACTCCCTCTCCCCGTCGCGCTCGGACATCCACGACGACGCTCTCGCCACAACATCCCGAGCGCGGCGGGGAGAGGGGGGCGGTCGGCGCCTGTGGCGCGCGCCGATTACCTCTTTGCACGCATCAACCAGGGTGACATCCAATGGTCGCGGTCAAGGCCTACCAGGCGGATGCGTTCCTGAAGGCGGTCGAGAAGGTACCCGCAGCGGTGCTGTTCTTCGGCAGCGACGCCGGCCTCGTCAGCGAGCGCGCGTCGACGCTGGCGAAGCGGCTCGCCGAGCGGTACGGGGGCGAGATCCTGCGCCTGGATGACGCCGACCTCGAAGCCGACCCTGAGCGCCTGGAGGTGGAGTTGCTGACGATCTCCATGTTCGGCGGGCGCAAGGTCGTGCGCGCAACCGCTGGACGGCGCCTCAACGCGAATGCCCTGAAGCCGCTGGTGGACCGGGGCAAGCTCGAAGGCCTTCTGATCGTAGAGGCCGGCAATCTGCGGCCCGACGAGGCGCTGCGGACACTGTTCGAGAGAGCCGCGGGGGCGGCCGCCGTCGCCTGCTATCCCGACGAGGCGCGCGACCTGGAAAGCGTCGTCAGCGAGGTGCTGGGTGCCGCCAGAATGGAGATCGCGCCGGCGGCACGCAAGCTCCTCATCGCCCGGCTGGGCGCCGACCGCGCGCTGTCGCGGGCGGAGGTGGAGAAGCTCACCCTCTACGCGCGCGGCAAGACCCGCATCGAGGAGGAGGACGTGGAGGCGGCCGTCGGCGACGCCGCGGAGACCGCGCTCGACCGGGTTGCGCTGGCCGCAGCCTCGGGGCGGGCGGCGGAGGCCGTGCGCGAGTGCGAGCGCTGCGTCGCCGGCGGGGAGAGCGCGCAGGGTGTGATCCTGGCCCTGCAGCGGCATTTCCTGCGCCTGCACCGCCTGCGCAGCGCGCAGGAGGCCGGCCGCTCGCTGGAGGACGCGATGCGGGCCCTGAAGCCGGCCGTCCACTTCCGGCAGAAGGGCGCCATCGAGCAGCAATGCCGCGACTGGACGCTCGCCGGCCTCAACGTGGCGCTGGCCCGCATCGGCGAGGCGGCCAAGGCCGCCCGCCTCAACGGCGCCCTCGAGGACACCCTGGCGGAGAGCCTCCTGATGGAGGTCGGTGCGCTTGCAACACCGGCGCAGCGCCAGGCCGTCCGGCGCTGACCGCCTTTACCGGTCCTTCATTGTTGCACAGGGCGCGCCGCGGAAGCAGCGTGGGCGGACCACTGTCCCGTTTCGGGACGCGCCGCAGGGCCCCTGGCAAGGCCCAGGAGCGCCGGGAGCTCTGGGTGGGCCTCAGGCCCCCTCGCGACGCGTGACCCCGCTCAAATCGCAAAATTCGCAGCCGCAGACGCGAAGGGGTCAGACCCTGCGGGTCTGACCCCATGGCAAGCCCCTTCCCAGGTTGGAGCAAGGGAGCCAGCCCCTCGCCTCCCCGTTCGAGGTTCTGTTGCGGCGTCGACGCGAGGGATGCTGACCTCGTCGATGAACATAGGTCGGAGCATGGGGTCAGACCGGTCTGACCCGCAGGGTCTGACCCCCTATGCAACCCTGCGCCGCCGATCCAGGGCAGCGAGGCCCGCGGTAACGGCCACCGCGAGCGCCGACGCCAGGGCGTAGGAGCCGGTGAGGCCGAAGCCCGGCAGGGTTGCGCCCACCACTAGGAAAAACAGGATGAAGCCGAACAGCGAGGCCGTGACCCCGCGCAGGGTGCGCCAGACCGCGTCCCGCCCCCAGCGATGATGCGTGAAGCTGCCGACCACGGTGACGATCACCGGAAAGGTGGAGAGCACGCCGGCGAGCCGCGGGCCCAGCGCATCCGCCCCCGCCATCAGGCCCGCGACCAGGGCCGCGGTGGCCGCCATGCGGGCCGGGATGTCCCACCACGGCAGCGCCTGCGGCAGGGCCGCCATGCGCGGCCGCGGCAGCAGGGCGAGCGCCACGACCAGGCTCGCGGCTGCGGCCGCAGCCGCCGCGGCGAGCTGCGCGAGAGGGCCGGAGCCGAACCGCGCCAGCAGCGCCGGGTCTCCGGTCGCCCACGCGCCCGCAAAGAACGCCGCCACCGCCGCCGTCAGGCACCAGCGCCAGCCGGCGTATCGGGCCGCGCAGCCGTAGGCCAGGATGAACGCCGCGACATAAGCCACGCCCATGAGCACGCCGATGGTAGCGGCCACCCCGAACTCGGTGCCCCGGTCGAGGATCAGGAGGTAGAGCGTTGGGCCGGTGAACCACGGCAAGCCCATCAGAATGCCGCCGATGCCGGGTCCCCAGCGGCGCGCTGCCAGGGAGACGGCCGCCACCAGCGCCGGCGTCACGGCTATCTTCAGGAGGAAGATCATCATGAGGGCTCAGCCGATGCCGCATTTCCCGGCGCAGCGGAGGCCGACACTGAATTCGTGAATCTGTGAACTCGGGAAGCGGTGAAGCCGCGGTCGCAATATGGCCAAACCGACCTCACGAGCTCTCGACGTGACGAGCTGGCAGAGCTTGCGCGATCACGCGCCGGCCACGAGTGCCCTTGTCCCTGCGCCGCCCGGGCCGCCAGCGGCCGCAGGACCGCCGCCGCCCGGCTGCGCCGGCAGCCACAGGTCGAAGAAGCGCCGCTCGCACTCCTGCGCGGACCTGCCCGATACCGAGCCGGCGCTGCGCCAGCCCCGCCGATCGAGGCCCCAGCGCCGCAGCGTGCTCGCCTCGAAGCCGATGAGCAGATTGAGGGCCTGCGCAGCGAGCCCGATCCAGGCGGAGCCGACGAGGCTGCCCAGTGCGGCCAGCAGCACCATGAGAGCCACATAACCCACCAGCGGCCACCACAGCCGGTAGACGATCAGCCAGATGGGCGCGAACAGGGCCGCCATCCAGGAGAAGCCGTCCTTCACGAACACGAGCCGCTCGGCCCGCTCGATGCGTCCGCCCGGCGCATTGGGCGGCTCGTGGACGGTGTAGGTCTTCATGACGGCCTCCGCCGCTGCGAGTGGTCGCCCGGATGCTACAGCGGCGCCCGTGCGCGCAACAGGGGGGACTTCCCCCAGCGCCCGGTCGCAGGCACCCGTACCGTAAAGACAGGCGGTCAGACCGGCAGGTGCCGGAACTCCGGCGCCAGCGGCCAGAAGATGCGCGCCGTCGCGCTGACGGAGGAGGGCTCGCCCGTAGTCAGCAGCAGGGGCGGCGGGACGCTGTCCGAGGCGGCGCCGCTGTCGGCGTAGCGCGGATGGCGCTGGAGGTAATCCTCCAGGCTGTCGGCCACCACCTCGGGTTGCGACAGCACGCGCGTGAAGGCCGGCAGGTGGCGCTGGAACAGGACCTCGACCAGCGGATAGTGCGTACAGCCCAGGATCGCGCGATGCGGCGGCGTGCCGTCGGTCTGGGTCAGCACCGAGCGCACCGCGTGCTCGACCAGGGATTCGAGGACAGCCTCGGCGGCGCCGCGCTCGATGGCGGCGGCCAGATCCGGGCAGGTCTGCTGCACCACCGTCACCTTGGGGCAGCGCTTGCGGATCTCCTCAGGGTAGGCGTGCGAGGCGATGGTGCGCGTGGTCCCGAACACGGCCACCGTGTCGGTGTTGTAGCGCTGGGGGTACTGCGGCGTCGTGATCGCCCACGCCGTCTGGGTCGCGGCCTCCACTGTCGGGGCGACGATACCCAGCACATTGCGGCCCGGCCAGCCGCTCACGGGCAGCCAGCCCTGCTGCAGCGTGCGGGTGGCGATGCAGGTGGCCGTGTTGCAGCCGAGCAGGACGAGCCGGCAGCCCTGGCGGAACAGGGCGTCCACGCCCTTCCTCGTCAGCGCCACGACGTCGTCGGAGGCGCGGTCGCCGTAGGGCATGTTGGCGTGATCGCCGAGATAAACGAAGGCAATGCCCGGGAAGCGCTCCACCAGCGCCCGAAATATGGTGAGGCCCCCGATCCCAGAGTCGAACACGCCGATCATGTCTGACGGGTTATCCCTCTTGCGTGCAGCAGTCCAGGTAGTGCTTCACTCGAAGGTAATCGACGAAGGGACCCGGGGTTGTGACACCGAATGGATCCAAACCATGTCATGCCGGGGCTTGTCCCCGGCATCCATCCAGCCGCAAGCGTCGGAGTAAGTGGTTAGGTGGATTCCGGCGACAAGCGCCGGAATGACAGATGACACCATCGGAGACAGAACACGCGCGCCGGGCTACTCCGCCGCCTGCGTGCTCGGGCGGCCGGCGGCGGTGGCCTCCTGCTCCTGCACCTTGAGGTCCTCGAGGCTCGGCATGGCCACCACGTTGTAGCCGCAGTCGACGTAGTGGATCTCGCCCGTCACCGCGCCGGAAAGGTCGGAGAGCAGATAGAGCGCGGCGCCGCCCACCTCGTCCAGGGTCGGTGTGCGCCGCAAAGGTGCGTGCTCGCCCTGGTAGTTGAAGATGGTGCGCGCGTCCGAGATGCCGGCGCCCGCCAGCGTGCGCATGGGGCCCGCGGAGAGGGCGTTGACGCGGATGCCGTGGCCGCCGAAGTCGGCAGCGAGGTAGCGCACGCTCGCCTCCAGTGCGGCCTTGGCGACGCCCATCACGTTGTAGGACGGCACCACGCGCTGCGAGCCGCCGTAGGTGAGGGTCAGCATCGACCCGCCCTGGCCCATCAGGGCGGCGGCGCGCTTCGCCACCTCCGTGAACGAGAAGCACGAGATCACCATGGTGTTGGTGAAGTTCTCGCGCGTCGTATCCGAGTAGCGCCCCTGCAGCTCGCGCCGGTCGGAGAAGGCCAGCGCATGCACCACGAAGTCGAGGCCGCCCCAGGTCTTGTGAACCGCGGCGAAGGCGGCATCGACGCTCGCGAGGTCCGCCACGTCGCAGCTGACGATGATCTCGGAGCCCACCGACTTGGCGAGCGGTATGGCGCGCCGGCCGAAGGCCTCGCCCTGGTAGGTGAAGGCGAGCTTGGCGCCCTGGCCCGCGAGCACGCGGGCGATGCCCCAGGCGATGGAGCGGTCGTTGGCGACACCCATGATGAGGCCGCGCTTGCCTGCCATCAGCGGCGCAGGCTTTGCAATGTCCTTGCTGGTATCCTTGTCGGTAACCTTGTCGGTCATGGCCGTTTTCCACTCACCAGTCTGGAGCGTCATCCACGCCCCTATGGCCTTGGCCTTTCCCCCCGGCACGGAAAAACCTCCAGCCCTCGTCTTTCCCCCGCCGCCTCGCGACAACGCCGTCTACTGATTCGGGCCTTCCCGTCTCCCTTTCGTCTAGGCGTCGCTGCGCCTGAACACAAGGCTTGCGTTGGTACCGCCGAAGCCGAAGCTGTTGGACATGACACAGTCGAGCGCAACGTTGTCCTGGCGCCGGGCGGCGATCGGGACCCCGGCGAAATCGGGGTCCAGCTCGTCGATGTTGGCACTGGCGGCGATGAAACCGTTGTTCATCATGAGCAGCGCAAAGATGGCCTCCTGCACCCCGGCAGCCCCCAATGCATGCCCGGTGAGCGATTTTGTCGACGAGATCGGCGGAATATCCTTGCCGAATACTTGCCGGATGGCGTCGATCTCCACCTTGTCGCCCACCGGGGTGGCGGTGCCGTGCGGGTTGATGTAGCCGACCTTGCCGACGCCTCTGCCGTCCACGCCCTGCATGGCAACGCGCATGCAACGCACGGCTCCTTCGCCCGACGGCGCCACCATGTCGTAGCCGTCGGAGGTGGCTCCGTAGCCGATGAGCTCGCCGTAGATCCTGGCGCCGCGGGCCTTGGCTCGCTGCAGCTCCTCCAGCACCAGCACCCCGGCGCCGCCCGCAATCACGAAGCCGTCGCGGTCCTTGTCGTAGGCCCGGCTCGCCCGCGCCGGCGTGGTGTTGAACCTGGTCGACATGGCGCCCATGGAATCGAACAGCACCGACAGCGTCCAGTCGAGCTCCTCGCAGCCGCCGGCAAACACCATATCCTGCTTGCCCCACTGGATCTGCTCGGCGGCATTGCCGATGCAGTGGGCCGAGGTGGCACACGCCGACGAGATGGAATAGTTGATGCCCTTGATCTGGAACGCGGTGGCGAGCGCCGCCGAGGGGCCGGAGCACATGCCCTTCGGCACCTCGAAGGGGCCGACCTTCCTCGGGTCTTTCTCCCGCGTCACGTCGGCAGCACGCACCAGCGCGCGGGTGGAGGGCCCGCCGGAGCCCATGACGATGCCCGTCCGCTCGTTCACGACGTCGCCCGGCTCGAGCCCGGCGTCGCGGATGGCTTGGTCCATGGCGATGTAGTTCCAGCCCACGCCCGCCTCCATGAAGCGGCGCGGCTTGCGCGGCACCATCGGCTCCCATTCCAGATGCACGGCGCCGTGCACCTGGCAGCGGAACCCGAGCCTGGCATACTCCTCCGCGCGCACGATGCCGGACTTGCCTTCGCGCAGCGAGGCCAGGACCTCCTGGGTGTTGTTGCCGATCGAAGAGACAACCCCCATGCCGGTCACGACTACGCGTCTCATGCCAGGACCTCGCTTCGCATTGTCGTGTTGCTCTCGCCCTTCGACATCTTTACGACATCTAGCGTGTCATTTACGACATCTTAAGCATTCGGCGTGTCGGGGATCCGCCTGTCGGGCGTTCAGGTGGCGGCAGGCTGCTCGCCCGGCGCAATCAGCCCGACGCGCAGATTGGTTGCCGCGTAGACCACCTGGCCATCCGCCTTTACCACGCCGTCGGCGATGGCAAGCTTGAGCTTGCGCAGAATAACGCGCTTCAGGTCGATCACATACTCCAAGGCCTTGGTCGCCGGTGTGACCATGCCGATGAGCTTGACCTCGCCCACGCCGATCGCACGGCCCTGGCCGGTGGCACCGAGCCAGCCCAGGAAGAACCCTGTGAGCTGCCACAGGGCGTCCAGGGGAAGACAGCCCGGCATCACCGCGTCCCCCTTGAAATGGCAGGCAAAAATCCAGTCGAGTGCCGGGTTTCCAGCGACCTTGAGCTCGGCCACGACCTGGCCCTTGCCGTGGGCCCCACCGGTGTCGGAGATGGCGGAGATGCGCTCGAACATGAGCATGGGCGGCAACGGCAACTGCGCATTGCCGGGGCCGAACAAGTCGCCCCGGCCGCATGTCAACAAGTCCTCGTACTCGTAGCTCGTCGGGCGTTCCGGCATCAGCCTCAGTCCCAATCCCCGCTCGTAATCCGGTGCCCCAGCGCCCATCAGCCGCATCCTGCAAAGTTTCCTATCACAACCGCTGGACGCCCAAAAGCCCATGTTCCCGGCTTCGGCCGCCTCTCCGGTCACCTGCGCCGCCGTTGCAGACGGCTTCACATTCGGCATATACTTAATGGAGAAGTCGGTTTGAAGGCTGCTGAGACGAATTGACGTGCAGTGGCGGCACGGCGATGGCGTAGACTGCTGCCGAGCTTGGGACACGTGCCTTGCAACCGCCCACCATGCAACCGCCAAGAAGCAACATCGCGGGCGAGCTCGTCCGGCGTGCCGGCCTGCGGCCTACCCGCCAGCGTGTCGCGTTGGCCGAGCTCCTGTTCCGCGATGGCGACCGCCATGTCACGGCCGAGATGCTGCATGAGGAGGCCGTGCGTGCCGGCCAGCGCGTCTCGCTGGCAACGGTCTACAACACGCTGCATCAGTTCAAGCGGGCCGGTCTGCTGCGCGAGATCGCAATCGGCGGGCAGCGCGCATACTTCGATACCAACACCTCCAATCACAACCACTACTACATCGAGGCCAACGGCACGCTCCTCGACATCCCCCATGGCACGGTCCGGGTCGAGGGATTGCCCGCGCCGCCCGACAACATGCGCGTCGCGCATATCGACGTGGTGGTGCGGCTGGTCGAGAAGTAGCCCTCACCTGATCTCCTCGCCGAGGTAGGTTCCCCAAAGGCTCCCCTGCTCGATGTAGCCGCGGTGGTCGCCGGTCGAGACACGGCACCAGTTCCGGGCGCAGCTGATGATGCTGACGAGCACGCCGGCTTCCACCTGGGCCACGGCCCGCGCCCGCTCGTGGCCGCCGTCGCGCAACGTGACTACGGGCGTCTGGGCCTGGCCCTCCTTCATCTCCCAGGGCAGGATGAGCGCCGTTCGCCGGCTGCTGAGCAGGCTGCCGTGCACCCAGCCCGTGGTCCCACCGGCATCCCGGACCTCGCGCCAGGCGGCGTCCTCGCGCAGCACCTCGACAGGCAGCCCGGCGCGCCGGAGCTCGCCGGCGACCGCGTGGTGCTTGCCGGGACCCTTGAACAGCACCACGCGGTCGGACTTGAGGCTGAGATAGCGCAGCGCCTCGGCCTCGCCGGGGGCCGTCCTGGACGCGGGGGTCTTCTCCCTGATCGTCTGCGCCCGCGCTGCCGGTCCCGCGCCCGGCGCCAGCAGAAGGCCGAGAAGGCAGGCCGCCACGAGCCGATGGTGCGGTGCAACGGGACGGCGCCCCAGTTCAACGCGGTCGTGCATTGCCTCGCTCCGCCCTCTCGATCCGCCGACTTTGGCATACCAAAGCGACAAGCCCCGAGGTCGTGGCACGATCCGGTGTCTGCCGTTTGACATGAGGCAAGGCCGGTTTTGCCATCGGGGCAGTATCTGTTAGACAAAGCCTACGCTCGCGCGGCGGCCGAACCGGCCGTGCACGCCATTTTTCCGAGTCCCGCGACCCATGCCGACGCCGTCCAAGAAGCCTCTGGTGATCGTCACGCGCAAGCTGCCGGAGGTGGTGGAAACACGCATGCGCGAGCTGTTCGATGCGCGCCTCAACGTCGACGACAGGCCAATGACCCAGGCCGAGCTCGCCGCCGCGGTCAAGGCCGCGCACGTGCTGGTGCCGACCGTCACCGACCGCATCGACCGCTCCCTCATCGCCCAGGCCGGCCCTCAGCTCAAGCTCATCGCCAACTTCGGCACCGGCGTGGACAACATCGACCTCGACACTGCGCGCGAGCGCGGCATCATTGTCACCAACACGCCGGGCGTGCTCACCGAGGACACCGCCGACATGACCATGGCGCTGATCCTGGCCGTGCCGCGCCGGCTGACCGAGGGTGCAGATTTCCTCAAGGCTCCGAAGAGCACCTGGGCCGGGTGGTCGCCCACCTGGATGCTCGGCCATCGCATCTTCGGCAAGCGTCTCGGCATCATCGGCATGGGGCGCATCGGGCAGGCGGTGGCGCGGCGCGCCAAGGCGTTCGGGCTGCAGATCCACTACCACAACCGCCGCCGCGTGACAGAGGAGATCGAGCAGGAGCTGGAGGCGACCTATTGGGACAGCCTCGACCAGATGCTGGCCCGCATGGATATCGTCTCGGTCAACTGTCCGCACACGCCGGCCACCTACCATCTGCTGTCGGCGCGCCGCCTCAAGCTCTTGAAGCCGACGGCCTACATCGTCAACACGGCCCGCGGCGAGGTGATCGACGAGAACGAGCTGGCGCGGTTGGTGGAGGCCGGCCAGATCGGCGGCGCCGGCCTCGACGTGTTCGAGCACGAGCCGGCGATCAACCCCAAGCTGCTCGCCAGCGACCGTGTCGTCGCCCTGCCGCACATGGGCTCGGCGACCATCGAGGGCCGCGTCAACATGGGCGAGAAGGTGATCATCAACATCAAGACCTTCCTCGACGGCCACAATCCTCCCGACCGCGTGCACGCGGCGATGTTCTGAGTTGCGGGGCGATGTTGAAGGACGCTACAACTGCGTTCCGCGGGGTGGCGGTGTGCCGGCGGGGGCGGCCGGGGCGCGCTTCCCGGCGGCGACTCTTCAGGTTTTGACGGCTATCGGTAGCATTGTCGATTTGCGACGGAGGACGCAATGCAAGGATTCGCGAAGGGCTTCCTGGGCCTCTGCTCGTTTGCCTCCATTGCCATCCTGTTCTCTCTTGCGCAGACGTTTGCGCAGAGCGGCGTGATCAGCGGCCCGCCGCAGGTGAAGCCGGATCAGGGGCCTGGACCGACGAACCCCTATGGACGGGGTCCGGGCCAGGGTCCCACGAACCCCTATCCACCGGGTCAAGGGCCGGGGCCCAACAACCCCAACAACCCCTACGGGCCGGGGCCGGGCCTGGCTCCGCCGCAGGGCCCGTATACGCAGGGGCCCGGGCCGGGTTTCGGCTCGTGGATCGCGGTGGCCTCCGGCTTCGACGGCACCGGCAGGAGGGTGAGCGTCGGCTTCTCGGGTCTGCAACCCTCCAAGTTCGAGGCCGAGGCAGCCGCCGTCCGGGCCTGCAACGGTGTCGACCGCTCGGTCTTCTGCCAGAACCCGTTCGCGGTCTCGAACGGCTGCCTCTATATCGTCCCCGGGACCAGGAATAACGGCGGCGTGCGCTGGGGCAGAGGTGCCACGCCCGATCTCGCGATCCGGGAGTGTCGCAGGGGCGGCTACAACTGCCCCCGCGAGAAGCTGATCGGCGGTTGCCTGCCGGGTTACCGGTGAGTCCGGCCTGGCCCCGTGATCCACGGGGAAGCGGGCATGGCGGGGCTTCGCCGCAGCTCGCCTGCGACGAACTTGCGAAGGGCCGCGATCGAAGGTGGTTGGCGCTGGGATATGACAAGCGGAGAAGTGCCGTGCTTTGGCGAGTTGCGACGTCGTTCTTGTTTGTCTTGCTGGTTATTGCGGCTGTGCACGCGCAGGACAGCCGGCAGACCCCTCCTCAGCCGCCGGGGCCGCCCAACGCGTCGCCGCCGTCGCCCGGCGACGACGACAACGACGATGACGACGACGACGACAACGAGCAGACGAACCAGCCGCCGCCCAAGGGCGACACGCCTCCCTTGCTGACGCCGCCCTCCGGGCAGGAACCGCCCCCCGGGCAGGAGCCACCCCCTGGGCAGGAGCCACCCCCTGGGCAGGAGCCCCCGCCCGGCCAGGATCAACCTCCACCGACTCAGCCGCCGCCCAACGCGCAGCTCCAGCCGACGCTGCGCTGCGGCGCCGTGGCCTACACGGCCGACGGCGCGTTCGGCGGCGCCTACGGCATCACGTCCTGCGAGGAGGCCGAGCGCCTGGCGATCGACGAGTGCCGGCGGGAGTCGACCGACAAGGCCGACTGCTCCAGGGGGGTGATCAAGGGCGCCGACATGTGGTTCCTCATCCAGTTCTGCAGCGGCAACCGCGGCGGTGGTCATGCAACGCACGTCTCGACCGGGCGCACCCTGGCCGAGGTCAACGGCGCCGCGGCCCGCTATGCCAGCACCGCTCCGCAGGGTGCGCAGAACTGCCGCATGGTTCCCAACGGTCTCTTCCATTCGGCGGGCTTGCACACCAAGATGTAGCCGGCATGGGACGGGCACGCGGGCGCGTGGCAGGTGAAAATGCGCGGCTCGGCACCTAGATACCCGGTGCAACGCTGGCGAGCTGTGCGAAGGACACGCGCCCGATGGCCCTTACCCTGCCGGAGATCGAACGCTACAAGCGGCACCTGGTGCTGCGCCAGGTCGGCGGCCAGGGCCAGCAGAAGCTGAAGGCGGCCCGGGTGCTGGTGGTCGGCGCTGGCGGGCTGGGCTCGCCCGTGCTCATGTACCTCGCCGCCGCCGGCGTCGGCACGCTCGGGCTGATCGACGACGACCGCGTGTCCCTGGACAACCTGCAGCGCCAGATCGTCCACGACACGCCCGCGGTCGGGCGCGCCAAGGTGGAGAGCGCGCGCGAGACCATCGCGCGGCTCAACCCGCATGTGGAGGTCGAGGCCTACGATACGCGCCTCGATGCGGGCAACGCGCTCGACATCGTCGCGCGCTACGACATCGTCGCCGACGGCTCCGACAATTTCGCCACCCGCTATCTCGTCAGCGATGCCTGCTACCTTGCCCGGAAGCCGCTGGTGTTCGCGGCGGTGGGCCCCTTCGACGGCTACGTCGCCACCTTCAAGCCGCACGCGAAGGGCCCCGGCGGCGAACCCTATCCCAGCTACCGCTGCCTCTTCCCCGAGGCGCCGCCGCCGGGCACCGTCGCCAACTGCGCCGAGGTCGGCGTGCTGGGCGCCGCGGTCGGCGTGGTCGGTTGCCTGCAGGCCACGGAGGTCCTGAAGGAGATCCTCGAGCTGGGCGACAGCCTGGCGGGCCGGCTCCTGCTCTACGATGCGTTGGCGCAGCGCTTCACCGAGATCGCGATCGCCTGGGATCCGGCGAACCCGCTGAGCGGCACGGCCCCCACCATTCGCGACCTGTCGATCCACGCCGGCGCCACCGCCGACATCTGCGCCGCCTGAGGCGAGCTTGGACGGGGCGCACCATGGCGATCAAGGGCATCCTGTTCGACAAGGACGGCACGCTCATCGACTACCGACGGACGTGGGTGCCGATCCACGAGGAGGTGGCACTCTGGGCCGCACAGGGCGACAGGGCGCTGGCGGCGGAGCTCTTGCGGCGCCACGGCCAGGACCCTGAGAGCGGCGCGCCGACGCCGGGCTCGGTGCTGGCCGCCGGCAGCATCTACGAGATCGCCGACGCCTTCGCCGCCGATCTCGGTCCCCGCACGCCGCCCGGTCTCGCGGCCGCCATCGACCGCATCTACAGCGAGGGCGGGGCCAGGCACGCGGTGGCGGTCGACGGGGCCGGGCGCACACTGGCCGAGCTGGGCCGGCGCGGCTTCAAGCTCGGCGTCGCCACCAACGATACCGAGGGTGGGCTTGCCGCCTCGCTGACGCGCGCCGGTCTGCTCGAGCTCCTCGACTTCACGGTCGGCTGCGATTCGGGCTTCGGCACCAAGCCCGACCCGCGCATGGTCTATGCCTTCTGTGCCGCGGTTCGCGTCGATCCCGCCGAGGTCGCCATGGTCGGCGACGAGGCGCGCGACCTCGCCCTGGGCCGCGCCGCCGGAGTGGGTCTCAACGTGGGCGTGCTCGGCGGCACCGGCGCGCGCGAGGACCTCGCCGGCACCGCCGACCTGATCCTGGGCGGCATCGGCGAGTTGCTGCGCCGGCCCGAGCTGACGCCATGACAGCGAACCTTCACACCGCGCCGGCGCGCCTCGCCAGCGTCCTTGCCCGCATCGCCGCTGCCGCCGGGGCGGCCGGGCGCGACCCGACCTCGGTGCGGCTGGTCGCGATCTCCAAGACCTTCGGCGCCGGCGACATCGTGCCGGTGCTGGAGGCGGGGCATCGCCTCTTCGGCGAGAACCGCGTGCAGGAGGCGCGCGCCAAGTGGCCGGAGCTGCGGGCGCGCTACGCCGGCATAGAGCTGCATCTGGTCGGCGCGCTGCAGTCCAACAAGGCCAAGGAGGCGGTGGAGCTGTTCGATGCCATCCACAGCATCGACCGGCCCAGGATCGCCGAGGCCATCGCCGCGGAGATGGCGCGACAGGGCAGGCGGCTCGACCTCTTCGTCCAGGTCAACACCGGCGAGGAGCCGCAGAAGGCGGGCGTCGCGCCGCAGGAGGTGGCCGCCCTCCTGCGCCACTGCCGCGAGGACCTGGGCCTCGCCATCGCCGGCCTGATGTGCATCCCGCCCGTCGAGGAGGAGGCGGGCGTGCATTTCGCCTTCCTCGCCAAGCTCGCCGGCGAGCTGGGTCTCGCCGGGCTGAGCATGGGCATGAGCGCCGACTTCGAGACGGCCATCGCCTTCGGCGCCACCCACGTGCGCGTCGGCTCGGAGATCTTCGGGCAGCGGGCGTAGCACACCCGTCATCCCGGAAGCCGGGCCGCAGGCGAGGCTATCCGGGACCTCATGCAGCGAGTCGCAACCTTCACGAGGTCCCGGTTCGGAGCGCTGCTCGCCTTCGGCGCGCATCGCTCCGACCAGGATGACGGGTGCTTAGCCGAGGCAGGCGCGCAGGTCCTTGGCGAGGTTGCGCAGAAGCGCGGCGTAGAGGTCAGGGCCGGGCTCGATCCTGCTGCCCTCCGGGTCGATGGTACCGATGCGTGCCTTCGTGCCTTCCACCACGTTGTCGGCGAGGCGCGTGTCGAACTGCGGCTCCGCGAACACGCACACGGCGCCGAGCGAGGCGACCCGCTTGCGCAGCGTCGAGAGGCGCTTGGCGCTCGGAGGCACCTCCGGGCTGATGGCGATGGAGCCGACCGCCTTGAGCCCGTAGCGGCGCTCGAAATACTGCAGCGCGTCGTGAAACACGACGAACGGCTTGCCGGCGACGGGGGCGAGATCGCGCTTCAGCTCGGCGTCCAGCGCGTCGAGCCTGGCCCCCAGCGCGTCCGCATTGGCGCGGTACACCGCGGCCTTCGCGGCATCCTTGGCGCTCAGCACCTGGGCGATGCGCGCGGCCATCAGCTTGGCGTTGGCGGGATCGAGCCAGGCATGGCCGTCGATGGCGCCACGTTCATGCCCATGGCTGTGGCCGTGGCCGTGATCGTCGTGGTCGTGCTCGTCCTCGAAGGTCGAGCCGGTGCGCCGCTTCAGCAGCTTCACGGCGCGCGTGTCCTGCAGCGTTACGATCTGGACCCGCTTGGGCAGGGACTGCGCCAGCTTCGCCGTGAACGGCTCCATGATGTCCGACATGCGGAAGAGCACATCGGCCTGATTGAGCTTGGCCGCGTCGGATGGCTTGAGCGCATAGGTGTGTGCCGAGTTGGCACCCTGCACCAGCAACTCGGGCGTGCCGGTGTCGCCCATCACCTGAGCCACCAGGGCATGGAGGGGCTTGATCGTGACCACGACCTTGGTGTCTGCCACTGCTGCCGCCGCCAGGCCGGTCAGCAGACCGGCGGCTGCCAGAGCCCGTGCTGCGCCTCTGCCAATGCCTTGCATGGGTGTACCCTTCCGCTGTTTGGCGCGATCCCGGCTGGGCTCGGCGCCGGTCGCTGCAGGACCGTGCCGCCAGAATGCACTCTCCGCCAGCCAGATCGCAACGTTATAATATAGCATAAAGATGGCGAGAAGGTCATTTACCAGCTTGCATCAAGCTATTGTATTCTTGCCGTCCTGGCGGCACAGGTCGCGTAAGGTTTCGCCCGCGGGCTCGCCCCTCGGTGCCTTTCCGGACGATGGAAGCGCTGGCAGCGCCGAGCGGGATACGGGGATGTTGCGAATGGTGAGGTTACGAACGGCGGTCCTGCAGCTCGCCGCGGTGGTGCTGGCCGCCGTTGCCATGTGCCTGCCGGCGCGCGCGCACCCGCACGTCTGGGTCACGGTGGAGACGACGCTCGTCTACCAGAACGGCGCTTTCGTCGGCGTGGCGCACAAGTGGACCTTCGACGAGCTGTATACGGCAATGGCGATCGAGGGTCTCGACAAGAACAAGGACGGCAAGTACGACCGCGCCGAGCTCGAGGAGCTGACCAAGGTCAACATGCAGGGCCTCAAGGAGTTCGGCTACTTCACCCACGCCGCCCTGGCGGGTGAGGCACTCAAGCTGGGCGAGGCACGCGACTACTGGCAGGAGCACAAGGACGGCGCCCTGTCGCTCTATTTCACGGTGCCGTTTGCCACGCCGGTGCTGGCGGAGGCCAAGGGCCTCACCTTCTCGGTGTACGACCCGACCTACTTCATCGACTTCTCTCTGGCGAAGGACAACGGCGCGCGGCTCGGGCCAGGCGCGCCCAAGGACTGCGTGCTGATGGTGGGGGTGTCGCAGGGCGACAACGCGCTCGGCGACTCCTTCGGCGCCATGGGCGGCATGATCGTCATCGGCAAGACGGTCGCGCTGGCGTGCGGACCGGAGGCTTTGGCGGCGGCCAACGCCGCGCCGGTACCCCCTCCGAAGGCACAGGCCGCCTCGGGTCCCATCCAGCGCATGTTCGGGCGCATGTTCGATTGGGTGCGCGACAAGCAGGAGGCGGCGCACACGGCCCTGAAAACGAGCGTCGAGCGGCTGAAGACCGAGGACCCCTGGAGCGCGGCTCTGCTGCTCGCGGGCATCAGTCTGCTCTACGGCGTCCTGCATGCGGCGGGGCCTGGCCACGGCAAGGCGGTCATCTCCTCCTACGTGCTGGCCGACGGGCGCACCGTACGGCGCGGCGTGATCCTGTCGTTCATGGCCGCCGGGGTGCAGGCCCTCTCCGCGGTCGTCCTGGTCGGGATTCTGATCGTGGCGCTGCGCTGGACCGGCCTGCAGAGCAAGGCGATGGAGGCCTGGCTGGAGACGATAAGCTGGGCGCTGGTGGCCCTGATCGGCGCCTGGCTCATCTACTACCAGCTGCGCGGTGGCCATGCCCACGCCCACGCCCATGGCCATGCCCACGGCGCCGGACACGATCACGGGCAGCACCGTCATCCTCAAGGCCACGACCACCACCATCACCGCGGCCACCAGCACCACGGCGACGACTGCGAGGCGTGCGCGCATATGCCCGCGCCGTCGCAGCTGCAGGGCGACTGGTCGTGGGCGCACGCGCTCTCGATTGCCTTCGCGGTGGGCATTCGCCCGTGCACGGGCGCCATCCTGGTCCTGGTGTTCGCCATCGGCCAGGGCCTGTGGTGGGCCGGGGTGCTCTCCACCTTCGTAATGGCGATCGGAACCGCCGCTGCAGTCTCCGTGCTCGCGGCGTGCGCCGTGGGGTTCCGTGAGGCGTCGGCGCGGATTGCGGGCAAGGGCTCGTCCAAGTGGGGAGAGCGCGTTCAGCTGGCCGCCGGGTTGGGCGGGGCGAGCCTGGTGCTGGTCATGGGGGTCGTGTTCTTCGTCGGCTCGCTTACGACCACCCAGCCCTTCTGACCAAGCTGGTGAGGTGGTGAGTGGTGAGATGGTGAGATTTGGCGGCGTGCATGTGGCGTGCGCCGTATCCAGCATCGAAAATGGCAACGGCTCGCGTCACAGGCTCCGCCCTGAACTCACCATCTCACCACCTCACCAGCTCACCGAGGCGCGCGATGCCCTGCTCGATGTCCGGCTCGCTCGCGAGTGAGAAAGAGAGGCGCAGGGTGTTGCGGCCGCGGCCGTCGAAATGGAAGGCCGCGCCGGGCACGAAGGCCACGCCGGCCTCCGCGAGCGACCGCTGGAGCAGGGCCGCGCCGTCGTGGCCCTCGGGCAGCGTGACCCATACGAACAGCCCGCCGGCGGGGCGCGTCCACCTCACCCCCGGGGGCATATGGCGCGCGAGTGCAGCCAGCATGGCGTCGCGCCGGCGCCGGTAGTGGGCGCACGCGCGTTCGACCTGGCGGTGGAACACCGTCTCGGCCAGGCGGTGCACGACCATCTGGTTCACGGTCGCGTTGTTGAGGTCGGAGGCCTGCTTGACGAGCACCAGGCGGCGGATCAGCGGCTTGGATGCCACGATGAAGCCCACGCGCAAGCCGGGCGAGAGCACCTTGGAGAAGGTGCCGCAGTAGATCGTGCGCGCGCATTCGATGCTGCCGCGGCGCGCGACCTCCAGCGCCAGGACCGGCGGCGGCGGCTCGCCCTCGAAGCGCAGCATGGCGTAGGCCGCGTCCTCGACGACGGGGATGTCCAGCTCCGTCGCGAGGTCGAGGAGCCGCTCGCGCGCCGCACGCGTGAGCGTCTCGCCGGTCGGGTTGGCGTAGCTCGGCACCACGTAGGCGAGCTTCACCTCGCCGCCGGCGCTGCGGGCGGCGTCGGCGTAGGACGCCGGGGTGCGGTTGCCCTGCTCCGGGCGCAGCTCGTCCCAGCGCGGCTCGCTGCCCGAGAACGCCTGCAGCGCGCCCAGATACGTGGGTGCGGTGACGAGCGCGGTGTCGCCCGGCGAGAGCAGCAGGCGGCCGAGGAACTCCAGCGCCTGCTGCGAGCCCGAGGTGATCATCACGTTGTCCGCCTCGCACGGCGCTCCGAGGCTCGCCATGTGCCGGACGATCCACCGGCGCAGCGGCAGGTGGCCTTCGCTCGTCGAGTACTGCAGGCCGCTGCACGCCTCGGCCGCGTTGTCCAGGATCTCGCTGTAGGCCGCTTTCACCTCCGCCACCGGAAACAGCGCGGGATCGGGAATGCCGCCGGCGAACGAGACGATCCCCGGCCGTTCCAGCACCTTGAGCAGCTCGCGGATCTCGGAGGCGCGCATGCGCGCGGCGCGCCCCGCATAGCGCGGCTCCCACGCCGCCGCCTGGACCTGGTTGCTCACGGTCGTGCCTCCCATATCGCCTCGGCGCGCATTATGTCAGGATTGCTGACCTATCTGCAAGACGCGTGGCGAAGCGCGCGCCCGGGGAGAGCGCCGCCGCGAAGAGCGGCGTCAGGCTCAGCGATGCGGACGTGTGCACCCGTCCATCGCAGCCCCGTGCGCAGCCTGCCAAGCCCTGGGCGGTAACTCCTTGTCATCCCGGCACTTGTTGCCGGGATCCAGCGCAACGCGAGCTGCGGAGCGTGCGGTTGGCTGGATCCCGGTGACAAGCACCGGGATGACACCTAGCGGCTCGCCTCAGCCCAGCAGTCGTCGTTCTCGTAGACGCGCACGCTCTCACAGCCGGTAACGCGGTCCAGGAACCAGGCGGCGATCAGCTCGGCGGTCGGGTTCTCCAGTCCTTCGATGTCGTTGAGCACCCGATGGTCGATCCTGGCGATGAGGGGGAGGAGGAGGGCATCGATCTCGGCGAAATCCGCCACGAACCCGCGTGCATCCAGCGGTCCGCGCACCACGACATCCACGCGGTAGCCGTGGCCGTGCATCCTCCTGCACCTGTGGCCCTCGGGAAGGTGCGGCAGATGATGCGCCGCCTCGAAGCGATAGGTCCTGCCAATGCGCGTGCGCGCAGCGTGCCTTGTCATGGGATACCCATCAGTTTGTGCGTCTGGAGGCTGATGCGCCAGCGCGGGTGCGCGAGGCAGTAGGCGATCGCGAGCTCGGTGTTGCGCGCCCGTTTGGGCCCATCCATGGGCTGCAGGAAGAAATGCTCGAAGTCGAGCGCCTCGAAGAGCGCGGGCGCAGCGCCGTCCTGAGGATAGACGAGCTTCAGCTCCTGCCCGCGCGTCTGTACCAGAGCGGCGCCGGCCTTGGGGCTCACGCAGACCCAGTCTATGCCCGCCGGCGCCGCGATGGTGCCGTTGGTCTCGATCGCGATGCTGAAGCCCCGCGCATGCACCGCCTCGATCAGCGCGACATCGAGCTGGAGCAGCGGCTCGCCCCCGGTGAAGACCACGAAGCGCCGCTCGGAGCCCGGTCCCCAGGTCGCGGCGATGGCGCCAGCAAGCGCGCCCGCGGTCGCGAACCGCCCCCCACCCGGCCCGTCGGTGCCCACGAAGTCGGTGTCGCAGAAGGCGCAGGTCGCGGTGCCGCGGTCCTCTTCCCGGCCGTTCCACAGATTGCAGCCGGCGAAGCGGCAGAACACCGCCGTGCGGCCGGTCTGGGCGCCTTCGCCCTGGAGGGTCACGAACAGCTCTTTGACGGCGTAGGTCATGCGTGGCGGGAGGTTGCCCCCAGCGCCGTCCCGACGCAAGGAAAACGCAAAAAAAAAGGGTGCAATAAGGCGTTAGCCGCATTGCACCGAAGCGACCTCGTTACGGCGCAAGACCGGCGCAATACGGGCTAACGCACTATTGCACCCTACATCGCACCCTACGGCTCCCCCGTCAGAACCGTTCCACCCAGGGCCGCAGCTCCACCTCGAGGCTCCAGGCGCTGCGCGGCTGCTTCAGGACGGCCATGTAGGTTGCCGCGATGGCCGCCGGATCGAGGAAGCTGTCCAGCGCGGCCCCCGCAGGCTCCGTGCGCCCGCGCTCGACGCTGCGGACGCCGCCGTCGATCACGAAATGGGCGACGTGGATGCCCCTGGGGTGCAGCTCGCGTGCCAGCGACTGGGCGAGCCCGCGGAGCGCGAACTTGCCCATGGCGAACGGGGCCGACTGGGCGTAGCCCTTCACGCTCGCCGAGGCGCCCGTGAAGAAGATCGCGCCCTCGCCCTGCGCAACCATGCGCCTGGCGGCCTGCTGGGCCACCAGGAAGCCGCCGAAGGCCGACACCTCCAGCGATCGCGCGACCTCGGCAGGCACGAGGTCCAGGAAAGGTCCGCGCGCGCGATAGCTGGCATTGTAGAGCACCACGTCGAGTCGGCCGAAGCGGCGGTCCAGGTCGGCGAACAGGCCGGCCACGCTGTCGGCCTGTGCCGCATCCGCCTCGAGTGCCACGGCGCCGGTCGCATCGGCCAGCGCCGCGAGCTTGTCGATATTGCGCGCGGCCAGCGCCACGGCGTAGCCCTCCGCCTTCAAGGCGCGCGCGAAGGCCGCGCTGATCCCGGAGCCGGTTCCGACGATGAGGGCAGTCCTGGCGTTGTCCATGCGTTGTCCATGGGGCCTGCGAGCTGCGGGTACGGTGTCTATTCTAGGGCGGTGACGGTATATCCCGCGCCACGCAGCAGTGAAACGAGGCCATTCTTGCCGGGCAGGTGCAGCGCGCCCACCGCGATGAACGCCTGCCCCTCGGCCAGATAAGGCAACGCCGCATCGCGCATGCCGAAGTTGCGCTTGGTGAGCAGGGCCTGCTCGTAGGAGTCGAACACCTGCCGCCCGATGCCCACCTTCTCCGCCAGCTCCAGCTGCAGCGGCCACATCGCCCCCAGCTCGCGCCGCTGATAGAGCTGGATCATGGTCTCGATGAGGTCGTCGATCCGGTTATAGTAGCGCACGGTCGACTTCAGCACCTCCACCTGGTCCTTTTCCGGCACGCTGGAAAGGGCCTGCAGCTGCGACGCGACGGTCTCGAGCCCGAGCGACTTGAGGCCGCGCGGCTCCGTCTCCTTGGCGAGGCGGGCATCGAGTGACAGAAGTCCCGATTTCATGCGGTTCTGCTCGCAGTCCGAGACGGAGAGCATCATGGTGACGAGCCACGGCCGGAACGTTCCCGCGGCCTGGGGCGGTACGCCCGCCTTGGCAAGGGCCTGGGTCACGGTCTCGTAATCGGCGCCGCCGAGCAGCTGATCGAGCCGGCGCCCGTCGGTGTACAGCATCAGGCCGACGAGCTGCGGCGACTTCGCCACCTCCTGCATCATGGTGTCGGGCGAGACGTCCGCGATCTCCAGGACCAGCTTGCGCGCGCTGTCGAGTTCCTTCTTCACGGCCGGGGACAGGCGATTGACGCGGTCGTCCGTGAGGTGGACGGTTCCGAACAGGTGCGACGGGGGTGTGCCCGCCTTCTCCACGCGCCAGAAGATGGCGTTGGCGTTCTCGGTGGCCGCCGCCGCCGCTACAATGCGCGCATGCATGGCTGGCTCGGTCGTGCGCAGCTCGTCCAGCACATTCTTGCCACTGCAGCTGGGCGCCTGGGCGTTTGCCCCCAGCGCAAAGCCTGCAAGCAAAGCGAAGCCCGCGAGCAATCTGCCGATGATACGCAAGGATCCCTCCCCTGAGAATTGAGACAGCGCTGAGCTGCTTAGCACGTTCGCGGCACTAGGGCAGTAGGGCAGTAGACAAATGCACCGCCCGCTGCATAATTGTCATGTTACCCCTACCGTGGAGTAGGCCCGTGACCAAGATCGATTCCTACAGGGACCGGCTGGTCTGGGAACAGGCGATGGACCTGGCAGCCACCGTTTACAGGACAACGCGTGCCTGGCCCAGAGAAGAAATCTACGGCCTCACCTCGCAGGCATGTCGCGCGGCCACCTCGGTGCCGGCCAATATTGCTGAAGGGTATGGTCGCGAAAATCCGAAATCGTACGCTCAGTTCCTAAGGATTGCACAGGGATCGCTCAAGGAGCTGGAAACCCATCTTCTGGTCGCTCGGCGCGTTGAAATTGCCGCGGCGGCGAGCGTCGAGCCACTCCTGGCGCAATGCGAGAGTGTGGGCAAACTGCTGAGGTTGCTGGTACGGAAGATGGCACCTGACTGACCGCCAACTGCCCTATTGCCCTACTGCCCTACTGCCTTACTGCCCCGCCGCCCGCGGATGGGCCTTCTCGTAGACGGCCAGCAGCCGGTCGCGATCGACCTCGGTATAGACCTGCGTCGTCGACAGGCTGGCGTGGCCCAGCAGCTCCTGGATCTGGCGCAAGTCCGCTCCTGCGGACAGGAGGTGCGTCGCGAACGAGTGCCGGAGCGCGTGCGGGGTTGCCGTGTCGGGAAGCCCGAGGCCAGTGCGCAGGCGCTCGATCAGAAGCTGCACGATGCGCGGGCTCAGGCGGCCGCCCTTGGCGCCGCGAAACAGCGGCCCGTCGGGTGCCAGGGTGAACGGGCAAAGCGCGATGTAGCGCGTGACGGCCGCCTGCGTCACAGGGAGCACCGGCACCAGCCGCTCCTTGCCGCCTTTGCCGGTGACACGGAGGACCTCGCGTCCCGCTGTGGGTGCTTCTCCCGGTGTGACCGCCAGGGCCTCGGATATGCGCAGGCCCGAGCCGTAGAGCAGCAGCAGCACCGCTGCATCGCGCGCTGCGATCCAATCGAGCTCCGCCCGCGCTCCGGCCTCCACGACGGCCTTGGCCTTCTCGACCGTCAGCGGCTTGGGGATGCCGTGCGGCACCTTCGGCAGCACGACCTGCAGGATGGCACGGCTGCTCGCCACATCCTCCGTGTCGAGCCAGCGGAAGAACGCGCGCAGGCCCGACATGGTGCGGGCGAGCGAGCGGCTCGCGCATCCGGTGCGTCGCCGCGCCGTCATGAACGCGCGAAAGCCCCTGGCGTCGAGCCCCGCGAGGTCGCAGAGCGCGGGTGTGCGCTCCAGCTCGCGGGCGAGCCAGTCGAGGAGCTGGCGCAGATCGCGCGCGTAGGCCTCGAGCGTCTTCTCCGCGCGGCCCTGCTCGTGCGCCATGTACGCCAGCCAGGCCTGAACGGCAGCGCGCACGTCGTCCGTCGCGACCGGCAGCAGGCCGTCGAGGAGCCGGGAGTCGAAGCTGGCGCGCATCGGGCCGTCCTGAGAATCGCCTGGAACACCCTGGCAACATTGGGCGCGTCGGTTAATGGAATGCTAAGGCTGGTGTACCGCCATCCTGCCCGGCTTCTGCTCAGAAAAGGTAGAACTAATAGGGCCTTCCGATCCCGTACCTGTGTCTTGCTTCCGCCGACATCGGGGCCCATATAGGGCCGCAGCCGGGGCGCCCCATTGCGGGGCGCGACCTCACGATCTGTGGTTTTGCTGCTTGCCCACCTGGGCGGTGTGCCTTCCCCATGTCTGAGCTACCGGGCCGAGCGTGCGGCCCAACAGAGACCGGCGAACTTTCACGCTTTTCTGGGAAAAGGAACTCCCCACATGCGCGTCACAGGTACCGTGAAGTTCTTCAACACCGCCAAGGGCTATGGCTTCATCCAGCCGGACGGCGGGGGCAAGGACGTGTTCGTGCACGCAACGGCGCTCGAGCAAGCGAACATTCGCTCGCTCAACGAGGGCGACAAGGTCACCTTCGTACTGGAGGATGACAAGCGCGGACGCGGCAAGCAGGCGGGCCAGCTGCAGAAGGCCTGACAACCTGCTGCCTTCACGTGCTCGGGTGCCGACGCGTGCAAGCACGAGCGTCGGACCGTACGGACTTCCAGCGCCTCTCCTGCAAGGGAGAGGCGTCTCGTTGTGTGCACCCGTCACCCCGGTCGGAGGGATGCGAGCGGAACGCGAGCGGCGCTCCGAACCGGGACCTTGGGAGGCCGGGCTCCGACTCGTTACACGAGGTCCCGGATAGTCTCGCTTCGCTCGACTTCCGGGATGACGGGTCTTTCACGCAATGCCCTGGCCGGTCTTGCGCCAGTCGGCGAGGAACTGCTCGAGCCCCTTGTCGGTGAGGGGATGCCTGACGAGCGCGCGCAGCACCGCAGGCGGAATGGTGGCGACATCGGCGCCGATCATCGCCGCCTGCTTGACGTGGACGACATTGCGGATCGAGGCCGCGAGGATCTGCGTGCGGAGATCGGCGTAGTTGTCGTAGACGGTGCGGATCTCGCGCACCAGCTCCATGCCGTCCTGGCCAGCATCGTCGAGCCGCCCGACGAACGGAGAAACGAAGGTGGCTCCGGCCTTCGCCGCCAGCAGCGCCTGGGTGGCGGAGAAGCACAGCGTCACGTTCACCATGGTGCCGTCGCCGGTCAGCGCCCGGCAGGCCTGGAGGCCGTCCCACGTGAGCGGAACCTTCACGGCCACGTTGCCGGCGATGCGGGCCAGCGTGCGGCCTTCCTTCACCATGCCGGCGGCATCGGTTGCAGCCACCTCCGCGCTCACTGGCCCCGGTACGATCGAGCAGATCCCGGCGATGATCTCCTTGAAGTCGCCCCCCGCCTTGGCGACCAGCGACGGATTGGTGGTGATGCCGTCGACGAGCCCGGTGGCGATGAGATCCTTGATCTCGGCTATGTCCGCCGTGTCGACGAAGAATTTCATGGGCCCTTTTTCTCCACGGTTTTCGGCGCTGCCCGGCGGCACGCGTTCGCCATACGTTCGCCGCGAGTCGTCCGCTAGGCTATATCCTCGATTCTGCAAGCTCGCTACTAGTTGCGGGGTTCCGGTTTGGAAAGCCTGCTCGCACAGCTCGATGAACCAGGCGCGCCGCCGCTCGCGCTCGGCCGCCCGCGCCTGCCCGTGCTGCTGCCCGTGGCGCTGGACCAGACCTACGACTACCTGCTCCCTGCCGATCTGGAGGCGCCGCCGCCCGGCGCCTTCGTGCTGGTCCCGTTCGGCCCGCAGAGCCGCATCGGCGTGGTCTGGGACGCGCCCTGCGGCAATCCCGGCAAGCCCGTCCCCGACAATAGGCTCAAGGCCATCGCCGCCTCCCTGGCCGAGGTCCCGGCGCTGCCCGCCGTCTCGCTGCGCTTCGCGGAATGGGTGGCGCGCTACACCCTCACCCCCCTCGGCATGGTGGTGCGCATGATGATGGGGGCGCCGGCGGTGTTCGAGCCGGCCAAGCCCCGCTTCGGCGTCGTGCGCAACGCCGAGGCGGGCGCGCCGCCGCGCATGACGCCCGCGCGCCGGCGCGCGCTTACCATCGCCGCCGACGGCCTCGTGCGCGCCAAGGGCGCGCTCGCCGCCCAGGCGCAGTGCACCAACGGCGTGATCGACGGCCTCGTCGCCGCCGGGACGCTGGTCGAGGTGGCGATCCCCGAGCGCCGCTTTCCCGTGCCCGACCCCGCCTTCGCCGGGGTCGAGCTCAGCGAGGTGCAGGCGGCGGCGGCCCACGCCATGCGCGCCGCCG